>Ga0308015_10000027_pt1 | contig 81377 bp, 83 predicted proteins | sample Neamet231_FD_203128 | JGI IMG/M metagenome (GOLD analysis project Ga0308015, IMG submission 203128) | Marine microbial communities from water near the shore, Antarctic Ocean - #231 | ecosystem: Environmental > Aquatic > Marine > Unclassified | place: Southern Ocean | collected 2014-07-28
CTAGGAGGAGGAGGAGGACGATGGCTGTTAGCAGCAGCTATTGCGGGTGACAAAACGAGCATCGTTGCTGCGAGAAATATAGTGATAGCCAACCGAGCCTTGGTTATCATTGCGCGCCGCATGGTCTTTAATTTGTTCCGCATTCAAATCCCTCCGCCAGAGCAAAGAATGAATCTGTTACTGCCGTTCTTTTCACACCACTAACTGTAAGAGCGAATGATCTTCCGCTAGTTCCGCAGGTCCATCCCGCTATCAGAGCAATACCTTTTGTGGTTTCATCATCGGTCGCAACAAATGTTGCATACGAGGCTTCTTGATTGTCGACCGTAAACCCAGTTTCTCCAGAAGAAGTGAGCGAAAACTCGAGCGACGTTGTTTGCTGGAGAACTTGGAAGGAGCTGACTACGGATTCACCTGGACTCAACGGAACTTCGTCGGTTCTCCATAGAAGCAAGACACTTACACCACCCGCTTGAGCAATAAGGGTTCCTTCAGCGTTGCTGGCTTCAGAGGCAGTGATTCCGGTATAAGTTGCCTCAAGCCCAGATGGGAGTGGCAAAGCGAAACCGTATTGACGATCTTTTGTGATTTCTGGGATGGTTGCAGGAGTGAACCAAACGCTGCCATCATTTTCTTTCTTGAAGTACGATTTCAAAGCTGCGACTTCATCAAGAACTTCGCTTAATTGAGCTTCTACGTTACTCAAGTCGACACTTGATTCAGCTGCAGCTTCAACCGTCATCTCCACAGTTGAGTCTTCGGTCTCCACAGCGCTCTCACCGCCCCCGCATGCTGAAGCGAACAGTGCCACGGCTGCGACTAGGCTTGCAAGTACTTTACGATTAGCTAATCTAAACGTCATGATTTTCCCTGCTTAATTCGAACTAATATTCGAATAATAGAATTTGTACAATCAGGGTACTACATAGCCACAGTTGCTTTTTTCGTTTTTAGATAGCGGCGAAAAAGAGCTGTGCTTAGTTCGGTCTCGATTGGGAAGGTTCGATACGAACTGCTACTTCGTTCGCGAGCAGCCTGCCAGCTTGATTCAGGCGCACATGCCCCGGTCCTGCTTGTTCCACGAGATGTGCAACTGAGTCAGGAACTACCTCTGACGGCACACCATTCGATGTGCGGATAGCTAGTTGTAAACCTTCTAGTTTCCAATCCTCTTTGTTTAAGGTTTCGGTGCCTGCTTCTGCGCTGTCGCCGTTCTCGATAGCTTTTATAAACCGTTCGGGAGTTCTAACGCTCCAGAATCTTCGGCCAGCTATATGGCTATGCGCTGCTACTCCTAACCCTAGATATTCGCCTTGGCTCCAGTACAAGTGATTATGTTGGCATTGATTATCTGCGAGCGCCCAATTAGAAATTTCATAGTTCTCATAGTGTTGGCTACTCAACATTTCGTCTGCAATAAGATATTTGTCAGCTTGCACATCGTCATCAGGATGCCTGTCAGGATCCTCAGCTAGAGGCGTACCTGCTTCTACTGTAAGCGCATATGCGCTGATATGGTCTGGGCCTAGTTGAAGTGCGGCTTCCAATGATTTTTGCCATTGTTCCATGGTTTCCCCGGCTGCCCCATAAATAAGGTCGAGGTTAAGTTTCTTAAAACCTGCAGATCTTATATGTCCGACAGCGGCAGCAACATTTTGGGGGTTATGTTCACGTCCGAGCGATTCAAGAACCTCCGGAATCATCGATTGAACCCCCATGCTGATACGCGTAACACCGCTTTCAAAATAAATGTGCATCTGCTCTTCTGTAACCTTGTCAGGGTTACATTCGACTGTGAATTCTACGTTCGGAGCCAGCGGAAGATCTTCAAAAATAGCCATCAATTCTGCCGCTGGCACCAAGTTAGGTGTGCCACCGCCAACGAAAACAGATGTTATTTCTGGTACTTCAGATGAAATCGTTTGGGCTTGCTTCTTGCAAGCCAGAAGATATGGTTCGATGAGGTGGTGCCGGTCTGTCCAAGTTGCGAAAGCGCAGTAATCGCAACGGTGAGAACAAAAAGGTATGTGCAAATAGATACCGAAGTTACCTGTCAAAATAGCGCTTCTTGAATAGAGATTCCATCCGCTTCGTAATCACCGAACTGCAGCGGTTGGCCAAACAATGGATATAAATCCGCAATTAGTGTTTGGGGAAAACCAATCCTGTTAATACCTGCCAACCGCCCAATCATGCTGTCAATTTCAAAATCGTGAGTTCCTGAATCTAAGGGCAAAGGGTATTTCGCTGTTCTGGTCCACGTCGTTAATGCAGAAACTGGGTTCGACCAACCTACGTTCAAGGGCGTAACCGTATCTGACCATCGCACGTCCAGCACATCGTGCGCCGCAGATTGAATCTCGCTTAACTTGATTTGAAGTATTTCATCTTCTAGCGGTTGCATATGTCCGATTACTTTACGGGTTGAGTTAACCGCCTGTTTCAACCCGATCGCATCAGTTAGTAGGTCTTCCAGTTCACGAATCTCAAATCCATTGTTTGCGAGAGCAACATAGTGAGCGAACCAAGCGCCCTGCTCAACGAGACGTTGCCCGCCATTGGCTCCGCGCGTTGTCCCGACTTTGGTAGAACCATCACGAAAAATAGCCACATACAGTCGGTGGGGGTGCTCCAAATATTGCTTTATGGAAGGCTCCATTAACGCCATCTCGCGACGGTGAGCTTGGTGAAGATTAGCTGACTGGATCCTGTCTGATTTGTTGCAGCTACCACATAGCCGTCCTGACTCTGGCGCGTTCTTACAGGCAACGTAGGTGATGTCCTGATGTGAACGTCGCGTATAGCCAAGACATCTTTGAGGTTTCTCTTGCTCAACTTTAAACGACATACGAAGACCCGCAGCCGGCACATAAAGCCGTTCTTTTTGGTCGCCAAGCAAAACGTTGAGATACGAAAAATTCTCTCGCCAAGACACTCCAACGACATAAACAGTTTCGCTACAAGGAAGCTCATCAATAAAGGACACGGCGCTCAGATTTCTATTCGCACGCCGAGTTCTCGAAGTCGAGCTCCAACAGTGTCAATGTTCGTGTTAATAATGCAAGCAATTGTCTTCAGGTCATCTTTACGAACCGCAAGATTGTTGTCAGCGGTATCTCGCCGTTGGCTTTGAATCATCGACATAAATCGGCTAAGAACAGCAGCTTCAGCTCCTGGCAGCGACTGTAATCTGACTAGATCGATGGTTATTCTTACATCTTCTCCGGTTCCTAGGCCTGGCACGTTATCGGAGCCTCGCGGTAACATTTCGGCAACTGGCACTTCATAAAAAAAGGCGAGCCTCGAAAGGCGCGGTAGCGAAATTGCTCTTTCACCGCGTTCATATGCGCCGAGCACTGATGCTTTGAACTCATGAGAAGATTGAGCTTCTACGTCTTGCAACGATATTCTTTTTTGGCGACGCACAGAACGTAAACGCTCTCCAACTCTCTCACTATAACTGTCGCTTTTTTCACCCATCCTTGGGTAATCGCCGCTACTCACATTTTCTCCATCTCGCCAAAAACACCTAGGGTGGTTACCTTAGCTCACTCTAAGCGTTCAGCGAGAAGTCCGTTGCGTAACATTGCAAGAACTGTTCCAGCAGCTATTGCGGCAGTCTCAGAACGAAGGACTGACCCGCCAAGTGTTACTGTCTCAGCGCTAGCATCTAGCTCTGTCTGAGACCATCCTCCTTCGGGCCCTATAAAGATTATCGGGTTCGATAAAGTCGGTGCGACTCCACCAAAGTGCGCTAACGCAACGCCCGACTGTTGCATAGCAGTTTCTATTGGTTGGATGTTTTCTATAAGCGGTATGCGAACTTGACGCGACTGCATGGCCGCTTCGCGCGCAATTTTACCTAACCGTATAATTTGTTTTTCTGAACGTTCCTGATCCCATCGAACAACTGATCTTTCTGATGAAAGCAGCACTATTCGATCGATGCCTAATTCTGTGAGCTTTTGGATCACCAAACTCGGCTTATCTCCTTTAGTCACAACGAAACCAATAGTTACTGGCTTTAACTGTTCTGGAACTCTATTGATGGCCCCTAATAACTCGGGCTTCTCTGAGAAATGAGCAGTGCGCCAGTTCCCCTTCCCATCACAAATGGTAATCGGGTCGCCTTTTCTCATCCTTAAAGATCTCGATAAGTGGTCGAAGTCTTCTTGTTCTAGCTCTGGGTCGTTTAAATCATCAACGAAGGCGTGAGGCCCATGAGTTCCATCGGGAAGCAGCGCCATGAGCTTTTATTGGAAAACTGAACGCAGTTTGCCCATTACGGAACGGTCAGCGGCGTCGGCTACTTGTTCATCACGTTGAGCGGCAAGTTGCCTCAACAAACTCTCATCATCTTTCGACAATTTTGAGGGAATATCGACCGTGACACTCAAAATGAGATCTCCCCGTCCGCGACCGCGACCTTCTAATCTTGGAACTCCCCTGCCCTTTAGCTGCAGTACTTCACCCGGCTGAGTTCCTGGAGGTATCACAATTTCTTCCGCTCCGTCGACTGTGTCGAACGTTATATGAGCGCCAAGGGCAGCCTGCAGCATTGTTATCGGAAGCTCAGCTATCAGATGCTCGTTTTCTCTCACGAACCGAGCGGACTCACCAACTCGTAAATGCACATACAAATCCCCTGTTTGCCCGCCTCTAGCTCCCGCAGCGCCTCTACCGGTTAACCGCAGAGTTGAACCGGTATCAACACCTGCTGGAATTCGAACATCATAGGACATCGGTTTACGTTGGCGACCTTCACCGCGACAAGCTCCACATGGATCCAAGATTTCCTGACCGACGCCTGAACAGCGAGGACATTGAGCGGCGGTCACCATTTGACCTAAAAGACTCTGTCTTACTTGCCTTACTTGGCCTGCCCCATCGCACCCTGAGCATGTTTGTGGCACAGCACCATTAGCGGATCCCTGACCCTCGCATTCTTCACAGTGCACTGCTGTTTGCAATTCAACACTTTGTTCCACTCCGAAGATTGCTTCTTCAAAGGAAATATCCATTACGACTTCTTGGTCTTCGCCGCGAGGAGGGCCAGAAGGCCCGCGTTGACGGCCTCCACCAAACGGGTTTCCACCAAAAAAGTTATCGAAAATATCATTCAGGTCGAAGTTGAACGGATCCCCTCCAGAGCCGCCGCCTTTAAGTCCTTCATGACCAAATCGGTCATAGCGAGCTCGGGCTTCACCATCAGATAGCACAGCATATGCTTCGCTTATTTCTTTAAATCTCGCTTCGGCTTCTGCATTTCCTGGGTTAGCGTCTGGATGATATTTGCGCGCCAGTTTCCGGTAGGCGCGCTTCAACTCGTCCCCATCTACGTTTTTTGGTACTTCTAAGAGCTCGTAGTAATCAGTTGCCATTATTTAAGTGCTAATCCTCGTGGGTTTCACCCAAAGATTTTCCTAGTCGATTGCTGACAACGTTCACGGCTGCAAGCGCTTTCGGGTAATCCATGCGGGTTGGTCCTAGAAGCCCGATGCTACCGACCCGTTCGCCATCAACCGTGTACGGAGCAACAACTACGGCACATTCAGATAGCGGCGCAAGACCTGTCTCTGAGCCAATTGCAACACTCAAGCCGCGATCAACTAGGTCTCCAAGCAGTCGCACTACCAGTAGCTGTTCCTCTAATACTGCTAGAACTGATTTAACAGTCGAAACCGCATCAAATTGTCCAGCCATGTTCGCAGCACCGCCTACATATAAGTCGCCGCCCTGACTTTCAGAAGGTTTCACAGCTTTTACAGCGCTTCCAACTAGCAAATCTAATTTTTCATTTCCGGTGACCTCAATCTCCGGAACTGTTCCCAGAGTAGAGCCTTTAAATAGTTGGTCTATTCTCGCTGAAGCCATTTCAATGATTCGATCATCGCAAAATTCTTTGTAGTCTGCCTTCACTTCGAATCGCTCTACTCCACCCGATGAAGTGACGATGACAAGCAAAAGGCGGCTATTGCCTAAGTCGACTAGTCGAGCTGACCTAACAGTCGTTGGGTCATGGGTTGGTCCAACAATTACAGCGGCGTATGTCGTTAGCTGAGATAGCAGCTTGCTGGTGTCAGCAAGTCGTTGTTCTAATTTGCCTTCAGTAGTTCTAAAAAACGAACGAACTTGCCTTGTTTCTGTTTCTTCCAGGGTTCCAGGTCCCAAGCTGTCAACGAAATAGCGGTAGCCAGCCTCCGTAGGCACTCTCCCTGCGCTCGTATGTGGCTGCACGAGGTAGCCATCACTTTCCAATGCCGCCATCTCATTACGTATTGTGGCTCCGGAAACATCTAATCCTGATAAGTCTGAAACTGCTCGAGACCCTACGGGCTGCGCCGTATCTATGAAGCTTTCAACAACAGCACGGAGAACCATTGCTTTACGCTCATCCACCTGGGTACCTCGCTGCTCATCTAAATGCTCAAAGCGGAGCTTATGCGCATATGCGCTCCCATAACGAGCATTCCCTTAACGTATCGACAACTCTAGGATTAATCGTCCAAACGCAGAGCTGAAACGAATGCCTCATTGGGTACTTCAACTCGCCCAATAGCTTTCATTCGTTTTTTTCCTTTTTTCTGCTGCTCTAAAAGTTTTCGTTTACGAGTTATGTCACCGCCGTAACATTTAGCAAGCACATCTTTTCTTTTCGCTTTGACTGTCTGACGAGCAATAATCCGGCCCCCGATAGCCGCCTGGATCGGGACATCGAACATTTGACGTGGAATAAGCTCTTGAAGCTTTTCCGCCATCCGGCGGCCGTAGTCATAAGCATTATCATTATGGACAATGGTCGAAAAAGCATCAACGGGCTCTCCGTTAAGCAAAATATCTACTTTGACTAATTTCCCTATCTGGTAGCCCTCGGGCTCGTAATCTAAGCTCGCATAGCCCTGAGTTCGGCTCTTCAACTGATCAAAAAAATCAGTAACGACTTCTGCCAACGGAATCACATATTGCAATTCAACTCGCTCAGGAGAGAGATACTCCATGCGTACCATAGTCCCACGCCTCCCCTGACAAAGTTCCATAATGGTACCGGTATAGCTAGAAGGGCTAAGGATCCCAACTTTCAGCATTGGCTCTTCGATATGGGTTATGGAAGCCGGCTCAGGAAGCTCCGAGGGATTATCAATTTGTATAACGGCTCCGTCATCGGTACTAACCTTGTATGCCACAGATGGCGCTGTTGCTATAAGAGAAAGGTCAAACTCTCGCTCGAGACGTTCACGAACTATTTCCATATGCAAAAGCCCCAGGAAACCGCAACGGAACCCAAACCCTAGAGCTCCAGAGGTTTCAGGTTCAAAAGTCACTGACGCATCATTCAATTTTAGTTTGTGTAAGGCTTCGCGAAGATCTGGATATTCATCTCCGTCCACCGGGTACAAACCGCAAAACACCATTGGCTTGGGATCATCGTATCCGTCTAGTGCAATCGCCGCAGGATTCGATACTAGGGTCACTGTTTCACCAGATTTAGCTTGCCCGACATCTTTGATGCTCGCGATTAGGTAACCAACTTCACCCGGACCAAGTTCGTCTACTGGCACCGGAGCTGGGGACCGCACTCCTAGTTCCAAAGCATCATGGTTTCCACCCAATTGCATAAACCGAAGTTTGTCATTTGTGCGGATACGCCCATTCATCACTCGCATCGATGAAATAACTCCTCGATACTGATCGAAATGTGAATCAAAGATCAGCGCCTGCAACGGAGCTTCCGGATCCCCTTTGGGAGCCGGTATGCGCTCCACGATTGCATCTAAAAGAGCTGGGATTCCCTCTCCTGTTTTTGCAGAAATTCTTAGCACCTGCTCAGCGGGCAGTCCTAATACGTTCTCTATTTCGCTTGCATACAGGTCAGGGTCAGCTGCCGGTAAATCTATTTTATTTAGAACTGCTACTATCTCTAGCTCATTTTCAAGCGCCAAATAACAATTAGCTAGGGTCTGAGCTTCAATACCTTGCGCTGCGTCTACAAGTAGAACAACCCCCTCGCAAGCTGCCAGCGATCTACTTACTTCGTAGCCAAAATCTACGTGTCCAGGTGTATCGATGAGGTGTAATGTGTGATCCTTCCACCCGACACGAACGTTTTGAGCTTTGATCGTGATGCCTCGTTCTCGTTCGAGGTCCATGGTATCTAGGTACTGGGCTCGCATAGTCCGAGCGTCTACTGCACCAGTAATTTCGAGTATTCGGTCAGAAAGCGTCGACTTTCCATGATCAATATGGGCAATTATTGAGAAGTTTCGGATACGCGATAAGTCCATGCTGGAGTGAAAGGTACCAAGCTAAATCCCTATTCATAGGCTCACACCCACCTATTACTAGAATTCTTCTCCCGCTAGATTCATGACTGAAGTAATTTTTTCCTCAGTTGCTATCTCGCTGGTGTCAGATCGCTCCTTCAGGTTGCTACCCTTGAAGTGCTCAGATGCCTTTCTGCATCTCCGTATCGACATCGAAACAGCGAAGTATCAAACTATGGCCAATATCAAAAGCCAAATTAAGCGAAATAAGCAAAACGAGACTCTGCGGCTTCGTAATAAAGCCGTCCGTTCTGAGCTTAAAACTCGCGAAAAGGCTGTAACTACAGCGGCTACTGCCGGTGAACCCACGGACGAACTCCTTCGTTCGGTCCAAAAGCGTTTGGACATGGCCGCTCAAAAGGGCGTAATTCATCGGAACGAAGCGGCTCGCCGTAAGTCTCGATTGATTGCGCGAGCTGCAAAACTCGGCTAATTATCTCAAGAAGTTCCCAGTCGAGCCAAACGAGCGACTAGCACTTCCATAATTGTTTCATTATTCAACCCTGATCGACCTCTGAGATCTAGGTCCGCGTCAGACAGCAACCTTATTGATTGCTTCAAGTTTGATTCCCCGATCCGAGATAGCTGGTTCAAAGCTTTTTTTGCTGGGAATGCTGACCCCTTTATACCCAGCAAAGACGCTGCATCCCGTTCGTTGGAGATGCTCATTCCATCCAATCGCAACATTTTTTCATAATGGCTATGCAGACTTGCCATGACCTGAAGAGCATGTCTGTTTCCCGCTCCCATCATCCGCTGCAAGACACTCATAGATTCTTGAATGTGACCCGAGTCAATCGCATCTGTTAGCTCCCAAGGAGGGACAGAGCCTTGTTCCCCCACATACGGTCCGATATCTTCTTCGCTGATCACAGCACCCACACCGAAAGCGCTTCTCATTACCTCAAAAAGGCCCGACAGTCTGCCTACATCATCTCCTAAATGAGCAATAATTTTTTTTTGCGCATAGCGATCAAATGACATCCCGCAAACTTCAAATTCTTTGTCGAACCATTCACGCTTTCCTTTAGCTCCAGCCGGAGCACCCGTCTTTATTTGCCTTCCTCCAGCGCCGTTAATAGCGTCTACCAATTTTTTGGGTACCGCTCCACTTCCCCACTCCAACAGAAGAATTGTTACAGGCGACGGGTTCTCAAGGTATGCAAGCAATGCCCCAAGCTCACCTATTTTAAATCTATTCAAGCTTCTAGCAACCACTACGCGCTGCTGAGTGAAAAGCGGAAATGTTTGAGCCGCATCTACAAGCTCTTCCATGGAGTAATCTTCGTTGGATAATTCCTGAAGCATTAGCGCTTTGTCTTCAGCACCAACAGCACTATCGATTGCTTCGCGCACGGCGTTAGCCAACAGAGTAGGTTCTCCGCCTGAAAAAATTTTTATATGGTCTTCAGCCATAAATGACGACACTACTTCGCTTTCCTTTTTGCACTATATATGCTCACAAATCATGACGGATTCGGGTTCATTGGAGAGCTTCAACCCTTAGAACAGGGCCATTGATAGTTTCTTTCTCCAACCTGGGGTTCGTGGGTCGTCTGCCCCCATTACCTCAAGTAGGTCCACGAAACGTTGACGCGCATCGTCATCGTCTTTCACCTTTTCAAGTAAATCAGCTAGCTCAACCTCTACTTCATCAGCGTCAACTGGCGACTCGGATGTTCGAGCCAATGCCGATATTCGTCTCGTCTGAGCTGATTCGGGTACCTTCCGCAACAACGCAAGGCCCTCGTCTGTTCGACCATCATTGACTAAAATTTCGGCGAGCGCAGTCACTGCTGGCTCATGATCAGATTCGATGTCCAAGGCAGCTCTCAGTGAAATTTCATCGCCAAGCGCTACCAGAGACTCAAGTTCAGTCTGTTCTTTAGAAGGTAAAAGCTTTGCGATGAAATCTCGAAGAATCGGTTCCCCCTGAGCACCCATAAAACCATCTACAGGCTTTCCGTCCTTAAAAGCTATAACCATCGGGATGGATTGGACTTGGAAAGCTTCCGAGATTGCAGGGTTTGCGTCTACATCAATTTTTACACCTACGACTTTACCCTCCTGATCATCAATAATTTTTTCGAGAAGTGGGCCCAAAGTCTTACACGGCCCACACCACGGCGCCCACAAGTCAACAACAACCGGCACTTCATGACTTTTCTCCACTACCTGCGCATTAAAGTCCTGCTCAGTGACATCGATCATTAGAAGCTCACCTTTATCCTATTTTTCGGCCTATCGTTACAATCTGAATTGTATTGGGATACGTGACGCTACGCGTAGCGTTTCATGTTCATCGACATCACCAGGAGCAACAGCATGATCGAAGGTATTCGACAAGCAGCAGTCACTGAATGGTTAAGCTCCAATGCTACTAACGTTTCTGGACCATTGTCATTTGAACTTATTACTGGTGGCCATTCGAACTTGACGTACAAAGTAACTGATAATAATCAGAAGCAATGGGTACTTCGTAGGCCGCCACTAGGTCATGTTCTCAAAGGGGCTCATGATATGGGTAGGGAACATCGCCTACTTTCATCGCTTTCAATGACCCAAGTACCGGTGCCGCCGGTAATCGGCATGTGCACTGACGCAGCAGTAAACGACGTAGATTTTTACGTGACGGAATTTGTAAATGGCCACGTTCTCAGAGATAAACAAACAGCAGCATTAGTTCCGTTAAGTAATCGCTCCCTACTATCAGATCGAATCGTTGAGGGCCTTGCTTCAATTCACTCGGTAGATCTTGAGGCAACCCAACTTGCAGATTTAGGGAAAAAAGAGGACTACGTCGCACGCCAACTGAGAACATGGCTTCGCCAGTTCGATGCAATGACGTCTCGTGAACTACCCATAATCAAACGGGTGCACGACGCGCTACAGGATGCAATTCCTATTCAAGCTGAAGCAACTCTAATCCATGGGGATTACCGGTTAGATAATTGTCTTGTCACTTCTGACGGACATCTATCTGCGGTTCTGGATTGGGAAATTTCCACACTCGGTGACCCGTTAGCAGACCTCGGAATTTTATTGGCTTATTGGAGTGAACCCTCTGACAGCTTCTTACCTCTAGGTTTCTCCGCCACCATCGAGGCTGGTTTCAAAAGCCGTCGGGATCTCATAGATACCTATGTGAAGCTAACTGGTCGCGACGTTTCAAATATTGATTACTATTTTGCGTTTGCCAATTGGCGTTTAGCGTGCATCCTCGAAGGAGTTCACGCCCGATACGTCGGTGGCGCGAATGTCGAAATTCCAGAGGAAGTAGAAATATTCCCGAAGAGTGTCGTTAGTCTAGCTCTACGCGCAGCTGAGATTCTCGGAGTTGATTAGCCGTGGATTTGTACCAGTTGAAAAGTGAACCGGCCTGCCATCAACCAGTCATGCTAATCGCTTTGGAAAGCTTCGTTGATGCAGGAAACGTTCGGGCATCGGTAGCTGAAACGCTTCGAGATCAACTGGATTTCCAGATCGTCGCAGATTTCGACATGGATTTATTAATTGACCATCGATCGCATCGCCCTATCTTGACAATCAATGATGGCGTCATGACCAACTTGGAATGGCCAAGCATCCAGTTGCTTCACGCGATCGATCAGCTGGGCAACCACGTGCTCTTACTCGACGGGCCGGAACCTGACCTGGTATGGCACCAGTTCATAAACGAAGTAATGGCTTTGGCAACCAAGTTCGCTGCGCGATCTATAATTGGCATAGGCTCATTTCCTGGTCCCGTTCCACATACACGACCTACTGAAGTAGCTACAACCACCACTGATTCATCTCTTGCCCGCCCGGTTGCATACCTACCTGATGAGCTAGAAGTTCCATCTAGCATCCATGCCGCCATTGAATGGAGCGCTCAAGATTATGGAATCCCAGCCTTGGGGTTATGGGCTCCAGTTCCTCAATATGCCGGAGTGCAACCTTATCCGTCCGCCGCAGCAGCACTCTTACGTCGGATATCAGAGCTGACAGACATCACGGTTGATTTGTCCGAGCTTGATGAAGCAGGAGAACGTGCCGTTCGTAGAATCGATGCAGCTGTTGCGGCTAACCCGCAACATAAACAGATCGTAGATGCCCTCGAGAAACACATAGAGTCAATGGAAGCTTCACGAGCCGATGACCTCCCTTCGGGAGATGATCTCGCCGCAGAGCTACAACGCTTTCTAGATGGTCAAGAGTGACCACAAAATGGCACGCTCTCTGCAATTGAGCTAGATTCACCCTATGAAAATTGATGGTGGCATTGGCGTCGATGGCGGATTCGACCGAATAGTCGAAAAATCTCAAGAACAAGAAGAAATCGGATATGACGGGCTCTGGGTTCCTGAAACCAGCCATGATCCGTTTACGATGTTGCCATTGATGGCTTATGGAACAAAAAATATTGAACTTGGCACGAGCATCGTCGTCGGGTTCGCCCGCAACCCTATGGATCTCGCATATAGCGCAAACGATATCCAACTCATTTCCAAAGGCCGTTTCACTCTTGGTTTAGGCAGCCAAATCAAGGCTCATATTACTCGTCGATTCTCGATGGAATGGTCAAAACCTGCTGCCAGGATGCGGGAAATGATTCTTGCCACTAAAGCCATCTGGAACAGCTGGAACACTGATGAGAAGCTCGACTTTCGAGGCGATTTTTACCAACACACATTGATGACCCCATTTTTTCACCCTGGAGAGAATCCATATGGCGCTCCAAAAATTGCGTTAGCCGGAGTGGGGCCTCTGATGACTGAAGTAGCAGGTGAAACATCCGATGTTTTTCTTGCACATGGTTTCACTACAGAAAAATATCTAAGAGAGGAAACTATCCCAGCGCTCGAACGAGGTGCTGCTAAAGCTGGGAGATCTCTGTCCGATGTAGAAATTTCAGCGCCGCTTTTCATTGTTACCGGGAACAATGAGCAAGAACTCGAAGACGCTAAGAACTCCACAAGACAACAAATTGCCTTCTACGGCTCAACACCTGCTTACAGAGGAGTTCTAGAATGTCATGGTTGGGGCGATATGCAAACTGAACTCAACAGATTGTCTAAAGAAGGCAAATGGGTTGATATGGGAAAGCTTATAGATGACGAGGTTCTCGATGCCTTCGCCGTCGTAGGAGAACCAGAACAAATAGCTAGTGAGCTCACACACAGGTTCGGTGATGTTGTTCAACGAGTAAGTTTTTATGCTCCATACAAATCTGATGCCGAACGTTGGAAAGCGGTATTTAGAGATCTCAAGGCGGTATAAGTTCATGTACCCCAACTTCCCCACCGACGTCGAAATCAGAGAAGTTGGACCTCGAGATGGCCTACAAAATGAGATGGTCTTACCTGTGGATCAACGAGTCGCTCTAATTGATGCTCTCTCCACCACTGGGCTAAAAACGATCGAAGCGGCTTCATTTGTTCATCCGAAAGCGATTCCACCCATGGCCGGTTCCGCCGAAGTCATGGCGAAAATTAAGCGCGTCGAAGGTGTCAGCTATAGAGCTTTAGTTCCCAACGAAATGGGAACCCATGCGGCGCTGGATGCTCAAGTAGATGAGATAGAAGTCGTAATGTCTGCTTCTGCTACTCACAACTTAAAGAACATAAAAATGTTGCCTGCGGAGTCAGTCCAACAAATTATTGCCTTAACAAAAATCTCTCACTCCCAAGGCACGCCAGTAGAAGCAATTGTTTCAACGGCTTTCGGCTGCGCATACGAGGGAGATATAGACCCAAAGCTGGTGGCTAGCTACGCCAGACAACTTATCGACGAAGCCGGAGTCGACAGCCTTTCGTTCGGCGACACGAGCGGAATGGCAACTCCAAGGGTTGTGATGGAACTTCTGGAGGCTCTAGGCGAGCAGCAAATTGAACCTAGAGACATCGCCCTTCATTTCCACAACACCCGCAACACAGGACTGGCCAACATTGTGGTGGCTCTTCAAGCTGGTGTTCGGCGATTTGACTCTTCAATCGGAGGTTTAGGTGGCTGTCCTTATTCCCCCGGAGCTACGGGCAACGTGCCAACGGAAGACGTCGTTCACCTCATCCAAGATTTCGGCATTTCTACAGGGATCGACTTAAACCGAATTATCGAATGCGGAGAATTCGCTGAAACTTTAGTCGGCCGGCAGTTACCTTCTCAAGTTCTACGAGCTGGCCCCCGCAGCCGGATTTTTGCGAGTTAATCAGATATCAATTTCACAGAATAACTCCTGCAGACCTAAGAACAGTCAATTCATTATCAGAACTTTTAATCAATTTTTTTAAGGCCCAATCAGTGTGCTGTCCTAGGCGGGGCCCGACAGTTTCGATTTTGCTTTCTGTTCGTGAAAACTTTGGAACTGGAGCTGCCATTGGAATTTCACGTCCCAATGTCTCTACTTCGAAACGTCGGATCATCTCTCGCGCTGCGTAATGCGGATCCCTCAACATATCGGGAGCAGTGTAGATACGTCCATAAGGAATCGAATGTTGATCCAATAAAGTTTCGAGCGTTTCGATGCCATAAGTCACAGTCCACTCAGAAATCAAATTATCCAGTTCTGTCTGATGTTTGCCTCGATTCAAATGCTCAGCAAATCGTTCGTCGGTACTCAAATTTTCTTGTCCCATTGCAATACAGATCCGTTTGAAAATACTGTCAGAATTGCCTGCTATCAAAATATCTGAACCATCTCTAGTGGGGTAAACATTAGATGGCGCTACTCCAGGCAAGACAGATCCCGTCCTACCCCGCTGGTAACCATCGATTTCGTAGTCCACCATAGTTGATTCCATCAATGCGAAGACTGACTCATATATGGCAACATCTACTTCCTGACCTAAACCACTTTTATGTCGTTCATTCAAAGCCGCCATGGTTCCGATAACAGCAAAAAGCGATGCCATAGCGTCACCCAAACTTATGCCAGTGCGCGTCGACTGCCTATCTGGCCAGCCAGTTGTGTGGCGTATTCCTCCCATCGCTTCGCCAATCGAACCGAAACCCGGGTCTTGAGCTCGAGGCCCTGTTTGCCCAAACCCAGAAACATGGGTCATCACCAACCCTGGGTTACTGGGCGATAGGTCCTTGTAACTTAGACCCCACTCAACAAGCCTCCCCGGTGTGAAATTTTCTAAAACCACATCTGAGTTTTCGGCTATCGAACGGACTAGACCTCGGCCTCTAGCATCTCTTAGATCGATCGCTACTGATTTTTTATTGCGAGCGATAGAAGGCCACCAATAACTATTGCCCTGAGCATCGCATTTACCCCATTGACGCATCGGATCGCCACCAACCGGAGATTCAATTTTTATAATTTCTGCGCCGTAGTCACCAAGAAGTTGTCCAGCAAATGGGCCAGCTATGAAGTTGCCAAGTTCCAGCACTCTGATACCGGACAGTGGTCCAGGCATGCTAAACCTCTTCCGAATCTGCATCGACGCAATTATCTTCACGGGTGCGGTTATCGTCCGATTTGTTTTGGGCAGGTCTGTGAAGTACTGCTGAAATCGGCTCAATAATTAAAAGATCTTTGGAGCGCGAACAATACCCATCGACGATCATTGAATAACCATCGATTTCATAGGCCGGCCAAAGAATTGAAACTTTAGGATGGAGCGCAACATTTCGCTCTGCAGAGCGGCTCAAGGGGCACTCAAGTTTCGAGTTAACGATGCTGAATGTCTGATTCGCTATATGAGTTGTAATATTTTCGTTGACTGTTAGCAGATAGGCAGACATTCCGTATCTTTCCATCTGACTTCCGAGCTCATTTAGTTGGACTGAAATACTCATATTTCTAATTCTACGCGACAGTACCAAAGCTCTGCATAGAACTAATCGTCGCTTAATGTGTTTCAGTTGATAGCTTGGGGCTCTCGTCGGGGCTATAGCTCAGTTGGTAGAGCGCTTGCATGGCATGCAAGAGGTCAGGGGTTCAATTCCCCTTAGCTCCACAAGGATCATTTTGCACTGATTTTTGTTGGTTTGTCGAAAAGCTTGACTGAGACACAAGATCCGGCGTCACAAAGTTAGGGTCCTGAACGATCTACATTTTCCAACACATATAGACATACGGGGCAGCAGCATCATCTTTTACGTTCTGAGACCAAGAGTCATAGTCTCCAAGTGCGAAAGCCGCCGTGAGGCCCTGCAACGTGCATTTACAGATATCTTTAGCCGGAGAAGCTAACGGGTCTGATTCGGCTAAGTCCTTCAAGACCATAAAGCAAATTTGAGCCCAGCTCTCCTGGTAGTCAGCAGGCCATGCTCCAACTTGTTGAGATGCTTTTTCTATTATGCTAAAAGTTTTCAACTCCGCTGCTAACTCAGCAACTTCTGCCTTCAACTCATCAAGCTCACTTAAGTTTGTGGAGTCAGCGCTTGAGCATGCACTTAGCAACAAAAATATTACACAAACTAACTTTATCCACACATTGATATTGTGCCGTCCAATGGGCCAAAAATCAGTAGGGGTTGTTTTTGTTACGGAGGTGAACATCTATCTTCAACAGTTAACTATCAATTGTGCTCATCAATATTTCTGGCTCTTCAGACTAAATTCCTAGTAGCTGAACGAGTTCTAGATGACAGCTACTTCTGACTACCAACTTTTCGAACGTTAGATATACCTAATTTTTCAGTTATCTTGATCAGCCACCAAGCCGCGTCAAGATCGAACCATCGCCGTCCGAACTGTGCCGATGTGGGAGCGTCATGATGATTATTGTGATAGCCCTCACCGGAGGTGACAGCAGCTAACCAATGCAAATTAGTAGCACTATTATCGCTAGGCCTGCTGCCAAATGTGTGCCCGACAGCATTCACTGCGCCGCTCAACATCACATATGATACGACGTGAAACCCAAAGGCTAAAAGCCCTTGCCACCAACCTAAGAACCCGCACAAAATCCCAGTGGTAGTCAATAGACCCAACCACCCTCTGTCAAAAAGCAGCTTGTCGAATCGGTCTGGGGACAAGTCCTTGCCCCATTTTTCTACTGTTCTCGGATCATTCGCCGCTCTCTTATACAACCAAAAATTAGTGAGTTGAACTCTTAGCCAACCGATTTGAGCCGGAGAGTGCGGGTCATTCTCAGTATCGGTGAAAGCATGGTGCTTCCGATGCACGGCTGCCCATTCGCGGGCACGCACTCCGGTAGTAAGCCATAAAAATAGTCGCAGTAAAAAAACTATGCTCCCATGAAAATTTACAGCTTTGTGAGCGAGGCCACGATGCAAATAAGCGGAGGTACACAAAGTAGAAATTTGAGTTAGTAAGCCACCGATTAGTATTGGAAATACGACGTTCACTTGAACTCCTTTTTAACTGCTTGTCGAGATTTCCAGCGCAGAATCATGAAATAAAGTTACTCTCCGCCAGTCAAAGACCGTAATTAAGACCATAGCTCCTTCACAGAAAAGTGTTGTGGTTTAACCCGTCTATACCTGTTCTTTCTGCAATGCTTTAGATCATGGAGCAACATTATCCTGCAGTCACACTCGACATCGAAGACAGCATCGCTACGATCCTTCTCAACAGGCCTGAGCATCTCAATGCATGGAACAACGAGATATCGGAGGGCTTAGACAATTATCTCCTCGAATGCGATAGAGATGACTCGGTTAGAGCTGTAGTAATTTCAGGTAAAGGACGCGCTTTCTGCGCTGGAGCGGACCTTTCCGGAGGGTCAGATACTTTTGATCCTGGCAGAGAGAGAGATCTTGACGATGATAGTGAAGCCCGAACTTCTAAGCTTTTACCTCATCAAATATCTAAACCCGTGATTGCAGCAATCAATGGTCCTGCTGTTGGGGTAGGGGCTACATACCCACTCACATGCGACATTCGTATAGCAAGTAGCAACGCTCGGATCGGTTTCGTTTTTAATCGCATAGGAATGCTCCCCGAACTAGGGTCTCATTCACTATTACCGATGCTTGTTGGATTCGGAAACGCGTCGCGTTTGTTAATGAGCGCAGAGATTATCGATGCTCAAACAGCCCTGGGTATGGGGCTCGTTTCGGCTGTTCACAAAAGCGATGAGCTACTTGACGAGGCGATTGCGTTAGCTCAACTCCTTTCTTCGGCAGCGCCTGTTTCAGTGGCAGCTACCAAACGCCTTCTATGGGCTGGGCTTGGTAAGAGTTGGGCAGAAATGCATGCGGCTGAGAAGCCAGTTTTTGATTGGATCGGAAAACAAGCTGATGCGGCCGAAGGAATACGAGCTTTTCTCGAAAAACGTCCTCCAGAATGGTCAATGAGCAGCTACCAAGATTTGCCCGATGACCTTTTTGATTAATCCTGCAAAGGATCCCGAAACGTAAGGGCACCATTTTCTTCGGTCAACCATGGAAAAACTGTTCTCGGTCTGGCAGCGACCATAGCTATAGAGTTTTTCTGGCGCGGGAAGACACCCATGAACATTTTCAGTAATGGCTCAGCGAAACGCATAACTACAGTTTTGGCTTTCCAGCCTCTTAGCGAAGCAGTCTCATAAGGTAGATTAAGGCCGTACCTAAAGAAAATCTTAGGGGTTCCGGTCGGGTCGCATGATCGGATTGTTTTGTGGAATTCTCGCTCAGTCCATCTGTACACATAGTTAGGCACCGGACCGTTTTCTAAACCTCCGCTTATGCCCCCTTGGTGCCGCACAGCCTCAATTTCGTAACTTGAGCTGAACCCAAATCGGGTAGCTACGCGCATCACCAACGAATCTCTAGCTTCGATCGCAATAACGCCAACACGACAGCACCGGTACATTTCAGTCAGGGCACGGTGAGGCGAAGCACAGTGATGCAATCCATCGACTACAACGACCCAGTCATAGGATTTATCGACATAGGTCAGAGACTGAGCGTCTTGATAGTCCCATTTATACGGGTACAAGGAATCGTTAGCTTGGCCACTATCTAAATTCGTAATCGTTGCTTTCTGCATCTTGAGCAGCTCAAAGAGACCTCGCTCTGCTGCACCTCCAGCCACCACTAGGACAGAAGAGGTTGTTGTCAATACTTTGTTCTTGAGTAATTCCTCGAAAACTTTCAAGACAAATTTCGTACGCATCACTGTGAACTTACACCTCTTGACCAGGGGGTACCCCTTTAAGACCTGGTAGTCGTTTACCATCTTCTTGTGGTGACATCATCGAGTCTTAGCTTCGATTCACCTATCTGAATTTTCGACTGAGGAGTTCACGTTGCACCGGTTCCGTTTTGCTGCGTCTATAGCTATTTCTATCTTTGTCTTAGCCGCTTCAGCTTGCAGCGGCGGAGGCACAACAACTGTGGCTCGGAGCACTACTACTACAACAACGGTTGTGCCCGTTGCTACTACAGTTCCTCAAATAACTTCGACCACCGCTCTTCCTACCAGCACCACTCTCGCAGCGATCATTCCTACTGCTCCGTTTACTGGAATAGCTAGTGAATCCGACCTAAGTCGGCCTGCGTTTGTTGTGAAGATAGATAACGCCCCACAGGCTCGACCGCAATGGGGTATCAATCAAGCCGATGTGGTTTTCGAAGAGCTAGTCGAAGGAAACATAACGCGCTTCGCTGCAATATTCCATAGCCAAGACACTGAAAACATCGGACCCGTCAGGTCCGCTAGAACAGGCGATTTTGAGCTTTTATCAAATTTAAATCGCCCTATCTTTGGTAACTCCGGCGGCAACCCAACAGTGATGAAACTTCTCAAGGAAGTTAATATGGTTCTGGTTGGCGATACCAACGTTGGACGAGCGGCGTATTGGCGCAGTTCAGAAAAAAACGCGCCACATAATCTTTTAACTAGTACATCTAAGATTTACGCTTCATCAAACGAGCAAGGCGGAACACCGCCTCAAATGTTCAAGTACCGGTCCGCTTCAGAGGAACTTTCGTCTGAAGCACGACAGGTTCAAGGCGTGAAAATAGATTTTGGCGGACACAAGATTGAATACCGCTGGGATAACGAAAGTAAGGGTTGGGAGCGGACCCAAAACGGCTCACTGCATGTAGATCACGATGGGATTCAAGTTGCACCCGAAAACGTGATTATACAATTCGTTCGGTACGGACAAAGCGTCGCTTATGCCGGATCGCCAGAGGTGAAAGTTGTCGGAAGCGGAAATGCTTGGATATTGACTGATGGCCAACTCATCGCTGGAAAGTGGAGCCGTCCCACTTCAGGTTCCCTCACTCAGTTCAGAGATCTTGAAGGTGAAATTATTTCGTTGACGGCTGGCAGAACTTGGATAGCGTTACCACGCTCCGAAACCGCAGAAATTTTAGAGATTGAAACTAATTAAAAAAGTTTACAACTCATTTCTACTCGTTCGGTAAGTCGTAAACTTCTTTCCAATCAAGCTGATCATCTTTAGGCAACATCGCATTTAAATCGGCCATGATGCTCAGCAATCTCCGACATTGCTTATCGCCGAGGCGACCCCAATGGGATTCTTCAAGCCCATCAGTAGTTTGTTCTATCCGGCGGCGCCCTTCGCGACAGGCATCTGTGGCGAGCCCTCTACTATCAAGCCATCCCCGGTCTCTCAATGTTCGCAACGCTTCTTCATGTTCATGAGCATCCCATCCAGCTTCACCCCCGATCCATTCCTTCGGAGCCTCATCGACTGCTACCTGACTCACCACAGCTTCACAGCCATTGAGCCCCTCCATAGCTAGCGCTATCAGGTGGCTGCCACTTCGATGCTCCCTAAGTAAGGTGCAACCATGCCAAAGCGCCAGATGCGGTTCTTTTGGCCATGAGAGTCCCTTCCAGCCAGCGTATAAAGCTCGCCCCATCCCATCAGCCCCATCCACCACATGGCGCACTAGGCGAGCTGCTTCTGCTACATGCTCGCTTCCAGTAACTTCTCCTAGCTCCCTCTTCAAAGCGCGATCCATCGCTAAATATCGGGCGTTTAGGACTTCCTCAGGACTGGCGTATCCCCAAGCATCGGGAATCGCTCTTTGGACCCTACGGGGGGAGTAATAAAAAGCTAATGAACGAACCGCTTCAGCCGACAGAGCGCCGAGAGGCGCTACCCGAGTAGCAAAATAGTTCATGAAAAAGCCCTTTAAACCTACTTTTTCGGCCTCTTCTCTAACTTCCGGCGCCCAATAACACAGCTGGTGGTAGCGCTCTACCGCCTCCCACATCACTCTTGTTTCAATACTCATGTTTGTTTGCTCAACACTTGTTCAGCTAAATTTTCAAGCTCTTCTGACCAATCGTCAGGTGGTATCGCAGGTCTCATAAGGAATTTCGAATAACCAGCTTCTATCCAAGCATCTATCATTTCGCTTAAGCTCTCCCTTGAGCTAGGAATCAAAAGCTCAGGGTCAACACCAGGAAAACGATCAGCCAAATTATTTTTAACTGCCTCAGGTAAGGGTCGCCAGCTATACGACAGGTTGGCACCAAAGTGCTCCTGATCTATAACCCTGCCAGCATTTTCTGCAGCTTCGATGACTTGGATTCGTTTCTCTGCGGCTTGGTTCGCTGTCATCATGCCAGGTATGTAGCCATCGCCTATCTGTCCAGCCCTTCGGAGCGCTCCAGGAAGCTGACCTCCAAGCCACACTTCTAAGGGCTCTTGGATCGGTTTCGGATCTATTTTCGCTTCCTTTAACCGGAAATGCGGACCTTCATGGTCCACTATTTCTTCAGTCCATAACCGCCTAAGTAAAGGAAGTAGTTCGTCGAGGAGACTACCGCGTTGTTCTTTCTCGACATTTTGAGCTAATAGTTCAGGACCCTGGTTAAGCCCGAGCACGCCAATCAAAAGAAGTCGGCCACCCGATAATCGATCCAACTGAGCCAACTCTCGAGCCAGCCGAACCGGGCTACGTCCGGGCAAAATTAAGTGCGTTCCAATTTTAAGTTTGGTTGTTCGTGCTGAGGCGTAGCTCAAACCGATTAGCGGGTCGAAAGACCCACCGAGCATCGTTTCAGGTAGCCATATCGAATCAAACCCGAACCGCTCTAGGTCTTTAAGCAAAAGATCAAAGTCCTCTAACCTAATATCGCTTGTTCCTCGACATGTGAAACCGAATCGAACTTTCATAACCTTCACAGACCTACATCGGATAGTCGCTTCGTGCTGATGTCACCATCAACACAAGAATAGTCAAATCTTAGTTGGCTTGGCTTTCAACAAAATTAAATCTTTGCACATCTGACCAAAGCCGTTCGATGTCATAAAAAGCTCGAGTCTCCTCATGGAAAACATGAACAACGAAAGGCCCAAAATCTAATAGAACCCATAAAGAATCTTCGAGTCCTTCGATTCTTAATGGCCCATCACCACCAGCTGATTTGACAGCCTCTTCAACTTGATCAGCAATTCGTCGTACTTGTCGGACGTTGGTTCCGCTCGCAATCACGAACCAATCAGTAATTGAAATAATATCCCCTACATCTAGGGCCACGATATCGATAGCCTGTAATGCAGAGGCACCTTCGCCAGCTGCTTCCACCAGCTTCAACAACTCCGCGCCTGTATCTCCAAATTGAAAACTCATTAAGCGGACCTACTATCACCATCGAGGTTACGAAAAACTTATCGTAAGAGCATCAACGATACAGGCCAGAGTTCTCTATAAACGAGTTCACAGGTTCACCTACTAAATCTCGGATCATTTTTCTTTCCCTCACCCGCTCCCTTATCGTCGAGCTCGAGATATCTATCGACTCCATTTCTAGTCGTTGGAATCGCCACCCTTTAGGAACATCACGATCAGACCATGCTCTATCTGCCACCACTATTTGCACCATCTCCCTTAGCTCTTCAGCTCGATACCAACTTCCTAAACCCCCCGCAGCATCTGCTCCCAGAATCAAAGAAATTTCAATTTTTTCCATACTTTCTTCATACAATTCCTCAACCGTATCTATGGTGTATGAAGGGCCGCCACGTCTAATTTCACTGTCCGAGACCACAAATTTTTCTGCCTCACCTACGAGAGCTTGGACCATTTTTAGCCTAATTTTTGCTGTCGTAACTCTTTGATCACCTGACTTTTGCCAAGGGTCATTCGCTACCACGAATCTAACTTCGGTTAGCTCTAAGGCTTCAGTAGCTGCATTGGCTATGGCCAAGTGACCAAAATGGGGCGGGTCAAACGTCCCGCCCATGATTCCAATCCTTTCGACCATTTTCATATTCTATTGCTTTAGTGTTGGCAACAGAGGTAGATCATGGACTACAGTTGGATGGTCCAAGGTTCGGCTGCACGACAGCCGAATCTAGACAACAATATGGTTCGAATTTTTGAACCGTGGTTACCGTTTTCTTGTGACACATGTCACCAAAAATTGCCTTACATGACATCTGTCTGTATGGCATAGTCAATATGCAGCGAACAGACACATCCCCCTGATGCGTCACAGTTTGAATTTTTTTTCAGACTTAAATGACCGATGGTTGACCCCTCGGCGGAGTAAATAAATTATGAGTGATTCAGTAGGCCAGTATCTAAACGAAATCGGCGCGGTTGCCTTGTTAACTGCTGACGATGAAAAAATGCTCTCGAAAGAAATAGAAGCGGGTCGCGAAGCTCGTATTCTTCTCGAAGGCGAAGAACCAGTAACTGTCGGAGAGCGCCGCAAGCTAAAAGCAGCGGTTCGAACCGCTGAGGCTGCCCGAGATAGGTTTATCAGAGCGAACCTTCGACTCGTAGTCTCAATCGCCCGGCGATACCCGCTACCACCAGCCATGGAACTCCTTGATCTCATCCAAGAAGGAAACCTTGGACTTGAACACGCCGTTGAAAAGTTTGATTGGCGCAGAGGTTTCAAGTTCTCCACGTATGCAACATTTTGGATTCGTCAATCAATCGGACGTGCGCTTGACCAAAAAGCTTCGCTCATTCGCTTGCCTAGCGACCGTTCAGCAAGTCTGAGAGCAGCTCTACGTCATAGCGGTGGCGATGGCGATGGTCTGGACGATGAAAATGCTTGGCTTCAGCGCATCAGCACCCCCACTTCTTTGGATAAAACCATTGGCGATGACGGCGATAGCTCACTAGTCGACTTAATCGGAGATAGCGCGCCAGGCCCAGAAGATCATGCTCTTGAAACTGACAAAAAAGAAATGATTGTCGGCCTTCTCGACCGTTTAGATCCCAGAGCTAAATTGGCAGTAGCTAGACGCTTCGGACTTCTCGATGGTGAAACTCATAGCTATCGTGAAGTAGGAGAAGAGTTGGGTGTAACTGCTGAAGCAGCGCGACGGTTAGTTAAACGAGCCGTCGATGACCTACGAGAAGACGCTCTAGTAATTGTTGCCTAAACTATTTAGGTCTCCTCAGCGCTACAAAATCTAAAATAGAAGTCCACAGTTTCAAAATATTATTAAACTTAACTTATTTCTTTTGGACTAAAAGCTTTCTACCCTGCACAATTAGACACGTGACTATTACCTGGCATCCCGGTTCATGGAATGACTGCCCAGCAGGGCAACAACCTTCATGGCCTGAAGCAGATTTCTACAACGAGACATTACATGAACTTGGAACTAAACCGCCGCTGGTTTTCGCAGGAGAAGCGCGTCGATTAACATCTCATCTCGGACGAGTTGCGAACGGTGAAGCATTTGTTTTGCAGGCCGGCGACTGCGCCGAATCATTTGATCTGAGCAGCGCTGACGCTATTCGAGACAAGCTCAAGGTAATACTTCAAATGGCTGTGGTGCTGCAATATTCAGCCGGACTGCCTGTGGTCAAGATAGGTCGTATCGCTGGTCAATTTGCTAAGCCAAGATCGTCAGGAACAGAAACGCGCGATGGAGCGACCTTACCCAGTTTCAGAGGCCACATAGTAAACGATATTGATTTTGAGGAATCCTCGCGTAAACCAGACCCAAATAGACTATTGCAGGCTTACAACACCTCAGCCGCTACTCTCAACCTTCTTAGAGCTTTCACGCGTGGCGGCTACGCAGATCTCCGACAAGTACATGAATGGAATCAGGAGTTCGTTGCGTCAAGCCCGGCAGGCAAAAGGTATGAAATCTTGGCCGCCGGTATAGAAAAAGCTCTAAATTTCATGACTGCATGTGGATTCGATACTGATGATGCTGCGATGCGACAAGTCGAACTGTACACAAGCCACGAAGCTCTCCTCTTAGGCTACGAACAAGCCTTAACAAGGCAAGACAGCATTACTGGTGATTGGTACGACTGTTCGGCGCATATGCTTTGGATAGGCGAACGCACTCGCGAGCTAGAAGGGGCGCACGTCGAATTTCTTAGAGGTGTCCACAATCCGATTGGGTCTAAGATTGGCCCTTCAACCAGCCCTGGCGATGCCCTAGACCTTTGCAACGCCTTGAACCCAGATAAAATTCCAGGACGCCTGACGCTGATCAGTCGCATGGGAGCGGGAAAAGTTGGCGAACACCTACCAGCGATCCTAGAGGCGGTTTCAGCAGCTGGACATCCGGTTGTTTGGCAATGTGATCCTATGCACGGAAACACCTACTCGACCGAATCAGGTATTAAGACACGAGATTTCGATGTGATTATGACCGAGGTTCGCGAGTACTTTGATATTCATCGGGCAACAGGAACTTGGCCCGGTGGTATCCATTGCGAGCTCACTGGTGACACAGTCACCGAATGCGTCGGCGGTAGCGATTCTTTGGCAGCCGATCAGCTAGGTGAACGTTACGAAACAATGTGCGACCCACGCCTCAACGGGCGACAGTCCTTAGACCTAGCATTTGGGGTTGCAGAACTTTTATCTGCATTCAGGTAGACCAGCCCACAGATCCACGTTTACACGCAGAGCATCACCCTCTTTTGCTATCCGGTTAACACAAAATAGAAGCTTATTAGGCTAGATGGTCTACGAAACCCTCTAGCTGACGTAGGTTTCTACATTCGAAAACACCATCTGTGTGAGTGGAATATTCACTGATAACAGAATCACCAGTGTCCCAATACGATTTAGGTTCGGGATTCAGCCAGAAAGTAGACCTAGCTTTCTTAGCGGTCTCTTTTACCACCCAAGCATTAGTAGCGTGATAATTGTTCCGAGCATCGCCTAAGAACATTACGGTTGATTTAGAACTAATTTCATGACCGAACTTTTCCCAAAAAACACCGAACGCATGTCCATAGTCTGAGTGACCGTCTACCCAAACTACGTCTGCCTCAGTGTTTACCCGGTGCACAGCATTATTGATATCTTCTTCGTCTTGGAACATCCTTGTAACTTCATCAATCCCGTCGATGAAAACAAACGAACGCACCTTACTGAATTGATTTTGTAAAGCGTAGACAAGGTGCAGAGTAAACCGAGCAAACGCAGCGACTGAACCAGATATGTCAGCTACAACAATTAACTCTGGTTTATTCGGTCTTGGGTTTCTGAACCTAGGCTCTGCTGGCACGCCGCCATAGCTTAGCGACTGTCGAACAGTCGCTCGAAAATCTAGCGGGCCACGACGCTTGTGCTTTCGCTTTCGCGCCAATCTGGCTGCTAGTTTCCTCGTCAGCGGCTGAATGGCTTTACGAATACTCGCCATTTCTTCACGGCTAGCGTGCATGAAGTCTACGTCTTCAGGAAGTGGCTTCTTCAAGGTCTTAGCCATCGCTTCGACACCACGATCCGCTACTAAACGCCGTCGAATCTCTGCCTCAATTTCTTTTTTGAGATCATCGATTCGGTTCTGAAACTCTTCTCGTTCTAGACGCTCTTGCAGCGAGGTGAAATCACTCTCTGACTTCTCCCCTGCCTCTTCCATCATGCGCTCAAGCATTCCGTCAAGATCAAGGTTTCGTAGGGTCCGATAAAGATAATAGGTACCGCCAACAGGTCGCCCAGGCTCCATGCCAGCAAATTGAGTTACAGCAGCTCTGGCCATCGCCGCCATCATTGCTTCGTCCCCGTTCATAAGAGCGCGATATAGCATCTCAGCAATTTCTTCTGGACTCATATCTTCGCCCGAGCCCCGTCCTCCCATGCCTTTCATCTGCTGAGACATCCACTCTTCGAGCGAATCCTCGTCAATCTCCCCATCTTCGTTCTCAGTTACCGAATATCCGGGGCCTCGCATAGAAAAATAGACTTCGAATACCGTCTCAAAAGCTTTCCAATGTTGTTCATTTTTGACTAACGTCGTAGCTAATGCGTACTTAAAAGCATCCCGATCTTCTATAGGGATGTGTTTTATAGCTTGCATCGCGTCTAGGTTCTCAGTTAGCGAGACCGGAAGACCAGCATTACGCAGTTCAACGACGAAACCACTCATTAAATCGAGCATCTATTTAGCCTTCGATCGATAGTTCCTTGCGGGCTTTTTCTATATCTGACTGGTATTTAAGCAAAATATGAAGAGATTCCTTAGCCACTTCGATATCGATATTATCAATACCTAACAGCACCAAGGTTCGTGCCCAATCTAGCGTCTCAGAAACAGACGGACTCTTCTTCAACTCAATCTGCCTGATTGACCGCACTACACGCGCGACCTGTTCAGCTAGATTATCTTCGATCCCGTCCACCCTGTTGAGAACAATTTCTTTCTCACGGTCAAGCTCCGGGTAATCAATATGCAAAAACAGACAACGGCGCTTCAGAGCCTCTGACAGCTCACGCGTGTTATTAGATGTCAGGAAAACCAGTGGAATCTGCTTTGCCTTGATAGTTCCCAGCTCAGGAATTGAGACTTGATAATCTGACAAAATTTCCAAAAGTAGAGCTTCTGTCTCAATCTCAACTCTGTCTACCTCATCAATAAGCAACACAACCGGGTCATCAGCAGTGATTGCCTCGAGCAAAGGTCGCGTTAGAAGGAATTCATCGTTAAAGATATCATCTTGGACATCTGCCCAATCTTCGTTACCAGCATTAGCTCCGCGATCTGATTGGATACGCAGGAGTTGTTTTTTGTAGTTCCACTCATAGAGAGCTTTCGCTTCGTCAAGCCCCTCATAACACTGAAGACGAATGAGTCTACTGTTCATCATTGCTGCAACGGACTTAGCTAGTTCTGTTTTGCCAACTCCCGCTGGTCCTTCAACAAGAATCGGCTTTCCAAGCCGTTCAGCCAGGAAAACTACACTCGCTATTCCCTCGTCAGCTAAGTAGTTAACCGATTTAAGTCCAGCGCGAACAGACGCAAGATCATCGAAGTTATTTTCGCCCATTGGGTCTTTCTCCTAATTAATCAGATGACGGAATTGAGGTCAGCCACGGATGTGCCCCATTCCGTTCACAATATACTTGTTTGTCGTTAGTTGCTCCAGCCCCATTGGGCCTCGAGCATGTAATTTTTGAGTACTGATGCCGATTTCTGCACCAAACCCAAACTCTTCTCCATCCACAAAACGAGTAGAGGCATTAACAAGAACTGCTGCAGCGTCTACTCTCATGCTAAATTCTTCGGCATTCGCAAGGTCCGAAGTGATTATTGCTTCGCTGTGACCAGAACCTGTTTCGTTTATATGCTCGATCGCATCTTCCAGACTGTCTACGACTTTCACACTTAGTTTCAGATCAAGATATTCTGTACTGAAATCATCATCAGTAGCTGCGCCTATTGTAGAAACTATTTTCTGCGAAATCTCATCTCCGACAAACTCAACGCTATCTAACGCCTTCACCGCTAATGGCAAAAACGAATGGGCAACTGATGCATGAACCACTAGCGACTCAGCAGCGTTGCACACTGTGGGCCGTTGAGTCTTTGCATTAACAAGTATCTCGATAGCTTGGCTAAAATCAGCATGTTCATCCACGTATATGTGACAGTTTCCATCCCCATCGAGTACATAAGGAACCGTCGCATTTTCCCGGATCGATTGTATCAATGATCGGCCGCCTCTTGGAATCAAACAGTCAATATATTCATTTAGTTGCATAAACTTTATGGCGGTCTCATGGCTTGTATCTTCTATAAGAAGAACAGAATCTGAAGCCAATCCCGCCTGACTTAATGCGCATTGAAGAGCGGCAACAATTGCAGAATTAGAGTTGATAGCAGCTGATGAACCTCGTAGCAGTGCAGAATTACCAGACTTAAGACATAATCCAAAAGTATCGCTTGTGACATTTGGCCGATTTTCGTAAATCACCGCCACTACACCCAAGGGAACTCGCACTCGGCGAATTCGTAGACCATTTGGTCGTGTCCATTCATCGACTATTTGCCCAACCGGGTCCGGCAGAGACGTCACTTTTCTCAAGCCCTCTGCCATCGAATGTAAACGTTCTTGCGTCAGTTGAAGTCTGTCAATAGTCAACTCGTCGATATTCATACCTCGAGCCGTATCCACATCTCTCTGATTGCCCTCAAGGATGCTCTCAGCAGAGTCGAGAACTGATTCCGCTGCCATTTGTAGTGCTTTGTTTTTTTGGGAAGTAGACACCGACGCAAGGGCTCTGGAAGCTGCCTTTGACCGAGCTCCCAGTTCAGATACTGAGTTCTTCGGCAATGTTTCTGTATCCACCACGTCCGAAGACTACCCGCGTCATCGCCTCAGAGTTGTGTTCATCGACCTATATCATCAGCTATTCGACAAATGAGATTAGGAAAGAACTATCAAATCATCGCGATGGACAAATGTGGGACTAACACTCCCTGGAAGTTCTTCGGTTCTTTTCCCTTTAAATTGATCAAGAGTGATGCTGTCTACGCTACTTAAACCTTTAGCGAAAACTAGTCCGTCAGGCCCAGTTATATCGATAGCATCGCCTTCCGAAAAAGTGCCAATAACGGCCATTATCCCGGCTGAGAGAAGAGAAGTTCCCTTTGACTGAAGGGCTGTCTTAGCCCCAAGATCCACTCGTATCGCGCCGTGAGCCGGGAGAGCAAAACCAATCCACAGTTTCCTAGCTGAAACGTGGGCATCCCTAGCCGCTACTAAAGTCCCGATACCAGCTACTCCCGATATTGCGTCTGCGAGCACATTTTCTCTTGAAGCATCTGCGATTACCGTTCGTACGCCACTCCATGAGGCTATCTTCGCTGCGCTCAGTTTCGAGGCCATGCCTCCGCTCCCGCGTTCCCCGACACCTCCTGCCATCTCTTCGATCGAACGAGTAACTTCGGCTACCTCTTCGACTAAAGAAGCTTGCGGATAAATTCTGGGGTCCGCCGTAAGCAATCCTGGAGTGTCGGTAAGTAGAACGAGTAAATCGGCGTCTAAGAGATTAGCTACCAGAGCCGCAATCCGATCATTGTCTCCAAATCTTATTGCATCATCAGCAACAGCATCATTTTCGTTCACAACGGGAATTACCGATAATTCCCATAGTCGTTCGAAAGTAGTTTTCGCATGCAAGTACTGACTTCGATCACGGAAATCATTGGGGGAAAGTAAAACCTGACCCGCAATAATTTCAGCTTTTAAAAATAGTTCCGAGTAGACATTCATTAGATCAATTTGTCCGACCGCTGACACAGCTTGCAATATCGCCGGCTCTTTAGGTCGATCGATACCTAATCGCTCAAGCCCTGCGGTAATGGCTCCAGATGTAACAACAATCAAATCATGCGATTGTTTTCTTGCTTCTGATACTTCGCTTACCAACTTTTCAATCGCTAAAGCATTTACTTGACCAGCACTATTGGTGACCGATGAGGTACCTATTTTTACTACAACTCTCATATTCTTTTGGGTTCCTTATGCCTAATGCTCAGACGTCAGGCTCATAGTCAAATTCGAAAGTACCAATAATTACAGTATCTCCTTCTGATGCTCCTGCTCGAGCTAGAGCTCGAGGAACTCGGAGCTGTTGAAGCCGGTGCTGAGCGTGGGCCATAGCATCTATGTTGGTGAGGTCAGATAGTGCCACTGCTCGTTCTGCTTGACGACCAATGACTTCGAAAGTGCCATTGTCATGGCGCACGACCGACACACCTTCCGGCGAAGGACGATGCACAACATACTGAGTCTGCTTTGGCTGTTCGGCTCTTGCCTCGTTTACCAGCGTCTGCAACTCTCCCACTAAGCGGTCGACGCCCTCACCTGTAACCGAAGATATCCGTTTGCCATCCCAGTCAAGGGTCGCAGCATCTCCCTTAGTTCCCACAATCAGTCGAGGGCGTTGAGCCAATTCTGCATCATAACTTTCCAGTTCGTTAACTAAGATTTCCGCTTGCTCTTGTGGATCTTTTCCTTCTACCTCAGCGAGATCCACCATCACTAGAAGCACACGAGCTCTTTCTACATGGCGAAGGAATTGATGACCGAGCCCTCGACCTTCAGCTGCACCCTCTATCAAGCCCGGAATGTCCGCAATGACCATTTCGAATTCATCAGAGCGTCTTACCACTCCGAGGTGCGGTTTAAGCGTTGTGAACGGATACGCAGCTACTTTAGGCTTAGCCGATGAAATCCTAGAGATAAAAGTACTCTTACCGGCATTAGGGAATCCGACTAGAGCGACATCAGCCATAAGCTTTAATTCAAGCCGGAGCCACCTCTCTTGTCCGATCTCTGCTTGCTCAGCAAAACCCGGGGCTCGTAACTTGTTAGACAAAAACCGGACATTTCCGCGACCACCGGTGCCACCCTCAGCGGCAAGCCACCGATCGCCTTCATTGACAAGATCCGCAAGTACTGAATCGTCTGCGTCACGAACAATCGTGCCTTCAGGCACCTTGACATAGGTGTCCTGGCCGCCGCGTCCATGCTTTTTTTTGCCGTGACCGTGTCCACCGTCATCACCACGTCGGAACGGGAAATCTTTGAATGCGAGCAGCGAAGCAATGTTTCTATCGGCTACTAGCCAAACGTTTCCACCGTGACCGCCATCACCCCCATCGGGGCCTCCTCGCGAAACATGTGCTTCTCTACGAAACGAAACACATCCCGCTCCTCCGTTGCCACCTTTGGCATGAAGATTAGCCTCATCCACGAAACCCGACATATGTTTGAGGATACGTCTCCGCTGGCTACATGCGCGACAACAGACTTTTAAATCTTGGCGCTAAATATCGGTTACCGATTAACTTTATTCTCTTTCAAGAAAAGCTAGCCAGCTTGGACGTCAACTAGGCGACGTCCGCGTCTGTAACCAAATTCAACGACTCCATTAGCTGTAGCGAACAAAGTGTCATCTTTGCCGATCCCTACGTTAAGCCCAGGATGGAATTTGGTACCACGTTGTCGCAAAATAATTCCGCCAGCGTTAATGGTCTGTCCCGCAAAAACTTTTACACCGAGACGCTGAGAGTTTGAGTCGCGACCGTTCTTAGTTGAGCCGCCGCCCTTAGTTTTAGACATGTCAGCCCTTTACGATATTGGTTATTTCGATGGAAGTATAGCGTTGTCTATGACCCCAACGCCGACGTTGGTTCGTCTTATTCTTGTAGGTAAAACCGTCTATCTTTACGCCTTTTATCTCACCAAGGACACGAGCTGTAACAGAAGATCCAGACAGCTGTTCAGACGTCGACATGACGTCACCTTCGTCTACGACGAGAATAGGCGAAAAAGTAACTTCTTCACCTTCAGCCGCTTTAAGTAATTCGATGTTGACAACTTGTCCAGTCTCAACTTTTTCTTGCTTGCCACCTGTGGCGATCACTGCATACATAAGATGTTCAGGCTATCTGTTTTATTCCTCATCCCAAAACTGTCAACGAGACTTTCTTAAACGTTCAAGATCGAATCGTGGAGATGAACGCCACTCCCATCGCATGATGGACATGTATCGCTTACGGATTCGAGTAATCCTTCGCCTATGCGGCGCCTCGTCATTTCGATTAATCCGAGGTCAGAGATGTGTGAAACCTGGGTACGAGTCTTTTCCCTGGCCAAGGCTTTCTCGAAACTATTTACAACTTCAGCGCGATTTTTTCTTATTTCCATGTCGATGAAGTCAATAACTATTATTCCGCCAATATCCCTCAATCGAAGCTGTTTAGCTATTTCTTCTGCAGCTTCAAGGTTATTTCTAAAGACCGTTTCTTCCAGATTGTATTTGCCAACGTTGCGTCCAGTGTTCACATCAATCACCGTCAGGGCTTCGGTATGCTCAATTATTAACGATCCACCAGACGGTAGCCAAACTTTAGTATCTAAGGCCTTACGCAACTGTTCAGCTACGTTATAGCGCTCAAATATTGGAAGTGGTTCCTTGCTAGAGTCATAGAATTCGATTCGGTCTGCCAACGCCGGTGCGATAGTGTCCATGTAGCCTTTCACCTGATTAAACAGATTTAAGTCATCTATAACGACACCACGGAAATCACGATTAAATTCTTCACGGATTATACGCACCGCTAACTCAGGTTCTCTAAAAAGTAAATTAGGTGCTTTCGACTTTCGGGCTAGTTCGCTAATTTGTTCCCATTGCTCCAACAGCCGTTTGACATCTCGCTCAATCTCTTCTGCCGTGACACCTTCGGAGGCAGTTCGAACAATTACTCCATGTTCTTTCGGTTTTACCTTGTCTAAAATATTCCTAAGTCTTTTGCGCTCATTATCAGGAAGTCTTTTTGAAATACCATACGTGGAACTGTTAGGAATTAAGACGACGAATCTGCCAGGAAGCGAAATTTCAGTTGAGAGCCGGGCACCTTTATGGGCAATGGGGTTTTTTGTTACCTGGCACAATATTGCTTGTTGAGACTTTAAGAGTTGCTCAATTCGAGGCTCATTTTTTCGGGCATTGAATTTACCCCTCATTTTTTTTGCTTTTGGAGGAAGCGGCTGATTCGGGTCACCATCTGTGTCATCAAGATCGTAGGTAACGTCAGCACGGTAAAGAACAGCATTTTTAGGTGTATCTATATCAACGAATGCTGCTTCCATTCCTGGCAGAACATTTTGGATTTTGCCAAGATAAACGTTTCCATAAATTTGAGTTGCATCATCAGATGGTCTACTAACGTAGTGCTCTATAAGAGTCCTGCCCTCGAGCACAGCTATGTGTGTGACTCCATCAGTAACCTGAACACACATCTGGTAACGCCCAATAGGTTTACCATTTCGTTCTTTTCCGCGACGCCGTTCCATTTCTTTGTCATTTAGCTCTACAGGAGTGTCTGAGATAATCGCCTGAACTGGCTCAAGCTTGTTTAGACCTTCCCGACTACTAGCGCCTCCTCGGCCTCGACCACCACGGCGACGCTTTTTCTTAGGTTGACCGTCCTCGGCTGAAGCAACTTCTTCCTTGACCGTTGCCTTATTCTCACCTGCTGACCGGGTATCTCCTATTCGTGGCTTTTTAGCTTCTGAGGGCCTTTCCGACGGCATCTCGACGGAGCTACTAGTTGCCCCTTGTATCGATCTTTTACGCAGCTTGGGTTGGGACTCAGAGCCCTTTCCCCCTTGCGATTCCATCGTATTAACGCCACTTAAAGTCCTAGTTCTTTTAGGCTCACCGTTTTGTTTTGATGGTGTTGCAACAATTTTCTCATCATTGGTTTTCTGAGTTGCAGAGTTCGTTCCTGGAACTAGTTTCCGAGTTCGAGCTGGCTTCGAAGACTCTGTTTGAGAGGGAATCGACTTCTTATCGTCTTCACTCTGCGTTGCATTGGCATTAGGTGCTCCGAGCACTCGCTTACGGCGGGTCGGAGTCTCGCTCCCTAATTTTTCTTGTTTATCTACTGAATCGCTCATATCAAATTTTCTTCCTCAGCGGACGAAGCGAAAGTTGATCGCGGTGACTTTTCGCTTCCTCGCAAGTAATTCGTTGGTGAAAACAGCGGTATTTCACACTGGTACTTATTCGGTCTGTCACACATTCGGGTTTGCTAAATGTGAAGGTTTGCAAACGCGTTGTGAACTGAGCAAAGTCTGTCGTTCCGCAATCAAACCTGAGATTCATGCTTCTCTGAAGCCGGTTGTCTCTGGTTCTCAAAAACGACGATTTGCTACTTAGTGTTTCTTTTACTTCTGACTGCAATAATTTCAGATTCTGTTGCAAGTATTTGTTGGCTTGGCTCGGTTCATCTTTATTTTCTAAAGGGACTCGACATGAGAGAAAAGTTCTTAGCAGCAATGCCATCCCCCCACCCGAATGGGTGGGAGTGAGACTTGACCTGCATGAGAATCGCATTTATCCATCAGCTTTTCTCTGCTTTTGCCCGAAGGCTTAACGTGACCAGAACTTTTTGTCTCGTCGGCGGGTCTAGATCTGGTTTGCGAGTATCGGTAGTTAAAGACTCGCGATAACCGATCATGTGCTCAATCCCGTATTTGGTGCAATTCCAGCTTCTGGATATGCCAGTTGCCTGGCAATCATCTTCACCTCGTACAATTGACGAGTCATGCTGGAACAGGCCGTAAAATATCGATCGCCTTTGCACATACGTTCGTTGCGATAGCAACGGTAATTCTTCTACTTTTTCATTAACAAAATTTATCTTCATCGGCGCGACTAGAGGTTCAGATTTACAATATCCACTAACCTTGCCCAAGGGCAGCGCCGTAACCTTAAAGCCGGTGTTGCAGCGCGGCGCCAAGCCATGCGTGCTGTCGGACTTAGGTCTAGCGCAAAAAGAAATCATTCAATTACCAATGATACCTTTGGTAAGTTATTTTTCCTTACTGTTACTAATCTGATCTTATTTCGCTCGGATAAGAGCTAATGCCCGCCATATCTTCGAGCCCCCACATTCACTACTAGGCCAATAGACAAAAAGGCCATGACGGTTGATGAGCCGCCGTGGCTCATAAAAGGTAGAGGAATTCCTGTAATTGGCATTATCCCCATAGTCATGCCCACGTTTTGAAAAATTTGAAATGCAAACATAGAAAGCACGCCTACACATATAAAACTTCCAAATAAATCGCTACTCGTCCGAGCTATCCACCATATACGGGCTAACAAATAGGCATATAAGAGCATGAGAATAGAGCAACCAAGAAATCCAAATTCCTCTCCTAATGCAGTGAAGATGAAGTCTGTTTTTTGCTCAGGGACCAGATTTAGGTTCGTTTGAGAACCTTTCAGCCACCCTTGACCCGTAAGTCCACCCGCACCGATCGCTATTTCCGATTGCCGTAAATTGTACGAAGCGCCCTGCGGGTCATACTCAGGATCCAGGAATGCTGTTAACCGGTTTTCTTGAGTCTGGCGAAGCAGAGAAGGACCCCCAAGCTCATCGAGGTTAAGTAGTAAAAAAATAGCAATTATTCCCAGCAGCGACGTGATCAAAATGTGTTTCACTTGCGCTCCTGAGATCAAGAGCATTCCCATTCCTATCGATACAAATACCAGCATTGTTCCAAGGTCTGGCTGCCTATAAATCAGGCCTAATGGAACAGCGATTAACAAAAAAGCGTTTACAAGCGTCGACAGACGAAGATAGCTCTCGTGTGTTGCGACAAAAGCAGCGAGCGCCAAAATAACCGTTAGCTTTGCGAACTCTGAGGGTTGAAGCTGAAATGGCAACCCGGGAACTTCAAACCAGGCGCGTGCGCCATTTCGTTCAACTCCAACAAATAAAACACCTATTAACGCTGCGAGCGAGAGCAGATACGCAGAGTTCGCAAGCGAGCGTAAACTTCGATAGTTAAAGGCGGTAACCAGAATCATTACAGCCGCCCCAGCTACCACGAATAGAGCCTGACGTTTCGCGTATGTAGCCCCATCGCTTCCGTTAAATTCCAGAATCCGCCAAGTTGCTGAATAGTTCATCGCCACGCCGATTAATGAAATGAGGATCGCTGTCAGGGCTAGCGAATAATCGGCAAACCTGACCGGAGACTGCAGCTCCCGACGCCGAGGTGCAGCCATTAATCCCTCACCTTTTGGTCATCGACTCCATCTCCATTTACATCTTGAGCATTATTCGCTCGAGGAATCTGGATGCCCCATGGACAACCTTCCGGTACGAAACTCGTGAAAGCAGGATTACCGCGCAGAGCTTCGGGAATTTCGGGGCACGCTGGAGAAGGAGGTATAAAGGCTATTTGAGGCTCTGACCATCTTTGTTCGTAAGCTCTCAATGCTTCAAATATTTGTCTGGCCACCGGTGCTGCTGCCTCGCCGCCATAGCCGGCTTCTTCCATAACCACAGCAACCGCATATCGAGGGTCATGCTGTGGCGCCCAGGCGACAAATATTGCTGAATCCTCTTTCTTCCTTTGCAGGACAGCATTTTTTCCATCAGCTTGGGCAGTTCCAGTCTTTCCCGCTACCGAATAGCTAACAGCGTCATATCCGTCGAACGCTTTCCAAGCGGTACCGCGACGCTGTTTGCTGGTCACTCCGCCGAGGCCCTCGCGAACAACCGGTGAACCTTCAGGAAAGTCGATTATGCGCTGAATCTTAGGTTCAAATTCAATGACGCTTTCGCCAAAATTTTCGCTGTTTCTAGAAATTAGGCGTTCGACAATATTTGGACTGAATAAGGTACCTCCATTAGCGAACGCTGCATAAGCATTCGCTAACTGGATTGGAGTAGCAGATACAAATCCTTGACCGATGCCAGTGTTTATATTGTCGCCGGGAAGCCAATCCGATGTTGCTTTATACGGATTATATGCCTCAGGGTTTAGTTCGAACAATGTTTTTTTAGTGTCCCCATCGGGAATTCGACCCGCTTTTTCGTAGGGAAGCTGAACACCGGTCTGGCCTCCAAATCCTAATTGGTTAGCCATATCTTGGATAGCCCATTCTTCCTCACCTTTAATCCAGTAAAGGTCATGAGCTACTTGATAAAAATATGCATCGCTTGACCTAGTTAACGCTGTCGACAAATCTAAGGTTCCCAGAGCTGCCTTATCGGCGTTGAAAAATGTGCATCTGCCAGTACAGCCGTACTCATCTGGAATCTTGAAATATCCAACGTCGTAATAGGTATTTCGAGGAGATATTAACCGTGCTTCTAATCCTGCTAATGCTGTAACTAGCTTGAAAGTAGATCCTGGGGCATATAGACCCTGGATTGCCCGATTGTTAAGCGCTCCCGGAGCATATGGATTCTCAAAAACAGACTTGTACTCTTCGAAAGTCAGGCCGCCTACCAACCAATTCGGGTTATAAGTCGGATGGGATGCCATCGCTAACACATCCCCATTTCTTAGATCAAGGACTACGGCCGCACCTCCGACAGCCGGATAGAAAAATCCAGAATCATCACTTACTGTTTCCCTAGCTGCTAGCAAACCTTGAGCCAGAAATGACTCAGTCGCAGCTTGTAAGTCCACATCGATAGACAGGATGATGTCATTTCCGGGCTTAGCCTGTTGATCTCCGATAATGCGATGAACTCTGCCAGCATTATCCACCTCAAGTTTTGTGATACCTGGAGAACCATGCAACTGGGATTCGAAAAGGGCTTCGATACCAGCTCTGCCTACTCTTTCAGATGGTAAATAACCATCATCAAGAAGTCCCGGTGCCTGCTGCTCAGACATTGCTCCTACATAACCGATGATGTGAGCAGCTACTTCTTCGCGTGGGTAAGTCCTGGTCATCTCCCACTTTGCTTCGACTCCAGGGAGGGACCGCTCGCTGATACGAAGCAGTCCTTCTTCATTTAGACCAGTCGCAACAACTTTGGCGGCCAGGCGATGTGTCTGTAAGTCATTAAGCCGGCTCTTGAGCACATCTTCAGCTATCCCAAGGATTGAAGAAAGTTCACTGATTATGAACTCCAACTGGCCAGGTGAATATCTGGACTTGTTAACAGTGACTACGCCTGTTCGTAAATTATCTGCGAGAACTACACCATGCCTGTCGAATATTCTGCCGCGATTCGGCGCTGTCACTACCATCTCAATTTGATTAGATTCAGCTTTTTTTTCGAGATCTTCGGTGTTTAAGACTTGCAGGTACCAAAGTCGAGTAAATAACGCGGCAAAGAGACCAATGATCAGTACTCCCAGAAAAGATAGGCGCCTATCAAGCTTTGGAATCATATTTTACTCGGATAGACGGCCGGCTCGATAAGTAACGCCCACTTGACTATTCGCTCTAACAACAAGTTCACAACAAAGGCAGCCATGCCTGTTATAAGCACTACCAGCTCGATCAGGTTTTCAGCATCGTAGCTGTAGCCGATGAGCCATGCTATGCAGGCGTAGAGCGCTACGCCAGATGACACCGTTAAGCCGACTATTAGAGAACGCAGGAATCTGTGTGTCTCAATGAGTTGAGGGGCAAGCGCTCCGGCTCCCCAACCGACAAGCACGAGCACAAGAGTATTCAAACCAAAAGGTGAATTCACGACGAGATCTGCTAACAATCCGCAGCTAAAGCCAATCCCCACTGCTTTATCACTGCCAGCTAATATCCCTGAAATAACGGTGAAGATCAAAAATAGATCAATAACAAACCCAGAGATTGTCAAATGCGGCATTACCGAAATTTGCGTCAAGCCGATTAATCCGATGACGGTAGTTGCTCTCGCTGTCGCACCTAGGGAAACCATCATGAATCATTTCCGCTTTGCTCAGCGCCTATCCGGCCTCCGCTAGGAGGCTCCGGAAACTCGCGATCAACAAGCACAGGCCCTGGTGCATCAGCTTCAAATAAGATCACTGAGACCCAGCGAATTCGGTCTAGGTCAGCGGAGGGATAAACCGTTATACGTTGGGTATCTTGCACGGCGTTAGGGGTCACATCAACAACAGTTCCAATTAAAAGTCCTTCAGGAAAAGTGCTCCCCTGGAAACCACTCGTCACCACAGTTTCACCAGGTATCACAACAGTTTCAAGCTCTATGAAATTTACAATGAGGTTCCTTCCTGCTCCTTTTCCTGAAGCGACGCCATCATCGCCGGAACGAACTAACCGAGCACCCGCATCAAAATTAGGGTCTGTGAGAAGCTCAACTCGCGCTCGAGTGACACTTACCTGGCTAACGCGGCCGATAAGCCCTGCGCCGGTTTCTACTGGCATCCCCACTTTAATTCCATCACGCGAACCCTTATCTAACTCAATCGTTCGTTCGAAATTCGAAATCTGAGCATCGATTACGCGCGCTGTTCGACGCGGGATGTTACTCAAAGTGTCTCGAGCCCCCAGAAGCGACAATAAGGCCTTCCGATCCCTTTCAATTTCACCAATCTGGAGGGTGGAGCTTTTTATCTCGGCTAGTTTAGCTTCGAGGACGTCATTCCTATTTTCTAAATCTTCATACGAAGTAATCCCCTGCCAAGCATTACCAATCGGAACAAACATTCTTGCTGAAGTCGAACGAATGGGGCCTATTGCGTCGAGCGCAACACTGCGCACTTTTGTTAATGGCCCTTCGTCGCTTCGAGCATCGAGTGTGATTAGTACTAGAGCTGTAAAAATGAACAAGGCAATTCTTAATCGAGATCGGGGCCTTCGACTCACTTTGCTATGCCTCGACATGAGATTGCCTTAATCCTTATCGAAGCTCACCTGAAGAGAATAAGACGCCGCGAAGGACCTCAAATTCTTCAAGTGATTGACCTGAACCCCTTGCAACCGCATGCAAAGGATCTTTCGCTATTCGAATCGGCATCCCAGTCTCATTAGCAAGCCTTTGGTCGAAGCCCTGAAGCAGAGCCCCACCACCTGCTAGTACTATTCCTTGATCCATGATATCCGCAGCTAATTCCGGTGGGGTCTGGTCGAGAGTCCTTTTTACAGCGTCAATGATCATGGTTAGCGGCTCTTCAATGGCTTCTCTGATTTCTATGCTACTTACCGTTACTGTTTTAGGTAGACCTGAAACGAGATCACGACCTCGGATTTCAGCATACATTTCCTCATTTAGCGGCCATGCTGAGCCCAACGCCATTTTTACTTCCTCAGCGGTTCTTTCGCCGAGCGCTAGGTTGTAAGCCTTCTTGACGAACTGCAGTATGGCAGCATCGAGCACGTCGCCTCCCACCCGAGCTGACTGCGCAGAGACAATTCCGCCCAAAGAGATGACTGCAACCTCGGTCGTTCCGCCGCCAATATCTACAATCATGCTCCCCGAGGGTGACTGCACTGGCAACCCAGCGCCGATAGCTGCTGCCATTGGTTCTTCGATAATGAAGGCAGGTTTTTTGGCCCCTGCGTATTCGGCAGCTTCTTGCACCGCTCGCTGTTCCACTCCTGTAATTCCAGAAGGCACGCATATAACCATTCGTGGTTTAGACCAACGACTACTATTCACTTTGTCGATAAAGTATCGGAGCATTTTTTCGCAGATATCAAAATCTGCGATTACTCCATCTTTAAGTGGTCTAATTGCCTGAATATGTCCCGGTGTTCTACCAATCATACGCTTCGCTTCGTAACCGACCGCTAACGGAATGCCCGTGTTAATATCGACCGCCACCACTGACGGCTCATCGAGCACTATCCCCTGGCCTCGCACATAAATCAAAGTGTTTGCAGTCCCTAAATCAACCGCCATATCTCGATTAGTGAAAAAATTCGGTTTGAATCGATCCAGAGTCCGTCTCAAAACATTTGCGCTCCGCGGTGTATTCGGGCGCGAGTAATTCATGTTGCTCGATTGGATAGAATTCAGCGCGTCACGATCCATATTGGTCCGCTCAATTAGCTTGGAAAAAAATTCCAATTTCACGTGCAGCAGACTCAACAGAGTCTGAGCCGTGAACAAGATTTTCTGTTACGAGCAAGCCGAAGTCGCCACGAATAGTGCCCGGCGCAGCTGTTGCGGGGTTGGTGCTTCCCATGAGGTTTCTGACCACGGCAAATATGTCATCGCCAGCGTCATCGCTTCCTTCTACCTGCAGAAGCATCGCTGGTGAGCGGGTTATGAAGTTAAGGAGACCTTCAAAAAATGGTTTACCATCATGCTCCATGTAATGCAGCGCAGCAGTTTCTCGGTCGATTAATCGAAGCTCAGCTCGTTTAATACTTAATCCCTTGCGCTCGATTCTAGAAATTATTTCTCCAACAAGCCCTCTCTCGACTGCATCGGGTTTGCAAATAACAAATGTGTGGGCCAAAACAACTCCTGGAAAAATAAATCGTGTACCTACTCAGACTACCGTGATCATGATTGGAGGTGTAATCGGGCTTCGGACGCGACATATAAAGAACCGGTAACTACGATGCTCCCTTGTGGCCCAGCAATTTCTCTAGCTAAATCGACAGCTTCAGCTACATCGGCGCGAAATTCTACTGATTTGTGTCCCAATTTTTGTGCGCAAGCTGCCACCTCACTAGCCGCTAACGCTCGTGGCCATTTCGCCTCCGTTGCTACTATCGCTTTGAACTCTTTGAAGTCAACGGCTTGCATGAAGTCAATAGGATTATGTGGCCGGTTGGTTCCCATCACCAGGACAGGAGCTTCTTCTGCTCCGAAGTCAGAAAAAAGTGTTTCGCTGAGGGCCATTGCCCCGTCTACGTTGTGTGCTCCATCTACGATCGTCAGCGGAGACCGGCTCAGTATTTCAAATCGTGCAGGAAGCTGAACCGCTGCAAAAGCATCGTGGAGTATGTCGGCGTCAAGTGCTCTCGCAAAAAAAGCTTCTGTAGCTGCTATCGCAAGAAGAGCATTATTCGATTGATGTCTTCCGTTTACAGGTATAAAAATTTCTTCGTAGTTACCGAATGGGGTACTTACATCTAGCAGCCTCCCTCCTACTGCGAGCCGGTCATTAGTCACTGCGAAGTCAGTGTCCTGTACCCAGAGTTCTCGACAGGGAACGCTCTTGACTATTTGAAGTAGATCCTGTTCGAGGGTTCCGCATATGACATGTGAAGTTGGTTCGATAATTCCAGATTTTTCCCTAGCTAAATCAGCCATCGTGGGCCCGATTATTTCGAGATGGTCGGATCCCATGTTCGTAATAACAGCTACTTCTGCACGAACTACGTTCGTGGCGTCCCAACGACCACCCATTCCAACTTCCATAACGTTTACATCTACTGCGTTCATCGCAAACCAGTTGTATGCTGCGGCGCAAATAACCTCAAAGTAGTTAGGAAGACTGTCTGATTTCTTCAAGATCCATTGTTCGATTGCTGCTATCTCTTTGATAGCTTCACAAAACTCTTGATCACTAAGTGGCTGGTTAGCTATTGCTATTCGGTCGTTCAAGCTGGTGACGTGCGGCGAGGTATAACTGCCTACTTTTAGGCCAACGGCCGTTAACATCTCCACAATCATTCTTGTGGTACTGCCTTTGCCGTTAGTGCCGGTTATGTGAATAGCGGGCACGGCATTTTCTGGGTGACCGAGTAGTTCCATGACTACACGCATCCGGTCAAGGCTAGGTGGCACAGTTTCCGGCTTACCAAGCACGCTCTCGAGGTTGTAGTGCTGCTCAAGCCAATCGACAGCTTGCTGGTAAGAATCTATCGTCGCAAGGTTTATCGGATCCATCGAGGCAGAAGCTTTTCTATGAGCATTTTAGGAAGCTTTTCGTTCATCATTACGCTCAACTAAAATTGGGCTCGCCTTTTTAAGCACTGCATCTGCCTCGACGATACATCGGACGACGTTCTCGCGACTAGGCACTTCATACATTGCTCCAAGGAGAACGTCTTCTATTATTGCTCGCAACCCCCGAGCGCCGGTCTTGCGGAGCAGGGCTTGATCAACTACGGCTGCTATTGCTTCGTCAGTAAATTCAAGCTCCACACCATCAAGCTCAAACATGCGGTCGAATTGTCGTAAGAGCGCATTTTTGGGTTCTGTTAGAATCCGTTGGAGAGCATCAGGCCCGAGTTGGTCGACGACTCCGACCACCGGTAGACGGCCAATAAACTCTGGGATTAAGCCAAATTTTTGCAAGTCTTCCGGCAGCACCTCAGGCAGAAGATTCGTATTAGCTCTCTCTGCTGTTGGTTTTATGTCTGCGCCGAAGCCCACAGCTCGTTGACCAAGTCTGTCAGCGATAATTTTTTCAAGGCCATCGAAAGCGCCTCCACATATAAAAAGAATATTGCTCGTATCTATCTGCAAAAAGTCTTGATGTGGGTGCTTGCGCCCACCTTGTGGCGGAACGGCTGCTTCTGTGCCTTCCAGAATTTTGAGAAGCGCCTGTTGAACTCCTTCTCCTGAAACATCTCTTGTGATCGAAGGGTTCTCAGATTTACGGGTAATTTTATCAATCTCGTCGATATAGATGATGCCAGTCTCTGCGCGTTTAACGTCATAATCAGCAGCTTGGATTAGCTTCAAAAGTATGTTCTCAACGTCTTCGCCCACGTAGCCCGCTTCGGTCAGAGCTGTGGCGTCAGCCATCGCGAAGGGCACGTTCAACATTCGTGCCAGCGTTTGGGCCATCATTGTTTTTCCGCAACCTGTTGGACCTATAAGCATGATGTTGGACTTCGCCAGCTCAACATCATCGGGGCCTAGGTTTTGAGCAAATTGAATTCGCTTATAGTGGTTGTATACGGCCACCGAAAGAATTTTTTTTGTGCGATCTTGATCTATTACATACTCGTTGAGAAATGAAAATATTTCTTGCGGCTTAGGGACTTCGTCAAAAGTGACTTCGGACGTCTCCGACAGTTCTTCTTCGATAATTTCGTTGCAAAGGTCTATGCATTCATCACAGATATATACACCTGGGCCGGCTATAAGTTTTTTAACCTGCTTCTGCGACTTGCCGCAGAAGGAGCACTTTAGTAGCTCGCTACCTTCTCCGAACTTTGCCACGTCTCCACTCCAATTCAGACAACCTTTAGGTTGTTGTTAACTAACGGCTAAGGATGGCACAGCATGGCTCGCTTTGACGTTTGTCGCCTTAATTTTTGAAATTTTATTTTATTCGATTTGAATTATTTCACGCAGCTCGGATCGGACCATCTTCAACCGATTCACGATTACTGATTACTTCATCGATAATTCCATATTCCTTAGCCGCCTCTGCATCCAAAATAAAGTCGCGGTCCGTGTCGTTGTGGATCCGCTCTAGGTCTTGGCCCGTGTGACGTGAAAGAATCTGGTCTAGTAGGCCACGCATTCGCTCTATTTCTTTAGAAGCTAATTCAATATCGGTTGCTTGACCCATTGCCTGGCCAAACGGCTGATGCAACAAAACTCTTGCATGTGGCAACGCCATTCTCTTACCTGGGCTTCCGGCAGCTAAAAGAACAGCTGCAGCCGAAGCTGCTTGACCTAAGCAGATCGTGGTTATGTCATTTTTGATGTATTGGCTAGTGTCATAAATTGCGAAGAGGGCGTTTATGTCTCCTCCTGGCGAGTTTATGTAGATGTTTATATCTCGATCAGGATTCTCTGACTCGAGATGAATCAATTGAGCACACACCAAATTGGCAATCGTGTCATCAATCGGGGTGCCGAGGAATATGATATTTTCTTTTAGTAAACGTGAGTAGAGATCGTACGCACGTTCACCACGGTTCGTTTGCTCTACGACCGTTGGAACTAGGTAATTCTGTGCCTGAAGGTTCACTCTGCGTCCTCCTTGGACTCGTTGTCAGCGTCTAAGTTCTGCTCTTTGTCAGCTTCATCTTTATCCGTCTCAGGTAATTGAAGCTCTAAATCTTCTCTATTAACAGCAATGCCATCTTCATCAATTAGTTTTACTTCGGCCACTAGCTTTTCTAAAGCTTTACGTTTAACTAATTCAGCCTTTACAGGACCTAACCCATCGCCATGGTCGGTTATCTGGTGGCGAAGTTCTTCAATGGTAACTTCAAATTGAGTTGCCATTCGTTCAAGCTCTTCATTGAGGTCTTCTTCAGAAGCTTCGATAGTTTCTTTTAGAACAATAGCTCTCAAGGCAAGATCTACTTTGGCGGAGCGTTCTGCCGCTTCACGAAGCTCCACTGTGAAAGATTCTGGGTCCTGGCCTGTCATCTGAAGCCATGACTCGATACTCATTCCTTGGCCCTGGAGACGCATCGCTAGTTGCTGGATTTGGTCCGACATTTCACCGTTGACCATCGAGTCAGGGATTGTTTGGGTCACCAGTTCAGCTAATGCTTGAGCCGTGTTCTCTCTGAGCGCAGAATTTGCTTGAAACGACTTCATCATTTTCGTTCTCGTTTTTATTTGCTCTCTGAGTTCCTCAACTGTTTCACTTTCAGTATTCTCATCAACCCATTCGTCAGTAAGCTCGGGAAGTACTTTTTCTTTTACAGCGTGCACTGTTATCTCGAAATCGATACTTACGTTTTCTTGGACCGGGTGAGCGGCGCTGAAAGAAAGCTCGCTTCCGGCTGTAGCATTCTGAAGTTCTACATCGACTTCTTTTGCTATACCTTCACTACCAACCTCATATAAGTAATCTTGGGCAGTCAGGCCGGGAAGAGCTTCTCCGTCAACTGTGCCTGAGATGTCTATTGAGACTTGGTCACCTGTTGCGGCTGGTCGATCGACATCAACTAGTTCAGCTGATTGCCCTCGCTGCATATCTATCTGTTCTTGGATTTCATCGTCAGTGGGACTCGGATTTGGGATCGTGACTTCAAGTTTGTCATATCCCTCTATTTCTATAACCGGACGTATTTCGACCGTAGCTTCGAATGACACAGGTCCGGACTCTTCACCCCCATTAATCTTGAGTTCGGGAGCGGCGATCACGTCAACACTTTCTGTTCGTACCGCATCAGCATAATAGTTAGGTATTGCGTCCTCTAATGCCTGAGCTCGAGCATATCCGTTCCCAATTCTTGATTCGAGAACTGCGCGAGGGACTTTCCCTTGCCGAAATCCTGGGACGCGAATTTCTTTCGAAATTTTCTTAAAAGCATCATCTATGGCAGATTCAAATGTTTCTTCATCTACCTCAATAGACAGTTTTATTTTCGGTCCATAGGTACGCGTCGGAGCAGTTAATTCGGCCTCGTTGCTAGTTTCTTCGGTCGCAGCGGGGGCCTCTTCAAGCTCAGAGGGGTCTAGTTCGGTCAAAGTGATCTTCACAAGATCGCGAGTCTAGCCGTATTCGTGGCCACGTCCCTCAGTCAAAGCCACAGTAGCGCATCTCTTATTCGCATCAATCGCGAAAAAATTACTTAACATCCAAGTAATTAGCTCTTCTGTCTCGCAATGCGATTAAGAAATTATTAATGAACTTATCTAAGGTTCTAAGCGTTTTAAGCGGAGAGACTGCAGAAAAGCAGCAATTTGCTTTGCGGGCCATCTCATTTTCACGACTTTAAACAACTCAATTGATACGGGACTAAGTCCCAAACGCGCCGAATTGCATTTAGAAGAGAGCGGGCGACGAGAATCGAACTCGCATCATCAGCTTGGAAGGCTGGAATTCTAGCCATTGAACTACGCCCGCGTATTATTTAAACCTTACCAAAAAGAGAGTCCCAAAAGCGATCACTCTGACCTAGCTAGCTTCGATTTAATCCGCCTAGGTGTCCGTGATCGATGACACGGCGCATGAACTCAGGCTCATAAGCTGATTCCGGGTCCTCTCTGACAAGTTGATCAATAATTTCTGCGTCTTGGCCCACAAGGATTCGCCACTGGCCGCTGCGCACGCCTTCAATGATTATCATTGCAGCTTCCGCTGCGGTAGTCGGTGCGTCATCTCGGAACCTAATGCCACTGTTAGTTACTCGAGATTCGATATCCGCATCAGACATTGAACTAATTTCTGCTCCTCTTTCCCCAAGGATTTTTCTGACGCCTTCGATATCTGGCCCTCCGTGCATTTCTGTGGTGTTCAGGGCTATTGAAGTTCCGATGTGCCCGGGCATGACGACGTGCGCCAGAACGTGAGGAGCGTGAAGCCTAAGGTCGATATTGAGAGCTTCCGTGAATCCCTTAACAGCGAATTTCGCAGCGCAATAAGCGGTATGAGGCATTTTAGAGCCAACCGTTGCCCAAAATCCGTTGATACTGCTTGTGTTTACGATGGCTCCACTAGTGCTCTTTTTTAGCATCGGCAGGAATGCTCGAGTCCCAAAGTAGACGCCATACCAACAAATATCGAAGGTTCGTTCCCATTCCATTCTGTTCTCGTCGGTGACGATGCTTCCACCGCCACCGATGCCCGCGTTGTTGAACAGCAAATTCACGTTGTCCGTTTGATGCTGATCAGCTACTTCATCTCGAAAACCCAACATGTCAGCTTCATCAGAAACATCACAAATATGTGAGGAGATTCGGACATCCGAAGAAGCGTGCTCTTTCGCAAGCTTCTTAGTCTCAGCCATTTTTTCGAGGTTCACGTCGCACATCGCGACGTGGCACCCTTCTTGGGTTAATTGCAATACTAGTTCTCGCCCCATTCCGGTGCCGCCACCGGTGACCACAGCTATTTGGTTTTTGTAGGATTTCATTTTCACGTCCAGAACTTCAATGATTTTGATTGAGCACACTTGTGAACCCCAGAGTAATTCGTTTTTAGTGGCTGGCGCCGGTCTATGAGCTTTCGGATGAACCATGCCCATGCGGAGCGTGTAGTCATCTTCATTCGGCAAGTGACCGAAGAGTCGGCGACTAATCTAAATTCCTTCATACAATTCAGGTTTTTGACTTTGTAGATTTGATCGTCGTGTGCTTACTAAAAGACGCCAGTCGTTTGTCTTAGGGCGTCAGCGAGTTGTTAGCTAGGGACACTGTTGGGTTACTGCAAACAAGTGAACGATTGGCAATTTACGGGGCGGTCTTCATAGTTTTCCCCTCACGGAATCTGGCCCCGTTAAGGGTTTCTCCAGGGCTTGCGGTTGGCGCTACTCAGCATCGACGAGATCGTTGATCAAGGCCGTAGCGTCGAGCGCCCCACGGAGCACCACGACTACAAGTCGACCGCCCCCAGCTTCCAGGTCAATATCGGTGGGGGCGGGCTCAATTGACCACCTGAGGCCCACTCGTTGCACCACATGAGGTTGGGCATTGCCCCCATCGGCCTCAGCGACCCACACGATGCCTTTGACTCGTACGACATCTTGCGACCACAGATTCATGGTGGCTTCCAGTCGAGCCCGCGCCAGAGGTCCGGGAAGCGCCAACGTTGCGGTTTCGAACATGGCATCAGCGTCAGTCAGCGGGGGTGAGTCTCGCGTCGCTACACGTGCTGATCCGACGTTGAGATCAGACCTCGACATGGCAAGCACGACCTCTGGGTCGACCTCCCCGCGAGCCACTGGTAATACGGGCACCGCCGTGATGTCGTGCACCCAGCCGACGACGGAATCGAGGATCTCTGAACTAACCAGATCACTCTTGGTGACCAGTACGAGATCCGCGCCGCGCAGTTGACGAGTGACGAGTTCGCCCACGAACTGATCCTTCGCCCTGGCCTGAATGGTTTCGGCATCAGCAAGCACAATCACCGCGTCCAGTCGACAGCCAGGCCACCCGTAGCCGTACGCGGCGATCTTGGCCGGATCGGCTACTCCGCTTGCTTCGATTACAATCTGATCGGGCAAAGGGTCCAGCGCTAGAACCCGATCGAGGCTCTCACCCAATGCGTCAGCGATCGAACAACACACGCAGCCGTTCTGCAGGCTGATGGTGTCACCATCATGGGAGGCGATGAGGTCTACGTCGATGTTCACCTCTCCGAAATCGTTAACCAGAACAGCCAGGCGCCGCCCGTGGTCACCAGAAAGCAGTCGATTAACGAGGGTTGTCTTACCTGCCCCGAGGTACCCGCCGAGGACGGTGACGGGTATGGGTACGGGTTTCACGGATGAGATCATCATTAGTGTTGGTCGGTCCCTCAGATCGGGAACTTCTCACCCTCGAACACCGTGCCCCAAATAGGGATGTCGCGAAGACCCTCTGCGCCAACGTCGTAGGGGTCGTCCTCAAGAATTGTGAAGTCTGCCTGCTTTCCCCAGCGCAGAGACCCAATCTCATCCTCGAGGCCCAGCACGTAGGCCGCGTTGCAGGTGATGGCCTTGATGGCAGCATCAAGTGACGCTCGTTCGTTGGCACACATCACCTCGCCTGACTCGTTTAGGCGATTAGCGGCCACCCACGCGTTGTTGAGGGGCTTGGCGGGAGCCATCGTGAAATCGGAGTGCACAGCGAAGCGGATACCGGCCCGTTCCAGCGACCCAAGCCGGGACATCTGCGACGCCCTCTCATACCCCAGGGTGTGATCAGCGAACGCTCGCGACAGTTCATATACGTAGTACGCGTTGACCGATGCCAACGCACCGACCTCGGCCATCCGTGCGACCTGTTGGGCATTCGAGATCCCGAAGTGCTCGAAGGTGAAGCGATGGTTGAAGCGTGGGCGTTCCCATTGCAGCTTTTCGAGCGTCGACAGCACCATCTCGACGCCGAGGTCTCCGCTGCAATGGACGTGAATTTTCAGGCCCGCGTTCCAGAATGCGCGTGCGACCCGCTCGAAACGTTCAGGAGGCGTCATCCACTCACCGTGTCGCCCGTCCAGGTGCCCAGGTGCCTTGAGCATGAGCATCTCCGCGAAAAACCCCCCATCGGCGAACATCTTGACGTGGTCGCTGAATCGCAGTCGATGGGTGTTGCGCTGCGGGTAGGCGAGGATCCGTTCGATCATCGCCTCATCGGACTCCTCGTCGCCGAGGGGACCCATCTCGAAAGGCATTAGTTGGATGCGGAACGGCGTATCTGGTCGTTCCATCACCGCCTTGAGATGTTCCCACTCGTCCTCGAAGCCGTACATCCCCATGGCGGCGTCGCCGATGGTGGTCTGTCCACCGTGGTGGATGACCTGACGCATCCGGTCGAGCCCGGCTCGGAACCGTTCGGTTCCGAGCAAGAAGCTGTTGATATGGCGGTACGCTACCCCGAGGCCTGTCTCAAAGAACGCACCCCGGTCGACATCAATCTGAGGATGTCGCCGCGCGGCTTCGAGGTCGATGTCCATCCACCGGTAGCAGGCATCATTGACGATCAGCGAGTGGTAGCCGCGATGCCAGACGATTATGGGCCGTGTAGTGGAGATACTGTTGAGGGTCTCGCGGTCGATTTCACCATGCCAAATCGGATGATGGCCCCACGCAAACAGCGGGGCTTCTGGCTCTAGTTCAGCGTCGAGCACAATCAGCCGATCGAGCAGTTCGACTCTGCCGCCAACCGCGCCGATGTCACTCCATGGCAGATCCCATTCCACGGCGGTGGTGAACTCCATGGGTAAGAGAACTGCAGCCATTGATGGGTGGAGGTGGGGGTCGATGAAACCGGGCATGATGACGTGGTCGCTAAAGGTGTCATCGATCTCGTGGTCGTACGCGTCGAGCCACGGGGCCATATTCTCCAAGGTCCCGACCTCAACGATGCGCCCATCGCGAACGGCCACCGCTTCGGCCGTGGGCATCGATGCTTCCATCGTGCGAACCCGTCGCGCCGTGAAAACGGTGATATCAGCCATGCCCACTCCCTCAGTTGTTGCAGTTCGTGACACCTTAGCGTTAATAAAAAAACGAAACCTTTTGATCGGCTCTCATTGCCCCTCGGCTCAGAACTATTTCTTGCTAGCGAACAGAATGGGTCAACAGTGTCATCGAGATCCTGAGACCTTATTTGAGTTTCTTGGAGCTGCTCTTCGACCATTGCCACCAAGTTGTCTTTGTCGCCATTGAGTTCTTCGTTTAATTTGTCAAGCTCTTCCAAGTCAGCTTTCATTGCTTCATTGGACCTAGAAGCCATCGCGTAACCCTGTGTCAGTTGATGTATCTCGTCTTGGGCTGACGACGACAGCTCAGCTACTTCATCATCCTGGTCGACCCAGATCTTTACGTACACATCCAAAAGAGGTTCTTCTCCTGGCAGATACACCGCTGCAATAATTTTGCGGATCCCCATTTTGAATTGTTTCGGAGAAATCTTCCCATCTTCTAAGACATAGGTGTCGTACCAGTCGCTGCACGTTTCAGAGAACCCCACCCCCGCTGATTTACCCACTCTGAGTTCTCGTCTCCATTCAGCTGGAGCTAGATGGTGGAGTCCTTGTTCGGCCAGTACACCTAAAAGGCCGTGAGCTAGACCCCCAAACACCATTGGGAACTCTCGAAGATCAACAGCACCAGAATCGGCACCGAAGTGTTCTGTATTCTCGAGTTTAATCAGTGAAAGTTTGTATCGAATCGCTGACTTATGTTCTAAATTCTTCTAGAACCGATTCGCATTCATCTAGAAACCTGAGCGATTGGTCATCATCTTCGCGACGCATTGAAGGAGGTGTTAGGACAAGCCGATGTACCCCTAGTTTTTCCAGTTGCTCCAACCGCTCTTTTTTAGGTCTCGTCCAGGTGAAGAGAGATATTGGCACCGACTTTGGATCGCGACCTACTGCTTCTAACTCGCGATGGAACAGCGCTATTCCTCCTTCTACGGACTGTTCGCCGCTAACCCCAACTAGAGAGATGTCAATCGGGCACCATTCGTCGGCATATTCAGCCGAGTGTTTGATTCCTACGGGACCCGCTTGTCCCATAGCAATCGGAACGAGCCCATTGTGGGGTTTAGGGTAAATGAAAGATGGTTGGAAGTTGTCATATTGGCTTGAATAGCTTGCTTCGTCTTGGGTCCAAGCTGCTCTGAGAGCGCCGACTCGGTCTCTTGTCGCAGAGAATCTTTTTTTGAATGGCACATCCGGCCTGGAATTGGCGAGTTCTTCGGCATTCCAGCCAACACCAATTCCCAATACAACTCGACCCCCAGAAAGCGCATCAAGAGTCGCGACCGTGTTCGCTAAATCTAAAACTTCATGCTCAAGAACCAGGCATATGCCTGTTGCAAGTTTGATAGTTGACGTAGCTTCCGATGCCATCGCCAATGAGACGAACGGGTCCATCATATGAGCGTAGCCACTAGGTAAATCTTCGCCGCCAGGGTATTGAGACTCCCGCATTACGGGTAGATGGCTATGCTCTGGAACCCAAAAGCTGTCATAGCCACGATCTTCTAGTTCTTTGGCCATTGTCCCCGGCGATATGCACCCTATGTGGTTAAGGCCTAGATATCCGATTTTCAAGATCCTGATCCTTTTTGAGCTTTTGGTCCTCGAATAAGTTGACCAGGCCTGCGACCCGTTGGTTGACCATCGGCGAAAATGACCTCGCCTTTCTTGACCGTTGCGACATAGCCGATTGCCCGCTGAACTAGTCGTCGGCCGCCAGCTGGAAGGTCGTAAACCATTTCAGGCGGTCTGAGTGAAAGTTCTTCAAAATCGATGACGTTGACATCGCCCATCATTCCTGGTTCCAAGGTGCCTCTATCGTTGAGCCCTACTTGTCGCGCAGTGTCTCTGGTTTGTCTTTGCACTACGTATTCGAGTGGTAGTTTCTCTCCTCTACTACGATCACGCGCCCAATGAGTGAGCATGTAGGTTGGGAAACTCGCATCGCAGATTACCCCACAATGAGCGCCACCATCGCTTAGCCCTGGGAGGGTGCCCTCCGCCAAGTTCATTTCTCTTAAGACATCATGATTTCCTTCAGAGAAGTTAGCTAGTGGGAACAGCATCAGCTCGCGGCCTTCGCGTTCAAGCAACATGTCGTAAGCTAATTCGACTGGTTCGCGTTGAGCTGTTTTTGCCATCTCTGAGATGCTGTCTTCGGGCATAGGCTCATATTCAGGGGGGTCTCCTAAAGGAAACATTTTGTGGAAACTTTGCGCGATCATGCCAGACATTCCTCGCGTTCGGCTCGCATGTTCTTTGATCAGAGTCGCCCGAATTTCCGGCTCCCTCATGCGACTAACTCGAGCATCGAGACCAAGCTGGGCAAGTTCGCTTCTGTACGTAGGGCAGGTTATAAAAGGGTGCATTGAACTCTGCAATCCGAGCAACAAAGTGATCGGTCGCGCTGCGATTTGTGCGGTTATGTCATACCCTTCTGCTCGGGCATCTTTAATTCGCTGAAGTACTTCGCGCCACCTTTCTGGGGCACGATCATCTTGGGAGACTAAGACAGAGAGTGGAGCTCCTCCCCCATCAATCATCCCTCGAAAAATCTCAAATTCTTTGTCCAAGTCTTGGAAGTCGGAAACTATTTCCATATGGCCAGCCTCACGCTCTGCCATTGCTTGACTAATTCCCCATAACTCAGTAGGAGCGCTGGTCAACGTAGGAATTTGGTTTCCATCTCGATCCCTGTGGTTGATTGTGCGAGAAGTAGTAAATCCGAGAGCACCTGCGTCGAGAGCTTCTTCAGTAAGGCGTCGCATTTCCTGAATTTCTGATTCCGTCGCATCCTCATCGTGGTCTCTTCCACGGTCACCCATGACATACACGCGTAACGCTGAATGTGGCATTTGAGCGCCAATGTCGATTGCGTGAGGTATGGCCTCAACTGCATCAAGGTATTGCGGGAATGTTTCCCAGTCGAATGAAACACCTTCGGCAAGAGCTGCGCCAGGTATGTCTTCCACTCCTTCCATGACGCTAATCAAAAATTCATGTTTGTCTGGCTTTACCGGAGCGAAACCGACACCACAATTTCCCATAACAATAGTTGTTACTCCGTGCCAAGACGAAGGAGTTACCTCGGGGTCCCATATAACTTGGCCATCGTAGTGAGTGTGGATATCGACGAACCCCGGGGTTACAAGCTTTCCCGAGGCATCAATTTCTTTGACCCCACCTGCCTCAATAGTTCCTACCTTAGTAATCACACCGCTATCGATCGCTATATCAGCTTTTCTAGCTTTGCTACCCGTTCCGTCTACGACTAACCCATTTCGAATTACCAACTCATGCATATGTTCCCCCTTGAGTCCCGTTACGTCTAGGTTAGGCGATTTCAGTTACTCAACATCGATTGTTTCGGCGCTAGTAGTCTTCTAGACATATCTGAATAGGGGAAACCAGATGCCTGTAGCACCATCAGAAGAAGAAGTCCTTAGATGGATGGACGAACTTTGCAATTGGGATCGTTGGGGTGATGATGACCTGCTGGGAACGCTAAATCACCTCACGCCAGAGAAACGAGTGTCGGCTGCTGGATTAGTTCGCGAGGGCAGATCAGTTTCTTGCAGTTGGGATATTCGGACCGGTCGTCAACCTGGCGCTACTGCGGAATCTCAGCGATACATGCTTTCCACGGGCTTAGGTTTGGATGACGAGGGCCGCAAGGGCTTATTCGATGGAGGCCGAGCGGGTGGTGCTCAAGAATTCATCGGGATGGTTTTTCATGGGCTCGATGTGACTCACCTTGATTCTCTAGCCCATCTGTTTTGGGATGGAAAAATGTACGGTGGCGCCCCGGCATCTCTAGTTTCAGATCGTCAGGGTGCTCTTAAACACGATGTGTTGTCAGTATCTGACGGAATCACAACTCGAGGTGTTCTACTCGACATACCGAGACTGAAAGGCGTTGATGTTCTTGCTCCTGACCAGCACATATATCCTGAAGACCTCGAAGCAGCTGAAGATGCAGCCGGTATAAAAGTCGAAGCCGGGGATGTTTTGCTTGTACGTACCGGGGAAGGGGGCGCCAGAATTAGAGAAAAACGTAACTATAACGCCAATAAACCTCGGTCTGGATATCAGGCTGCTTGTTTACCTTGGCTGCAAGAACGTCAGGTTTCCATGATTGGCTCAGACGTCGCACAAGATCCAACTCCCTCTGGTTACCGCCAGGTGAGCATGCCGATTCACATGGTTGGGATTGTTGCAATGGGTTTATGGCTAATCGATAACTGCCAACTGGAAGATTTAGCAGCTACATGCGCTGAGCTTGGGCGTTGGGAATTCAATTTCGCTCTAGCGCCTATTCGATTTCAAGGTGTTACCGGAAGCCCTGTGAATCCTCTGGCAATTTTTTAATTAGTGATGCTTATCGATACCCCCCTATTAATTACCGGAAGTGGGCCTGCTGCATTAATCATTGCCAAGTTAGCTAGCGGTCGAGGACTCAGTAGCTTGATCGTCGGTCATTATTCTAGCCAAGACGAAACAGCTGTGCTGCTACCCAAGGGAGTAGTCAACATTTTGTCTCCTCATGGCTTATTCGATGTTCTACGGCCTTATTTGCTTTCACACGATCCGGTTCGTATATCTCGGGCTGCATTTGAGCAAGTGCTTAAACATCATTGCGTTGCAGACATGAACACAACGGTTTATGACAATTTTTCTTTTACTCCCATCAGAAATGATATTGAGGCCCGGCGGTCTGGAACCATAAGCGATGGCACTTCGTCGTGGGATATAAATGCTGACGCATGGATAGACACGGCCAAAATTTCGGCTGATCTTGAAACAGCCATCAGCTCGAGCGACAAAATAGTCACAGACTTACTTACGAAACTGACTTGAATCAAATTGTTTTGTACCGGTGGCGCAACAACGCCTCTGCAATTTAGGCCTTAGATAACAGAGAAGAACATTATTATCATAGCTAGCCAGCTAACGAAGAACGCTAGGGTTCGCACGTATGCGACTCCAGCAATATGAACAATTGCTTGGACCACTCGCGCCCAGAAGAACAGAGCTGCGCAACCTGCCACGTTTTTTCCAGTCACGTTTGCAATCAGCACTAGGGCTGCGAATGGGGCTAGATTTTCAACGAGGTTTAAGTGTGCTCGGTGTGCCCGTTGCGCCCAAACCGCTGGTTCAGTATCGGTGTCTTTGTACTGCAAGACAGTCATCAAGCCCTGCTTCATAACACGCTCAAGTACATAAGGAAGCCAAAGTATGAGGCACAGCGCACTGGCCCAAGCCAGATAAGACAAGGATGTAGTCATTTCTAGTGACATTTTTTACTCACGCTCCAGCAGACAGAAATTTTCTAATATCTATAACTGAATAGTACCGAGCCCACTATCCGAAAGAAAGCATTTGTTAGCCAGAACGAAAACCTGTCAGCTTCTAACGATTTGCATAGATGGCCTGCCCACCGGCGAGTCTCAGAACCTAACTCCAGCTGCTAGTTATTCGAGATAATTCGGGCGTGAAAACCAAGCCAAATGATTTTGCGAACTTCTCTGTGATTCAGCACTAGACGATTAGAACCTCTTTAAATCGTGTTAACAAAAGACAAGTGCATGTTCTTCACTGGGGACTCGAAACCTGCGAAAGCTGCTGCTCTTTCAGGTGAATCATTGTAAACAGCCAATATCTTATCAAAATCATCGGTGTCTCCTGGATAACTAACTGCCCATATGAACTCACTGCTTTCTTCATCCGCATAAGCAAATTCGATGGTGAATCCATACTTCTCGCGAACCGCACCAATTGTAGGAAACCAATCAGCTAGTTCAGTTAGTCGGCCTTTTTCAACTTCGTAGCGTCTCAGCTGAATCGTTTTTTTGTCCATTTTTTGCGTCTCTTTCTTCGGAAATCAACTTAATCTAAATCGATAGGGCAAGACAGACAAAAGAAAGAGGACCTGTGGGAAATAATCCACAGATCCTCTTTTTGTTTACGTCGGGAAGAAAGGATTTGAACCTTCGACCCCCTGCTCCCAAAGCAGGTGCGCTACCAAGCTGCGCCACTTCCCGGATGTGTCACAAGGTTACAGATTTACAGCCAGATCCCACTCGATAAATCAATAAGCTGCTCTAGTGCTCTACTTTGATTGCCTGGGTCGGGCAGCTTTCTTCTGCTGCACGCACTTCTGATTCCATATCGCTACCGGGGCTCGCGTCCAGCAATTTAGCAAGACCATCATTCCCAACCTCAAAAACATTGGGGGCAAGCATCTCACATGACCCGCTACCAATGCATTTTGCTATTTCTAGTTCTATTCGCATTACAGCCTCCAGACAGATTAGTCGGAACTTCTGTCGTTGTTACTAGTCTGTCACGATGCTCAGAAACCTCAAAGGACTAAGAGTAAATCTCGTCGAGTTAGCGGTTAAACATTCCGACACGCCTTGACTAATAGTCAACTTCTCTCGCTTGCTTTGTATCCGCCCGACCAGCACTATTTTCTTTAGACGGGCACTATTTGGAGAATGCAATACTCGATTCGATCCCATGTAAGACGTAAATTGAAAATTTTTCTCTTTCGAATCAGTTTAAGTTTGTTTAAGAGTATGCAAACTGGGACTATATCTTGTCTACTAAGTTGTGTATCGAAGCAACAGCTAAAAGGGGTTATGTAATGAAAATCGGCATCGCTATGTTTCCAACCGATAAGGCAATCCAACCGGTTGAGCTAGCTCAAGCCGTCGAAGAGAGGGGATTCGAGTCGCTCTGGTTCCCTGAGCACAGCCATATCCCTGCCAGCCGCATCACTCCTTGGGGCGGCCGAGAAGGAGCGCCACCGCTTCCAGAAGAATACTGGCGAACCCATGACCAATTCGTAGCGTTGGGTGCAGCAGCTGCGGTCACTAAAAAAATTATGTTAGGTACAGGCATCACACTTGTCGCTCAACGTGATCCCCTTTGGCTTGCCAAAGAATGTGCTTCGCTTGATTTGATTTCTGAAGGTCGTTTTATATTGGGGATCGGTTATGGCTGGAATAAAGAAGAGATGGCCAACCATGGCATTAAGTACAATGAACGTCGTTCTATCGTTCGAGAGAGCATGCTTGCATGCCGAGAATTATGGAATAACGAAGAAGCTGAATTCCACGGAGATCATTTTGACTTTACTTCAAGCTGGTCCTGGCCAAAACCTGTGCAAGATGGCGGACCAAAAGTTCTTCTCGGTGGCGCCGCTGGACCTAAAACAATAAAAGACATAATCGAATTTTGCGATGGATGGATGCCTATCTCAGGCCGACATGACCTTGTCGAGCCGATACAAGAAGTTCGAAATGCAGCCGAAGAAGCCGGACGGGACCCAAACACTTTGGAGTTCGGACAATTCGGAAGCCCTGCCGATTCTGCTGTGCTTGAAAGCTTGGCAATAGCAGGTGTTTCAAGAGCAGTCCTCTGGGTCCCGCCATCAGGCTCTGACATTGTCCTCCCACTCCTTGATAGCTTTACGAAACTACTTGAGCAGTAAAGCAAATTCCACTCAATGACCGACAGTGCAACAAGAGCCGAGATGCTCGATGTTCTTGATGACATGGGCAGGATCATAGGCACAAAATCTCGAGCCGACGTCCACCGCGATGGAGATTGGCATCGAGTTTTTCACTGCCAGGTAATAGCTATTCGAGACTCCAAAGAAGTCGTTGTTCTGCAGCGACGGTCCCATCTCAAAGCCGCGTTTCCTCGCATGTTCGACATCAGCGCCGCAGGACATTTAGCTGCCGGTGAGGAACCGGCAGAGGGAGTTCGTGAGCTTGAAGAGGAGTTAGGGTTCACTGCAGCACCTAACAATTTAGTGCCCCTAGGAACGCGGCGCTTAGTTGATGACAACGGAGAGGGCCATCTAAACCGTGAGATCACTAGCGTTTTCCTTCTTCGAGATGATCGGCCTTTAGCTGACTATGTGCTACAACGAACTGAAGTAGACGCAGTGTTTGATGCTCAAATAGATGAATTTTTGGAGTTGTTGGCCGGCACGGTTGAATCAATGCAGATTAAGGGCGTGCGCCACGCTGGGAGCTCTGACGCACAAGATATCGTTGAGCAAGTTTCGCTTAAAGATCTGGTTCCAGGTTTTGAATATTGGAAAACGTTAATGATTATGTCGCAGCGGTTCGCGCGTAAGCAACTTCCGCTGAGTATCTAGAACCTGCGAATCGCGGGCATTCACCAGATTTATAAACCAGTTTATTTCGCTTTCAACGCCCCATACTTATAAGTTGAAGCGCTTCGGCACGAGTTGCGTCAGATAGAAACAGGCCACGCACCGCTGAAGTTATTGTCAATGATCCAGGTTTTTGCACACCACGCATCGACATACACTGATGCTCTGCTTCAATAACCACTAGGGCACCTTTGGGATTCAGCACTTTCATGAGCTTGTCCGCTACTTGGCCTGTCAGCCGTTCTTGAACTTGAGGCCGCCGGGCATAAGCCTCAACAAGTCTCGCCAACTTTGATAGACCTGTAATTTTCCCTTCTTCGCCAGGCACGTAAGCCACATGAGCTCGGCCAACGAATGGCAACAAGTGGTGTTCACACATTGAGTAAAATGAGATATCTCGAACCATCACCATTTCGTCATGTCCTGCTTCAAATTGAACTTCGAGGTGGTGTTCTGGGTCTTCTCGAAGTCCTGCAAATACTTCGGCGTACATTTTAGCCACGCGTGATGGCGTGTTGATCAAGCCATCACGTTCCGGGTCTTCCCCGATTGAGATAAGTATCTCTTTTACCGCCGCCTCTAGCCTTTTGATATCAACTTTTTTGTCAGTAACGGCACCGATGTGGTCAGGATTATTATTCACAGTCTTGAAACGTATACGACAAATCGACCATAACGGTCATCTTTTTGTTGCGCCCCCCGCAGGACTCGAACCTGCAACCGTCGGGATAGAAGCCCGCTGCGCTATCCATTTGCGCCAGGGAGGCAGTACATATTTCAATCAACCGAGCTTAAGGCCCGTGTCGATATCCTCAATACTAGGATCGTATGGGACAGAAATTGTCTACTTTGGCCATGAGCCCCAAAAAACTGCCTCATCGAAAGGAATTCGCGGATGAGACCGCCGCTCAGATTCGCTGTTCGCTGCGATACCTATAGTTACCGCCATATGGACGATCCACCCTTTAGGCGCATCAATCGCCGCTAACGCATCATCATTTCGGACAATAGTTACCGGGCAGCTAGCGAGCCCTTCGGCATGGGCTACGACCATGGCGTTCTGGGCCATCCGGCCGACATCAAACCCGGGCCGCAGGCCTGCATCCTCAGAGATAAGCATCGCTAGCACAACGGGTGCCTTATGTATCCAATCGCTGTAATCACCGGCTGCGCCGAGCATTTTTTTTCTTGATTCATCGGTTACTACGACTACTCGGCCAGCTTGCCGGTTTTTCCCGCTTCCCGCCATTCGAACCGAATTAAGCACCTTCTTCAATGACTGCTCAGGTATTGGTTCGTCAGCGTATTCACGGCTATCTTTTTTGCCTATTACAGCCTGATAGGCATCCATAGTTCCCTCATTCTCTTTGCACGATTTGTTAGCGCTCTAAAGTATCTCCGGCGCTAGGAATTGTGCGGCATCTATTGATCTTCTTTAACTTCTTTGTTCTTCAGAGAACTAAAAGCGTCTATTAGCTTCACCGAACGCAACTTATGAGAATCGGGCTCAGTTCACTCATCACTCGATAGGAGATGGCCACCGAACTGTGCCATCTTCGGCTCTCGGATCGGAATCTTCATAATCGTGGTCCTCCGGCCAACTAATCCGGTTCGGTCCTTCCACTCCATACCTTATGCGAACTGCTTCATCATCGGTTTGAGTAGCGTTTGCTGCGCTCACCATAGCTTCTTCTACGCTGGAGAAACGAGCGAGTCTTTGAAGCATCGAAATAGTTGGGGTCATCATCAGCATCTCGTCTGTTTCATTTCGTTTCAACGCGTCCGATGGCCTTATCCATTCATCATGGACTGCCTCATCATTGTCATGAAGAGGAGTTTGGCCGTTAGGCATAGCGGTGACAAAAAATCGAGTGTCATACCTACGAGGAGGCCCCAGAGGAGTCACCCATCGCGCAACATAGTGAACATCTGTCCCATCAAGTTCTAAGTCTTCAGTTCGCATAGCTTCAACGAAGTCAAGCGAACCTGCATTTATTTGATCGCGGTAACGCTGGAAACGCTCTTCTGTTGGCGTCGCTGAAAGATCAATTAACTCAGCTTTTCCTTTGGGACGAGCTAGAAGAAGACCCGCCTCCTCGAAAGTTTCTCGAAGAGCGGCAACCCAAAAAGCAATCCCTCCAGATTCGATATCTAATGTGGAGCTTGCTTCAACGTCAGTTAGACCTCGAACAGCGGCATCTGCCTGAGGTGATGCATCGCCGGGGTCCACGCCTCCACCCGGGAAAACCCACATATCGCCAACAAAAACTGAGCGGGCATTTCGTTTCAACATCAATACTTGGAGATCTGGCCGGTCAGCAAGAATCAAAACCGTGGCTGCTGTTCTAATCACTATGGAATCAGGTTCGTAATCTCCTCCGGAGCCCGGAGAAGCGGTTCCAGTTGAAGCTTTTTGGTTTTGGGAGGAAGCTTTTTGTTGCATCAAAAGTCAATGCCTATGCAAATCTCACATTCTTCGTCACCATGACTCTTGAAAGCAGCTAACTCGTCTGCGTCAGTTTGATATTGCGGTGTGTCATGCCTTGCTACCCGATCATCTTCATAGCCATTATTTTTAGTTTTCTGCTGGTCTAAGTTAACTGATTTCTCAGCAGGAGCAAAAACTTTATCTTTCCATTGATCATTCTCATCCCAACGATAAGAGAGGTGACTCATAGAACCGGGAACACTTAAGGTCTCAAAAGCTGAGAGGGTATCCCTCATGATTGCACGATTCAGCTCAGGCATATGCGGACGCCCGGCTGTGTGACCTAATGGAAAATCCAGATAAGTGGAACGAGCGGGCCATGCAGAACGGGTTATGTCTCGAGCACTGGACATCGATAACGTCGGGATTCCTGCTTCTTCGATAGCTCTTGCGATCAGACTCACGGTCTGGTGACATACCGGTCAAACTGGCACTAACAGAACTACATCTAGTTCATCATCCAAGACCCTCTGAACCAGAGACGGAATAAGATCTTCGATGACACGTCGCGTGCTATAGATTCCACCCATCAAGGTGTAGGAGTTGGGTCCTAGCTCTCCTATTTTTTTCTCCTCAACCATGCTTTTTAGGGCTTCGATTGGAAAAACAACGTTTATGTCTTTTCGGGCATCCGTCAGGTCGTACGCGAAATGAGTAGCACGTAGTTCCGCTGTTGCAATACTGTTAGGAATCGCTCGATAGCTAGTGTCATCTTTGAAATGAAAAGCAGTTTGTCCTGAAGCGTATATTCCTCCGGTGGCTATAAACCCAAGTCGACATTCCGATAGTGGCTTCGTTAAGGGCGTCCAAGTTGGTTGAGTTTCACTCGCAAGCCAGCGGTACTCGCCGTATCCCAGTCCAGCATATTGCGCAGTGATTCGCGGAATGTAGTCAACTGGCGGTAGGCGGTCTTGCATTCCACTTGACATATTGGTTCCCCTGTTTGTGCAAAAAACTGTTCGGTCATAACTCTAGTTAACGCTTCGGGTGTTTTATTACGGTTTTGGTGAGCTTTGGATCTAAGATGAAGCAGAGCCGTGAAAAAATCGCGGTTTCTTGGTGATCGTAGCTCAGTTGGTTAGAGCGCCTGTCTGTGGCACAGGAGGTCGGGGGTTCAATTCCCCTCGGTCACCCCAATCTCACTATCATATAATTAGTTTTTTGATTAAGAGAACGTGCTAAATACGATACCTAGATTGCAATGTCTCAATTCTTCTGAGGTATCCGACAGAATTCATTGAAGCGAAGCTTACCGACCTAGTGTTTCGACAATTTTTTGTTAGTTATGGTGAATGAATGTCTCTGTGCGCCCCCTGGGAATTGAACCCAGAACCTGCGGATTAAGAGTCCGATGCTCTACCAATTGAGCTAGAGGCGCTATCTCTGTGAATAGTACCGCCCGGCTTTCGACAAGCCACGGAGCGCAACACAATAAGGTCTCCAAAAAGTCATGTCAGGGCAGCGCTAGGATTCTCCACCGACTGAATCTCGGTAGTACCTCGACAAGTGACTAAACGATTGCGAACTTGTCAGAGTTGAAAACAGTTTTGTTTTGTCACCTATTTATTCTCATTTAGTTTCAGTGTTTGCAGACAGAAGTCAGCCCTAGCGGACAAGCTCGTCTACATGATATTTATTACAGACGAGCTAAACCAATAGTCAGAAACGCGACATCAATTATTGAACGCCGGGAGCCACCTCCAGCAGTTTTTGTAATTTAAATTTTGTCAGGAACCCAATTTCCGTGAAAGCCGTGTGGTATCCGCTCTGGCAGTTCGATTCGCGCAACTTCTAGATCCGTGAAGTTAGAAGCCTCAAAAATGACAAGATCACTTCGATTTGTCACCTTGTCATAGACAAGAGTCATGATCCATCCGTCGTCTTCACCAAGCGAATGTTCGCGCGCTACGAAAACAGGTTCAGCGGCACTTCGTCCTGGCCCATGTTCGTGAACTTCACTAGTTGAATTCAATAAATCATGTTTTAGCGTATGGCTAAAGTCCCAGCTAGATTCATTCTTAGCAAGCTGTGCTGTGTATCCGTATCGGTGCTTTAGGTTAAGCACAGATTGAGCGACTCTAGGAAATTCTTGGAAACGGTCATCGATTATTTCCCTTTGGGTTTTTTGGGTCCTGGGGTTGATGGTCCATCTCTCAAGTCGGGGTAACGAGTCTCGGAAAGGCCCGTTCCGATCAGAATCAAACATTTTGTCGAAGCAACAAACATCAATAACCACGCAACCATTTACATCATCAAAACTATTTAGTGGATGAAAAGCGAAACACGGTTCGATGTTGCACCAAATAATTTGCTCTCCTGAATGCGCCGACCGAGGCAATAAACCTATGCGCGCTTCGTAGGAGTTAAACCAACGAAATGGAAACTGGTTTCCTGACATTGCCAACTCGATGTCTAGGGCTACGGGCAGGTCGAACACTGCTGCATATTTCTGCGTGAGCCCCATATCGTGCACCATCGGCATAGTTGGTGCTTCTATCTCGATTGTTTTGGTTACTAAGCCTTTTTCGTTTACAACGATGTATTCAAGTTTTCCGAGAAGCTGCCTAGGCGAGTATGCCATGACGTGAATCTCACCGGTTAGCGGGTCGTATTTAGGATGAGCGCTGAATCCGTTATTGAGGGTTCCTTCAAAGGTATGTGTCCCGACAGTATCCAATTCATAATTCAGTTCAACCGGCTGTGTCCCAGCTTCGACGATGGCAAGAGTCCGGTTGGCGTGCTCAATTATATTGGTGTTTGGCCCTATTTCTGCTCGTGTCGAAGCAGAGTGGGTTTCACCAAATTTTTTATGGACTCTCTGGCTTCCTACAAAGCGGCTCCGGTACCAAGCAGCTTTCCCTTCTCTAAGTCTTATCCCATGGACCATTCCATCGCCCAGAAACCAATGGTGAGTTGCTAAATCGGGTTGTTCAATTGGGTTCGGACCGTTTCTCAAAAATCGGCCGTTCAGCTCCTCCGGAATTTTGCCTTTAACTTTCAAATCTAGGGCCGTTGTCTCAGTTTTTACGGGTTCATAGTTGCCGTCTAGATATGGCGTAGCATCCAGAAAAGACATAGAGGTAGTCTGCTGCTTCGAGCTCACGATAACAAGTTAATCCAGTATTCTCCCAAGGGGATAGCTAATGAGAAAGGGGAACTCAGAGAGAAGATTATGCTTCGTCCCGTTAGGTTGGAGACAACGAAAGACGGACAGCATGAAAGCAATTCAAGTTGAAGATGGCCAACTAGTTTGGGCTACCGCCGAGGATCCAGTCTTAGGTCCTGAGGATATAAAAATAAGCAATCGTGCCACCGCTATCAACAGAGCGGATTTAGCTCAGCGAGTAGGTGGGTATCCGCCGCCGCCTGGAGCAAGTAAAATCTTAGGTCTTGAGTGCGCTGGGGTTGTGGAGAGCGTTGGAGAAAAAGTTACTGGCTTCAAAACCGGAGATGAAGTGTGCGCTCTGCTGAGCGGGGGCGGTTATGCCGAACAAATAGTTGTTCCAGCGGCACAAGTATTACCTATCCCTAAAGGCCTAAGTTTCACCCAAGCCGCTGCGCTTCCGGAAGTTTTTGCTACTGCTTATTTGAACCTATTTATCGAGGGCGCGTTGAAACCTGGCGAAACAGCGTTATTGCACGCCGGAGCGAGCGGAGTTGGAACCGCAGGAATTCAGTTGTGTAAAGCCTTCGAGAGCCCAGTGTTCGTTACCGCTGGCAGCGACGAAAAAATTGAGCGCTGCATGGCGTTGGGAGCTTCAGGAGGTGCGAACCGTCACACTGAAAATTTTGTTGAGAAAGTTGCTGAATGGACTGACGGAGGTTTCGACGTGATCCTTGATCCCGTCGGAGCTGCCTATCTCGACCATAATCTGAACAGTCTTAGAGTAGATGGTCGATTAGTTATTATCGGTTTAATGAGCGGAGCAGAAGCAAATTTGGCTATTGGGAAAATGATGATGAAGCGTCTTCGAGTCATCGGTTCCACTCTTCGCGCTCGCTCTGTGCCTGCGAAAGGCGCATTAATGAAGCAGCTTCTCGAACGAGTTTGGCCCCTTATCGAGTCCGGCAAAATAGCTCCTATTATCGAAACAGTTATCCCAATCAATGAAGCCCAACGCGCCCATGACTTAATTGCCGGCGATGATACTTTCGGTAAAGTTATTTTGGAGATGAGTTAGAGGTATTAGCCCGTCTGGGTTTCCTAGCCTAATCTCGTCTACAAACCCGTATTGCGAAAAATAAATTACCGTCAGTTGGACACAGCGGCCCGAAGGGTTTTTGGTAAACCTGATGGCAATGCACTTAGCGGCGATAGCGGTAGTTCAAAACCCTAGAACCCTATGGAAAAGAAACACAAACCCAGTTCCCGCAGACCCTGACTACCCTATAGAAATTGCTCAGCAGCTCGGAATCGCTATTGGTGACAAATTCTTAGCCAAGATGAAAAATCCAGAGTTGGCATGTAGCAACGCAGGAGCAGAGTTTGTTGCCTTAGCTGCCAAACACTTGCAAGCGGTTAAGAAATTTGGTGGATAGTCAACTAGAGAATTAAGTTTCGGTAAGAAGCACTAACGGTATTTGTCGGTCCGTTTTTTTCTGATAGGCCAAATAACGGGGGTGTTTTTCTGTTACCAAACGCCACAACTCAGAGTATTGATTTTGGTCCGGCAAGCTAGCAGTCATTGCCCTTTCAACACCGCTCAGATCCAACATTGCAGCGTTTGGATTTACTAAGAGATTCAGATACCAATCTGGATGCCGGTCATCTCCCCCACGAGACGCCACGACTACAATAGACTGTTCGTTCTGATACGGAGTGGTCAAAATCACTTGGCGTTTCCGCCCAGAATGTCTGCCGACAGTAGTGAGCTTGACTGCGGGCATCCTTGCGACTACCCAACCGACTCGCCCGCGCGTAATCGCCAAAACACCACGGTGAATGAAATTCATTGTTTTTAGAACAGCATCGCTCGGCATAGCACCCAGAGTAAGGCTTTTCAACGGCCATCGGAACCATGTCAGAATCACTCCCGATTAGTTACATTAATCTACGAACAATGGCAGGTCCGAGAACACCTAGGCACGACACATATTTCTAGTTTCTCTTTAAAATTTATGTCCGTTCCAAAGCCTGAAGAAGCCAGACTTAAACTGCCCATCGCATAGCTTTGGGTAATTAGGGCAAGCGGTCGGTTTCCACTGACCTCTTCGGAGCTACAGGCCGACCGCTGCCTCTAAGTCTGAAAACAATGAGCAGCAAAGACCAAAAAAATTTGAGGGTTTCATCTGTTTAATTTGAGACGTACCCTCAGGCGCGTAACCTTACAGTTAGTACTTTTACCAAGGAGATCAATCATGGCGACTTATGAATGCCCAACCTGTGGCATGTCAGTAAATGCAACATGTGGCACCTGCAATGAACCGCTGGTTAACGACAGCATCCAAAAAGACGATGGTTCGTCAGTTCAGGTATCCAAATGCCCAAATGATCACGGAAAAATCAAGTCACCTATGTGCTGCGGCGCAGACATGGCTTGTTCGCTAGCTTAAACTACAAGATTCTCTGATACCGGATTCACAACTTTCGGTTAGTGACAGAATGCTAAGTACCCGCAGCAAAGCCGCATGAGGCACCTGCGGGTATTAACATTTTTACTTACTTAAAACGACCCGCATCGATAGCATCTCGGAGGCTCTGGCCTTCTTTCAACATCCAGCTAACATTACCGTGTTTGGTTTCTGCGGTGACTCGGTCAGAGCTTCCACTGCGCCTCACCTCAATGTTCACTATCGCCGCAAAAGGAATTCTGGCTTCCCACATTTGCGCTTTAGACGTCCTGAAAATTTCGTTAGCCGTAACTTCAAGCGTCACCAGACGGTCTTCCCCATCTTCATCAGTTTCGGTTACTCGTTGAAATTTGACCATTGTCCTAGTGTGACAGAGCGATGTCCCATTTCTTTGACGCTACTGAATACTTGTCTACATATTTTTAATTTCGTTAAAATAGTTTGAGCCGAACATCACTTAAAGTTGACCCGAGTACTAAGAACTGTGAGCATCTAGTCGATGAGGTCCTCAACCGATTTAGACGCTAGTGACCCACTTGCGCATTTTCGTGACGAATTTGTTCACAATCTCGACGAACCTGGACTTATTTATTTAGACGGAAATTCATTGGGTCGGCTCCCGAAACGTTCTGCCTTAGCAGCAGCGGACCTAATCAACGACCAATGGGGCAAACGTCTTATCCGCAGTTGGAACGAGGGATGGTTTGAAATTCCCAACAGAGTTGGCGATTTAATCGGAAAACTAATCGGCGCAAAAGCGGGGGAAGTCGTTCTTGCAGATAATACGTCAGTTTGCCTATTCAAGGGAGCAGTAGCCGCATTGAAGGCTCAACCCGGCCGTACCCAGATCCTGACAGATGACATGAACTTTCCATCAGACATACAAATTTTGCGTTCCGCTGCCGAATCTATGGGTCCTGAATACACTGTCAAGATCATCAGAACTGATGGAATTTCCGGTTCATTAGACGCTGTGCGAAATCATTTAGGCGATCAAACTGCTCTGATCTCATTAAGTCAGGTTGCCTACAAGTCGGGATGGCTATGGGACTTAAGCGACGTATGTAAATTAGCTAAAGACTCTGGAGCACTTACGCTATGGGATCTATCACACTCGGTCGGGGCCGTACCCATTGATTTAACTGCAGCTAAGGCCGATCTTGCCGTGGGATGCACCTATAAATATTTGAATGGCGGGCCTGGCGCACCAGCATTTATCTATGTTTCGCAGAATAACAACCTTTTCAGCAATCCCATTGCTGGGTGGTACGGCGCTGAGAACCCTTTCCAATTTGATTTTGAGGCTCAGCCAGCTGCAGGAGCTAACGGTTTCATTACCGGCACACCTCCAATTTTATCTTCCGCTCTAGTCGCCAGCGGGGCACAAATAACGCTCGAAGCTGGCATAGAAAAAATCCGTGCTAAGTCCGTCGCTCTAACTCAACGATTTATCGAATTAGTTGATGAAAACCTTTTTTCATATGGCTTTCAGGTAGCAAGTCCACTCGATTCAACAAATCGAGGTTCTCATGTCTCGCTTTTCCACCCAGAAGCGCAAGCAGTCGGTCAAGCCTTAATCCATGAGGAATCTGTGATCCCTGATTTTCGTCCACCTGATTTATTGCGGTTCGGATTCACTCCCCTATACACAAGGTACAAAGATGTTGATGACACGATTGAGCGGTTAAAACGAGTTTGTGAAAATGACGCTATTAGCCGATGGCGACACGTTAACCCTTTAATTCCCTAGCTCGTACAACAGTTACCCTCAATTTTTTACGTTAAATCTCTCGATAATACCTGGGATCAATTTCTATGCTGTGGCTATGAGAAGCACCGAGGACAAAGCCACGACCAAACCGATTACGCGTCTCAGATAGAGGTCTTCACCAAGAAATAAACGGGCTAACACGATCGTTGTCACTGGATATAAGCTCGACAGCAAGGCGACCGGAGCCAACGAATCTTGACCTAAAGCTAATAATAAGGTCAAATTCGCACCCGTGTCACAGGCAGCGCAACCCGCGACGATAGGCAAGCTTTTCTTCGGCATCATTTCATTCGATCGAATTGTTGATACAACAACCAATATCAACACAGCAGTAAGTCTTCCACTAACAATCGGCCACGGAGCCGAATCACTGCCGACATAACTAAGAATAGAGAAAAACATTCCAAAGCCAAGTCCAGCTGCGAGGGCTCCTGCTACAGAACTAATTAGAGTTTTAGTCTCCCCCTCGCTACTTCTCATGCTTACGAGCACAATCGCAGCTAGACCTAGCCCCATACCGAGAAACACTTTCCCTGATGGAACATTCCCTAATATCAGATCCCAAGAAATTGGAACTATCGCCGCTGTTAGCGCTGAAATCGACGCTACAACCGACATCGGGCCCTTAGCTAAGCATCTATAAAAAAGCCCCAACCCAACTAGCCCGCATGCACCCGCCGCTGCACCTATTGCTATGTCCCTCCAGCTGAAGAGCGGCTGAAAAAATGGGAGCGCCACAAACAACCCCAAAGCGCCTAACATCTGAGACGCGAAAAGAACTTGCAGCGCACTGTTTCGGCGCGATGCGATACCACCCAAGAAATCTCCACTGCCGTATAGACAAGCTGTCAGAACAGCTAGAACTGACCCCATAGCGATTCAACTTTCAAGCAGCAACTGACGCAACGATACTAATCAGACGCATCCACTAGACGAGACAAACGCGCGAAAATTCTGATCACACAAAGTTAAGGTTGTTCGTTTGAGAAAACAAAGGTCGAACAGGCCGACCAAAAGCCTCCCCATCCATGACACAACGATGTCGTTACATCTGGAACCTGATTCGCTGCATTGCCTCGCACCTGCCGGATAGATTCAAGCATACAAAGCATTCCGTAAGCGCCAGTATGCGCGTAGCTCATGCCCCCGCCATTTGTATTCATTGGCATAGAGCCGCCTGGAGCTGTATGACCATCAGCGATGAAGGCCCCGCCTTCTCCATACTCAACGAAACCAAGCCCCTCTAAACCGAAAATTGGCGTATGGATAAAGGCATCGTAAATCATTAAATGATCAACATCATCGTGGGTGATTCCAGCTGAACTAAAAGCCGCATCTCCGCTAGTGCGAATGAACTCTGGCTTAAGGGGATCCCTAACACCAGCTGGACTCATCAACCCGCCTTCCAGTGCTCCACCGGACCCTAAAATGTAGACGGGCTTTTGGGGCATGTCTTTAGCTCGGTCCGCAGATGTAACTACTAATGCTCCGCCGGCGTCGCTTACTAGGCAGCACATAGCCCTTCGAATTGGCCATGCAACCATTGGAGAACTCAATACTTCTTCGACTGTTGTCAGTTCCCTCAACGTTGCCCTTGGAACATCTGCGGCCCAAGCCCTTTGGCTGACAGCTCCTACCGCTAGGTCTTCATCGCTTAAACCGTAGGTCTGCTGATAACGCACCACCGGGAGTGTGAATGTTGCGGCTGGTTGACCACCTCCATACATCGCATCGAACTGGTTCCCTATGCTTCCTGGGCGGCCACCATCATAGGAATTCGTCAGCCCACGAGTGCTCTTACCTGACTCTCCATAAACAATTAACACAGTTGTACAGAACCCTGCGTTTATGGCAGCCATTGCATTCCGAAGCTGAAACATCCAAGAGCAGCCACCAACTACAGTATTGTCAGCCCACGATGGATAAATGCCTAGCTGGCTCGACATATCGGCAACAGGAAAATACCCGCATGTAAAACCGTCGATATCAGATGCCCTTAAACCTGCATCAGCTAATGCATTAGCCGCTGCATCAATTGCTAAACCAGTCGAAGAGACATTCGGCACCACTCCAATATTTGTTGACTCAGCTGCACCGACAATAGCGATGGACCCGGACTCAATCATGACGTTTCTCCAAGCGGTTCAAAGCAAAGCACAGTTACATCAGCAAACTTTTCGAATGTCGCTTTTAGCTCCATATCTAATTTCAATTTTTCTGGGGTCTGTTCGCAATTAACAACCGAAGACACAAGCAAAGGCCCCTCCTCTAGACGAACTAAAGCGACCGACCGGGGCCCTTCAGTAGCCCAAAACTGGGCGGGTTTTTGCTGAATCGTATAGCTGTAAAGCGATCCCTTACCACTAGCGTCACTCCATCGAACATCTCGTGATGAACAATGTGAACATATAGGGCTTGGCGGGAAGTAAAATTTCCCGCAAGAGCAACACTCGCGTATCCGAAAAACGCTTCTTGTGAGCCCATCCCAAAATTCTTGGGTTTCAGGTGTTGGAACGGGAATCAGTGGGTGCGGCATGCAAACCGTTCTAGCCTGGTTACACGACCCTTGCATCAATATCGAGCAAGCTTTGGAGGTAACTATGGATGACGTGATTGATTTTCGGTTTCGACCCGTCGGAGCACAAAGCTGGACACGCGACACCACCTTTCATTATTTGGACCGAATGGGCCTTAAACCAACGCCTTCATTCCTAGCGCAATCAACAGATTTAATGTTCGAAGAGATGAGACAAGCCGGCATATCTATAGGCGTTATAGGAGTTCCAGGACCTACAGCTATTCGGGGGTTGAATCCAATAGGAGCAGCAGGTGCCGAAGACGCAATAGCTATTCATCCAGAAATGTTTGTCAGCTTCGGATCAGTTGAACCGAGCGACATCGAGATCGCTGTTAAGCAAATTCGAGACCTAGGTGATGCTGGAGTCAGAGGCGTAACCATTGACCCCTCAACGGCACAGGTTAGTAGACATTTCGATGACATTTTGTTGTATCCGCTTTATGAACAAGCTCAGAAATCCAACATGTTAATAACCACAACTCAGAGTTGCTTGCTCGGACCATACCTAGACGATTGTCGCCCAGAATATGTAGATCATGTCGCTACAGATTTCCCTGATCTAACGATTGTGATTCAGCACGGCAGTTGGCCATACGTCCATGAGGCAATAGGACTCTTATATAAACAGCAAAATGTTTTCTTGGTCCCTGGCCAATACGCGCACTACAACTTCCCGGGATCAAACGAGTACATCCACGCGCTTACCCATCAGTGCCAAGATCAAATCATTTTCGGAAGCGTCTACCCTAATTGTGGCTTACTAACTGATCTCCGAGACACAATTACGTCCTGGAAGTTGCCTCCCTCTGTAGAACGCAAATATCTACACGACAACGCAGCGCGCATACTAAATTTATAGAAGTAGCAGGACCGCAGAAAGAATTAACAAATGATATTTAATGACATCGAAAAAAATCTCGACATCATGGGAACCGGCAATTTAGAAGAACCAGTCGTCATGTTGAATCTCTTACGTTACCGAGAATTAGCAACTGAAGGCTTCGGGGTTGACGGCTTGAGCGGTCGAGATGCTTATGGCGAGTACGGTCGGCTCTTCGCTAAGTTGCATCCCCGTTTCGGAGGTGAGCCAATTTGGATGGGCAAAACCCACACAACCGTCATTGGTTTAGAAAACGAACAATGGGACATTTGCATATTAGTGCGCTACCCAAGTCGCCAACATTTTCTCGATATGGTTCGCGATAGCGAATACCAAACAATCTCTCCGCTCCGAGAAGCCGCACTGGCAGAAAGCAGACTCATCGAAATGTCTCAACTGCTACCGAAACTGGAAATATCATGACGACGAACGCAGGAAAGACAATAATTGTTACTGGTGCCGGCTCTGGGATCGGTCGATCAACAGTTCTCAGACTGGCCCAAGACGGAGCAAACGTCATTGCGGTTGATTTGACCGAAGAGTCTCTCTCACAGTTCAATTCTTACCCAAACGTATCTATATCGGCCGGTGACGTCACGGAACAAAACACCAACAATCAGATGGTTAAGACGGCATTAGAAAATTATGGAGTTCTCGACGCTGTTGCTCTGAATGCAGGAATATTGGTCCAAGGAGATATCCGGCGAGGCTCTATGGCCGACTTCGATCGCGTGATGGACGTGAATGTCCGAGCCGTAGCCCTCGGAATAAAAGTTTCAGCGGAAGCTATGACCAAAACTGGAGGCTCGATAGTAGTAACCGGCTCAGTTTCGGGATTACATGGAGACAGCGGGCTATGGGCCTACAACGCATCTAAAGGGGCGGCTGTTAATTTAAGTCGAGCTGCTGCACTGGATTTAGGACATCTCAACATCAGAGTAAATGCTGTGTGCCCCGGTCCGACTAGAACTGCACTGACTGAAGCAGCTGAGGGAACTGCTATCGGTTCGGCCATGGAAGCAAGGTTGCCTCTCGGGCGCTTTGGCGAACCTGAAGAAGTAGCTGCTGTCATAGCTTTCCTCTGCTCTCCTGACTCATCGTTCATAACAGGTGCCGCGATACCAGTGGACGGCGGAGTCACAGCCGGAACAGGTCAATGGGCTACCTATGGCGGAAGACAAGCCGGTTATTTTTAGGCAATAGATCTTTTCTCATCGCTTCTGTGGCAGGCTGCTCAATATGAGCCTTCCTCCGATTTCTACCTTTCCAATCCCAGCTCTTTCAGATATCCCAGAAGATCTAAGAACGATGATGGAAAGCCTCCAAGAAAAAACCGGATTTATACCCAACGTTTTCCTGGCATTGGCACATCGACCGGCTGAGCTACGAGCTTTTATGGATTACCACAATGCCTTGATGGAAAAAGAGAGCGGCTTAACAAAAGCGGAAAGGGAAATGATCGTCGTCGCAACCAGCGCCGCCAATGATTGCATGTATTGCGTAATTGCTCACGGGGCAATTTTACGAATTCGGGCTAAAAATCCTTATATCGCTGATCAACTAGCAATCGCCCCTGCCAAGGCCGATTTAGACGACCGGCAGCATGCAATGATTCGTTTTGCGTTAAAAATGGCTCGCACACCCGAAGATGTAAACAAGAGCGATCACGACGAACTTCGCTCTTTCAATTTTTCTGATGAAGACATATGGGATATCGGAGCAGTGACCGCATTGTTCGCTCTTTCGAACCGAATGGCACATTTAGCTTCGATGAGGCCAAATGACGAATTTTTCGCCATGGGTCGCGGTTAACGATTATCTCTAGCTAAACCAAAACTAATTTTTGGTTTGTAAAATTTGCAGCGCTCGATCAGCATGAATTTTCATGTTAGTTTCGCTAGCGATTACACCTAATATTTTTCTATCGACATCGATCACAAAGGTCTGTCGTTTGATGCCTAAAGGGCCGATCCGTTTAACACCAAAATATCTGGCAATCTTAGATTTCACATCGCTTAGGAGAGTGAAACCGAGATCGTTCGCGTCATCAAATTCTTTTTGCCGATCAAACTGATCGGCACTAATTCCTACCGGCTGCGAGTCGAGGAGGTCGAACTCTGATGCCAGATCTCGGAAATAGCGGCTTTCACGAGTTCAACCAGGTGAACTCGCCCGTGGGTAAAAGAATAAAACTACTGGACCACCTTCTAAAAGGTCACTTAGCTCAACTTTTTCACCGCGTTGATCAATAGCCGAAAAATTTTCAACGACCTGTCCTATTTCCATGACCATCAGTCTACGTCTAGTCTTCAGTGTTTATGAAAGGACACCCAGATCTACAAAGTCTTGGACCCAATATTCCCATAGAACAGTGGACCCTCGTGGATGCTGTTCAGATGCAGGCAAAATCCTACGGAGAGAAAGAATTCCTCGCATTTGAGAATGGTGAGACTCTCACTTTTGCAGCACTTGATCAGTTAACTGACCAGTTAGCCTCCGGCCTTCAAGAATTAGGTTTAGGGCCAGGTGATCGATTGCTTGGGCTAATGACAAATAGTCGAGATTTTATTCTCCTTATGATCGCAGTCCATAAACGACTCGCAATTTTTGTTCCAATCAACACAGAACTAAAAGGTTCATTTCTTCAACACCAGGTAGAAAACAGCGAACCGCTAATAGTCGCTGTCGATGAGGATCTACTCAACCGGTTTAATGAAATTGACTTACCAACGCTCGGCATCAAACAGATTTTGCTAGTAGGCAAAGGACAAAAATTAGAATTCAACAGCAATCTCAACCGTGGTATTCCAACTACCAATATTGAGACACTCACCAACAGCCCAATAAACAGCAGCGCTATTGTCTCTCCCACCCCACAAGATGTTTGCACAATCATGTACACATCAGGGACCACAGGACCGGCCAAAGGCGTGTTGATGCCACAGGGGCACTGTTATCTTTTTGCGTTGGGCACCGTCGCTGCTATGGAGCTAACAGAAGAGGATCGCTACTTCTGCTGTATGCCACTTTTTCACGCTAATGGACTATTCATGCAAGTTTATGCCTCGCTGCTAGCTGGTTGCTCGGCGTACGTGACTAAGCGTTTCAGCGTGAAGTCTTGGCTAGACACTGTTATCGATCAAGAAGCCACTGTTACGAATGCTCTGGGAGTCATGCCTGAGTTTATTTTTCGAAGTTCCCCCTCTCCTCGGGATCAACTGCACAAGTTGACACGAATCATGGCTATTCCGGTTGCTGAAGAATGGGGAGAGGCAATGGAAGAAAGATTCGGAGTTGCCCTCCGGCAGGGTTTCGGTATGACAGAAGTAAACATGGTGGCTTACAGCGATCCTGATGATCCCGTTATAGCTGGCTGCGCTGGCCCACCTCTTTCAGACTTTTTTAAAGTCATCATCGCTGATCCGGAAACTGACAGAGAACTCGCCGTCGACGCGATTGGTGAGATACTCGTGCGTCCGAAAGAACCATTTTTTTTCAATCTAGGCTATTTCAAAATGCCGGATAAGACGGTGGAAGCATGGCGTAATCTTTGGTTTCACACTGGAGATGCAGGCAGAATCGATTCTGAAGGACGACTCTTTTTTGTAGATAGAATCAATGACCGGATACGCCGAAGGGGCGAAAACATTTCGAGTTATGAGCTTGAGCAGGCCCTTAATCAGCACCCTGACGTTACTGAATCAGCTGTAATTGGTTTGAAAGTCGAGGGCGCTGGAGGTGAAGATGAGATCAAGGCCGTTGTGGCAGTCTCAGGTCGGCACCCCGATCCAGTCACTTTCTTAGATTGGTGTACTCCGCGCATGCCAAGACACACAATCCCCCGCTACCTTGAATTTGTTTCAGAACTGGATAAAACTGCGTCGGGTAAAGTGAGAAAACAAGTAATACGCGATGCCGGGGTAACAAAATCTACGTGGGATCGAGAAGCGGTCGGGTATCTACCAGCTAGAGATTAGATAGTCTTGAGAGCAGGGATTTCACCTGACGATTCCAACTTGTCGAAATATTTATTATGAGTCAACCAATAACAGTAGAGGTAACAAGAGGACACCAAGTGGAGAGCACCCACTTGGTAGACGCTGCCATAGTGAACTCTTCAGGCAATGTGATCAAATCATGGGGTGAGCCACAGCGCCAAGTCCTTCCCCGGTCAGCTTTAAAACCTATTCAAGCAACGCCTTTAGTTACTTCCGGTGTCGCTGATGGAACTTCTCTAAGTTCTGATCAATTGGCAATTGCGTGTTCGAGCCACAACGGAGAACACGAACACGTACGAGTGGTTCAAGACTGGCTGGAAGGTATTGGCTGCTCAGTAGCAGACCTTGAATGTGGGGCTCATTACCCTTCAGATCCTCAGAGCTCTGCATTCCTTCAAATGTCAGGGCACAAACCAGATGCCCGACACAACAACTGTTCGGGCAAACACACAGGGTTCCTAGCTCTATCTCGGTTTCATGGTTTTGACTCCAAAGATTACATACAACCTAGTCACGAACTGCAAACTAGGCATATCACTCCTGCTATCGAAGACTTTTGTCGCGTGAGTTTGCTCAAAGAAACTCCAGCGATCGACGGTTGCGGTATCCCCGTCTGGAGTATCCCTCTAACTGCGCTGGCCACCGGTTGGGCGCAAATGCACAACCGAGGATCTGGCAGAAAGCTTTTACAAGCAATGATTGATCGGCCTTTCCTAATCGCAGGCACTAACCGCGCCTGTACCGCTCTTATGGTGCAAAGCGCAGGTCGAGCCGCAGTTAAAACCGGCGCCGAGGGAGTTTTCTGTGGAGTTGAGATTGAGTCCGGCCACGCATTTGCTTTGAAAACGCGTGATGGAAGTTCACGCGCATCTGAAGCTGCAGCCGCTTGGATGCTTGACCATTTGGGCGCTATTGAACACGCAGCGCCGACAGAGCTCCAAAATTGGGCTGGAACAAAAGTAGGGGAAATCCGAGTAGCACCAAATACATGACATGCTGTAGCCAGTATGAACAATCTCCTCAAAGAACTGCAGGCACGACTGCCTTCAGATTGTATCCAAGCAGATCCAGAAGTTATTAGCTCTTATTCACAAGACCGAGCAGTTTTTGAGAGAGCAGGAACAGCCGCAATTTTAGTCATGCCCCGTTCGACTGAAGAAGTGGTATCTGCGGTAATGGCGGCGAACGCAGCGGAAGTTCCGATAGTCCCGAGAGGAGCAGGGACTGGTCTCACCGGCGCAGCTAATGCGATCGACGGCTGTTTAATACTTTCTCTACACAGAATGACAAAGATCGTTGAGATAGATACAACTAACCGGATGGTCCGAGTGCAACCCGGCTGTATTAACTCCGAACTAAAAGCCGCAGTCGCTGAGCATGGACTCTTCTATCCCCCTGATCCAGCTTCTTTCGAAATGTCCAGTATCGGCGGTAATGTAGCCACTAATGCTGGCGGGCTATGCTGCGTAAAATACGGAGTTACTCGCGATTATGTGATCGGTCTTGAAGTGGTACTCGCCTCGGGCGAAGTTATGCGAACTGGGCGCCGAACACTTAAAAGCACCACCGGATTAGATCTAACTGGTCTATTTGTAGGGTCCGAAGGTCTTCTCGGCGTCATTACTGAAATCACTGCAAAATTAGTTCCACTGCCTCCACCACCATCGACAGCCGTGGCTTATTTCGATGAGCTCCCTGATGCTGGCACAGCTATCGGTGAAATATTCCGTTCAGGGCATGAGCCCAGTCTTATGGAAATCATTGACCGGGCAAGCCTTCAGCAAGTCGAGAAAGTTTACAAAATGGATCTTGACCTAGATGCTGCTTGCCTATTACTAATACAAACTGCTGGAGATAAGTCTGCGGAATCGATAGAGGCTATTTCAGACATCTGTAAAACATCTGGGGCTAGTTTTGTCGCTCATGTCGATGACCCTGCCGAGGGCGATATGTTGATTGAAGTGCGGCGTCGCGTATGGCCAGCGTTTGAAAAAACAAATAAATCTATACTCCCTGAGGATGTAGCTGTACCTCGCCAGCACCTGCCCGAATTGATGGCAGGAATAATTGCTATTGGAGAACGTCACCAAGTTTCGCTTCCCACTGTCGGGCATGCGGGTGATGGCAATATGCACCCACTTCTTGTTTTCGATGGAACCGATGAAGCCGAAGTCTCTCGAGTCCGGATGGCCTTCGCCGAAATAGTGAAACTTGCTCTCAGCTTGGGTGGAACAATCGCTGCTGAGCATGGAGTGGGGACCTTAAAGCGTGAGTTCGTAAGCGATGAGCTAGACCCAATTCAACTGTCCATGATGGAGGCAGTGAGATCATCGTTAGATCCCCTCCGTCGATTCAATCCAGGTAAAAAACTAAAGTAACTTACCCAGTTGTTTATCTGACCTAACGCAGATCAGGGCGAAGAAGAACGCGTCCTGTGGTTCCGCGATTCGATAATGAGATAAGCCCATCCATTAAGTCTCCAAGATGAAGTTCTTGGCTCACTAATGGATCGAGAGTTCCCGAAGCAACCATCTCCCATAGTTCCTCGTAGCACTCATCTAGAACCGCATCCATCCGATGTCGATAGCCACCCATGTGTACGCCAACAATCGAATAATTTTTGACCAGAGCGTGATTTGCCGGGGCAGATGGGATTGTCCCACTGGCGAAGCCCACTACCAGAAGGCGCCCTTCCCAGGCTAAAAGTCGCCGGGCGACATCAAAATATTCACCGCCGACCGGATCGTAAATCAAATCACAGCCTCTGCCATCAGTGGCTTCCATCACTTTTTCATACAGGTCTTCTGACTTGTAGTCAATAGCGACATCTGCGCCTAAGTCCAGACATACCTGCACTTTCTGGGGTCCACCAGCAGCAGCTATCACTTTGCACCCATGGACTTTTGCCATTTGAACTGCAGCAGATCCCACTCCGCCTGCCGCGGCTAGCACAAGCACGGTTTCACCAGGTTGCATATTTCCGCGACGGTGCAGCGCTACCCAGCCAGTTCCGTAAATAACGTTCATTGCTGATGCTGCAGCCAAAGAGACGTTCTCGGGCACAATTCGCATGTCGCTTCCTCGAACTAATGCTTCTTCGGCATAGCCGCCCCATCCCGAAGAAGTCATTCCAAGAACGCGATCACCGATTTTTAGATCGCAGCCATTTCCCGCAGCTTGCACGGTGCCTGCCACTGCCATACCTGGAGTGAAAGGCGGATCAACTCTTACCTGGTAGGTCCCTTGGCACTGCAATATATCCGCAAAGTTAAGATCACAAGCAGCTACTTTGACACGAGCTTCACCATCTCCGGGGGCAGGAGAATCAACCTCTTGAAGTTTTAGAACGTCCCACGGATCTCCAAGCTCACTTAATCGCCATGCTTTCATAATTTCTCCTCAGGACTTCGTAGTAATCACCCAACAGTAGCAACTCGGCAGAGTCTTTTAACTTTGAATGCAACGGGCTCATCTTTATCGTTAATGATGATGAGGTAAAGTGCACTCAAATAGCCACGGTCTAGCTATAGACATTTCGTTCGAAGATTTTTATTCTTTCATCTCACCAGGGCTGTACGGTCGGTGGTTATGCGGCCAGCAGACTCTTCATCATTCGCTAGTAATACCTCTTTTGATTATGACGTAGCAATAATCGGCAGTGGTTTCGGTGGCAGCGTCTCCGCTATGCGTTTGTCCGAAAAAGGTTACAGAGTCGCCATCATCGAGGCCGGGAAACGCTTCGGAGCTTCTGATTATCCAAAGAACAATTGGAACCTACGAAAATTTATCTTTGCCCCCAAGCTAGGGCTTAGAGGAATCCAGAGAATGACTCTGCTGAGTGATGCTCTAGTACTCTCCGGCGCAGGTGTCGGCGGCGGATCTCTCGTGTATGCAAATACTCTCTATGAACCTCCAGACACATTTTTCGATGATAAGCAATGGGCCACAATCAGTGATTGGAAAAAAGAATTACAGCCGCACTATCGGCAAGCAAAAAAAATGCTTGGTGCTGCCAAAGCGCCAGACAATAACCCTAATGATTTAGTCCTCCGAGGAATAAGCGAAGAAATGGGTGTACCAGAGACTTACACGTCTACTGAGGTAGGTGTTTGGTTTGGTTCCCCTGGAGTACGAGCCGAAGACCCTTACTTCGGAGGTTTAGGACCAGAACGAGTCGGATGTATCCAGTGCGGCGCTTGTATGATCGGCTGTCGCCACGAAGCGAAAAACAGTTTGGACAAAAACTATCTTTATCTAGCAGAGTCAAACGGAGCCGACGTTTTTCCAAACCAATTAGTCACAGATCTCATAGAGCAGCCAGGTGGGGGGTTTCAGTTAGTGGCTGAGGATCCCAGCAAACGGATCAGGCAAAAAAAAACAACAATTACTGCAGAACAAGTTATTTTTTCAGCAGGAGTTCTGGG
>Ga0308015_10000037_pt1 | contig 72330 bp, 75 predicted proteins | sample Neamet231_FD_203128 | JGI IMG/M metagenome (GOLD analysis project Ga0308015, IMG submission 203128) | Marine microbial communities from water near the shore, Antarctic Ocean - #231 | ecosystem: Environmental > Aquatic > Marine > Unclassified | place: Southern Ocean | collected 2014-07-28
ACCAAGATCCCTCATAACTCCGTTAGTCAGCGCCCCAGAAAGGCCGAACCCTTTGTGGACCTTCGTATTAACTTCACCCCAATAAGCTCCAATACAATTTGGATAATCAACATCATCAATTACTGCAACAGTAGGGCCAGTAACTTCTGACATATATTGGTAATAATTCATCCGCCGCTCTTTAATTACCTCTTGATCTTCTTTTGGTGGGCTCAGCGCAGCTATCTTTGCAGTTTTAGCAAAACCAACCATTGCTCCACCCTGTGGTGCTGAGCAAATCATCGTTCCACGAGTAAATTCTGAAAAGCCTCGCTTACCTTGTGCTACTTCAATTGCATTACATACAGTAGGTGTGTCTACTGATTGGAGAAGGGCAAGTAGTTCTTGATCTAGTTCATAAGCCATGTTTTTAATATCTCCGTAGTTTTTTCTGGTTGTTCTAATGTTGGCAAATGACCGGCATTTTCAATTACCTCTAAAGTTGAGTTGCTAATTATATTATGCATCATTTCATGTTTCTCTAGAGGGCATAATTTATCTTCCAGGCCGCACATTATTAACACTGGTATATCAAGTGAATTAAGTGTTTCCTCTTGATCAATTCTTCCTTGGAGGGCTCTTGATTGGCTAACAAAAACTTTAGGGCCTAAAGAAAGAGCCATCTGCATGCAGATATTTAAAATAATATCTGGATTATCACTATCCGCTAAATATTTAGGTTTCATCTCATCACGAATTACATTTATTAATTTTCCTGATAAAGCATCACTAATTTGAGGCTCACGCTTGGCTTTCACTTCCTCTAATTCAGATTTAGGATTGGTATCAATTAATATCAATTTTTCAACTCTTTCTGGCGCCTGTGAACAAATTTCCATAGCAACAATACCGCCCATTGAATGGCCAGCAAGGCAGAATTTTGGTGGCGCATGACTTAAAACATCAGCCGCCAAGTCACTAATATTGTCATGTTTAGAAATATCTGCGATATGGACTGACACCTCAGAGAGAAGCCCCTCTATTTGTGGCGCAAAAATGCGCTCATCACACATCATTCCAGGAATCATTACAAGGGGTGTCATAGTCTATTACTAGCAAGCATAGCGCCCTCAGATAAAGATTTTAATTTAGCAAAAGCAATTTCTGGATCGACCGCTCCAAATCCTGCAAACGTTCCAAACCCACAGTCTGATCCTGCAATTACTCTTTCACTCCCTACTATATTAACAAATTTTTCGATGCGCTCTGCAACTAGCTCAGGATGCTCAATGAAGTTAGTGGTTGTATCAACAACCCCTGGTACAAGAATTTTTGTATCTGGTATTTCGCTTTTACGATCTCTAAAAACTGTCCATTCATGAGCATGGCGTGGGTTTGAAGTTTCAAATAGAGTATATCGAGCTTTTGCCTTCATGAGAGTTCCAAAAACTTTATTCATGTCTATATCACAACAGTGAGGACCCTCATAATTTCCCCAACAGATATGAATTCTGACCTTCTCTTCTGGGACATTCTTAAGCGCATGATTTAGTGCCTCCACATGTGACTCAATAATCTTTATAAACTCTGAATCAGACAAGTCACTAAATAGCATATGCCTAGAAAGTGCTAGATCAGGGCAATCTAACTGCAAGTCTAGGCCTGATTCCACAATAGTTTCATATTCATCTCTCATAGCATCTGCCAAAGCAGCTAGATAAGCATCTCTTGTAGGGTAGAAGTCATTTTGTAAAAATAGTGAAATAACACCAGGAGATGCTGCATTCATAAAGCCTCGTTCAACGCCATTTTTAGCCATTGCAGATTTCAAATTAGATATATCTTTCTGAAGCTCTCCTTGGCCTTTTGACTTAACTTCACTTGTACACATTGGCCTTGAATATTGGGGGGTTCCACCATCATCAGAGAGTCTTTTAAGAAAACCTGGAAACATCTTTAAGTCTTCTGGCGCATTTCGAGCACTGTCACCTGAAAAACCTGTATACCTATCTTTCACATAAGTTGCGTATGATATTTTTGATGTTTCTCCATCACTAACAATATCTATACCAGCACTTTTTTGCCTCTCAACAGTCCTTAAAACATTCACTTCCATACACTCATCAAAACTCTTCTCATTATATTTCTGATTATTTTCTCGTGCAAAAATATAGTCAACAACTTCTTGCGTTCTTGGAAGAGAACCTACGTGGCTAGTTAATATTCTACTCATTTTCTTCTCCTAAATAATATGTAAAAAGGGTACTATCTATAGGCCTACTAAGTCATCAGCAGACAAATGATTCGTTACAAGAACAGCACCGCTAAAATCATTTCCTTGTGTATTAGCCCCTGGGAACCCAATACACCGAATTGATGCTGCTAAAGCAGACTGCATACTGATTTCTGTATCCTCTATGGCAATACAATCTTGTGCATCTAGATGCATCTCAGCTAGAGCCTTTAGGTATATATCTGGACTTGGCTTCGGATTGGAGACTATCGTATCGTTTCCAATGAAACTGAAATCATCCCGCCTTATCTGATCCCCTAATGCAAAAAAGACGGCATCAATATTTACCTTTGATGTATTTGTTACGAATGCTAGCAGTAAACTTTTATCCTGCGCATAACTTATCAAGCTAGCTACGCCAGGGCGAAGTAAGATAGTTTCTTTGGCCATTAAACTATCAAAGATTTTAGTTTTTTGCCTGTGCAGCTGCTTCACATCAACATCAATGCCGCGTTGAATCGCATAGTTTTCGATCCTATCACAGCCACCAGATTTTGCAAGTAACTGCTGGTATTCTTCAGAATTCCAATTCCAATCAAGTCCAGCCTCAGCAAATGCCTTATTGAATGAGCGTCGTTGAAGTTCAGAAGTTTCAACAAGCGTACCAATTGATCCAAAAAGAATTGCTTTGTGATTCATTATCATATCCTTAAAAACTACCTTCCCCATGTTGAGCCAGCTTGATCATCAGTCTTTGTAACCCTGAAAAGACTTGCACTTCCCAAATCTTTAGGAACAATTTTGTGCAGCATGTCAGGGCTTATCAAACATGTGTCTCCAGGAGAAAGAGTTGTAACATTTTCATCCCACTCTAGAGACCATTCACCGCTCATTATCATATTAACCTCATGTCGACCAGAAGAGTATTGCTTACCAACAAAAGTGTCAGCTGTAATATAGTCAATTTCAAAACCAGGCCGATCCTTTAAAATCCCATCTACCCCAATAACCTTTAACGGTAAATTCTGTGATTTTTGATTTAACTCTGATGAGCTGACAAAAAAATTATTATTAAAATCTTCAGTTGTAATTTCAGAAAAACTCTTAAGATTAGTTTCAGTTAATAAGGGCATTGGGTTAACATTTTTTGGCAAAATCTCCCCTTTTTTAGTGTCATATAGTAATCCATTATCACCCAAAATAAGTCCGTAATCTTTGGCATCATTAATAACCTCAGGAGCCCATGTAACGCCTCCACCTGCATCATCACCTCCAAGTATTGCCATCAACATTCCATAATCGTTCCCAACATTTTCAAATGCGCGAAACATGCCTGTAGGAATATTAACCATATCACCTTCTTCTGCTACTATCTCTCCAGAATCACCGTAGCGTCCCCAGAAAAAACGCCATCGACCCTTGAATACATAAAATACTTCAGCAGTTGTGTGCGAGTGCAATGAATTTATACAGCCTGGAGGCTGCCCAGCAGCGCCAATATTAAAGCCTGGTGATTGCTTGATATGAACATGTTGATCAGGACTCTCTGATACCCCAGAACCAATAATTGTAAAGTTATCTTTCTGGTTTGATCCAGGCGTATGAGCATCAATAAAGGCAGTTTTACAAGGCTTTAAATCAGCATATCGAACAATACACTTTTCCATTTCTTCTAGAGTCATTATTAACCAGTCTTAAGAATTATTTGCTTCCACATCGAAGTCTCATCAAACAATGTGTATTCTCTTCTTAGGCCCCATGGGCCAAATTCAGCATGAGAAACACCCATCACATATAAATCTGCGCCTGTAGGCTCACCAAAAACTCCCCAACCATCGTGCTTACCTTTTAAAGACCATCGAACAGCTGCGCGAGGAGACATGTACTGATCTTCCCTTCCAATTTGATGCTCAATAGTAAATGTTGCACTTGGCATTGAGGAGCGAAGTCCCATCCAAAAATCATCTGCATCCGAGTAAGAGTGGCCTGATACGCCTCCAGGATACTCCAGATCACAACCACGATCATACTCAGAGTTAATAACGGATTGATCAGAGTTCATAATGCGATTTAAAATATCAACATACTTTTCGCCCCACTCGTTAGTGTTGCCCTTTCCTATATATGGTCCTGGAAGATCCACAGAATCTGTGAAAGGGTGCTGACATTTATCCATACCACCCTCTGACTCTATCTGTTTTCTAGCAAAGTCTTTTGGATGTATACCAAGTTGTCTAGCCATAGCTCCTACATCACGAATTAACCACTCATCATTTACTTGATTATTAATAGCATGGCAATCCGCTATTGTTCTAAAGACAATTTTTGTACCTGTTGCTTTACCAAACTGCCCATCTCCCATATGCGATGCCGTTGATATAATTCTATGGGATGACAACATTCCTGTTTCAGGAGTGCCAGACCAGATTACATCCTCACCTAAGAGTTGACGGTCTGGGAATTCAGACAAAGTTGCTTTGGTGGCTTCTATAACTGGCTTATTACCAATTATCAGGGAGTAGGGTGCTCTTAATATAATATCATCCGAATAAAGATAAAGAAGCTTATCAATACCTCGATCTTCCCAAATTTCATGAGTAATGCCATTTATCCAATCTGGAAAATTAGCATAGTTTGAATCAAAACCTTTCATAAATTAAACTCCATAATTATTTAAAATTTTTGCTGAACCCCTTATTATAAGAGGGCCATCAATTTTTACACGTTTCGCCTTAGTTGAGTTTTTCTTAATAGAGTCAATTAATATCGAAACTGTTTCGTCCACCATACGATTTGCGCGTTGCCTGACAGTTGTTAGATTGTAAGCCAGCCATTTAGCAACTGGGACATCATCGTAACCAACAACTGAGACATCTTCGGGTATCTTTAATCCTAGCTCATAGCGCATAACGTCCATTACTGCAAATGCCATGTGGTCATTAACGACAAAAACTGCATCGGGTATTTCTTTTGCTGTAAACATTTTTCGCGCAGCTTGACGTGCTTCGTCTAGGTTAAAGTTACCAACTTCTCGAGCAAAAATATTTTGTCCATTTTTTTTAAGCTCATCAGTAAAACCTTTTTCTCTATCCCTTTGAGTGGAAGCGCCTTCCCATCCAGCTATGTAGCCGATGCGTTTATGGCCGTTGGCACAAAGAAATTGAGCAATCTTTTGCCCCCCAAGTTCATTATCAGAGGTAACTGCTGAGAGCCTTTTATCATCTTGAGTACGATTAAATAAAACAATAGGAACACCAGCATCAGAACATCTTGATGCTAGATTGGTAGACATACCAACAGATGCTGCAATTATTCCATCGACCTGATAGTCAAGAATTTCTTCCACTACGTTGTCAATATTTCCTGAGGTGTTAGTCGCCATAAAGATCAATACGTGATAACCATTTTTTTGAAGCGCTCCAGATAAAAGTTCTAATGCCTCAGGATAAAAGTAATTATCTAAGTAGGCAACAACAAGACCTATAATTTTTGTCTTTCCGGTAATTAGTGATCGAGCTAATACATTAGGTCTATAACCAAGATCCAAAGCAGCTTTTCGAACTAACTCATTAGTCTTTTTAGAGGCTGAGGCACCAGGTGTAAATACGCGAGATACTGCAGACTGACTAACGCCAGCTAATTTTGCTACTTCTAATGACGTGACTTTTTTATTTAACATTAGTCAGCAGTCCAGCCTCCATCAACCATAAGGGCAGATCCAGTAACCATTGATGAAGCATCAGAGGCCAAAAATACAACCGCACCCATAATATCTTCCACTTCCCCAATTCGGCCAATTTTTATTTTGCTTTCAATCCACTCTTTGCGATCAGGATTATCAAAAGTAGATTGCGTAAGAGGAGTTCTTATAAATGTTGGACAGATTGTATTAACCCTAATTTGATGAGGGCCCCACTCAATAGCCATAGCCTTTGTAAATCCTTCAACTGCATGCTTTGATGCTGAATAAACTGCTCTATCAATTCCACCGACATGTCCCATCTGAGAAGAAATATTGATTAATGAGCCAGTTTTTTTTGCATTTATTAATCCATTTGCCACTGCTTGAGTAACAAAGTAAGCACCACGAAGATTAACATTCATTACCGCATCAAAATCTTCTATTGAAGTATCTTTAGAGGGTGAGTGCCTTCCCAAACCAGCACTATTAACTAAAATATCAAATGGGCCTTTACTATCAATAATTTCTTGAACTAAATTTGTATCAGCAACATCCATCACCATTGCTTCAGCGCTTAATCCTTTAGCTTTAATTGTATCAACAACTGCATTAAGTTTATCACTACTTCGAGCTGAAACAACTACATGCGCACCTGCTTCAGCTAAGGCTACTGCACAACCTAGACCAATACCAGATGAAGCTCCTGTAATTAAAGCAGTTTTGTTATCTAGTCTAAACGATGGTGTAGTTGGAAGTTTCACACTCAATATCCTTTCATATTTCTTGCTTTGTTAAATTCTCTTAATCTACCAAGTACATCGATACCCATTTGATCATAAATATCAAGGATATCAAGCATGACCCAGTTCTCCCTTATTTTTCCTTCTTCCAGCCTCCAAAAATCAAGAGAGCGAAGAAAAACTTCTTTGTTAGTTGGGGCCATACCCATCCAACCATCATGGCTAAGAGTTTGTTTCATATTAGGCCAGCCAGTTACGGCTACATAATCTCCATCTCCAAAAAAGTGGTAACCTACTTTGTCTCCCCATCCATCTCTCTTACTATAGGTTGTATCCTTTCCCCTATCAGGCATAGCATTCAAAAATGGAATTTGATGCCAGTTTCTAAAACCTTCAACCCCTCTTCCACTTCCTATAGAAGATGGTCCATACCAATTCATTTTTGGATGCCAATAGTAATCCATTTCCATAATCTCAGGGCCACCCTGTGATGGGTGCTTTTTCATAGCATCAGCCATTCCTAAAACATGCTCCATTGAAGAGTTACTTTTTTCTGAATCATAAGGCTTATCTGAAATCCCATCCATCGTTGCTGGACCTGGAACACACCACTCTCTTCCAAGTGATGGTGCCATTGGCCAAGAGTCTGATTGCATCATTAGTTCTGGAATATCCCATAAAGCCTGAACTTCTATTATTTTGTCACCCTGAAAGCAATAAAACTCATGAAATCGCATGTGTGCTATATGGCCTGTTGGCGGTATATCTAAAAAAGGCTTCAAGAATGTACCATTATAAAATCCAGCACATCCTACCCACTCTAAATCCTTTTCTGTTTTTCCAGCGATAACAATATAATCCCGCCTTTCTAGATCTGGCATTGATTCAAAAAGGGGCTTAAGCGCCTGGCTATAAAAATTAGTTGGGCCTGATATATCTCCAAAAGGATGGGAAAGATGAATAGTAGCTTCTTCATGAAATAAGGAGTCAAGGTTTCTTCGAACCTCATCTTCAGTAAAACTGTACATACTTAATCTTAGAGGCTTTATTAGCTCCTTAAGATAATTAATTCTATGCACTACTGCGCTGCCTTCCCATAAGGTACATCCTCTCCACCATATCGCCTAACTCTCATGTTGGCTTGCTCTGCATGGCCAACAAACGACTCAAGCATACATAGTCGAGAACAGTATCTACCAATCTTTACTGCTGCTTCATCTGTTGTAATTTTTTGATAACTATGAGTTTTAAGATACTTACCAACCCAAAGGCCACCCGTATAACGACCTGCTTTTTTTGTTGGTAAAGTATGGTTGGTTCCAATGACTTTATCACCATTAGAAACGTTTGTTCTTGGCCCTAAAAAAAGAGCCCCATAAGAATGCATATTTTCTAAAAACCAATCATCACGATCAGTCATAACCTGGACATGTTCAGATGCAATTTCATTAGCAACATCTAACATCTCATCATAGCTATCACAAAGAATTATTTCACCATACTCCTCCCAGCTAACTGAGGCAGTTTCTGCTGTTGGAAGAATGGTTAAAATTCTAGCTATCTCCGAGATTGTCTCTTCTGCCAAATTTTTGTTATTAGTTACCAAAACAGCTGGCGAGTTATATCCATGCTCAGCCTGGCCTAACAAATCTGTTGCACACAATTCAGCGTCAACTGTATCATCTGCTATCACCATAGTTTCAGTTGGTCCGGCAAATAAATCAATTCCAACCTTACCAAATAATTGCCTTTTAGCTTCAGCAACGAATGCGTTTCCAGGACCAACAAGCATATCAACTGGGTCAATTGTTTCAGTACCAAGAGCCATGGCTCCAACAGCCTGAATGCCTCCTATGACATATATTTCATGAGCACCACCAAAATGCATTGCTGCAATAACTGCAGGATTTGGAGTACCCTTATATGGAGGCGTGCAAGCAATAATTCTTGGAACCTTTGCAACACTAGCAGTTACAACCGACATATGCGCTGAGGCAACCATTGGGAACTTTCCCGCTGGAATATAACATCCAACTGATTGAACAGGAATATTTTTATGCCCTAAGATAACGCCAGGCATAGTTTCAACCTCTATATCCTTCATAGAATCTCTCTGCGCTTGTGCAAAGTTTCGAACCTGCTCTTGAGCAAACTTAATATCCTCAAGGTCTTGAGGTGATACTTGTTGAATTAAACTATCAATCTCAGACTGACTTAATTTGAAAGATTTTGGAGTGTAATTATCAAACTTTTCTGCAAACTCTCTAACTGCCGCATCTCCTCTATCCTCTATGGACTTTAAAGTATTTTTTACAATTTCACTAACTTCAGCATCATCGATGGCCTTAGCAGCATCTGTCTTACCTTTTTTTAAATATGTTATCGCCATAATATCTCCAATTAATTTGGCTTTGCGGGAGCCATCTCACCTCGATCATAAGCCTCCCAGCCTAGACCATTAAAAACATCAACGCCAAGTTGTGAAAGAATACTTGGAAAGTCAACAGTTACCCAGTTGTCTATTATGAGTCCATCCTTAACTTCCCAAAAATCTGTATAGTGAATTTTTACGCGCTTATTCGTAGGCTCAATACCCATAAATTCGCCACTGTGAACTGCATCAATATGACCGAAGCAAGATGCCCACTCACCATCTACTAAAAACTTATCCGTATTATAAATTCGGTCTGAGAAAGCAGCCCTAAGAGGTAGCTGCCAATTATTACGAAACTCTTCTAAACTTTTCTTAGTCCCACAACCCTGATTGCCCATCCAACGAAAATCTTTATGAAAATGCTTTTCCATATTATTAGAGTTAGCAGCTAAGGCATCTTCCATAGCCTTTACAACAGCAAGTGTTTTTGTAGATTGCTCGTTATAGCTCATTTTTTTAAATCTCCAATTTTTTAATTTTTAAGCAGTTTTCCAGTTTTAGAGCTGAAAAGTAGACATAAATTTGCTGGCACATTTGCCATAACTGTTGAACCAATCTTGGCATAATAATTTTTATCAGATTTTATGGAAATTAAGTCACCACCTGCCTTGAGTGAAACCATTGTCATATCTCCCAATAACTCCATTGAAAATGCTGCTGCTTTAATCGCTCCCTTACTTTTAACAATGGATGCATCTTCCGCTCTAAATCCTAGAGTTATATCACCTGAATGTTTTTTACTTAAGCCTTGAATTTTTACGTTATCTCCAGAGAAGACTCCATCTTTTATTACACCTTTCATTAGGTTCATAGCAGGGGAGCCAATAAAACTTGCAACAAAACTGTTAGCAGGAGTATTGTATATTTCTTGAGGCGTTCCAACCTGTTGGACGAGCCCATTATTCATAACAACAACACGATCTGCAAGCGTCATTGCCTCAACCTGATCATGAGTTACATAGATTGTTGTTACGCGAAGCTTGTGCTGGAGGTTTTTAATTTGCGCTCGGGTAGAGACGCGTAATTTAGCATCAAGGTTTGAAAGTGGTTCATCCATTAAAAATACTGTCGGCTCTCTAACAATTGCTCTTGCCAAAGCTACTCTTTGTCTTTGACCCCCAGAAAGCTCTGATGGTTTACGGTGTAAGAAATCATCAAGCTCAACCATTGCAGAGGCTCTCATAACTTTTTCTTTATGAAGCTCTTTATCAATATTTCTTACTTTTAATGGGAAACGAATATTTTCATAAACTGTCATATTTGGATAGAGTGCATATGACTGAAAGACCATTGCAACGTCTCGGTCCTTTGGCTCAAGATTATTTACAACCTCTCCATTAATCAACACCTCTCCACTAGTAACAGTTTCAAGTCCAGCAATCATTCGCATTGTGGTTGTTTTTCCACAGCCTGATGGCCCAAGTAATACCAAAAACTCTTCATCAGGAATAGTAAGGTTAAAGTTATCTACACCAACAAAATCACCCCATTTCTTTGTAATATTTTTTAGTTCAATTTTAGCCATATTTTTTTATGTATACTGTTTTGAGAAAAATGCATAAATAGTCGTAATGCATACGATTGCAAAATATTATATCACACGCTATTTTTTTTTGATAGCGATGTTGAAATCATATCCAAAATTTCTACTTTTAGAAATCATTTTCAGTAATATACAACTTAAAATAACAAACATAAATTCGGAGAAATCATATGACTAACCTTCAACCATCCCGAGAAGTTTTTATTACTTGCGCTGTTACGGGGTCAGGCGATACTACTGGAAAATCTGATAAAGTTCCTATTACGCCTCAACAGATAGCTGATTCATGTATTGAAGCAGCCCAAGCTGGTGCAGCCATCGTTCATATTCACGTTCGCAACCCCGAAACAGGCGTTCCCGCGCGAGACCCTAAACTCTATGCTGAAGTTGTAAGTATTATTCGTGAGTCAAAGGTTGATATGGTGCTCAATCTAACAGCAGGAATGGGTGGAGATTTAGTATTTGGCTCTGCTGAAAAACCTTTACCATTAAATAATGAAGGTACTGATATGGTAGGCGCAACTGAGAGGCTTGACCATGTCAGACAAATACTTCCTGAGATCTGCACTATTGATTGCGGAACAATGAATTTTGGCGAAGGTGGTTATGTCATGACCAATACTCCAGCAGTGCTTAAGGAGATGGCAAAACAGGTTCAAGAGCTCGGAGTTAGGCCTGAAATAGAAGTCTTTGATACTGGTCATTTACAACTTGCAATATGGCTCAAGGAACAGGGTTTAATTGATGATCCTGTTATGATTCAGTTATGTATGGGTATTCCATGGGGAGCGCCTGATGACTTAAACACTTTCCTTGCAATGACATCAAATGTTCCAAAAGATTGGACATTTTCTGCCTTCTCAATCGGTAGAAATCAGCTGCCTTATGTTGCTATGGCTATCTTAGCAGGTGGCAATATTCGTGTCGGACTTGAAGATAATATATACTTAAAACGTGGCGTTTTTGCTACCAATGCAGACCTTGTTAAAAAAGCTGTGCAGACAGCAGAGGGCATGGGCTGCGCTATCATAGGGCCAGATCAAGTTCGAGATAATATGAAACTTGTAAAACGCTGGGGCTAGATATGAAAAGTATCAAGGCGGCAGGTGTTATTGGTGCAGGTGTTATTGGAAGTGGGTGGATAGCTAGATTATTACTAAACGGTATTGATGTTTTTGTCTATGACCCCTCCAAAGAGGCGCCAAAATATGTCAATAAAGTTATTGATAATGCTGAGAGAGCATATAAAAAGTTGCTCACCTCTAATTTACCTAAAAAGGGTAAGCTCTTATTTTCTAACTCAATTGCAGAGGTTGCAAAATCTAGTGAGTTAATTATTGAAGCTGTTCCAGAAAGGCTTTCAATCAAACAATCAGCATACGAGGAAATCGAGTCGAGTGCAGACAAAGACATAGTCATAGCATCATCAACTTCTGGCATTCTACCTTCAGACTTACAAGCAGAAATGAAACATCCTGAGAGGCTTCTGGTTGCCCATCCATTTAACCCAGTCTACCTTTTGCCGCTAGTTGAAATTGTTGGTGGCGCCAAAACATCCAAAGCTGCAATCGAGGAAACAAGTAACATTTTTACCAATATTGGCATGTTTCCACTTCATATTAAAAAAGAAATTCCTGCTTTTATTGCTGATAGACTTCTTGAATCGGTTTGGCGTGAAGCCCTTTGGTTAGTAAATGATGACATAGCAACAACTGAAGAAATTGATGATGCAATTCGTTATGGCTTTGGTCTGCGATGGGCACAAATGGGACTTTTTGAAACTTACAGGCTGGCTGGTGGTGAAGCAGGTATGCGTCATTTCATATCGCAGTTTGGTCCTTGTTTAGAGTGGCCTTGGACACATCTTATGGATGTTCCTGAATTTACAGACGAGTTAATAGAAAAGGTATCCAGTCAATCTGACCAACAGTCTGGAAAATTTAGTATTGACGAGCTAATGGAAAAGCGTGATGATAACTTGGTTGATTTTTTAAAAGTTTTAAAAGAAAATCAGTGGGGCGCTGGAAATTCTCTCAAAGAATTTGATAAAAGTTTGTCAGAGTCAATTAAAAAACCAAAGTTTTCAGAGCTAGATTTATCAAGCTCCATACTCACCTATATCACTAAAGTACCAAAAGAGTGGGCTGATTATAATGGGCATATGACAGAAGCACGTTATCTTGAATGCTTTTCAGAAGCAACTACAGAGATGATGTCTATTATCGGCGTAGACGAAGAATACATATTAAACATAGGATCTTACTTTACGGTTGAAACTCATATTCGCCACTTAGATGAGGTTCAAATTGGAGAGAGTATAAAAGCTAAAACCCAAGTTATCTATGGAGAAAATAAAAAACTGCACCTGTTCCACTGGCTTAATCATGAGGATGGCAGGCTGTTAGCGACTGCTGAGCATATGTTAATTCATGTGGATCTCAAAACACGGGGCGCAAGCATGCCAAATGATTTGGTCATGAAGCGGATGGGGTTAGTTTATGAAGCTCATCAGAAACTACCTAAACCAGAAGGCTTAAGCCGAGCAGTTGGAGATAAATTTTAATACTGTTTTTCAGATAGGACTTAAAGCGCTCTAGTTAAACTCAATACTTGGCCAGTAATTGGCGCTGAAATAGTTCTGCGATATGCATGAATGATACTCTGGTTAGATGTTGGCTCAAAGCCATCAAAAAGCATTCCATAGTGATCAACTGAGTTTTCAATAATAGATGGCGAGACCACATTGATTCTTAATTTTCCAGCATACTCAGCAGCCAATGTTGAAACGCACATATTAAGAGCACCATTAGCGGCGGCGGCACATGAACCAGCAATAATTGGTTCATCGCCAATTATCCCACTAGTCAGGGTAATTGATCCATTTTCACAGAGGAAAGGTATAGCTGCTTTTGCCAAATTTAATTGACTAAAACATTTAGTAGAAAGGCCAGCTGCAAAATCCTCCATTGTCAGCTCATCAAAAATCTTGAAAGGAGTGCCGCCGATACAAGATACCAATCCGTCAAATGGGCCAATAGAAGCTAAAACATCACTAACACTTTCAAAATCAAAAGCGTCAATCTTTAAATCTGGCCCAGATCTGCTAGCTCTTATAACTTCATAGTCTTTCTGTAAACCTTCAACAACCACTTTACCAAGTTTTCCAGTTGCGCCAATTACTATAATTTTTTTCATTTAAAACCTTTTAATGTTTAGTTTAAAGAATAAATAGAATCTTATCATTAATAAAGCAACTTGCCAATAGATGCCTTTACTTCATTTCTGTTTGTTTCAGAAGTAAGAGCCTCACCAATATTGACATTAACACTCCTTCGAAGGCTAAAAATTTTTTTCTTTTTAATTAATTTTGGAGCTTTTGAAAAGAAACTACCCCACATATCATTGATTGCAAAAGGAACAACAGCTACATTATCTTGGCACTCAACTAATATTTTTTCGAAGCCTCTTTTCAAGTCGCTTAGTTCTCCTGAAGTAGAAATATGGCCTTCAGGAAATATTACAACAACGCAATCTTCATTTAGCAAGTTGATTATATTTTGCATTGCATTGCGACTATTTTCAGGCCTTATTGATACAGCGCCAACTCCTTTTAGTATCCAATTCAGTATCGGCATACGATAGTAATCATCATGGACAACAAATCGAATGGTCCTTGGAGTTGCCCATTGAATTAAAGCAAAATCTATCCAGCTAATGTGATTACCTAAAAGTAAAACAGGTCCATTTATAGGAATATTATCTAAACCAGTTACCTTTAATCGATATCGCCACCCAAACAATAAGAGGCCTACAATTTGCCGCATGACTAAAGAATAGTTTTAAGTTTTTTAAGAACGATACTAAAGCCCACTACTGCAATAAATGCGTTAAAGTAAAGTATAAACTCACTTCCAAAATTTAGATTCGCAAGAATCATTGTAAAAATCAAAAGGGTAATCATAGCAATATTTTGAAGCCAGTTTTTACCAGCTAACATACTCCCAAGTCCATCTTCAGGTGAGTTTGCTTGCATAAGAGCGTTGAGTGGAATAATCATCATTCCTGCGCCAACACCAAACATAAGGATGACAGCAGTTACTAAAATTAAGGCCGTTGAATCTGGAATAAAACTTAGGCTTGAAATTACAGGTATTAGGATCGAACAAACTGTAATCATTATGGAGCCAGTATAGATATTATTAATACGTATGAAATTTAGACTTTTTCTGCCTGATAAAAAAGCACCAATCATTATTCCAAATACAGAAGAGGCTAACATAGCATTAACAACAAGTGGACTTTCAACGCCAAAATTAACTTTTGCATGCGCCGGAATAACAGCCACTAAGTTTTGTGACATACCCCAAAAAATCGCTGTCCCTAAAATCGAGTACCAAACAATCTCATTACTCTTCATAGCTTTAAAATTAGTCTTTAAGTAATGGAAAGAAACAAATTTCTTTATGGAAAATTGAGCTTGGCTCAACTTGGTTGGATAAAGGCGGGTACCAAGTGTTGCTAGAAATTCAACCAAAGAAAGGCCAACAAGAACCCAGCCTACTGGGGCTATTTTCATTAATATTTCCTCAGGTGTTGTTGCCTGCATAGTCCCCAAATATACTTCAAATAAGTATGAGAAAAAAACAGTACCCATCAAAATTGCTATTAATACCACTGATGAGTGAAAGGCATTACCCCTACTAAGACCTGCTTTGCTTAAACATTCTTTAATGTAACCCATTTTTGCAGGTGAATAGATTGCACTCTGAGTCGCAAGAAGCAAGGTAAAGCCAAAGGCCACTTGATATAAACCATTGTAATAACAATAAGTGATTGCCAAGGTAATTAAAACAGCAGAAAATGCGCTATAGCGCATGATACTTGTCTTTGCAAATTTATCAGAAAGGTAGCCTGACATTGTAAATAACAAGATAAATGGCACTAAAATCATTGCGTTTACAATAGCAGTTAAAATAATCTGCTGCTGCTCACCATAAATCATGAAGATTGTATTTTGAATAATGATCTTGTGTCCTAAATCAACAAAAGCATTTAGAAATACTGCTACCAAGTAAATAGAAAATATTAGGCCGCGACCTTTATCGATCTCTTGATTTTCTTCCATACCTCTCCAAACTATAATTTGTATAGTAAATAGTATAAGAGAATTATGAGGGAATTAGAACTTAATATCTTATTTGCTTATTAGAACTCAAGGCCTTCAACTTCAGCAATCGTCTGCATGTCCTTATCACCTCTTCCAGATAAGTTAATAATCATGCTTTTATCACTTGACCACTCTTTAGCAAGCTTCACCGCATAGGCAATTGCATGTGATGGTTCAAGCGCAGGAATAATACCCTCAACTTCTGTAAGCATATGGAAAGCCTCTAAAGCCTCTTTATCAGTTATTGCAACATACTCTGCCCTTCCAATATCTTTCAGATAAGCATGCTCTGGCCCAACACCAGGATAATCAAGTCCAGCTGAAATGGAGTGACCTTCAATAATTTGGCCATCTTCATTTTCCATTAAATAGGTTCTATTGCCATGCAAAACACCAACACTTCCAGCAGTAAGGGGTGCTGCATGAGCATCAGGTCCTAAGTCAATTCCTCGGCCTCCTGCCTCAACACCAATAATCTTGACTGATGTATCCTCAATAAATGGATGAAACAGCCCAATTGCATTTGAGCCTCCTCCAACACACGCAATTATGGCATCTGGCAAACCACCAACTTGTTTATTAAATTGCTCTTTTGCCTCTTTACCAATAACACTTTGGAAGTCTCTTACCATCATTGGGTAGGGATGTGGGCCAGCAACTGTTCCAATAATATAGTAAGTATTATCAATATTAGTTACCCAATCACGCATCGCTTCGTTAAGTGCATCTTTTAGTGTTTTTGATCCAGCAGAAACTGGAACAACCTTGGCCCCAAGAAGTTTCATGCGGTAAACGTTTTGAGCTTGTCTATGAACATCTAGTTCACCCATGTATACAACACATTCAAGGCCAAGTCTCGCTGCTATAGTTGCTGATGCAACTCCATGCTGCCCAGCTCCTGTTTCAGCAATAATTCGTGTTTTGCCCATTCTCTGAGCAAGTAAAGCTTGTCCTATAGTATTGTTGATCTTATGAGCACCAGTGTGGTTTAAGTCTTCACGTTTCAAATAAATTTGAGCGCCGCCAATCTTTTTAGTTAGGTTTTTTGCATGATAAAGTGGCGTTTCACGACCAACATAATGCTTCAGATCATCCTCAAACTCTTTTAGAAACTCAGGATCATCTTTAAACTTGTTATAAGCATCTTTTAGCTCAGTTACAGCAGTCATTAGGGTCTCTGCAACAAAGACTCCTCCATATTGATCAAAATGACCTTTATCATCTGGCAAGTTATAACTCATGAACGAACACTTTGGATAAAAGCTAATATTTTATCAATATCCTTCATCCCTGGTGAACTTTCCACGCCACTTGAAGCGTCAACTGCATATGGATTTACTTGACTAATTGCCTCAGATACATTTTCAGAATTAAGGCCACCAGCAAGAATAATTGGTAAATTAATCTTTACGCGCGCTAAGGACCAGTCAAAAATCTCTCCCGTACCTCCATAACTATTAGGGTTGTAAGAGTCTAAAAGAAGTGCGCTTGCATCTGAGAAATGCTCCGCTATTTGGTCTAGATTAGTCTTAGAAGTTACTCTTAAGGATTTAATAAAAGGCATTTGATATTGAGTACAATCAACCACCTCTTCATCTCCATGAAACTGCAAAGTATCCAGAGGGACCTCACAAAGAACCTCATCAATAAAACTTGGATTTGCATTGACAAACAATCCCACTCGATTTATAAACGGTGGAAGGGCTGCAACTATTTCCCGAGCTCTTTGAATATCAACATTGCGCGGTGACTTATCATAAAAGACCAGACCAATAGCATCAACACCAGCAATAGCTGCATCTCTTGCATTTTCGGAATTAGTGAACCCACAAATCTTAACTTTGGTCATTGGAATTACCATTAACTTTTTCTAGTGCAGATTTTTTCATAGCTTTACCTAGTATTTAATGCAAATAGCTAAGGAAGCTCAAGATTAACTAGAGACTTTTTTCTTAGCAGTAGGTTTCTTTTTAGCTTTCTTGGCCTTTGCTTTAGCTTTAATTTTTCCATCTATTGCTTTTTTACACTCTTCCAGAGTAAGGTCAATAGGGGCTTTATCACCAAACACTTTTTGAACTGTCACATTTTTTTGACCTTTACCACGCTTTTTACCATTCCAAACATACGGTCCAAAGCGTCCATTTAAAACTTGAATATCAGAACCTTCAAAGACCTTAATAATTCTTTCAGCATCAAGCTTTTCCTTAACAACGATTAGTTCAAGAGCTTCTTTTAAGGTAACTTCCTCTGGCGAGATCTCCTTTAAAGAAACATATTTTTTACCATATTGAATGTATGGACCAAAGCGTCCATAATTTGCCTTAATTGTTTCACCCTCAGCTGTCTCACCAACTGTTCTTGGCATTTTAAATAGCTCAATGGCTTCAGCAAGTGTAATGTTCTCTATGTCTTGGCCAGTTCTTAATGATGAGAAGGTTGGTTTTTCCTCGTCGTCTTGATGTCCAATCTGAGCAAAAGCTCCATAGCGTCCAAAACGAACACTGACAGGTTTTCCAGAAACAGGATCTTCACCAAGATCTCTCTTACCATGGGTCTCATCTCGCGAAATATCTTTCGCAAGCTCAATCTGAGCATGAAAAGGTTCATAAAAATCACGAATAACGCCTGCCCAAGGCTTTGACTCTTCAGCAATCAAATCAAAATCACTTTCTAGGCTTGCAGTAAACTCATATCCAATAATATTGCTAAAGTTTTTGACCAAAAAATCAACTAAAAGATAGGCAACATTTGTCGGGAATAATTTATTTTTTTCAGCACCAGTAGTTTCAGTTTGGATAGACTCTGAAATAACTCCATCTTCAATTTCTATCAACTGATAGTCGCGCTGAACTCCTTCTCGAGTTTCTTTCACAACATAGTTTCTATCCTGAACAGTTGTGATCATTGTTGCAAATGTTGAAGGCCTGCCTATTCCCATCTGCTCAATTTCTTTAACCAGTGAAGCTTCTGTGAATCTTGGCTTTGCTCTTGAGAAAGACTCCTTTGAAGCTAAGTCTACTAAGGTCATTAAATCACCTTTACTAACTTCAGGAAGAAGCTTATCTTCAGCAGCCATATAGTCATAAACCTCAAGGAATCCAGCAAAAGATAAGACCTCTCCATCAGCAATAAAATGCTCTTTACGGTTTGAAATATTGATATTGATTTTTGTTTTTTGAAGCTGTGCATCACTCATCTGCGATGCCAACGTTCTCTTATAAATTAACGAGTAAAGCTTTGTAGACTGATCATCTAAACCCAATATAGATGGCTTAGTAAGATCTGTGGGTCTTATGGCTTCATGGGCCTCTTGAGCGCCTGAAGAATTTGTTTTATACCTTCTTGCTTGATGAAACTCTGATCCAAACTTTGAAACAATCACCTCTTGAGCAGCAGTTATAGCTGTTTCAGATAAATTGAGTGAATCTGTTCTCATATAAGTGATAGCACCTTCTCGATATAAATTTTGTGCAATCGACATAGTCTGCTTTACAGAAAAACCTAGTTTTTGAGACGCTTCTTGCTGAAGTGTAGAGGTAATAAATGGAGCTTTAGGTGATCTCTTTGAAGGTTTAGTTTCAACTGAATTTACTTTTAGTTCTGCTAATAAAACACTTTCAGCAAAAGAAAGTGCTTCTTCCTTAGATTTAAAATCTACGCTAAGCTTAACCTCTAGAAACTGATTAGAACTATTAGCTAAGTTCGCTTTAACTTTATGAGAACTTGTAGAACTATGGGCAGAAATTTCACGCTCTCTTTCAACAACGATTCTTACAACAGGTGATTGAACTCTCCCTGCTGAGCGCGCTCCTGAAATCTTACGCCACAATACTGGAGAAATTTCAAAACCTACTAGCCTATCAATAATGCGTCTAGCTTGTTGTGCATTTACAAGGTCAGTATCAATTGTTCTTGGGTTATTAATAGCCTCTGTAATAGCGCCCTTAGTTATCTCATGAAAGACTATCCTGGGAGTATCTTCTGCCAGCGATAATGCCTGCTGTAAATGCCAAGCAATAGCCTCACCCTCACGATCTTCATCCGTAGCCAAAAAGATTTTTGTAGCAGTTTTGACCGATTTTTTAAGATCAGCAACAACTTTCTTCTTATCTGCACTGATAGCATATGTGGGTTGAAAGTTATTCTCAATATCAACGCCCATATCTTTCTTAGGCATATCCCTAATATGGCCTATACTGGACTTTACGACGTAGTCTGGTCCTAAAAACTTTTCAATTGTTTTTGCCTTCGCCGGAGATTCGACAATAACAAGATTCTTAGACATAATGATTCCTACTGAAGGGTAGGATTATCATCATAAAACACAATAGACTCGATCCATTGTGATGGCACAGTTGATTCAGTGCTATTTCCAATGACCATCATCACTACCCATTTCAAGTCATCAATACTCAATTTAGAGTCCTCTAGAGACATAACCTGATCAATTACAATTTCACGTTGACTGGCATTAAGCTGACCCATATTTTCCATAAACATTATGAAGCCTCTTGCCCTAGAATCTAATTTAGTTTTTTCATGCTCACTATAAATTCGCATGGAGTTATGGAAAGTATCAAAACTAGCAATCTTCCCATCTTGAAGTGCTGCGATATTTTCAAGCCAAACTAAAGCCTTTTCAATCCGATCAGCATCAAAGCCAGCCTCTGAAAGATGTGTTTTTAAAAGATCATCATCTAACTCTTGAGACGAATCTTGCTCAGCAGACTCAAATAAGAAATCAAACATAAAGGTGAGTACATCAAGAATATTATTAGTCATAAAGCCTCATCAAATTAAAACATGTATTTCAAGCTAACTATTTCAAGATTCCTACAAACATTAAAAGAATCTACTTTGCCTATTATTTGTGGGCAACAATAACTTTTTCAACCTTACATTGAGTTATATAGTGATTTGCTCGAAAAGTAAATTCATAATTTAACTCTTATTATCCACATCTTGATAGAGATTGGGCTTTATTAAAGCAGTATTGTCATATAAACTCTCGTTTAACATGCATACCGAACTATTCCAAGTATGGTAAAATTGCAAACTTTTTTATTGGTAGATACATTATGAAAAGAACTTTTCAACCAAGCGTACTAAAACGTAAACGAAACCATGGCTTTAGAGCTAGAATGAAAACTCGTTCTGGACGTGCTATCTTAAGTGCTCGCAGGAAAAAAGGGCGCAAACGCTTAGCCGCTTAAACTAATGACTAGCTCGCTCGCTCATGGTGTGCGTATTACAGATGCTAAAGATTACGCTCATGTTTTCAAAAAAGGCTTTCACACTCAAAGTAGATTTTGGAAGGTAATAGCTAGTGACTCTGGTAAATCATTTTCACGGTTTGGTCTTGCGATTTCCAAAAAGCAATATAAAAGGGCAGTAGATAGAAACCTTTTTAAGCGCATAGCACGTGAGACTTTTAGAAATAATCAGGATGATTTAGAGTCTATTGACTTTGTCATAATGGTAAAAAAATCAGCTCGTACTGACAATAAAGAAATGACTAAAGACCTTCTTTCACTTTTAAAAAATGTAAAGAATAAGGCTCAATCCAAATGAAATTTCTACTTCTGCCCCTAATTAAATTATACCAATGGGTAGTTAGCCCTCTTTTAGGAAGTAACTGTCGTCACATTCCGACCTGCTCAGAATATACATTTGATGCTATCAAATATCATGGAACTGTCAAAGGTGTTTCGCTTGGAGCAAAAAGAATTAGCAAGTGCCATCCATGGTCAGAGGCAAGTTATGATCCTGTGCCAAAAAATAATCAATCAATTAATAATTAAAAAATTATGAATACTCAAAAAATATTTCTTTTTATTGCAATCTTTTTGACAATCTTCCTTCTTTGGGATAAGTGGGAACTGACGCAATCAACTGACAAAAATGGAAATATAGTTACGAAAACAGCGATAGTAGGAATTGATTCGCTATCTGAAGAAAATGATGTGCCATTAGCTGCTGAAGTTCCTGCAGCAGAAAATACATTTACTGAAGTTTCAACTCCAGTCATAGATGACTCTAATATAACTGGGGCATATACGACGGTTGTTACAGATCTTTTAACGGTGCAAATTTCAAATAAGGGTGGAACAATAATTAGTGCGCTTCTAAATGACTACCCAATAGAATTAAATTCAGATCAAAAATTTCAACTACTAAGTAATTCTCCAGAGAGTATTTTCCATGCTCAAAGTGGATTGATTCCAGCAGATCAAATGCCAACGCACCAATCTGAATTTACTTCTGAGAGCCAAGAATACTTCCTACAAAATAATAGTGAACTAATTGTTCCACTGTCTTGGAAAGGGGATAACGGCATTGAAGTTACCAAATACTTCTACTTTAAACCTAACAGTTACATTGTAGAAGTAGATTACCAGATTAGAAATAATAGCTCTAGTGATCAAAATGTTAGCAGTTATACGCAGTTAGTTCATGGTGCTACAATTGAGTCTAGCGGCATGGCAATGGGCATGCAAAACTTTAGTGGTGGCGCAACTTATAATGATGAAGAGGTTTTTGAGAAAATTGATTTTGAAGATTTTGACTCCACACCAAAAACCTCATCTGTTGGTGGCTGGGCTGCAATGATTCAGCACTATTTTTTTACTGCTTGGATACCAAACGAAAGTCAAAAACATACCTACTCAACTAAAACTAGTAGAGGCAACTACCTATTAACTACAGTGAATCCAAGCGCAATGGTTGCGGCTGGAACAACAATTAATCTTGGGAAAAATCAACTATATATTGGTCCTAAAGAGCATGTTCGCCTTGAGGAGCTCGCTCCGGGATTAGATAAGACAGTAGACTATGGCTTCCTTTTTATTGTTGCCAAACCTTTATCAATATTTCTTCATTGGATTTATAGTTTTGTTGGTGACTGGGCAATATCAATTGTTCTTTTAACTCTATCAATTAAATTAGCTTTTTATAAACTCTCTGAAAAGTCCTTCCGCTCAATGGCTGGAATGAAGAAATTAGCCCCAAGACTTCAAAAAATTAAAGAGACTTATGAAGGTGATAAACAAAAAATTGGCAAGAAAACGATGGAGCTTTATAAATCTGAAAAAATAAATCCTGCTGCAGGGTGTCTTCCTATTTTAGTTCAAATTCCTGTCTTTATTTCTGTTTACTGGGTACTTATCGAAATGGTTGAGCTGCGTCAGGAGCCATTTTTATATTTGTTAGACCTTGCTGCAAAAGACCCTTATTTCATCCTACCATTAATTATGGGTGCATCTATGTGGTTTCAGCAGAGACTTAACCCACCTCCAGCTGACCCAATACAAGCAAAAATAATGATGATGCTGCCAGTTGTATTTACAGTTTTCTTCCTCTGGTTCCCTTCAGGCTTAGTATTGTACTGGGTAACCAATAACGTACTTTCAATTGCTCAACAAGTGTACATCAACAAAAAAATTAATGGTTAAATAAAACCCATGCATTCAAATGAAAAAGTAAGTGAGATAGCTAAAAAAATTAAACTCTTAATTTTAGATGTTGATGGAGTTCTCACTGATGGTGGAATATATTTTGATGACAATGGCATTGAACAGAAAAAATTTGATTCGCAAGATGGTCTTGGAATTAAATTACTGCAATTAGCGGGAATTGAAGTTGCTGTAATCACAGCAAGAAGCACAAAATCTGCTGCTCATAGACTTGAAGGACTTGGGGTCAAACATTACTATCATGGCGTACTTGATAAAAGTATTGCTTTAGCAGAGCTAACAAAAAAACTTTCAATCAGTCCTAGTGAGTCAGCTTATGTTGGTGATGATGTCATTGACCTTCCTGTGATGACCAGAGTTGCTCTTCCAGTTGCAGTGGCAAATGCTCAAGAATGTGTAAAAGATCATGCCCTTATGGTTACTCAGAAGAGTGGTGGCAACGGAGCAGTTCGTGAGGTATGTAATTTCATATTAAAATCACAAGATAAATATGATGATTTAATACAATCTTTTCTTAAATGACATCTTTTCAATCTCAGTGTTACGAGGCTTTAAAAACAATTCCTTCTGGTAATGTCATTTCATATGGTGGACTTGCTGGAATGATCGGAAGGCCTAATGCTCATCGAGCAGTTGGCAGTGCAATGAATAAAAATCCATTTGCTCCAACAGTACCCTGTCATCGAGTTGTTAAATCAAACGGTGAATTAGGCGGTTTTGCAGATGACATAAGCATCAAAATAAAACGCCTTCAAAAAGAAGGCGTTCATGTCTTAAACAATAGGATTGTTAATTTTCAGTCTGTTCTCTTTAAAGCAAACTAACGCTTCTTTCCTCTCATCTTAGAAATCATTTGCAGCTGCATCATAGATTCAGCTAGTGCTGCTTGAGTAGTTGAGATATCTTGTTCTGTCTGAGAGCTAGACATAGCCTCTTCAGCACGCTTTTTCGCTTCGAGAGCTTTTGACTCATCTAGGTCGCTTGCACGAATAGCTGTATCAGAAAAAATTGTAACTGTATCAGGCTGCACTTCAATAATACCACCAGAAACAAAAATAGACTCTACACCATTCTCAGTTTCAACTCTGACTTCACCAGGTTTAAGTGTGCTTATTAAAGGAACATGCATTGGATACACACCAATCTCGCCCATTGTAGCTGGAGCAAAAACACATTTTGCCTCACCTGAGTATATCTCCTCAGTTGCACAAACTACATCAACATGTATTACTGCCATTTATGATTTCTCCAATGCCTTTTTCTTAACTTCTTCAATAGAACCAGTCATATAAAAAGCTTGCTCAGGTATTGCATCATGCTCACCATCTAGAATAGCTTTAAAACCTGAAATAGTATCTTTCAGAGACACATACTTACCCGGTGCTCCTGTGAATACTTCTGCAACAAAGAAAGGCTGCGATAAGAATTTTTGAATCTTACGAGCACGTGATACAGTCTGTTTGTCTTCCTCAGATAACTCATCCATTCCAAGAATCGCAATGATATCTTTCAATTCTTTGTAGCGCTGAAGAACACCTTGAACTCCACGAGCTACATCATAATGCTCTTGACCAACAACTAGTGGATCAAGTTGACGTGAGGTTGAGTCAAGTGGATCAACAGCTGGATAAATACCAAGCTCAGCCACTTGGCGCGAAAGAACTACAGTCGCATCTAAGTGAGCAAAAGTTGTTGCTGGAGATGGGTCAGTTAAGTCATCCGCAGGCACATATACTGCTTGAATTGAAGTAATAGAACCAGTCTTAGTAGACGTAATTCTCTCTTGAAGAGCGCCCATTTCTGATGCAAGTGTTGGCTGGTAACCAACTGCAGATGGCATACGCCCCAATAGCGCAGATACCTCTGTTCCAGCAAGCGTATAACGGTAAATGTTATCAATGAATAGAAGTACATCACGACCTTCATCACGAAAATATTCAGCCATAGTAAGACCAGTTAAAGCAACACGAAGTCTGTTTCCCGGAGGCTCATTCATCTGACCATAAACTAGTGATACTTTATCTAAAACATTTGAGTCCTTCATTTCATGATAGAAGTCATTTCCTTCACGAGTTCGCTCACCAACACCGGCAAAAACTGAATATCCTGCATGCTCGATTGCAATGTTACGAATTAGTTCCATCATGTTTACCGTCTTTCCAACACCGGCACCACCAAACAAACCAACCTTACCACCTTTTGCAAATGGACAAACTAAATCAATTACCTTAATGCCTGTTTCAAGCAATTCTGTCGCAGGAGCTAGTTCATCATATGCAGGAGCAGAGCGATGAATTTCCCACTCAGCTTCTGGACCAATTTCACCAGCATTATCAATTGGCTCACCAAGGACATTCATGATTCGACCAAGAGTCTTTGTGCCAACAGGAACTGTGATTGCCTTACCCGTATTAGTAACTTCTAATCCACGTTGCAGACCTTCAGATCCACCCATAGCAATTGTTCTAACAACATTATCTCCAAGCTGCTGCTGAACCTCTAAAGTAAGGTTCGCTTTAGTTACATGGAGTGCGTGATAAATTTTAGGTATTGAATCAGATGGAAACTCGACATCAATAACTGCACCAATAATTTGTGTAATTTTGCCTATACTCATTTGCTTTTCCTTATTTTAAATCTTTAAACAGCAGCAGCACCCGCTACAATCTCAGAAATTTCCTGAGTAATAGCCGCCTGCCTTGCCTTGTTGTAAATTAATTCTAGCTCATCAATCATATCACCTGCATTTTCTGTAGCACTATGCATAGCGATCATTCTAGAAGACTGCTCACAAGCAATGTTTTCTACAATTCCTTGATAAACTATTGCCTCTATGTACCTTACTAGTAGAGCACTTAATGCACTCTCTGCATCTGGCTCATATATATAATCCCAGTGGTGATCCTTACTTTTTTCTTCAGTAACCTCCATTGGAACAATTTGCTTAACAGTTGGAACCTGAGTCATCGTACCTCCGAACTTGTTATAGGCAATCCTGATTTGATCAATTTCACCTGCATCATAACGATCCAGCATTACTTTAATAGTCCCTAAAAGATCATCAAACTGTGGCTTGTCTCCAATATCAGTTAGTACAGCATTAATCTTAAGCCCTGTATTTTTAAAAAATGAAGTAGCTTTTTTACCAATCGTACAAAGCTCAACTTCAACTTTATCTGATTGCCATGCCGCAATATCTTTTAAAAGACTTCTAAATAAATTAGTATTTAGTCCACCACAAAGACCTCTATCACTTGAGATAACTATAATTCCTACACGGGTATTATCTGATGAAGCGGTCATATATGGATGCTTAAACTCTGAATTCGCATGAGTCAAATGGCCAATAACATTAAGAATTTTTTCAGCATATGGACGTGAAGCAAGCATTCTATCTTGCGCTTTTTTCATCTTAGAAGCAGCGACCATTTCCATAGCCGAAGTAATCTTCTGAGTATTTTTAATACTCGCGATTTGTGTTCTAATTTCCTTGCCTACTGCCATATCTTTCTACCAGGTATTATTAGCTTTAAAGTCATCAATAGCAGCTTGAAGTTTTGCTGATATATCATCATTGTAATCGCCAGATTCATTTATAGAAGCCATCAATTCAGCTTGGTTAGCATTCATATAAGCAAGAAGTGCGCCTTCAAACGCAACTACTTTATTCGCTTCAACATCATCAAGTGCACCAGAGTTTGCAGCAAAAAGTGATGTCGCAGTTTCAGCAACATTAAGAGGCGAATATTGTGCTTGCTTCATTAGTTCAGTTACGCGTATTCCTCGATCAATTTGCGCTTTAGTTTCAGCATCTAGATCTGATGCAAACTGAGCAAAAGCTGCTAATTCACGATACTGTGCTAAATCAAGACGAATACTACCGCCAAGTTTCTTAACAATTTTAGTTTGCGCAGCACCACCAACTCTAGAAACTGAAAGGCCAGCATTAATCGCTGGTCGAATACCAGAGTTAAATAGATCTGTCTCTAAGAAAATTTGACCATCTGTAATTGAGATTACATTTGTTGGAACAAATGCTGATACGTCTCCAGCCTGAGTTTCAATAATAGGAAGAGCAGTCAATGAACCTGTCTTACCTTTTACTTCACCATTCGTTACTTTTTCAACATACTCAGCATTAACTCTTGATGCTCTTTCTAGTAGACGAGAGTGGAGATAAAATACATCACCTGGATATGCTTCACGTCCTGGTGGGCGTTTTAAAAGAAGCGATACTTGACGATATGCCCATGCTTGTTTAGTCAAATCATCGTAAACAATTAGAGCATCTTCACCACGATCTCTGAAATATTCACCCATTGCACATCCAGCATAAGGAGCAATATATTGAAGAGCTGCAGAGTCAGAAGCTGACGCAGCAACAATAATTGTATGTTCTAACGCGCCATGCTCTTCTAGCTTACGAACAACAGTAGCTATAGAAGATGCTTTTTGTCCAATAGCAACATAAATACATTTAACACCAGTACCTTTCTGATTAATAATCGCATCAATTGCAACAGCAGTTTTTCCAGTTTGACGATCACCAATAATTAGCTCACGCTGACCACGTCCAATTGGAACCATAGCATCAATTGCCTTAATTCCAGTTTGAATTGGTTGGTCAACTGATTGTCTTTCAATAACGCCAGGAGCAACTACTTCAATTGGGCGAGTTACAGATGTTTTTATCTCTCCCTTACCTTCTAGATCTACTCCAAGAGGATTAACAACACGGCCAAGAAGCTCGTTACCAACTGGAACTTCCATAATTCGATTTGTACACTTAACAGTGTCGCCTTCTGAAATATGAAGATAGTCACCTAATACAACCGCGCCAACAGAATCCTGCTCTAGGTTAAGTGCCAATCCAAAAGTATTTCCTGGAAATTCTAGCATCTCACCAAACTGAGCGTCTGCTAAGCCATGGATACGAACGATTCCATCACTTACACTAATTACAGTGCCTTCTGTACGTGCTTCAGCTGAAAAGTCAAAGCCCTCTATTTCTTTTTTAATTAAATCACTGATTTCAGAAGCGTTTAATTGCATAACTAACCTCTCTTTATAAAATTAATTTACAGACAAAGAGACGCCTAGAGCATCTACTTTTGCCTTAATTGATGTATCGATTACTTTATCACCTTCTTTAATAATGACGCCACCTTTAAGGGTCGCATCAATTTCAGTTTCAACTGATACAGTAGTTTTGTGTTTACTTGTTAAATCTTCAACGATTGCTTTTTGCTCAGCATCACTGAGCTCATATGCACTAATAACTTTGAAGTTCTTACTCTTATTAGCATTAGAAACTTCGGAATCAAAAGCATAAGCTATACTGCTAATTGCGCTCGAACGATCATTATTCAAAATAAGATTTATAAAAGCCGACTCTTGTTTACTAAGTTCTTTTGAAGTCATCCTTAAAATTAAAGCAGAAATCAAATCAAATTTTTGATCTTTACTTTTACTTGGAGATGCAATGAAAGTCTTTGTGTTTTGATCAGCCATAATCGCTGAAGCTGTCGCTAAAAAGTCACTCCATCCTGAGACAGAATTACTTTGTTGAGCAATTTCAAAAATCGCTTGAGCGTATGGCTTTGCAATTGTTGATAATTCCATCGTCTTAGCCTATAGTGATTGAGACAGCTTAGAAAGCATATCTTTATGTGCTTTAGAATCAACTTCTTTCTCTAAAACTGAGTTGACACCTTGCATAACCAAAGTTGAAACTTGATTTTTAAGCTCGTTACGTGCTTTCACAACTTCTTGGTCAAGTTCAGACTTAGCGTGCGCTTTAATCTTATCAGCCTCTTCAGAAGCTGTTCCTTTAGCTTTATCAATCATTACGTTAGCTTGTTTATCCGCGTTTGCAATAATTTCAGCAGCTTGGGTTTTAGTGCTCTCTATAAGATCTTCAGCATTTTTCTGAGCTAATGCATGCTCTTCTTTTCCAAGTTCCGCAGCCTTTAATCCATCTTCAATAGCTTTTTTGCGTGCAGCCATTGCCTCGACAAGTGGAGGCCAAACAAACTTCATGCAGAACAGCACAAACATGGCAAACATAATTGTTTGCCCAATGAGCGTAAGGTTAATGTTCATAGCTTAATACCCTTAATTATTAAAAGAATACAATTTATCCAGCAACCGCAAACAATATATACATAGATATACCAACTGCGATCATAGGTACCGCGTCTACAAGACCCATAACAATAAACATTTGTGTTCTTAACATTGGAATAAGTTCCGGCTGACGTGCAGCACCTTCAATGAATCTAGCGCCAAGAATACCGATACCTACAGCAGCGCCTAATGCGCCTAAACCCATCAAAATAGATCCTGCTAAAAATAATATACTTTGTTCCATTTTTTACTCCTACTTATAAAAACTATTTAAAAAAAATTAATGCTCTTTTTGGTGCGCCATATCCATATATACAATTACTAAAGTCATAAAGATAAATGCCTGAAGTAATACAATTAAGATATGAAAAATAGCCCACGGTAAAGACAGGCTCCACTGAATCCAGAATGGCAACAGTGCAATTAGAATGAAGATCATTTCGCCTGCATACATGTTTCCAAATAAACGTAATGCAAGAGAAACTGGCTTTGCCAGTAAGTTCACCCCTTCTAAAAAGAAGTTAAAAGGCAACATCCATTTACCAAAAGGATGGAGCGTTAGTTCGCCTACAAATCCACCAAGGCCTTTTTCTTTAATACTGTAGTAAAGGATCAATATGAAAATACCAATAGACATTCCAAATGTTGCATTAGGATCAGTCGTTGGAACCACCTTAAGAAAATGAATACCCATAGCAGCAGCTAAAGATGGCAGCCAATCAACAGGAACCAAGTCCATCGTATTCATTAAGATTATCCAAATAAATGTCGTCAAAGCCAGTGGAGCAACCATAGGATTTTTGCCACTGAAAGAGCCACGTACATTTTCATCAATAAAATCAATAATGCTTTCTACAAAATTTTGAAACCCACTTGGAGCATCAATAGAAGCACGTTTTGCCGCTCTAGCAAAAAAGAATAAAAATAATGCGCCTAAAATAAAAGAAAAGCCAAGAGTATCAACATGGAAAGCCATGAAGCCCATTTCTTTTGCTTCTAGAGCACTTTCAGCGAATCCCCAATGACCATCTGGAAATTTTCCGTAAGTTAAATTTTGTAAATGGTGCTTTATATAAGCGCCAGATGTTAGTTCACCACTTGCCATTATTTTTGCCTTAACCTATCTAATATAAATCCTACCTGACCAACTACTAAACTCAAACAGAGAGCTGTAGGCTCAAGTTCTAAAAAACCAAGTCCAATTAAAGCTAGTAGGATTAGAGAGAGCATCCTACTGAGACTGCTACTGACCGCCATCCTAAAGCTTTTTTGTGCATCAGCATCAACCAATGCTTTTTGTTTTTTTGTATACCAATTAAATATCCAAGTATTGCTTAAACTTACTAAGGCGCCATAAAAGGCGGCAACTGCAAAACCATCAGTGGCATAAAAAACAACAATTAAAGCTAGGAGAAAGTATTGAATAAGTGAGCTTATTGATTTCACTTTTTCGATATCTACCCTGACTATGCACAAACGAAATATTATACAATTTAATGTTTAATAGTCAAGTCTTACAAGGACAATTTATTTACTGTGAAGTAAAATAAATCTAAGTAATTTATTAAAGCTTATTTTCAAAAAAGATTCAGTTGTTTAAGAGCTTGAATTTATCATCTCTTCAGCTGCTATTCGAGTTTTATCACTAATTGTAATGCCGCCTAAGATTCTTGCCACTTCATCCGTCCTTTCTTTAGGACTAAGGCTTGCAACTTCAGTAAAAGTTGAGCCATTTTTTTGCGTTTTTACAACCTTCATATGATCTTGTCCCTGGGCTGCAACCTGAGCAAGGTGCGTTACACAAATAATTTGGTATCGATTTGATAATTTTTTTAACATCTGGCCAACAATTTCAGCAACTGATCCACTGATACCTACGTCAACTTCATCAAATACAACTGATGGTGTGAGCTCAGTTTTGCTTGTAACAACTGAAAGTGCTAGAGAAATTCTTGATAACTCTCCACCAGAAGCTACTTTTCCGAGCGGCTTAAAATCCTGCCCAGCGTTAGTTTTTGTAAGAATGATAATTTCCTCCATACCATTAAGCCTTACAGGTCCTTCAGAAGAATTAATGCTAAAAGTAATTTCACTTCCCGGCATTCCAAGTTTTTGCATTAGGCTTGTAACCTCTTTTGAAAGAGACTTGCTAGCAATTACTCTTTCAGCACTCAATAACTTTGACTTGGCATAATATTCTTTCTCAAATTTACTTTGCGCTAGTAATAACTGATCTATCTTATCGCTCGATGAGCCCAACATATTAAGATTTTCTTGCAAAGCTGATTGTGCCTCAAGTAGTCCTTGAATTTGACAATTATGCTTACGGCCAAGGTCATGAAGCTCATTAATTCTAGAACTAAGTAATGCTGAATTATCTTCTTGGCTGCTAATTTTACCGAGGTAATCTGTCAAGTCATAAATTCCTTCTTGGACTTGAAGCTGGGCGCTTGCCAGTAATGAATGTATTGTGTCTAAGCGTGAATCAAGTTCTTTGGACTGATTAACAATATTTTCACTTTCAATTAAAACATTATTAACACCTGATTCATTATCAAGAGAGTCTATTATTTTAGAAATTTTTTCAACAAGTTGGCTTGCGTTTGTAGAGACTTTATAGTCATCCTCAATATTATCAAGCTCATCCTGAGTCATTTCGGCTTGAATAAGTTCATTCAGTTGATGGGTTATTAACTCTTTTTGGGCTGCAAGGAGAGAGTTATTATTTTGTAAGTCTTCAACCTCATTCTTGACCGCTTGATAATTGTTGACAATATTATTTACTTCTTCACACTGCTTTTGAGTGCCGGCATAATCATCAAGTAGCAAGCGATGATGATTCGCTCGAAGTAAAAGCTGATGCTCATTTTGGCCATGCATATCAATCAAAAAACTGCCAATATCTTTTAGCGTTGATAAAGGCACATTAGAACCATTGACGTATGAACGAGACTTTCCATCCGAAGCAATAACTCTTCGTAAGATGCACTCATTCTCATTTTCTAAATCCAAGCCCTCTAAAAAAGTTTGAAGCTCAGTTCCAGAATTCAAACTAAATGTTGCAACAATTTCAGCTTTACTTGCACCTTTCCTAACTAGTGACGAATCAGAGCGACCTCCAGAAACTAAACTTAATGCTTGAATTAAGATTGATTTACCTGCGCCTGTCTCACCAGTCACAACAGTCATGCCAGACTTAAACTCAACACTTAGGTCTTCGACAACAACTAAATTTTTTACATGTAAGTGCTCAAGCATATCTTTAATTTATTAGACTTTTTGTCCCCAATGAAGCTTTGACCTGATAATTTCAAAATAGTCATAACCTTTTGGATGAATTAGATGAACAAAATTTTCATGTTGCTTTACTCTAAGAGCGATACCTTCTGATGCATGAACTGAGGATTGAGCATCAAAGCTAATTGTTGCTCTATCTTCACAATCTAAAAGAGTAATCAATACCTCACTTTCACCATCAAGAATGAACGGCCTATGACTCATTGTATGAGGGCTGATTGATACTAGGCAAATCGCATTTGTACTCGGATGCATAATTGGGCCTCCACTTGAAAGCGCATAAGCAGTAGAGCCAGTAGGTGTGGTAACTATAATTCCATCTGCCCTCTGATTATTCACAAAGTCGCCATCAACATTCAGTTCAAACTCTATCATCCTTGGAGTTTCATTCCTATGAATTACTACCTCATTAAATGCCAGATGTTTTGACAATACTTTGCCATTTTGTTCAATTTGACAGCTTAAAAGTGATCTTTTCTCTTTAATAAACTCACCATTTAGAACCGCACTAACAACTGGCGTCATCGAGCCAACTGGAACATCAGCTAGAAAACCAAGGCGTCCTAAATTAACTCCAAGAATAGGAATATTGAAGTCTACATAAGTTCTTGCAGTATTCAATATGGTACCGTCACCACCAACAACAATAATTAGGTCAGCATTTTTCTCAAAGTCTTTTTGATCCTCCAACAAAATAACGCCAAGATCTTTAAGAAGCACTCCAAGCTCCAGGGCAGTTTTTTGACTGGTAAAATCGTTTGGTTTACAGATAACGCCAATAGAATTAAACATAGGCCTTGAAATATACTAAAAAGTAACTACATAACATGTTAAATATACATTAGTTTGGTTAAAAAATGACAAAAAAGACAGAACAAAAAACTCAAGATGATACCTCTAAAGAGGTTCAAGAAGATTTAGTTGATGACAACAAAAATGAAGATTTAGCGACTCAGCTTTTAGAGGCACAGCAATCTGCAAAAGATAATTGGGATAAGCTTTTACGCTCCCAAGCCGAGATGGAAAACCTTAAAAGACGTACATCAAAAGATCTTGAAAATGCCCATAAATATGCGCTTGATGGTTTTGTTAAAGCCCTATTAGAGGTCAACGACTCTCTATCAATGGGACTTAAGCTAGCTATGGATGAAAATGCAACTCTAGCAAATACAATTGAAGGAATTGAGCTTACAAATAAAGTTTTTATGTCAACTCTTGAAAAATTTGGAGTTGAGGCAATAAATCCTGTTGATGAAAAATTTAACCCAGAACTTCATGAGGCAGTAACTATGGCGCCGATGCCAGACAAAATATCAAACACTGTTTTAGAGGTTATCCAAGTTGGATTTACTTTAAATGGTCGATTAGTCCGCCCAGCACTGGTAATAGTCGTACAGTAGATTTACTCTTTTCAGTCACTGTCGAGTGGTCATCCTAAATGTAAACTTACTTTGAATTAAAGATTTAAATAATCTTTAAATTCATCCTTAACATCACTACCAATGTCATTAGTTAGGTACTCATAAACATTGAAGATACAATCATAATAAATATCAGATAAGAATTCATCAATCTTTTCATAATCCTCATGATCATGATTAACCCACCACCTTGAATGAGGATCTTCTTCAACTTCATTCATCATTTCAGAGTCTAAAAACCTCAGATAGTGTTTTTCTACATACATAATCCTGTGAATCAACATATGTAATGATCCTTCAAACATTCCGTCAACTCTAGTGATATTAAAGGAATCATCTGAAAAGTTTGTTCTGACCTTAGTAAAGTTATAGGTTGATGATTTAGTATCATCAATAATCGTTGTCAATTCTTTTGTAACAAATCTAATTATTGAATGTTTAACAAAGTTATTCATCATAATTTTTATTTTATTATAAATATGACTTTGTTAGATGTCTCCAACATACAAAATCAATCAGTCAAAAATACAACTGGATTTAACTCTTCTTACTTTGATGAACGACTACTGGATTTGTTATATTCTTCTTTATTAACTTATTAATAAACGTTTGTTTATCTTTAAGAAGTAGTTCAAGATACTCATCATTGTTGCAAAACACCACATTACCCTCTGTGTCTTCAATATAAAAATAACCCCAATCAGTAATATCATCAAGACTAGTCGTTTGATCAGGTGCTAAGTGTTGAGTGTAGAAATGTTTCCACCATCTTTGGGAAATCCCTTCACTTTGTTGAAGTTGAAGCTCTAATGACTCTAAATTTTCTGCATCAAAATCATATGTAACAAAATCCACCTCTTCATGATTTTCTACATAATAAGTAACTGTAAAGTTTTTCATTTGTAAAATGTTACAGGACACAAAAAATATGTGGTGAAAAATCCATATACAAAATGGCTTTATTAGTGGTGAAAAAAACCTTGGTTTCACAACACAGTTTTAGACTGCTAGAATGTCCTATCTTAAGAGGGTTTCAATTTAGTTATTTCTGAGGTGCTTTTGTACACTGTGTGTTTATATTGAAATATAATTAGTGATGATTTCAAATGAATAAATATAAATGGCAACAAAAATAAATATTAAGCATACTCAAAGTGGAATGGTGAAGACTGGTTTTTATGGTTATAGTTGGACATACCTCATCTTTGGTTGGTTTGTTCCCTTGTTCAGAGGTGAATTGGGTGTTGGGGCGCTTCATCTTCTTTTTACGATAGTAACTGGTGGTATTTGGCAACTTATTGTAAGTTTCCTATATAACAAACAATACATGACAAGAATGCTAACAAATGGCTGGGTTCTTGATGGGTCCGACTCAGACAAAGTTCTTGCTGGAACCGCACTAGGCATATCAACACATAATAACAACTAAAAATCGTAATAGAATTAAGTGCATAATTTAAGAATTCCAATAGAGCCCTATAAGGGTGATTTATCAGGTGTTGCGCATTACCTCGATGAAATGAACTTTCAACTGTTAACGCAAATAGCGCCTTATAAAAACAATAATATTTGGACAGCATTATCACTTCATGGATTTGGCTCAAATGCATCAGATATATTTAAACCAGGTTTTGTAGATACAAAGGTAGAGGTTGACACTCAATTGCAGTGGACTTCGCTATTCAACGAACCTATTATGAAGCCAATACGTGAGATGATCTCTAAGCTACCTTGTAATTTTGAGAGAATTCGATTTACAAAATTAGTTGCAGGCAAGACTCTTAAAAAGCATACAGACAATATAGATGATGATATTAAAAATAAAAAGATTGCTAGGCTCCATATTCCTATTAGGACCAATAATGATGTTATTTTTACTTTTTATGAAAATGAAAATGATCTAAAAGGTAAGTTATTTAATCTAAAAACAGGGCAGTATTACTACCTTGACGTTACTAAACATCATTCCGTGAGCAATAATAGTAATATTGATAGATACCATCTAGTTATAGATTGCTTCATGAATGATGAGTTAAAAACACTATTTAAGGGTATTTTTTGATATAAATACATTAATTTTCATCAAAATTAGCTATTTTTAGCTATTTTTTAAGTAATAACGATGTTTTTATGTATAAAAATAGTTAAATTACCATTTTTTTATCATTTTTTTAGATAATAAGTAATTTTTTTTAAATAATAAGACATATTCTTAAAAAAATCGCATATATTTGTCCCTTGACATGCAACATTTAATACTCTATATTTCTTGTTACTCAAGTCGGCAGGCAGTGAGAGAAAAAGGTGTGTGCCCTGTAAGTATATTTTACAAACATTTATTAATGGACTGACTTGTGGAAGACCTTGAAGTAATCAATTATTCAGATACGCCCTCTTTTTTTGATAAAGATGGTACAGCCTATAAAGCTTTCGGAGATGCTCCAGCTACATTAATTTTTATTCATGGCGTTGGAATGTGTAAAGAAATATGGCAACCTCAAGTCGAACATTTTTCAAAAAATTATCGCGTAATAACTTATGACTTTTTAGGTCATGGACAAAGCTTGCTCAAAAAGGATAAACTCACCCTAGAAGACTATATTAGCCAACTATACAATCTTGTTAATGAGATAGGGGTCTCAAACTTTTCTATAATTGGACACTCAATGGGAGCGCTTATTGCAGTTGCATTTGCATTAAGATATCCTGAAAAAGTTGACACACTCATTCCCATAAATATTGTCTTTAAAAGAACTAAAAAAGCCCAAGATGATGTAATTATGAGGGCTAAAGATGTCTTAAAATCTCAACAAATACCTAATATTAATCAAACACTTGAGAGGTGGTTTAAAAATAAAACCAGCCCTTATGATTTACTGAAGATTAATAATGTTCAAGGCTGGCTTAAAAATACCTCACCAAAAGCTTACTCAGAGGCTTACTATTTGTTTGCAACATCTGATCGAGTTTTTGTAAATAATCTCTCAAACTTACAACCACCTGTTTTATACTTAACTGGGAGTGAAGACCCTAATTCTACTTCACTAATGTCTGAACAAATGGCTCAAGAAACGCCAAATGGCTCTAGCGAGTCCATTGAGGGTGAGGCACATATGATGGCATATATATCGGCAAAAAAAGTTAACCCAATAATAGAATACTTTCTTAATAACACTTACAATACTACTACATGAAAACAGAAGAAACACGGGATCTAAGACAAGCACTTGGCTCTTTTCCAACAGGGGTAACTATAGTTACAGCTAAAGATAAAGATGGAAGCCCAATAGGATTTACTGCAAACTCTTTCACATCAGTGTCGTTAGACCCTCCATTAATATTGATATGCATTGACAAGGAATCTTTCAATATTGAATCATTTTCTAAGGATGGGAATTTTGCAGTTAGTGTTCTCTCTGAAAGTCAGCAACATATTTCAACCACTTTTGCAAGTCCTGAAACAGATCGTTTTAAAGATATTTCTTGGGAGTCAAAAGCTACAGGAAGCCCTATCATATCTAACTCAGTCGCCTGGTTTGATTGTGATACGGATAATATTATAGAAGGTGGTGACCACCTTATTCTTATTGGAAAGGTAAGGGAGTTTGGGTATAACCCACAAACTCCATTGGTTTATTTAAGAGGAAATTATGTCAATCTTGGACTTGAACAGAAAATGCTCCTTGCAATGGAAAATAAAAACACAAAAATACTTGTTGGAGCATTAATTGAATGGAGAAAAAAAATATTTCTCCTTACAGATCAAACAAGTGGGCTACTTTGCTTCCCTACTGCTACAAGACTTGGTGCAAATAATGATGAAGAGAGCCTTCTCGGCAAGCTCCATAAACAAAAAATTCACATAAATGAACATTATCTATTCTCAGTTTTTGAAAATAATGATGATAGAACTAGCCTAATATATTACCGTACAAAAATTGAGGATGGCTCATCTATAACTACTGGAAAGTTTTATGAATTTGACTCGATACCGTTTGAACTTCTAATTGATGAGGCAAGTAGGATAATGCTTAAACGCTATATTGCTGAAAGAGATTTGAATGCTTTTGGAGTATTTGTAGGTAAGGAAAGTGAAGGTAATATCGAGGCTATAAGTAAAACTAATCAAAATATATAGGAGCTGTTAATATGAATTTTTCTTTATTTGCTCAAATGGAAAGGATAGACGAAGAGCAATCACAAAAACGCTTATATGAAGAGTATGTTGAGCTATGTCAAATAGCTGACAGGTCAGGTTTTAAAACAATATGGACAGGTGAACATCACGGCATGAACTTCACTATTGCTCCAAACCCGTTTATTAATCTAGCTGATTTAGCCAACAAAACAAAAAATGTTAGGCTTGGAACTGGGACAATTATTGCACCTTTTTGGCATCCAATCAAGCTGGCAGAAGAAGCGGCAATGACGGACATTATCTCAGGTGGTCGGCTTGAGATTGGTATAGCTAGAGGTGCCTACTCTTTTGAATATGATCGCCTTGCAGATAGCATAGATGCATTTTCAGCTGGAAGTGCTATGAGAGAAATTGTCCCAGCAATTAAAGGCTTGTGGAAAGGTGACTTCACTGGTGAAGGTGAGCATTGGTCATTTCCAAAAACTACTAGCTCACCAAAACCTCTACAATCTCCTAACCCACCAATTTGGATTGCCGCCAGAGATCAGCATTCTCATGACTTTGCTGTACAAGAGGGTTGTAATGTTCAAGTAACTCCATTGTGGCTTGGAGATGAAGAGGTTATCTCTTTGATGGAAAAATTCAATAACTCTTGTGAAAAATATAAAGATATAAAGCGGCCAAAAATAATGGTACTACGTCACACATTTGTGGGTGAGAGCGAAGAAGAAGTTGTTCAAGGCTCTAAAGATATATCTAGATTTTATTGTTATTTTGGTGCGTGGTTTAAGAATGAAAGGCCTATTAAGCAAGGACTTATTGAGAAGCTTACGGATGAAGAAATGTCTAAAATGGAAATGTACTCACCTGAAAAAATGCGTCAAAATAGTATTATAGGAACTCCTGATGAAGTTATTGAGCGTATCAAGCTTTGTGAGACTCTTGGTTTTGATGAATATAGTTACTGGATTGATAGCAGCATGAGCTTTGAAAAGAAAAAGAGATCTTTAGAACTTTTTATTGAAAAAGTGATGCCTGCATTTACATAAAGAGGAAGGGACATGGAACACTTTAAACACTATATTAATGGTAAGTTTAGTTCTGGATCAGAACGCTTTGAAACTATTAATCCTGCAAATGGCATACCATGGGCAACCTTTCCATCTGCAACAGAAGATGAGTCTAATTTAGCCATAGAGTCCGCGCACAAGGCACTCCATGATAGTCCCTGGTCAAGCCTTACTCCAACCCAAAGGGGAAAATTAATTCATAGGCTAGGTGATTTAATCTCTGAGAATGCTAGAGAGTTAGGTGATCTTGAGACCAGGGACAGTGGCAAATTATCAGTTGAAACTCGTGCTCAATCCAACTATGTTTCTGACTATTACTATTACTATGCTGGCCTAGCAGACAAAATACAAGGAGAGGTTCTTCCCATTGATAAACCTAATATGCGTGTTTTTACAACCCGTGAACCTATTGGGGTTGTTGTTGCCATTGTTCCTTGGAATGCGCAACTTTTTCTTTCAGCAACAAAAATAGCTCCTGCTTTAGCTGCAGGAAATACACTAGTAGTCAAAGCCTCTGAACAGGCTCCCGCTGCGTTATTTAAATTTGCTGAGTTGGTTGAAAAAAGTGGTTTTCCTCCTGGAGTTATAAATATCATAACTGGCTTTGCAGAGCCATGTGGGCGAGTATTAACTACCCATCCAAAAGTTGCAAGAATTGCTTTTACTGGTGGCACTGAAGTTGCTAGACATATTGTTAGGAATAGTGCTGAAAATTTTGCTCATGTAAGTCTTGAGCTTGGTGGCAAATCACCTATGTTGATTTTTGAAGACTGCAATATTGACGGGGCAGTAAATGCCATTATTGCAGGAAACTTTGGAGCTTCTGGGCAAAGCTGTGTTGCCGGCTCGCGTGTTTTTATTCAAAAATCAATTCACTCTCAAATAATTGAGAAGATTAAAGAGCGTGCAAAAAATATTATAGTTGGCGATCCCTTAGATAGGGATACACAGGTTGGGCCTCTTGCAACAAAACATCAAGTTGAAAGAGCACTAAGTGTTGTTAAACAGTCTATTAAGCAAGGCGCCAAACTTATTTTTGGAGGCGACAAGCCAAGCCATAAAAAAGAAGGATGGTACTTTGAACCTACTTTACTTGACTGCCCTAATCAGGAATTTGATTGCGTTAAAACAGAACTATTTGCACCTGTAATAAGCGTCATTGCATTTGATACTGAAGAAGAGGTTATAGAGATGGCAAATGACTCTGCTTATGGTCTTGGTGCAGGAGTTTTTACTGAAAATTTAGCAAGAGCTCATCGCGTTAGTGAAAAAATACACTCTGGGATTGTTTGGATTAATACTTATCGAGCAATTTCACCTATTGCTCCTTTTGGTGGCGTGAAACAAAGCGGAGGAAGTAGGGAGGCTGGAATAGATGCTATTCATGAATACACTCGCACTAAAACAACATGGATTAACACGTCTTCTGAACCAATGAGTAACCCTTTTATAATGAGATAAATAATCTTAATCTTTAAAAATTAATGGAGTAAATAATGGACAAAGAATTATTCGAATTAGGCTTATCAAAGAGAAAAGCAACCCTAGGTAGTGACTATGTAGAAAAAAACTTAGAGGCAGCAGATGATTTTAATGAAGACTTTCAAAAACAAATGACTGAGTGGTGCTGGGGCTTTGGATGGGGTGATGACACCATTAATGAAAAAACTAGGTCTATGATGAATCTAACAATGATTGCTGCCCTTGGAAAAATGGATGAATGGGAAATCCACCTTAAGGGCGCTTTAACGAATGGAGTAAGTAAGGATGAGATTAAATCAATACTCCATGTTATTGCAATCTATTGTGGAGTTCCTCAAGGAGTTGAGTGTTTTAAAATTGCAAGAAAAGTTTTAGAGAATGCTGGTGAGATTTAAGTGCCAAAAAATTCTTAATGCGCTACTTTAGAATCATTATTTTTTGATGAAGTCATTGCAACAGAAAATGCAATTAATAAAAATCCAGTTATTGCCATGATGCCCATAGTCTCTCCAAACAGATACCAAGCCTGAATTACTACAAGAGCAGGAACTAAATAAAAGTAACTACCAACTCTAGCTGAAGCATCCTGCTTAATCATTGTCATTAAAAGGAGCACCGCTCCAATTGAAAGCCCAAAAACCTGCCAGGCTAGGGTAATAACAAATGAACCAGTCCATTGAACCTCACCAGTCTCAAAACAAAAAGCCACAATAATACAAAACATAAATGCACCAAGATATTGAACCCAGGTTCCACTAATTAAATCCATGTCGCTGCAAAATCGCTTTTGATAAATGGCCCCTAACGAAATCCCAAAAAGTGATGCAAATACGGCCAATATTGCCCAAAAAGAGAAACCGCTAAAAAAACCATCAGTGGTTAAGTCAAACCTTTCAAATAAAACTAAATATATCCCTATGAGTCCGATAATTAAACCAATCCATTGTTTTCTAGATACCCTCTCATGAAGAATTATTCCAGCCATGAAAGCCATTCCTAATGGCTGAAGACCAATGATCATTGAGGATAATCCGGCCGGCATTCCCCATTTGATCGCCTGAAAAACACCTCCAAGATATATCCCATGAATCAATACTCCTACGAATATTAGATGAAAAAATGCGGATCGAGAGCTTGGCCAACTGCTTTTATTGATTCGTAATATAAAAAACAAAACTAGTAATGTAAGCGCAGTGCGATAAGCTAATAAAGTGAATGGCTCTGCGTATGGAAGGCCGTATTTGGCGGCCAAAAAACCTGTGCTCCATATCCAAACAAAAAGCCATGGGGTAAAGCGTGCACTTAAAGTAAGATTTTTCATAAAAAACACCAAACATTCATTTACTTATTAAATCACTAATTAAAATAACTTAGATAATTAATCAAGAATCGATTTTATACAAAATAGCTCTATGGCAATCAAGAAACGTAACTCGAGCAAAACTTTGATTAGACTATAATATATACTGTAATTCTTTCATAAACCTGTCAGATTTTGACTATTTCTTTTGAATAAAGTTACCCAATTTTAAATAATTTTATGAAGCAATTTTTTTCTATCATTCTGCTTTTGATCCTTGTCCCCCTCTCAACAAGCTGGGCTGAAACTCTTTTAGTTGATAAAGAATCTAATCTAAGTGAAAGCAATCAATCATCAATTTTATTGCAGGGTGAAAATAACCTTAGTTTTGAAAAAAGCCCAGTAAAAGTTAACGAGGCTTTTAAGTTAAGTGCTATTTCGGTTGATGAAAAGACAATTACTGTGAGATGGATTGTTAAGGATAACTATTACCTCTATAAAGATAAAATTTCTTTTTCAGTCAAAGGGGCAACAATTGAAAATGCTTTGTTTCCAAAGGCAAAGTTAAAGGTTGATGAGTTTTTTGGTGAGGTCAGTATTTACAATTCATCCATGGAGGTTGTTCTTTCACTTACTGATATTGTTAGCAACAAGGTTATATTAACAATAGAACACCAAGGCTGCTGGGAAGGTGGGGTTTGTTATCCCCCTCAGAGCGATACCATTCAAGTTGATTTTAATGGAACTCAAGCATTCTCTTCTCAAGACAATAGTCAAATAACAAAGTCAGAAAAAAGTGCCAATGAAAAGTTTCAACAAGGTGGCTTAACTTTATTGGTTGCAGCATTTTTAGCTGGTTTGGCACTTTCTTGGACACCTTGCGTATACCCAATGGTACCAATACTCTCTGGGATTATTATTGGGCAAAAGAAAGCTCCAAGTACTCCAAGGGCAATCTTGATGTCCGTTGTATTTGTTTTTTCAATGTCTCTTGCTTATGCATTAATTGGAGCGACAGCTGGTTACTTCGGGGCTGGCATAAATATTCAGGCGATAATGCAAACTCCTTGGGTCTTGATTGTTTTCAGTTTAGTTTTTCTATTCCTTGCATTTTCAATGTTTGGATACTATGAAATCCAACTACCCTCTAAATTACAAGTCAAGATTACAAACCTTAGTAATAGGCAAACGAGTGGTGACTTTATTGGTGTAAGCATCATGGGCTTCCTTTCTGCTCTAATTGTTGGTCCATGTGTAACGCCCTTCCTGGCAACCGCTTTAAGCTATGTTATTGCTGGAGGAAGTGCTGCTAAGGGAGCCGCTAGTCTTTTTGCAATGGGCTTGGGAATGGGCATCCCTCTAATAATAATTTGTGGCTGGGGTGTCAATGCACTGCCAAAAGCTGGGCCATGGATGGAAAATGTCAAGAAAATTTTTGGCTTTTCAATGATTGCTGTTTCTCTCTATTTACTAGATCGAATTCTTAACCCACTTTTGTCTCTAGTTCTATGGTCCCTGCTATTCACTATAGCTCCAATTATGCTTGGTGTTTTTAACAAAATTACTAAATCTATTAGTTTCTGGGGTCTTCTATTCAAAGCAATATGTTTGATTTTTTTAGCTTATGGCGTCTTACTATGGCTAATGGTGGCGAAAGGTGGTGGCGATATTCAACAACCTCTTGACTCAATTATTTATGGGGATAGTATAGATTCATCGAATAGTGTTGATTTTCAAGTGATTAAAGATGAAGATGAATTTAATACATTATTAGATAAAACTAAAAATAATAATAATTTGCTAGTCATCAAGTTTTATGCCGAATGGTGTATTTCTTGCAACAAGCTTGAGAGAGTCGTTTTCTCAAACAGACAAGTCAATGATGCTTTGGCTGATTCTCTTAAATTTACATTAGACGTAACTGACAATAATCGCTTCAATCAGTTGATGCTTGCAAGATTCTCCCTTGTTGGGCCACCTGCCATATTATTTATTAAAAATGGTAATGAACTTCGAGATCAAAGGATTATTGGTGAAGTTAGTGCTAAAGAGTTTGTAAACCACATAAATAATCTACAATAAATATTTATTAATTTCCTCTAAATGCTTCGAATTGTAGCTATATTTGGTTAAATAGGTGGTAAAATTGTCTTTAGTTATTTATAGTTAAAATTTAGTCTCAGAGGCTTATTTATTATATTTTTAAGCCAAAACATGAACTTGCAATCGTTACTTGTCTTAATGGCTGTAATAGGAATCTGTATTTAGATTCAAAAAACTAGTTGCAAAGAATAATAAAGAGGATTACAAATGGATATTCGAAAAGTTAAAAAGCTAATGGAGCTTCTGGAGGAATCTGGAATGTCAGAGATTGAAATTAAAGAAGGAGAAGAGTCAGTAAAAATTTCTAGATATGGAAATTCTCCTGCACCAAGTCACTCTTTTGTTCAGCAGCAAGCGCCTGCCTCTATGCCTCCAGTGGCAGCAGTCCCAATAATTGCAGATGAACCTGCTACTACTGGCCAGTCTTTAACATCTCCTATGGTAGGAACTTACTATTCAGCTCCTTCTCCAACTGCAAAGCCTTTTGTAACAGTTGGTCAGCAGATAAAACAGGGCGATACTATTGGCATTGTTGAGGCTATGAAAATAATGAATCAAATTGAAGCTGAACAGTCAGGTACAGTCCTTCAAATTCTTGTTAAAGACGGTGAAGCAGTAGAATTTGGACAATCGCTAATCATAGTCGAATGAGTTCAATAAAAAAAGTTTTAATTGCTAACCGTGGTGAAATTGCACTTCGAATTCTTAGGGCCTGCAAAGAACTTGGAATTCAAACTGTTGCAGTATATTCAACAGCAGATAAAGACTTAAAACACGTTCGATTAGCAGATGAAGCAGTTTGTATTGGGCCACACCCATCTATAAAAAGCTACCTTAATATTCCCGCTATTATAAGTGCTGCTGAGGTAACACATTCTGATGCAATTCATCCAGGATATGGATTTCTTTCTGAAAATGCTGACTTTGCTGAACAGGTTGAGCAAAGTGGTTTTATCTTTATTGGTCCACACGCAGAAAATATAAGGGTTATGGGGGATAAAGTTGCTGCCATTGAAGCAATGCAAAGCTCTGGTGTACCTTGTGTTCCAGGGTCAAATGGAGCGCTAGATGATAATGAACAAAGAAGTATCAAAATTGCGAGAGAAATTGGCTTACCAATAATTATTAAAGCCTCTGGTGGGGGAGGTGGCCGTGGAATGCGAGTTGTAGACTCTGAAGATGATTTAGCTGATTCAATAAGACTTACTCAGTCTGAAGCGTTAAGTTTTTTTGGTAACGGTGAAGTATATATGGAAAAATTCTTAACCACTCCGCGTCATATTGAGATTCAAATTTTAGCTGATCAGCATGGAAATGCAATACATCTTGGTGAAAGAGACTGCTCAATGCAGAGGCGTCACCAGAAAGTTGTAGAGGAGGCTCCTGCGCCAGGAATCTCTCCAGAATTAAGAAATAAAATTGGTAATATTTGCGCTGAAGCGTGTAAAAAAATTAACTATCGTGGAGCTGGAACGTTTGAATTTCTTTTTGATAATGACGAGTTTTACTTTATTGAAATGAATACTAGAGTTCAAGTGGAGCATCCAGTAACTGAAATGGTCACTGGGGTTGATATTGTCCGTGAACAAATCTTAATTGCGGGTGGTGATAAATTATCAATAACTCAAGATCAAGTTGAAATTAAAGGTCATGCTGTTGAATGCAGGATTAATGCTGAAGACTCTGTAACATTTATGCCCTCACCTGGAAAGATTACTCAGTACCATGCTGCTGGTGGCTTAGGAGTTAGAATAGACTCTCATATTTATAATGGCTATAATGTACCGCCATACTATGACTCTATGATTGGAAAAGTGATTACTTTTGGCGACAACCGAAATAATGCAATTGTTAAGATGCAAAATGCTCTTGATGAAATGGTTATTGATGGAATAAAAACAAATATTCCACTTCAAAGAAAAATTATGACTGATGAAGTATTTAAAAAAGGTGGTATGAATATTCACTACCTAGAAAAAATGCTTGGAGGCGAAGAATAATGAAAATTAAAGTCGGCATAATTGGTGGTTCAGGATATACCGGAATAGAACTATTGCGCATCATCCATCAACATCCTCTTGCTGAAGTTACATCAATTACCTCCAGAGCTCTTAAAGGAAAAAAAATATCAGAAGTTTTTCCTAATATGCATGGTTTATCAGAATTAATATATTCGCTGCCAGATGATAAAGCTTTGTTTGAATGTGATATCGTTTTCTTTGCAACGCCACATGGAGTTGCAATGAATAATGCTAAATCTTTTCTTGAAAAAGGCATCAAAGTTGTTGATCTAGGTGCTGACTTCAGAATTAATGACGCAGACTTATGGTCAAATTGGTACAAAATGGAGCACTCACAGTCTTCACTCCTAGAGGAGGCAGTGTATGGTCAGCCTGAAATTAGAAGGGATGCTATTAGAAATGCGCGACTAGTTGCAAATCCTGGGTGTTATCCAACAGCAGTTCTTTTAGCCTTAAAGCCTCTTCTTGAGAATGGCTTAATTGATACCTCAAGCATAATTGCAGACTGCAAATCTGGAGCCAGTGGAGCAGGAAGAATTGCAAACCAAGCAACTCTTCTTTGTGAGATAACTGAAAGCTTTAAACCCTATGCAGTAAGTGGTCACAGGCACTTTCCTGAAATAAAGCAAGAGTTAGAACTTATGGCTGGAAAGCCAGTTGGGTTAACTTTTGTCCCCCACTTGCTTCCAATGATTCGAGGTATAGAGGCTACTATTTATGTTGATCTTGTTGATCCAGCTGTTGATATTAGATCTTATTTCGAAAATGCCTACAAAAATGAAGAATTTGTTAAAATACTCCCTGAAGGTACTTATCCTGAAACGCGTTCCGTTAAATCATCAAACTATTGCCAGATTTCAATTCAGTATATTAAACACAGTAACAAATTAGTAATTATGTCAGTTATTGACAACTTAGTTAAGGGTGCCGCGGGCCAAGCAATCCAAAATATGAACTTAATGTTTGGACTTGAAGAGCAGGAAGGTCTTACACAGATTGGTTTACTGCCTTAAAAGCAGTCTATATATAATAATTTGGAGATAACCTATGGTTACCGCTGAAATTCAAGATGAAGCTGATATAGTTTTTAGCGATAGCGCTGCAAGCAGAGTTGCGCAACTCATCAAAGAAGAAAAAAACCCAGCTTTAAGGCTTCGAGTCTATATTACTGGTGGTGGATGCTCAGGCTTCTCCTATGGCTTTGCTTTTGATGAAAATCTTAAAGAAGGTGATAGTGGAGTTAATAAACAGGGTGTTGAACTAGTTATCGATCCAATGAGTTATCAGTATCTAATGGGCTCAACAGTAGACTATCTTGAGGATCTCCAAGGTGCAAGATTTATTGTAAGTAACCCTAATGCCAAAACCACTTGTGGTTGTGGATCTTCTTTTTCAATTTAATAAAATTAATAATAATATGATCGAATATATACCAGGCCTAGCAGGCGTTCCAGCAACTAAATCAGCAATTTCTTCAATCGATGGTGAGAAAGGAATACTTGCTTATAGAGGCTACTCCATTCAAGATCTTGTCGAGCATTCTTCATTTGAAGAAACTGCTTTGTTGTTAATGAATGGCGAGCTTCCTTCATCTAAAGAGCTGTCAAACTTTAAAAATATTTTACAAAAAAGAAATGAAGTAAAACGAAAAATCCGCCATTTACTTTGGTCGCTTCCACCAACTGGACACTCAATGGACGTGCTTCAAACTGCCATGGCCGCAATGGCTACTTTCTACCCGGATGCTGGCGCATCGGAACCAGATTCAGCCTATACTCAGAATGCACTTATCAAAATAATTTCTAATATGAGTACTCTGGTAGCAATGTGGACTCGCATTAGTAGAGGATATGATCCGATTCCTCCAAGTAATAAAATGTCTTATGCTGAAAATTTTATGTACATGTGTTTTGGAGAGGAGTCTGATCCAGAAATTATTAATCTTTTAGATGCTTCCTTAATTTTACATGCTGAACATACAATCAATGCTTCCACCTTTTCGACTATGGTAACGGCATCTACACTTGCTAATCCTTTTTCTTCAATCGCCTCAGGAGTTGGAACTCTTGCTGGGCCTTTGCATGGTAATGCAAATGAAAACGTACTTCTTATGCTTGATGAAATTGGTTCTGCAAAAAATGCCCGCTCATGGATTGAAAATAGACTCAAAAACAAACAAGTTATTTGGGGCATGGGTCATCGCGAATATAAAACTAAGGATCCTAGAGCTACAATTCTTGAGAAAATGATTAAGACTTATATTAAGAAAAATGGCCTCAACTTATCTAACCGATTCGAAACAGCACTTGAAGTTGAAAGTGTCTGTAATGAATTATTATCTGAAAAAGGGGTCTACCCCAATGTTGACTTTTATTCTGGCATCCTTTACTCAGAAATATTTAACTTTACCAAAGAACACTTTACTCCTATTTTTGCCATGGCTCGTTCAGCTGGATGGGTGGCTCATTGGCATGAGCAGGTTAGTCACAATAGAATCTTTAGACCGACACAGATATATACTGGTGCTGACTTTAGGGACTATCCTTCTAATTAATAATGGATAAGACTACTCACTTTGGCTATAAACAGGTCGATGTTGAAAAAAAACAAGGCCTAGTTAAGGGCGTATTTGACTCAGTTGCAGGCAAATATGATCTCATGAATGATGTCATGTCAATGGGAACTCACCGATTATGGAAAAACTATACGATTTCTAGTAGTAATGTATCAGAAGGAGACCAAGTTCTTGATATAGCCGGGGGAACAGGTGATCTAGCTATAAAATTTAGAAAAAAAGTTGGTGAATCTGGAAAGGTTATCTTATCTGATATCAATGGCTCAATGCTTAATGAGGGTAGAAAAAATCTTTTAAATCATGGAATTATTGACGTGGACTTTGTTCAAGCAAATGCTGAATCTCTTCCATTTGAAGACAATACATTTGATTGTGTAAGTATTGCCTTTGGCTTAAGAAATGTAACGAATAAGGATATTGCACTTCAACAAATGCATCGTGTTTTAAAAAAGGGTGGTACATTGCTAATTTTAGAGTTTTCTAAGGTTGAGAATGAGATGCTGAAAAAAATATACGACTTATACTCTTTCAACGTTATACCAAAATTTGGCGAATTCTTTGCAAGTGATGAAGATAGTTATCAGTACCTTGCAGAATCAATTCGCAAACACCCTGATCAAGAAACACTAAAATCTATGACGCTTGATGCTGGGTTTGGTTTTTGCGAATATCACAATCTTACTGGCGGTATAGTAGCGCTTCATAAAGCAATCAAAACTTAATTACTATGTTTCGCCTTGCAATTGAAAAAGCCCTTAACCACATGATAAATGTTAATAGTATTAACATAGATCGCCTCGACAACAGTCTAGTTAGTTTGTATGTTGATGATATAGATTTAAAACTTTTTTTTCTGTGTCTAAATTCTCGCATTTTTGTCATAGAGAATACTGAGAACAAAGATGCTAACGTTGATATTACTCTCAACAAAAATGCCTTCCTATCTTTATTTAAAGGCACCTCCTTTGAAGATTTAATTGAAAGCGAAGATATTGAAATTAATGGAAGCATTAAAACAGCGCAGCAATTGGCTGATTTATTTGCATTATCCTCTATAGATATAGAAGAACTTATTTCTCAATATACTGGGGACGTTATTGCTCATCAGCTTGGACGAACAATAGATAGAATTAAAGATGCTTCAGCTCAGGACAAGGATTCATTTATTGAGGGTTTAAAAAATGAATTTACCACTCTTTTGATTGCTCCTAGTCGATCTAAATTTTTTAAAAAAAGAGCGTCCTAAATGAAAAGTTTTTTTCGCTTCCTTGGCATATCAAGAACTCTAATAAGATACCGACTAGATCATCTTATATTATCTACTTCGCTTCTAAAAAGCCTCAAGCCACTAATTTATTTAACGCCATGGCATTATTTTCCAAGCAAAAAACTTAGTAGGGGTGAAAGAATTCGCCTTGCGCTCGAAGAATTAGGCCCAATTTTTATAAAATTTGGTCAAACGCTTTCAACTCGAAGAGACCTTCTTCCAGAGGATATAGGTAATGAGTTGGCAAAACTTCAAGATAAATGCCCTCCCTTTCCAGCTAAAGACTCTAAATCAATTATTGAAAAAGCCCTTGATGCAAGCGTCACAACTTTATTTGCATCTTTTGATGATGAGCCCTTAGCTTCAGCATCTATTGCACAGGTTCATAGCGCGATTACTCATAATAATGAAGAAATTATTATTAAGGTTGTTCGACCAGGAATAGAAAAACAAATTAAAAGAGATATTCGCTTACTTTATGCCTTTGCAGGCTTAGCTGAAAAACATCCTGACGGTAAAAGACTGAGGCCAAGAGAGGCAGTTGCTGAATTTGAAACTATCATTTATAACGAACTAAATATGATGGTTGAGGCAGCTAATGCATCCCTACTTAGAAAGAACTTTAGTGATTCCAGCCTTCTTTATGTCCCAAAAGTTCACTGGGATTATTGCCGTTCAAACATACTGGTAACTGAGCGCATTTATGGAACTCCAGTTACTAATATTGAGGCCTTAAAAAGTACTGATACAAACCTTCAAACTCTCGCTGAAAATGGTGTGGTGATTTTCTTCACTCAAGTGTTCGATCATAATTTTTTCCATGCTGATATGCACCCAGGAAATATTTTTGTTGGAGAAAATGATCAATATATTGGTGTTGATTTTGGAATTATGGGCACTCTAACAGAAGCTGATCAATACTATCTTGCTCAAAACTTTTTAGCTTTTTTCAATCAGGACTATAAAAAAGTCGCTCAAGTCCACCTTGAGTCAGGCTGGATACCAGAAGGAACTAATGTATTAGAGTTTGAAAATGCAATTCGAAGTGTTTGTGAGCCGATATTTCAAAAACCCTTAAGCGAAATTTCTTTTGGTCAAGTTTTATTAAGCCTATTAAAAGAGGCCAAACGTTTTGACATGGAAGTTCAGCCTCAACTTCTACTACTCTATAAAACATTACTAAACATTGAAGGATTAGGGCGAACTCTATACCCTGAACTTGATCTATGGGCAACGGCAAAACCTTACCTTGAGAAGCTTGCCAAAGACAAATATAGCTTTAAAAACATAACTAAAAAAATCTCTGATCAACTTCCTGAGCTTATTTTAGAATTACCGCAAATCCCTATGTTAGTAATTAATGCTTTAAAACAAATTGAAAAAGGCTCACTTCAACAAGAAAATTCAAAAAAACAAACAGAGGCAATTCTCGCTCAACTTCGAGAAAACTCACTAAAGGAGCGTGCGACTATTATTGCAATATCACTTCTTGTACTCACAGGGTTTCTTGCAACTCAATCAATTTGGACTTATGCTGGGGTAAGTGTATTTTTCAGCCTTATCTTCTGGCTTAAATCGCGCTAAAAAACTTATTAAGACTTATAAATTAGCAATTATATAGATTTAGTCGTCTAATAAAAAAGTTGGCATTTTGTAGTACATATCAACTGAGCTATCTGTTCTTTTTACTTTTTCTTCAGAGTCATACTCCCAACAATTAACTGATGTAATCATTGCATTTCTAGATAAAACTAAAACTTCGCTAAATGGAGGGGTTACCTTGCCCTTTGAAACCTTAATAGACTTATCATTTTTATCATAAATAGCACATTTAACATTTTTAGCTTCATTAGCACTAATGAGGATAGAAGTGCTATCGGTTAGTTCTTTCCTCTCAAAATAAAAATTCTCAACTTGAATTCCATTAGACTCGCCATCAATAGTAGTCATCATATTAATCTCATCAGCAGAAATGGAGTAAGGTACTAAAAGAAGACCAATTAGGAATAGTTTTTTCATAAGTACGATAGTCTAGAAAATTTAATGTGGATTAGGGGTTCTTTAAATCAAGACTCGATTAAGCTAATCAGCCATTAATATTTCCTGATATCTCTCCATTTTCCAAAATATACTCTGCCGCTCTTAAGCCATCTTCATAAAAAATAGATTTACCATTAAGAACGCCATTCTTATATTCTTGCTCAGACTCCAAGAGGCCATCTTCATTCCAGGCAGTAAGAGTACCTTCAAGTTCATTATTTTCATAAAAACCCTCTGAAGCTTTTTTTCCATTCTCATACCAATAAGTTAGAGTACCTTCAAGTTCATTATTTTCATAAAAACCCTCTGAAGCTTTTTTTCCATTCTCATACCAATAAGTTTCTCTACCATTTTTAATGCCATCTTTATACGTTGTCTCTAGCTTCATGCCATTATCTAAATGTTCAGTTTGTAATCCATTTGTATTTTTATTCATTGTGAGATTATATTTGATTTTGCCTCAAAGTCCAAATTTCGTTTGATGCCTGAGTGGCCCCCAATGATGACTACAGCAAAAGAAATTCGGGTAAAATGATGCTCCAGCCTATCTGGTCGCAAGACAGGCATTGTTGGTTACATCACTGAACGTGGTGTTTTTTTATTTATTGGAGAACTCAAAATGAGTATTATTGTAAACGCATTAGAGCGTAAAGATCAAGGGAAAGGTGCGAGCCGCCGCTTGAGAAAAGAAGAAAGAGTACCAGGAATTGTTTATGGCGGAACTAAAGCCCCACAGATGTTAACACTAAACATTCATGAAATCACTCACTTACTAGAAGATGAAAATACATTCACTTCTTTATTAGACTTGATGGTGGACAAGTCAAAAGAATCTGTCATTCTAAAAGACATTCAGCGTCATCCTGCAAAGAATACTGTTCAACATATGGATTTTTTACGCGTAGACGCAAAACATGCTCTTATTACAATGACTCCATTACACTTTATTGGAATGGATGATAATGAGGCATTAAGACTTGGAAATATGCTGAATCAATTTGTTGTTTCAGTTGAAATTTCATGCCTACCTCAAGACCTTCCAAATGGTATTGATGTAGATGTTACCAACCTTGAGATTGGTGATCATCTAACGCTAACTAATCTTGTCTTACCTAAAGGAGTTGTAATTACTTCACTTCAACACGAGGATGTTGAGGCACATGATCAAACTGTATGTTCTGTCTCAGAACCTAAAGTTATTGTAGAGGAAGAGGAAGAGAGCTTGGAATCTGGTGATTCTGAAGCAGAAGGCGAAGAAGGCCAATCTGATGAAGGCTCTGAAGATTCAAAAGATGGTGACGACAAAGAATAAAATGTTGCCAGCCTTATTGACTCAATAAGCACTTAAACGAAGCGTTGTAATGATTAAATTAATTGTTGGACTGGGAAACCCAGGAAAAGAATATCAAGGACATCGTCACAACGCCGGCTTTTGGTTTGTTGAATCATTAGCTAGCGCGTTGGGCTCAAAATTTAATGGTCAGTCTAAGTTTCTAGGAGAAACTTCAACTATTAACTTTAGCTCTAAAAAAGTTCACCTTCTCAAGCCTCAGACATTTATGAATAATTCTGGTGGCTCTATTAAAAGCTATTCGAGTTATTACAATATTGAACCTGAAGAGATCCTAGTGATTCATGATGAGCTTGATTTACCTGTTGGCTCAGTCAAACTAAAACTAGGTGGAGGACATGGAGGGCATAACGGCCTACGTGACACGATTAAAGCACTTGATACGAATAATTTTTATCGCCTGAGAATGGGAATAGGTCATCCAGGCTCAAAAAATGATGTTGTAGATTTTGTTTTGAACGCTCCTGCTAGCTCTGAATTAAAACTAATTGAACAAGGAATGACAGAGGCATCAGGGATTATTGAAATGTTAGCTAATGGTGATTTTGATAAGGCTATGAAGGCCCTTCATTCCCTATAATGGAGCACGAAGATGGGATTTAAATGTGGTATTGTTGGACTTCCAAATGTAGGTAAATCAACACTTTTTAATGCGCTAACAATGGCAGGTATAGATTCAGAAAATTACCCTTTTTGTACGATTGAGCCAAACGTTGGTATTGTGCCTATTAATGATCCTCGATTACAGGGATTAGCAAACATCGTTACTCCAGAAAAAATCCTACCGACCACGATGGAGTTTGTAGATATTGCAGGGTTGGTTGAAGGTGCTTCAAAAGGCGAAGGATTGGGAAATCAATTTCTTTCAAATATTCGTGAAACAGATGCAATCCTTCACGTTGTTCGATGCTTTGAAAATGATGACATCATTCATGTTTCAAATAAAGTTGATCCACTTGATGACATAGAGACAATTAATACTGAGCTTGCGTTAGCTGATCTTTTCAGCGCTGAAAAAGCCTACCAAAAAGCCATAAAAAACTCCAAATCAGGGCAAAAAGAAGGATTGCCTTTAAAAAATTTACTTGAGAAAATCTTACCAACCCTTGAAGAAGGTCATGCAATTAGATCCCTTGACTTTAATGAGGAAGAGGAAAAGCTAGTTAAAGGGCTTCAATTACTTACTTCAAAGCCTGTTCTTTATGTTGCCAATGTCAGTGAGAATGGCTTTAAAAACAATCCACATTTATCTGCCTTAACAAACTATGCAGATAATGAAAATAGTCAAGTTGTTGCTGTATGTGCTGATATTGAGTCTGAAATCGCTGAGCTTGATGATGAAGATAAGCAGGGGTTTTTAGATGAAATGGGGCAATCTGAATCTGGACTTGATCGCCTAATTAAAGCTGGATATAGCTTATTGGGTCTTCAAACATATTTTACTGCAGGTGTTAAAGAGGTTAGAGCTTGGACAATAAATATTGGAGATTCGGCTCCAATGGCCGCGGGTAAAATACATGGTGACTTTGAAAAAGGCTTTATAAGGGCTGAAACGATTTCTTATGATGACTTTATTGAATATAAAGGCGAAAAAGGCTCAAAAGATGCCGGCAAGTTACGCTCGGAAGGAAAGGAATATATTGTTAAAGATGGTGATGTAGTTCACTTTTTATTTAATGTATAACTATTAATTTTCTAATGAAAAATACAAAATTACTATTAATTTTAGATGGTTGGGGCTACTCAAAAAACTCTGAAAATAATGCTATAGTAATGGCTCACACTCCTAACTGGGATAATCTTATTGATGAATATCCTAATACGTTAATTGGAACATCTGGAAAAAGTGTTGGACTACCTGAGGGCCAAATGGGCAATTCAGAAGTAGGTCACTTAACAATTGGGGCAGGAAGAATTGTTGAGCAAGATTTCACCAGAATAGGTAATGACATTAAAAGTGGCGCTTTCTTCAGTAATAAAAATCTGTGCAAAACACTTGAAGCTGCTAAGGCTAATAATAAAGCAGTACATATTCTTGGACTCCTATCTGATGGAGGGGTTCACTCTCATCAAGACCATATTTTCGCTGCGCTTAAGCTAGCAAAACAAAAGGGCTGCGAGGAGGTTTATTTTCATGTCTTTACTGATGGACGTGATACGCCACCAAACAGTGCTTTACAATTTATTGAGCTGTTGGAATTAAAAATCTCTGAACTAAAAGTAGGAAAGATTGTTTCAGTAGTAGGTAGATTTTATGCAATGGATCGAGACAATCGCTGGGAAAGAGTTTCAAAAGCCTATGAACTAATCTCTTCTGGAAAAGGTGATCGAAAAGTAGGTTCTGCGAAAGATGCAATTCAAATGGCCTATGAAGAAGGCGAAAATGATGAGTTTATTGCCCCTACAGTTATTGGTGAGCCTGTAAGAATTAATAATGGTGATGCAGTAATCTTTATGAATTATCGTGCAGACCGTGCAAGAGAAATAACTCAAGCCTTAACTTCAGAAATATTTGATGGATTTGATAGAAAAACTTACAAAAACTGCAATTTTATTTGTCTTACAGAATACAAAAAAGACTTTAACCTTAAGTGTGCTTATCTGCCAATATCTATTGATAACACTCTTGGCTACTATATTTCAAGCCTTGGTTTTAGTCAGCTTAGAATTGCTGAAACTGAAAAATATGCGCATGTCACCTTTTTCTTTAATGGAGGCGTTGAGGCAATACTTCCTGGAGAAGAAAGAAAACTTATTCAATCTCCTGATGTAAAAACGTATGATTTAAAACCAGAAATGAGTGCGTATGAATTAACTGAAAATCTTATTTCAGCACTTCAGTCTCGAAAACATAAGCTAGTTGTCTGTAATTTTGCCAATACAGATATGGTCGGACATACTGGGAACCTTGAGGCTGCGATTAAAGCTGTTGAAGCAGTTGATAGTTGTTTAGGAAAAATTCACCAGGCATGTCTGGAGTCTGAGACTGAAATACTCATTACTGCGGACCATGGAAATGTAGAACAAATGCTAGATCCTGAAACACAAAAAAACCATACTGCGCATACAACTAATCCTGTTCCATTAATTTATGTTGGGAAAAGGAAAAGCTCCCTAATAGGCCCACATATTGGTACACTGGCCGACCTAGCGCCAACACTTTTGGAGCTCATGGAAATTGAACAGCCAAAAGAAATGACAGGCCAAAGCCTTTTTAAAGAATAAACGGAGACTAAAATGAAGCAACAAAACTTTATCGCACCCTCAATACTTGCAGCAGATTTTGCTAAACTTGGAGAAGAGGTTGATAATGTCTTAGTTGCTGGTGCTGATATTGTTCATTTTGATGTTATGGATAATCACTATGTACCAAACCTAACAATTGGGCCTTTAGTTTGTGAGGCACTGAGAAACCATGGTGTAACCGCACCGATCGATGTCCATTTAATGGTCAAGCCAGTTGACAGAATTATTCCTGACTTTGCAAAAGCGGGTGCTTCTTACATCACGTTTCATCCCGAAGCATCTGAACATATAGACCGAACAATAGGACTTATAAAAGAAAATGGCTGCAAAGCAGGTTTAGTTTTTAACCCAGCAACCTCACTTCACTATTTAGAGCACGTCATTGATCAACTCGATATGATACTTCTGATGTCAGTAAATCCAGGATTTGGAGGCCAGTCTTTTATAGCCTCAACTTTAGATAAATTGACAATTGTCAGAAAGTTAATTGATGAAAGAGGTCTCAGCACAAGACTTGAAGTTGATGGTGGCATTAAAGTTGACAACATTCAAGAAATTGCAGCAGCTGGTGCAGATACATTTGTCGCTGGGTCAGCAATTTTTAATACTGAAAATTACAAATCAACGATTGACAAAATGCGCGAAGAACTTTCTTTAGTTAAATAGCCATTCAGAAAAAATTTAGACAATCTCAATAGCCAGTTGTGAGAAAATATTGTCTTTGTTTTTAAACTGAGCATTTATGGGAAAGTCATCCTTTTTTGGTCCTGAAACAATATCTTTGCATTCTGGTTATCAACCAGAACCGTCTTTTGGAAGCAGAGCTGTTCCTATATACCAAACCACTTCTTATGTTTTCGATACAGTTGATGATGCTGCGGCTCTTTTCAACATTGAAGAAGGTGGTCACATATATAGCCGAATGACTAATCCAACGGTAGCGGTTCTAGAGCAACGAATTGCTGCACTTGAAGGCGGCGTAGGTGCTATTTGTACTGCCTCAGGCATGAGTGCACTTTTTGTTACTTTTATGAGCCTTTGTTCTGCTGGAGATCACATTGTGAGCGCGTCACAAATTTATGGCTCAACAGCAACACTTCTAAAGCACACTCTTAAAAGGTTTGGTATAGAGTGCACCTTCGTTTCTATAAATGATGAAAAAGCACTAAAAGCGGCAATACAAGAAAACACTAAACTTGTATTTTGCGAATCAATAGGGAATCCTGGGCTTGAGGTTTCCGACCTTCCTAAAATTGCTAAAATTGCTCATCAAAATCACTTGCCACTTGTTATAGATGCTACTTTTGCAACGCCTGTGTTATGCAAACCTTTGGAGCACGGCGTTGATGTTGTTGTTCACTCAGTCACTAAATGGATCGGTGGTCATGGAGTTGCTGTTGGAGGTGTAATTGTCGATGGCGGATCTTTTGACTGGGGGTCTAGTAAAAAACACCCAACGCTAACAACGCCTTATGAACCATTTCATGGTATAAACTTTTGGGAAGAATTTGGTCCATCTGCCCTATCGATGAGAATTAGAGCAGAATCAATGCGTGACTTTGGTCCAGCAATGAGTCCTCATAGTGCATTTTTATTTCTTCAGGGAATAGAAACTCTCACTCTTAGAATGAACCAGCATGTCAAAAATGCGCTTAAGCTTGCTAAGTGGCTCCTAGAACAATCGGCTGTTATGTGGGTTAACCACCCAGATTTGCCCGAAAATCCAACTTATGAAATTGCTCAAAAGCTATTTCCAAATGGTGCTGGCTCTATGCTTTGCTTTGGAGTTAAAGGGGGCAGAGAAGGTGGCGCGGCATTTATCAATGCACTAAAACTATCATCGAATTTAGCAAATGTTGGTGATTCAAGAACCTTAGTTCTTCATCCAGCTAGTACAACGCACTCGCGCCTTGATGACGAAGCAATGAAAGCAGCTGGAAGTAGCGCTGACTTGATACGCGTGTCTGTTGGAATAGAATCTGTAGCAGATATTATTAATGACTTTAAATCTGGCCTTAAAGCAGTAGAAAAGGCAACTTCATAATGAATATTGTTGTTGATGGAGATAATATCTTTGCAGCTACTGGCGGCTGTGCATTTGACCCTAAAAAACCAACTGTAGTATTTGTTCATGGAAGTGGTCTAGACCACAGATCTTGGGCCCTTCAAGCGAGATGGTTTGCTTTTCATGGTTTTTCAGTATTCGCACCTGACCTTCCTGGTCATAGTCTTTCGGAAGGCATGCCTTTAAAAACAATTGAAGAGATGGGTAAATGGCTCGTAAAAACTCTTAAATTAGCGGGATGTGAGTCTATACATCTTGTTGGACATTCTCAAGGATTTCTTGTTGCTTTAGAGGCAGCTAGCTCTTTAGGGTCAAAACTAAAAACATTAACCGCTGTTGCAACTGCTGCATCAATACCTGTTAATGAATCTCTAGTTGAAGCGGCTAAAAAAACACCTATTGATGCAGCCGATATGTTGCTCAAATGGGGGTTTGGCTCTCAATCACAATCAGGCAGTAGTGCTGTGCCAGGCATGCAGCCTATAGGGATTGGCCGACAAATAATGGTTAATAATCCTTTAGCAGAAGATCTTATTGCTTGCACTGAATATAAAAATGGCATAAATTGTGCTAAAGAAATTAACACTCCGTCTAATGTTATTGTCGCAACAGAAGACAAAAATACACCTCTTAAGTTCGGCTTAGAATTAGCTAAGCTACTCAATGCTGAAACCACAACTATTGCTAATGCTGGCCACATGCTACCAATAGAGTCTCCAAAAGATACTCTAGAAGCCATTAAATCATTCATTTTAAAAAACTCTTCATGATAAATCAAATTAAAAAGGTAGGCGTCATTGGCGCCGGAACAATGGGTGCTGGTATTGCTGGTCAAGTTGCAAATGCTGGGATAGAAGTCTGGCTTCTTGATCTTCCTAGTGAGGGTCAGAACGTAAATATCCTTGCGAATAAAGGACTTGAAAGACTTAAAGATCCAGACATGCCTGGACTTATGAGTAAGGAAGCAGAAAGCCTTATAAAGATTGGAAACACACGTGATCACTTCCATGAGCTGGAGGATTGCGACTGGATTGCTGAAGCTGTTGTAGAAAGACTAGATATTAAACAAGCACTTTACAAGCGACTTAATGAAAACTGCAAAGAGTCAACAATCATTACATCTAACACCTCAACAATTCCAATTAGCCTACTGACAGAAGGAATGCCACACAGCTTTTGTGAGCGTTTTGCGATCACTCACTTTTTTAATCCCGTTCGCTTTATGAGACTCTTAGAGCTTGTGAGAGGAGAGCAAACCAGGAAAGATGTAATAGATACACTTGATACGTTTTGTGAAACAATGCTTGGAAAGGGAGTTGTCTCTTGCTCTGATACACCTGGTTTTCTTGCAAATAGAGTTGGTGTTTTTGCAATTCAGTGTGCACTTCACAAAGCATTTAAATACAAGCTTTCACCAACAGAGGCTGATGCTTTTTTTGGAAGGCCACTTGGTCTCCCTAAAACTGGGGTCTTTGGGCTTTATGATTTAATTGGTATCGACCTTATGGCAGACGTTGCAAAAAGCCTTGAAAGCATCCTGCCAGAAAATGATCCTTTTCATGAATACTCATCGCCTATTCCCTTTGTCTCTGAAATGATTGCTAATGGCCAAACTGGAAATAAAAATGACCAGGGTTTTTATAAGCAGGTTGGTGATGATAAAAAAGTAATTGATCTTTCTAATGGAAACTATATTGACCATGAGCGCTTAAAAATGCCATTGCTTGATAAGGCAGAAAAACTCGGAGTAACTGCAATTATTAGCGATGAAAGTAGCTATGGTAACTATATTTGGGATGTGCTCTCTGAAACTCTTTGTTACGCGGCCTCTTTAGTGCCAGAAGTCACTGAAGATCTTACTCAAATTGATGATGCAATGAAGCTAGGCTATAACTGGGTCAGAGGACCATTTGAGCTAGTTGATGAAATTGGTATAGAGTATTTTATCAATAGGCTTCAAAGCAATGGAAAAGAGGTTCCCGACTTTCTTCTAAGTAGTGCTAACAAAAAATTTTATAGTAGCTCAAATTCAACACTCAGTGCCCTTTCTCCATCTGGAAAGCCCACCCCAATTCTAAGATCAAAAGGTGTGCTTAGATTTTCTGAGGCTAGGCAAACTTTAAAGCCGGCTAATTCTAATGAGTCTGGTAGTTGGTATGAATATGAAGGTGCTGCAATTGTTGAGTTTCACTCAAAAGCTAATGCGCTTGATAGTAAAAGCCTAGATATGATTTCTGATGCCGTTATTGAGTCTGAAAAGAAAGGACTTCGGGGTGTAATAATTCACAATGACTTCCAGCACTTTTCTTGTGGAGTGAGTCTATGGAGCGTCAGAAACTGCTTTGAAAAAAACGACTTTGATGGTCTAGATGCATTTCTAACTTACTTTCAAAATACTATGCTGCAAATGAGAAACTCAAAACTTCCAGTTATTGCGGCGCCTGTTGGAATGTCAATCGGTGGAGGGTTTGAAGTTGTGCTTCATGCAGATCATGTAGTTAGTCATGCAAACTCGGTTATGGGTCTTGTTGAATCTTTTGTAGGGGTTGTGCCTGCTGGTGGAGGGTGTAAAGAGACGCTTTATCGATGGACAGAAAAACTTGAAGATTCTAAAAAAGGTGCCTGGAAAGCTTTTATGAATATTGGTCTAGGTAGAAAAGCTAACTCGCCGCAAGAGGCTGATGGTCTATCAATGCGAAGGCCTGATGATGTTTTTCATATGAACCGTGATCGTATATTAAATATTGCTCTTTCATCACTTGATGACACTAAAAAAGCTGGCAAAAGAAAGCCGCTTACTCTGTCTGGGAATGAGCAATTTCAAGAGATGCTTGAGTGGCTTGAAGTAAATCATAATAAAGGGATGCTTACACCGCATGATGTGACTGTTGGAACCGAAATTGGGAGAATTATGTCTGGTGGTGAATGTTCTGCTGGAACTATCTTTACTGAACAAGAAATTCTAAATGCTGAGCGCTCCTCCTTTATAACTCTTGCTCAAACCCAAGAAACTCAAGCAAGAATAGTTTCCATGCTAGATAATGGCATTACTCTTAGAAATTAACAGTCGAGACTATGAATAAAAATCCTGCTAATTTTGTGCCCCTAACCCCTATTTCTTTTTTACATAGAACTGCGGACATTTATGCAGATCATCCATCCGTTGTCTATGAAGATAGGACTTATACTTGGAGTCAGTCTAGAGAGAGATGCGTTAGAATTGCCTCAAGTCTAAAAAGTTATGGCATAAAGTCAGGTGACACTGTTTCAGTACTGGCGTTTAATACTCCCGAAATGTTTGAATCACATTTTTCCATTCCAATGGCTGGCGCAATACTAAACACCATCAATATTAGACTGGATGCCGCAACAATTGCATACATTTTTGACGATAGCAATGCAAAAATTCTTTTTGTTGATAGAGAGCTCTTTGCTGTTGCATCTGAGGCCCTTTCTATGGCTTCAGTTAGTCCAAAAATAGTAGTAATTAATGACTCTTTCGCTGAATCACAGCCAGAAATTCCCTCGGATATAATAGATTATGAATCCCTTGTTGAGAATGGAGATCCTCAATATAACTGGCAAATGCCTAATGATGAGTGGAGTCCTCTTTCGCTTAGCTACACCTCTGGAACAACTGGGAAGCCTAAAGGTGTCGTCTATCATCATCGTGGTTCATATTTAATGAGTATGGGTACTGTGATTGGCTGGAATCTTCCAAACCACCCTGTATATCTTTACTCTGTACCATTATTTCACTGCAACGGCTGGGGCCATGCCTGGACAATGGCTGCGCTCGCTGGGACAATTATTTGCCTTAGATCCTTTGCACCAGAAAGAGTATTTAGCCTGCTTGAAAAACACAAAGTAACTCATTTTGGTGGGGCCCCTATAATGCTTAATATGCTTGCTAATGCCCCTAAGGAATCGCAAAAGTCTTTCGATAGAGAAATTAAGGTAATGACTGCAGGTGCACCGCCCCCAGCAAAAGTTCTTGAAAGCATGATGAAACTAGGATTTAATGTTATGCATGTGTATGGCCTGACTGAAACGTATGGACATATCCTTCAGGCAGCGCCTCAAGCCTCTTGGCTTAATAAGAGTCCAGCTGAGCTTGCTAAGCTAAGCTCAAGGCAAGGAGTAAGATTCCCAATGACTGAGGATGTTAGCGTCATCGACCAGGATACTGGGCAGCATGTTCCGCATGACGGTGAGGCAATTGGTGAAATTGTTATTCGCTGTAATACCTGCATGATGGGCTATTGGAACAACCCTAAGGCAACAGAGGAGGCTTTTGCAGATGGCTGGTTTCATAGTGGTGACCTAGCAGTTATCCATAGTGATGGGTACATTCAAATTAAAGACAGATCAAAAGATATCATCATATCGGGTGGTGAGAATATTTCTTCCGTTGAGGTTGAAAATGTCCTTTACCAACACTCTGCAGTTGGAGAAGCAGCAGTTGTAGCAATGCCAGATGAAACTTGGGGAGAGGTGCCATGTGCATTCGTAGAACTCAAGTCTGGCCAAGAGGCAACTGAAGATGAACTTATAGTTTTTTGCAAGAACAATATGGCTAGATTTAAAAGACCAAAAAAAGTTGTCTTTGGGCCGCTCCCAAAAACTGCGACTGGAAAAATTCAAAAACACGTGCTCAGAGCATCGGTTAAAAAACTGGGAGAAGAATAATGTCAAACTATACCGCGCCTGTTGAGGATATGAGCTTTGTATTAAAGGAAGTTGTTGAGATTGAAAAACTTTGTAATGAAACTGGCCTTGACACTTCAACAGTTGACATCATTGATACAATTTTAGATGCTGCCGGCAAGCTTGCAAAAGAAGAAATAGAACCGATTAACAAAACTGGAGACTCAGAGGGTTTAAAAATTGACAGCTCTGGCAAAATTACAACTGCAAATGGTTTTAAAGAGGCCTACCATCACTTTGTGGAGGGAGGTTGGGGGTCGTTACAATTCTCGCCTAACTATGGCGGACAAGGAGTTCCCTTTGTTGTCGCTGCAAGCGTTCAAGAGATGTGGCATTCGGCGAACATGTCATGGGGCTTGTGTCCACTTCTTACTCAAGGTGCAGTTGAAGCAATAACTCTGAATGCAAATGAGGAACTCAAGCAGCGCTATCTTCCAAAACTTATATCTGGTGAGTGGAGTGGAACGATGAACCTTACTGAAGGTGATGCAGGGACAGATGTCGGCGCACTTAAAACGCGCGCAACTCCAAATGGTGATCACTACTTACTCCATGGTCAAAAAATTTATATCACTTGGGGTGAGCACGACATGTCTGAGAATATCATTCATTTAGTATTAGCCCGACTGCCAGATGCACCTGAAGGAGTTAAAGGAATTTCATTATTTTTGGTTCCTAAGATACTTGTTAATAATGATGGCTCCCTTGGAAAACCAAACGACCTAAAGGCATTATCAATCGAACATAAAATTGGAATTCATGCGTGTCCCACATGTGTCATGAGCTATGGTGACGAAGATGGGGCAATTGGCTACTTGGTTGGCGAAGAAAATAGAGGTATACAGTGCATGTTCACAATGATGAATAATGCAAGACTCACAGTTGGACTCCAGGGAGTATCAGTTTCAGAACGCGCATACCAGCAAGCTCTTAGTTTTTGCAATGATCGGGTTCAGGGCATTGCTCCAGGCTATGAAGAACCTGGTCCAATCATTAGACATCCTGATGTGCAAAGAATGTTAGCAAATATGAAATCAATAACCGAAGCATCCAGAGCTTTAGCCTATTCTGCTTGTGCCGAAGTTGACTATTCTGGAAGCGACCTACCAAAAGAATCACTAGAAAAACATAAAAGAAAACTTGGAATTCTAACGCCAGTTGTAAAGGGGTGGTGCACTGAAACTGCACAAGAGGTTGCCTCCGTCAGCCTTCAGTGTCATGGAGGAATGGGCTATGTTGAAGAGACTGGAATTGCTCAGATTTTAAGGGATGCACGCATACTACCAATCTATGAAGGGACCAATGGAATTCAGGCAATGGACCTCGTTGGTAGAAAAATAATTAGTGATGGTGGGCATGGAATCACTGAGCTGATATCAGAGATGAAAGAGTGCTCTAATAGTAAATCATTGGCAGAGTTGGTTTCAAACTCACAGATAACGAGGTATGCTAAATCTCTAGATGATCTTGGAACTGCTACTTCAATAATTCTTAACAATTCTAAAGATAGCACTCACTCTGGAAAGGTAGCTTTTGATGCTTTAATGATGCTTGGAACGATTGCGGGTGCCTGGCAAATGCTTAAAAGCCTAGAAAGAGCAAAAAATGCTTCAGAACACAACTCTGTATCTTCTGAATTTTTAGAGGAAAAGACCGACACAGTTAAACATTATTTAGACTTTATCTTGCCAAGATATTTAGCTAACTTTGCGACAATATGTGCAGTCTCTGAGTAATTTATTTGCTAGTTATTAGCTTTTTATCCTAACCATTAGTTCGTTTTTACGAAACATTGGAAGCGCCCATGGTGAATTAAATTGAGCAACCATAAAGCCTCCTTTTGCTTCAATCTTATTTTTTAAAAGTAGCTCAGAAAGTTTTTTTTGATAATCCATGCTGCGAGATTCAGTAGCCCAACCCCCAAAAGATAAAACCGCGACTTCACCAAGACTCTCTTTCTGAATTGAAACTTCACTTGTGTTGGCTTTAGGAAGGTCGATCATGGAGTGTTCTTTGGGCATTACAAATGAAATGTTATAAGACTTTAGTCCCTCAGAAGGGCAGTCTGCAATGACAGGTGCGGTCATGGCAATTTTCATTTCTTTATCATTGCCGCCAAAAATATAGCTTGCAATTCTTCTAAATCCAGAAGAAGTTGAGCTCTTGTAGTCAGCTTGAACTTTTGTTGTGGCGATCAACATATCACTATAGTGCCGAACTTCAAAGCCTTTATGTTTAGAAATTATTTTATAATCAAGGGTTTCAATTGCCATTTTTTTAGTTTGAGTTATTTTTTTCCAAAATAAGGAATCAGTATTGGTGTGTTGTTCTTGTATTCAAGATATCCCTTGTCATTGCCCCATTTTTTTTCAGCTTTTTCTTCTAAAAAAGGCAGGCCGCTTATTTTAGTTAAAAGAAGGTAGACAAAAACTGGTGAAACAAGAGTTAAAAATTGCCAACCAGAAAGCAACGGTAGCGACATTATCGCAATGCCAGTCCACAGAACAATCTCTCCAAAATAGTTTGGATGGCGTGATATAGACCATAAGCCAAGCGTTATAAACTTATCCTTATTTTCAAGGATCTTACTAAAACTCTTTTTTTGCTTATCTGCAACAGCCTCGAAAGTAAATCCTAAAATCCAGATGGCAAATCCTGCCATAAAGAATAAGTCAAGAGTCACTTGCTGATTTAAAATAATAATAGTAACAGCATTTACTGTCGTTAAGAAAACCCACAAGGCTGAAAGAGTCCATGTCATTAAAAACTTTGGCAATGACTTCTTTATCTCTCTAAACCTTTTGTCTTCTCCACTTTTAACTATTCTTATGTAGAGAAATGTCCCAAGTCGTAACGTCCAAATTGATACAAAAATAGCCACAATAGTTGAGCGTATGGATATTTGCTGTCCTGAGCTTAGGAGCGCAAAAATTGCAGTGGCTATGACTAGAAGGGTTGCAATCATGCCTGTAAAGTCAAAATATTTTTCTGAGCTCGTAATAAGCGAAGGGATTGCAACTATCCAGTGGACAATAAAGCTAACACCAGCACATAAAAGTATAGCTGGCACTCCATAAAGAACAGCGCCCTCGACTGTTGCAGCAGTTGCAACAAAATAGGCTGTCAAAATACATGCAACAATAGCGGCTAGATCTTTAAGATTATCTTTCATTATGGCTTCTCAAAAAGGTAGTGGGAAACACCCCACTCTGATCCATGATTAAACCCAAAAAGAACCTCACATGACATGAAAAAAATTCGCCATCTTTGAAACCAAATATTTGCTTCGTCTTTACCGTAAGTTTTTTCGAATAGTTTAAGCACTTCAGCTTTATTTTTATCCATCTTGTTAAGCCATGCGAGCGAGGTTTTTTCATAGTGTGTTCCTTCAACTCTCCAGTCTTGTTCTATCTTCATTTTGTCTGGGAAGCTCATTAAAAGACGATGTGAAGGCATTTGTCCCCCACTAAAAAACTCTCTAGCCATCCAGTCCCCCTCGTCTTCATCTTCAAACGGGTATGCAATTTTATCATGTGAGAAGATATGAACAAAAAGTTTTCCTTCTTGATTAAGCCACCCACTGACTCTCTTTAGAAGCTCGTCATAGTTGCGCATATGTTCAAACATTTCAATAGAGACCACTCGATCAAACACCTTATCGATTGAAAAATCATTCATGTCTGCAGTTATAACTTTGATATTTTTTATTTTAAGTTTCGCACATTTTTTTTCAATGAATTGTCTCTGATCATTTGAATTACTAACAGCAGTAATTTTGCTATTAGGAAAATTTTGTGCCATATAAAAAGTCAAAGAGCCCCAGCCACAACCTAGCTCTAAAATTTGTTGACCATCAGAAAGTGCTGCCCTTTCACTAGTTAACTTTAACATCTCAACTTCTGAGTCATCCAAAGTCGAGACTCCCTGCGGCCAGTACCCAGAACTGTATTTTAAATTCGATCCCAGTACTAATTCAAACAGCCTTGGCGGAACTTCATAGTGTTGCTCATTTGCTTTTTCAGGAACTAACGCAACTGGACTCTTATTTAAAGAGGCAATCCATGATGAGTGTCTATTTTCCATCTCCTGCTGACCAATGCTCGTTGCCTCTAAGAGTCTTTGAGCACATAAGCGCTTTATACCAAGCCTAATAAGTGCGTCTGGTAATAAGCCATTTTCTGCAAGTTTTATTAATAATTTAATCATTTTTTTAGTATGTAATTTTAGTATTTTGAGAGTCAGGTTTGGCAAATATAAACTGAAAATCACCAATTAAGTTTTCAAGAAATCCTGCTTCACAGTAGACTAGATAAAAAATCCAAATTCTTATAAAAGGATCTGAAAAACCAAGCTCTCTTACTTGCGGCAATACTTTTTCAAAATCTTTACGCCAGATCTCGAGTGTCCTTGCATAATGAAGCGTTATGTCTTCAGAATCAACCATAATTAAGTCTGTTTTCTGTTTGATTGCTTTTTCAACTTGAGCTACTGAGATTAAGCATGAGCCAGGGAAAATATATTTTCTTATAAAGTCTACTGAATTTTTATAGGCATCAAAGTCTGGATCGTTATACGTTATTCCTTGAAGCGCCATTAGACCATTTTTCTTCAGTAATGAAGAGGCTTTTTCAAAGAAGCCAGGCACGTAGTCAGACCCAACAGCCTCAATCATTTCTATCGAAACAATCTTGTCAAAAGAGCCCTCAAGCTCTCTATAGTCTTGGTTTAATAAAGTTATCTTATTGTCTAGATTTTCTTTACTAACTAAATCAGCAACATAATTAAACTGATTATCTGAGATAGTCGTAGTTGTAACTTTACAGCCATAATTTTTGGCCGCATGAGTTGCAAAACTCCCCCATCCTGTTCCAATTTCAAGGACATGGTCATCACTATTAAGGTTCAGTTTTCGACAGAGCCTATCCAATTTTTCTATTGAAGCATCGTGCATGCTTGACTTCTTATTTAGAAAAATACCGCTTGAGTAAGTCATGGTTGAATCAAGCCATAGCTGGTAAAAATCATTACTCAGATCATAGTGCGCCAAAATATTACTCTTGCTTCCTTTCAGGGTATTTTGTCTAAACTTATGGATTATTTTAGTGATTGGATTTGTTAATCTTGCAAGTCCAGACTCAAGACCTTCCATAGTTTTTTTATTTCTAATAATAAGCTGAATTAACTGGACCAAGTTATCTGCAGACCAATAACCAGCAGTGAAAGCTTCTGCCGCACCATTGGTGCCGCCACTTCCTAAAAAAACATAAAACTCTTGAGATGAAACGGTTAAAGTAGCCTTAAGTTCTGATTTGGGTATGCCAAATACGTGAATTTCAGAGCCATCAATTATTGTCAGTTCACCTGTTTTTAAGCCTTTAAGTTTTTTAAATAAAATCTTTTTAAAGAAAGAAGTCATTCTGGTGCTTCTTTGCATTTCTTGAATATTATTTGCTAGGCCATCAACTGAAAGTCTATCTTTATTTTGAATTTCTTGGGTCATAGTTTGTCTGGATGAGTAAAAAATGGAGCTCTTTTTATATAGAGCATAAATGCTTGCCAATGGATTCTATATACAACCATCAGTGTGATAAATGGAAACCTAGAAATTGCCTTAATAAGACCTGCGTTTGAAAATGCACGCCTCTTTAGGCTTAGTGAAACATTAAAAACCTTTTTACCGTCTTTAAAGTTTTTCATTTGGACATTTAAAGAGTTTTCAGGATGTGAAAAAAACCACTCATAGTCATGGTCCATTCCCCAAAAAGGGCTCACATGTAGTTGTTTTTTAGGAGATGCAGTAAGGCCTGGCTTATTATCATTTTTAGTCTGCTCTTCTATAATGTAGGCATGCCTTTCTTTCCATGGTGTGTTTGTTACTTCAGCCATTATGGCCTCAACTTTTTGGTCTAAATCATCAAAACAGTAATAGAAACTTACTGGGTTAAAACAATGTCCAAAGTACCTCAAGTGCGTTAGTAGTCTTATAGGTCCATTAAAAACTTTACCCGTTTTTTCATGTAGCGTTTTTCGTACCGCACTATCTAAGTCCAATTCTGGATCTCCATGGTAGTCCTTCCTCTTAAACGAAACAAGTGCAGGCTTATTAATGTTCCAAAGAAGGGATGGCTTCATCGTAGATGCTAAAGATGAGATGTCGATATAGGCCATGAAAATTGGGTATGAGAAAAAACGCTTAAACGGTGTATGGCGCTGATGACTAATCGTCCCCCAATATAGTTGATGATTTTTAGAGAGCGTCATAAAGCCTTATCAAAAAAACTACAAACATCAAGGGCGCTATTTACGCCATCCTCATGAAAGCCATTTCCCCAATATGCTCCACAATAAAACGTGTTATTTACGCCACTTATTTGATTCTTTTCTTTTTGTGCTTTAACGCCCTTGACCGTGAAAAGAGGGTGATGATAGACTAAAGTCTTAATTATTTTGCTTGTGTCAACCTCTCCATTACTATTAAGGGTTACTAAAAAATCAGTCTTAGACTCTAACGATTGCAAAATATTCATGTTATAAGTTAGCGTAACGGGCTTGCTTTGATCGCCGCTCAAAAGATAATTCCAACTGGACCATGTTATTTTCTTTTTAGGCAAGATAGAAGAATCTGTGTGAAGTAGCGCAACATTTTTTTGATAAGGCAAAGATCCTAAAATTTTCGTTTCTTCCTCGCTAGGGTCCTCTAATAATGACAATGCTTGGTCACTGTGTGTTGCAAATATAACTTTATCAAACTGATGAGAAGCATCGTCTTTTCCATAAAAAACTTCAACGCTATCTTTACTTCTCACAACTTTTAAAACTGGGGTTGATAGTAAAATTTTATTTTTAAATCCTGCAGTTATTTTTGGTATATAGGCTTTTGAGCCGCCCTTAATTACGAACCATTGAGGACGATTAAATATTTGAAGTAGGCCATGATTTTTGAAAAATCTAATATAAAAAACTGCTGGCATTTCTGTTGTTTTTGCAGCTGCTGTAGACCATATAGCGGCACCCATTGGGATTATATAATTTTCAATAAAATTCTTACTAAATTTATGGGCCATCAAAAAATCATAAATTGTTGTTGACTCGCTGAGGGTATTTAGCTTTGCCACTGAGATGCGATTAAACCTTAATATGTCTTTAAGCATCAACAAAAAAGAGGGCCTAAAGATATTTAGGCGTTGCGCAAATAAGGAATTTAAAGAGCCTCCAGAATATTCAAGGTTTTTTTCTGGCGCCTTAACGCTAAAACCCATAGAGGTTTGTTGTGTATCAACTTTGAGTTTTTGAAGAAGCTTTATAAAATTAGGATATGTGTTTTCGTTATAAACAATAAAGCCAGAATCAATCAGCCACTTCTTTTTATCTACCTCAATTTGATGGGTATGGGTGTGTCCACCAATGTAATCATTGGCCTCTAAGATAGTAACATCATGTTCTTTGTGAAGAAGATATGCCGCTGTTAGGCCAGATATCCCACTTCCAATAATAGCAATTTTCATATCATTAAATCAAATATGTATTATAGAGCCCCCCTTATTAGGCTAGATACATATCATAACCAACATTTGGTCATAAGTATTTTTAAAAGGCGTAATTATAAAGGGTGTTTTTTTGAGTTGTATGTTTTTTTAGTGAAGAGGGTTGTGGATGGCTTTATATAAAGGAATTAGGGAAAATAGGCTTTGCTTAATTCAAAAAAATATGGGATAATCGTCGCCTTTCAGCCAATATGAGCTGGAAGAAGGGCTAACTAGATGTTTATAAAGTTAGTATTTTAATGTATCACACAGAGCCCCAATATTAGCCAGGGTGCCTTTTTAATAAGGTTGGTTGATAGGCAATGTGGAAGTCTTAACCCAGGAGAAAAATATGGCGAAAGCGTCAATGAAAAAAATGTTAGAGGCAGGTGTTCATTTTGGTCACAGGTCTCGTTTTTGGCATCCAAAAATGGAGCCTTTTATCTACGGAACACGAAATGGTGTTCACATAATTAACCTAGAAAAAACCCTACCACAATTCAACGATGTGCTCAACTTTGCAAGCAAAACTGCTGCTGCTGGTGGGTCAATCCTTTTTGTTGGTACGAAGAGAGCGGCAAGCAACATTATTAAAGAAGAGGCAATTCGATGTGGAATGCCTTATGTCAACCATCGCTGGCTAGGCGGCATGATGACAAATTATAAAACTATTAAAGCTTCTATTAAACGCCTTAAGGATCTTGAATTTCTTGCTGAAGAAAATTTTTCTCAGTTTACAAAAAAAGAAGCACTCATTATGACTAGAGAGCAAGAAAAACTTGAGAGAAGTCTTGGTGGAATTAAAGACTTAGGAAGCATTCCTGATGTTATTTTTGTAGTTGATATTGGTCATGAAAAAAATGCAGTTCGTGAAGCTCACACTTTACAACTTCCAATTATTGGCGTTGTTGACACAAACCACAGCCCGGAAGGAATTGATTATGTTATAGCAGGAAACGATGATTCAATAAGAGCCATTGGTTATTATGCTAGAGAAATTGCTAATGCGATACTAGAGGCTAAAGCTTCAATCGTAGAAACCAAAGCTGCAGTTAAGAAATCTGCGCCTGCTGCTAAGACTGAAGCTGTTGCTGAAGATAAGAAGCCTGCTGCTAAGACTGAAGCTGTTGCTGAAGATAAGAAGCCTGCTGCTAAGACTGAAGCTGTTGCTGAAGATAAGAAGCCTGCTGCTAAGACTGAAGCTGTTGCTGAAGATAAGAAGCCTGCTGCTAAGACTGAAGCTGTTGCTGAAGATAAGAAGCCTGCTGCTAAGACTGAAGCTGTTGCTGAAGATAAGAAGCCTGCTGCTAAGACTGAAGCTGTTGCTGAAGATAAGAAGCCTGCTGCT
>Ga0308015_10000044_pt1 | contig 67766 bp, 73 predicted proteins | sample Neamet231_FD_203128 | JGI IMG/M metagenome (GOLD analysis project Ga0308015, IMG submission 203128) | Marine microbial communities from water near the shore, Antarctic Ocean - #231 | ecosystem: Environmental > Aquatic > Marine > Unclassified | place: Southern Ocean | collected 2014-07-28
CAGAGCCTTTTATGTAGTACCTCCTCGATAGAGGCTCACAGCTCCAACTGTGACAATCCTTGGGGTTGCCTAGCTCCGTTCACTCAAGCAGTTTAGTAGCTAGGACTTTAGTTTGCAGCGTTCAAGTAGCTTGCTCTCTTAATTACTGTCCGTACTGTCTACCATTTAAGGTAGCACCTTGTTGACGGAAGTTTCTGGGGGATGTTTTATTTGAATGTGATACTACACCTTTCCTGCTGTCACCCATCATTAATTGGAACGCACTCTTAGTTACATTCTTTACTGTAGTATCTTTTTGTATTGGTTTAGCTTTCGGCATTGTGTTTGTCTTTAAATCTGTTTGTTGTATATCCGCATTGAGATATAGGTTCAACATTGGTTATCTTAATCTCACAACCTAATGACTTACCATTCCTAATCTTTAATCCTTCCACTAGGTAGCTGTTGAACTCTGTATCGTTAAGCATCTCTAAGGTGTTGCCTAAGCACACCTCTCTACTAGTCTTGACTGATACTTTATCCGTAAGAACTATCTCATTCTTACGCTTACCGTACTGTCTAACCTCATAGGTTAAAGAATTAAAGTATATAGGCATCTTCATTTCTTAGCCCACAAATCTACATTCTTTAACACAATTCTAAGTATCTCCTCAACTCTAACAGGTACAGATTTATTTACTATACTAGCCTTTGTGAAGGCATACCTAGCTTTAAATATATCATCCACCTTCTCATTGTCTATGCAATCCTTTAGAGACGAAATGTATATGTCATTTTCAGACGCATCTTTTATATATCGTACACTATGGATTACTGTTGAATGGTCTTTGTTGGTTATCTTACCTATGTCTTCCAGAGTTAATGTTGTCTTGCTTCTTAATGCATAGTGCAATAGGTGTCTTGCTAATGTCTTATCTCTAACTCTAGAGCTTTTCATTTCGCTTAAACTAACACCCATTAACTTTGACACTAAGCTTACGCAAAGAGGAACGTATCGTTTGTTGTTAAACAAATCTTCTGAGTCTCTCTTCTTTTTATGAAACAACTTCTCTGAATCTATCCTTACTCTCTCTTCGAAACTTATCATAACACTTCGTTAAATTCTATTTCTATAAAAGTTTCCTTAGCAAATGTCGGACATATACTATGTATATCGTGTGCTATTTCTTTTATCTTAATGTCAGCTAAGTCTTTATCTTCTTGAGTAGATTCTCTTCCCAGGTTAGATTGTACTATAGAGTTCTTATGTAGTAACTTATCTATCTTAGCTTTTATCTTACTGTTGGTATAGTACTTAGACCCTTCTTTGGTAGTCTGCATAATTTCCTGTTTTAATTAATTTCCCTTGCTTATCGTTAAAATAAACCCAAGCCTTATGTTCAAGCCCATCCACGACTATGTCCACTTGTTTTCTTTTATACCATTTAGGGTGACCCTCTAGTATATCAAGTATTTCAAACGTAGTCTGGTCAACCATATATAGTTCTCCAGTTATATTAACTACAGGTTCGGTCTCGACTAAGAAAGGTATACCATCTCCATACATGGCATACTTCTCTTTAGTCAATCCCTTCCCAAGATTCATCATTCTCTTCATTATAAAGTGATTGTGAAAGCCACTTCTTAATGTTCCGTATACAAAGACATTCTCCATTAAACAATTACTATGTTACCTCCGTTAAGGTCTGTAACCAGCTCGTTGCTGATGTACTCTTTGTATATCTTTATAGTAGACTCTACTTGTTTGTTACCAAACTCAATAGCCTGCTCGCTCATCTTGTATATACCTACTCCGAACGGGGCTTTAAGTTCAACCATAATAAAGTAGAAGTCTTTCTTCTTAGTACCATTAAGGTAGAAGGCTGCTTGCTGTGTTATCTTATAGTCATTAACAAACTTGTTAAAGCTCTCATGGTCAGCTCCCTTACTTGTAGTCTTTAAGTCTACTAAGTAATCTTCACCCTCTGCATCTACCTTACCTTTACATTTAAGTCCAGTCTCAACATCTTCCCAGAAGTGTATAGTTTCTCTACCCTTTGCTTCATTCATTAGGTGAGCTGCGTTAATGTTGCTGTATATATTCTCATGCATACGCTCAAAAGCAAACTCATAGTGTCCAGGGACAGGCTTTCTACCGTCAAGAGTTTCTTCAAACTCCGCATACATAGCCTTACCAACCTTAGTTCTCTTATCGAACTTGGGTGCGAATACATATCTAGATTCAAACTCTTCAGGCTCTAATATGTAGCAGTGGAATGCACTACCTACTATAAGAGACTCTGTTTCTTTATGTTCCATATTTAAGTAATGGTCTAACCTCATCGTGCTACCAGTCATTAACTGTTTAAGCATACTGTTGGTTACATACATGTTGTCTGCAAAGTATGTATCGTCATTTACTATATATGTATCTTCTAACTTCTTAACTTCCCGCATTGATTGTATATTTTGCTACTGTTGCTGAATCATTCCATCTTGTTGGAACGCTTATGTTTTCCGTGTCAAACTTATATCCTTGGTCTTTAAGGATAAAGATAGTAGCGGCTAATCTAGTGTTACCTAGCTCCTTGAATGCGTCGAACGATGTGATGCTACCATATTCTTCTAGGTATGCTATCAATCTCGTTGCATGTGTTGCTTTAGTTTTGCTCATCATCTATATTTATAACTTCGACTTTAGTGTCTTGTTGCATCCGTCTCATGGCTACAACATCTATAATCTCCTGAGCTATAGCTGTCCTTCTTGCTTCAGGTAACTCTTTGTATAGAGATAACGCCTCAGCTGTTGCTGACTTATGGTCTAATGCATTTAACCACTGTGTATATACGCTAGTAACTTCAGCGTTAAACTCTCTTACTCTTTGTTGTTTCTTATTTGTCGCCATTGCTTAGTACTTTAATGTATACTCCTGGATTTTCTTTATCAACGTGGTAGCCACTGAAGTGTGGTACAATGATGTCGCAGTTATCATCTTCAATCCAACCCCACTTAACCATAAGGTCTTGTATTGTTTGGGCAGGATTTATATAATCAAACTTTCTTCTACTACTACGAACAAAATACATGTCTATATGTATGGGTAAAGGAAGTTCGATTCCCGCTGCGTCAAACAGCATAGTATCGAACTCTTCTTTAGATTGTATATAGAGTTGCTTTGTATCCTTAATGTAGTTTCTAGTAACCTTACTGTGTATCAGCATTTTACCTGTCCACTGTTTACTATTCTTGCTTGAGGGTACGTTCCCTGGTATGAATATTCCTTTCATCTTTTCTTTTTTAGTAAATATAGCAGCGAGTTGCTAGTCCCCCAACTCGCTGCATAATTTAGTTTTTAGAAAGGCATGTCATCAACCACAGCTGTAGCTGTAGACTGACCAGCCATCTCTTTAGCATCGTTAAACGAACGTAAATCTTCAGGGCTTAGTGTCTTATTCCAAGACTCCTCAAAGGTAACCTCTTCGCCAGCTTTAGCAGGGAATTTGTAGTCTGCTATACTTTTGATTACAGGATTTCCTTCCTTATCGTTAGTCCAATACTCTCTTGTAGCAAAGACTGCAGTTATACTCTTACCAACTGTTTGCTTACAAGCTACTGCATAGTCTTTAAAGTCTGTAACACCAGCAGCCATTAACAATCTCTTAAGCATTTTAGCTTTAAAGTTTGCAGCTTCAGGGGTTTGACCTTCTCTATCTCCGAAAAGACGGGCCTTACCTAACGCTCCACCTGTTGTTTCCATGTGGAAGTCAATGTATGGCGTGTTAGCATTTGGATTGCTGGCCCGTGAAGACTCAATCTTTGTAATTTTAACTTGGTGTACACCAGCTTTGATGTACTGAGTTGATGTTGCGTCTACTGTTTCTAAGTTTTTAAACATGTTTTTGGTTTTAATGATTAATTGTAATACTCTTCACACTTTTCTATCACCTGTGCAAGGTCATTGTCTATATATAGTTCATCGAACATTTCCATTGGACTTTTCGCTGAATCTTTACCCTGAGATTGAGTTCTAAACCTATGCTTAGTGCCTCCCTCTTCATTTGAATAATGGTTATCAGTGAATAGACAAAGAACAAACTCCTTCTCTACTCTCTTCTTCCATCTGTTACCGTCAACAGCTACAAATCTTTCTTGTACACCATCTTCTCCATCATAAGCTCCGTCTATAGCTAAGTATATTATATACTTTTCTGTATTCTTACTCATGTTTAGGATACGGTCTATCTCCTTATTATAAAAAGACCATACGTCAAAGCCTTTAAATCTCACGTCAGCCTCTCTGTATATCATTTCGATAAGAGAAGTGAATGATTCTATTACGATAGTATCAATGTCTGGAGATTCAACTGCCTTTTTAAACGCTGTATTGAATGTATTAAGGTCAGGGATAGGCATGTTCTTGAAGTTTTTAGCTCCTCTGAACGGTAATTGCTTTCTCTCTGTATTTAATACAGCTGTTCTTTCTGCGTTAAGGTTACGCAAGGACGATGACTTACCTGAGCCACTCTTTCCCACTACTATAATGTTTGGTTTCATTTCTTTGTTGGTAGTTTAATTATCTGTTCAACTTTTAACTTGTCTGGCTTTTTGTAATGCTCTCTCTTTGAGGTTACAAACTTCATAAACCCTCTCAATAATATATTTTGTTTCTTACCTATCAGATTCTGTATTTCTGCAAAGGTTAATGAAACAACTTTCAATATCTTGTAGGCAGGGATGTTCGTTCTCTCAGAGACAGCCTTACTTATTTCTTTAAAGTTTCTCAATGCTTTATATAGTTTTGTAAGCTTTTTCGTTGTTCAAATTTAGTGAATTTATTGTTGAAAAACAAGAATATGTTACCTATTCCTACGTTTCTACCCTTAGCAAATATGATTTCTGCAAGACCTCTAACGTCACCTCCATTCTCATCAACTTCAAACCCGTAATACTCTGGTCTATACACGAGCATGACGGTATCAGCCGCCTGTTCAATCTCACCTGACTCACGCAAATCACCTAACGATGGTCTGCAACCAGGTCTTTTCTCTACACCTCTACTCAATTGAGATAGAGCCATCACACATATATTAAGTTCCTTAGCTATGTTTTTTAAACCTCTAGCTATAGCTGAAACTTCTTGCTCACGACTCCTACCTTTAGTGTTATTACTAACCAACTGAAGGTAGTCTATCATCACAAGCTTCACGCCCTTACTTAATACATACCGCCTTATTCTGTTAAGTAAATACTGAAGGCTGGTGTTGCTGCACTCGTCTATATATAGGGGCATCTTTTCTAAAGCTCCTACAGTTTTATGCATAACATGCCAATCACCTTCAGCTAACTCACCAGAAGACAGTGTCTTGTTTTCTATATATGAATCAGATGCAACCAATCTTGTTATCAATTGGTTTACAGACATTTCATACGAGAATATAACCGAAGGCACATCAGCTCTTGATGCATTGTATGCTAAGGCTAAAGCTAAACTTGTCTTACCCATAGATGACGCACCACCTACAATTATAAGGTCTTGCTCTTTCCATCCACCAGTATGCATATCTATCTCATCAAAGCCACTTGTTATACCTGTAAGCCCTTCCTTGGTTGAATTAAGCTCAACCTCTTCAACGAAACCTTTAAGCTGCTTGACTATGTCAGGCATATCATCGGAATTGGTATCGTTTATCTTTGTTAACTCCTCTACAGCTATATCGATAGCCCCTTCTACACTTCCTTCCTTTCTAACAACTACCTGTCTTAGACGCTCTAATACTTTCTCTAAGTTTATGGTCTTGTTGTCGGACGTTAGTTCGGTTATGCAGTTAACAAAATCATAAGAATAAAAGTCATCAGAATATAAAGATGCTATATAAAACATAGCGTCCTTGTATCCCATTTCTTTTAGCTCTCTATCCAGTGACAGCATATCTATTGACTTCCCCTGCTGATAAAACCCTTCCATCGCTGAAAATATAGCCTTATTGTTAGGTGTCACGAATAAATCGTTGTTTAATGCACTGAAATGGTCATAATACAGGTCTTTTTTATTTAAAAGCTTAGACAACACTGCCTTTTCTACATCTTCTCTTATCATTTTCTTCCTAGTATTATCATTTTCTTATCAATTACGTCAGGAACTTCATTATCCCACTCCTCATTTTTAATCCACCTCTCAAGGTGTTTAAATTGTGGATGAAATTCATCTTTATAGTCCATGTGTGTCTTATACTTTATTTGTTTTTCCAAACTACTCAGTATAGACGTGAACATTTCCTCTGTTAGATTTATAGACAAGAATATCTCTTTACTGACCTTCTTACCTATTTTTATCGGATATAACTTCCATAGTTTTTCAAACCATGTAGCTCTAACATCTTTAAGTATATGGAAAGCAATCTTTTTAGATACATTACCATTAAATAACTTAGAACCTTTAGCTGTTACTTTAACAACCTTAGTATTCTCGTTAAATGTTAGGTAATTCTGCTTTCTTAACTCTGTATATGAGTTAGATATATTAACATCCTTTAAACCGTACTTATCTATAAGCCCTTTATGATACATTTCATTCCTAAAATTCTTATGAAAATGTAAAACTAGCACGTCAACAATAGTCAACGCACTAGCTTTATCAAAACTTATCTTTAAAAACTGTATAATAAGCTCATTCATTAGTTCATACTAACTCCCGTAGCTTTCATTTCCTTAATAATCATCTGTAAAGCTTTCTTTGTATATGCTCCACTATTTCCTACCAGTAATTCATAATCAGCACTCCAAGTAGTGTGTTCATAATGCTTATGTGTAAGGTAATGAGTTAGACCATTGAACAATCCATAATAACTACGACCTTTACGTTCGTATTCATCAGTTATAGAGTCCCTTAATAGCTCTCTTTTAGCTAAAACGGACTTTACAACACGCTTTTTACCCTCAATCTTAGCTACAACGTCCATAATCTTTGCTGCAAACTCTTCTGTAGGTTGATTGTTGGACATGATAGTGAACAGATTAAACAATCCATCTGTATTACGTTGAATAAGTTCGTTTATGAAGCCACCATTTTGTTTTTCAATACTCTTAGTGTGCTTAACAACGTGGTTATTGTCCTTGTCAGCCATTAGTGTAGCGAACATATTAGAACAACTATGCATCATAGTACTTATTCCGTAGACAAGACGTTGACTACCATCATGTGATGATAATGCATATAGATATAAATCAACATCATCATCAATAGTACCTGATTTTACAGATATATTCTTGAGCAGTCTAATAAAGAAAAATACTTTCTTCCCTCCATTAAAATGTCCACATCTTGAGCGATTTAAATCATAGCTACCAGGTTCAAGCTTATCTAGTATACTATCTAATAGCACGTCATTCTGCATTACTGTATATCTACCACGGACAGGACCTAAAGCCTCACCTGTAGTAGTGTTTACTGTACAATAGAATGGTGTATCTGAATACGTTAATGGTGTTGCTGAATTGGTTGCTACCTCTTCATGCTCGTACGCCATCTTTAATTTGTTAACGGTAAAGTCTAACTCACCATCAGCTAAAAATTTCTCTTTAATCATCTCCTAGTTTTTTACGAAGTTTAATTATTTCTTGTATAAGGTCATTGTCTTCATCTGGGATATATTCCCCGCTGAAATTAATGTACTTATTTGTTACGTCTCTTGCATACTCGTGTATGAGAGCTAAATCTTCTTTAGTTTCTCTCACCATTTTCTCCAAGGCTTCTATCCTTAAAAGGTTAAAGTCTGATGTACTCATGATAGGTTTAGTTTTTTAGTTACTACTATATCTAATACTCCATAGTTGGTAGATGAATTTACTATATATCCTCTACCTCTTAATGCATCCATGATTTGATGACGATAATTCCACAGGTCTTTATCCCAGTTTCTTTCGTCACATACAGACAACTTAGTTGTACCGTCATTTTCTACATTGTTAACCATTCCATCTATAAGGTTCTGTATCTCTTGTTCTGTATTCATGATGGTGAATCATTTAAATTGTTAAACTTATCCTCAAATACAAGGTCAAGCTCTAATTTTTCGCTTAATGGTAGGTGACTGTATAGCCACTCTATCTCATCTATAGGTTGGTCACATTCATCTAGTAACCACTCTGCGTATAGTTGAGAGAATTTCTTAGGCTCTGTCATTTTGTTTTTATTTAGTTAATAATATATAAGGGCACACATGTGGTTCGCCAGTATCGGCTTGAATCACGGTCTTAAAGAGGCTTACTCAATTCCTCTACCCTATATACTAATTCATACGGCTATTCTTCAGCGGGTTGCCAAAGTAATTAGCTCTCTTCTTACAATATTCCCATAAAGGCTCATGGAATTTAGGTTTAAGGCTGGCTGTTAGAACTTCTTTCAAAGTTACAGGACCTCTCCTACTATACATGGCATTCATTATTCGTCTCTGGTTATTCTCTGCAAATCTAACTATAGACATACATATAAGCAACCAATTGTATATCTTATCGAATTCAATTGTTGCACTATGTGGTCTAAACTCAATCGTGTCAGGACCTGAAGCCGCTGAACAATTAGTTAGATTAATCCAAGTATATCTCTGAGAGTTGTAATGCCCACCAGGGTGAGACCTTTTCTTATTGTATGTCTGACCTATCTTATTACCTATAGTAATCTCTCCTAAGATGTCTCTATAGTTGTGAAAACTAAGACGGTCTACAGATTCAGGTATTAACTTACAGTAAGTATTACTCTTTCTTGATGATGGAAGTATAGAGTATACATCGTCTTCAATCTGGCTACATAGTTTAAGAATCATAATAGATAACCTTCTATTGTTAGAAGCTCCTCCTATATGAATATGTACACCACACTTCTTATCAGTTTTAGCACCTTCCTCAGCTAACGCTGCACAAAGTTTCTGTAACTGTCCAACTCCTTTATCACCTTTAAGAACACCAGTCACATATTCAGGTCCTTCTGTAGAACCATCATATACAGCCTTAACATTCAAGCCATAGTTACCTAAGTAACTCTGATTACAGGTTTCTACTTCAACGCCAAAGGTGTATTCATTACCTGATGTCTTATAGAAAGTCGTATCACCTTTCTGCATGTAAGTGTTGTCGAAATAATTGTTATCTCTATTGTCTTCACAACACTCGCTATCGTCATGTACATAAGAATCACAACAATCTCTTAGATTAACACAGCAATTTGCCGCAGTTTGGTAGCATTCATAATACTCCTGTTGGTCTTCCGAATATACATAGTCATTGCTATTATCAACATCTATGTATCCTTGGTCTCCACAATTCAAATTACCAAACCTACACTTCTCCTCATACTGGAAATAACATTCCTGAGAGTCTCCATCGTCCTCTCCAACCCATACAATTTGGTTATCGTCACAATTTAAGCTCTCAATCCTATATTCATGCTCTATAATACAGCAATCTCTCTCTCGTAAGTACTTATAAAAGTTCTTAAAGAACCGTATAAATGGGCTAGTCGTTCCATTATCAGCCGCTCTCTCTAAACCCATAGAACTTATAGCTCTACCTTCTGTATAGTTAAGATGTATTTCATGCCACAAATTGTAATGACCACCCCCTGAGAGGTAGTCATTCAACTTGTTTATTAATTCAGCTTTAGGTTTAGCACAACCTAGAAAGCATTCTTCAGGTACGCTCATCGTGGATGATAGTGACCGTGAAGTTATATTAAGAACTGCTAACCTTTCGGTTACGAACTCGTCTAACGGATTGTTTGGCATAATTTCCCAATATTATCAATTATAACTTTCAATTCTTTAGTGTCAACAGTGACACCCTTACGTTCTTCAAGCTTTTTAGTCGCTTGGTATAATTCTTTAACATACTCAGTATCAGCGCATAGTGTTAATAGTTTCTCTAACATACCAGTATACTTTTGTTGTTAACAACTTCCACTTCTTTCTCGTTGCTCGTACCTTCGGTTTGAAGCTCTTGCTTAATTAACAGAATGAAATTACTTATAGCTAAGTCATCATCTTTCTCTAACCAACCATGATATTTCATCTCGTTGTATGCTAACTCAAACGCATCTAACCCAGACTCTACATGATTGTACCAATCGTTGTTAAGCTCTTCAATATAAGACTCAGTCTGCGTTTCAGGTAAATCTTCTTCTGAATTCCAAGTACTCCACCACTTCTCGTCATGAGCTGTGTTGTCGTAGTAAGAATCGACTTTATCGAACGTACCCTGAGTTATCTTATTATTTTTACCGTATTCATACCAAGGTTTAGTTTCTTTCTCAACAGCAGTTACCTTTATTTCAGTAGCTGTATCAAGCGAACCATCTTCGTTATATATGAACAAGAAGTTTGGTACTACTTCTTTAACGTCCTTCTTATTGGAAGCTAAAGCTGTAAGACCCTCTTTCTTAGACGAGAATATAATACCATCATCTGTTCTTAACTTAAACAGAGGATTGTTACGTTTGTATACATGAAGTTTACCTGTTATCATGTCAACCCATAAAGCATTGATAGTTCCATTGTGACTACCTAATGTTTTCACATCGTCAGTCTTCTCAAGGATACTATATATAGCCTTACTATCTACGTCAGTAACTTCTAAATCATTCTCCTTTAGATTCTCTTTATGATTACCTAATACACCATTGTGTACTCCAGCATATTTACCATAAATATAAGGATGTGAGTTATCAGCTGTAATCTCACCATGTGTACTGTACCGTGTATGACCAAGAAAGCTATTTGTTGTTGTATCGTTGATGATACTTAACAGATTACCTGACTCGTCAAGACATTTATATACATTACCATTGATGATAGCTCCAGAGCTGTGACCACCACGACTATCGTTGTCGTTCATTAGATACATTAATTTATTAATCGGTGTATCTTTCCCGATATAAGCTACAATTCCACACATACTTCCTATAATTTTAAAGTTATTGATTTGGCTAATACAATTAAAGCTTCTCTATTCTCTCTTACGAAAGCATTTAGAAACTCCTCTTCTTCAACCTCTTCTGCTATTTCTTCTGTTATCTCTCTATGAGCCGTGATATGGTCATGATAATCTGCATCTTCTATCTCATAGAAGTTTACATCAAACAATGGGGCAAGAACACTACGTTCCTGCTCCTCCATTGCTAGTTCTTTCATTCTTCCCATCTACTCTTTCTTTAATTGTTTAACAATTTCATCGTAAACTTTGTTATGTACAACCTCAGCATCACACCCATCTAATTCGGGTATAGTGCTATGTATTATCATATTCAACGTCTCGCTCCATGACTCCATGAAGTCATCTGTGATTTGCTCTACAAGTCCCGATAATTTCTGTTCATCGAGGAGTAATTCTTTCATCTTTCCCATCATGTAAAGTCTACAGTTATAAGACCTGAGTCTATGATGGTACACGTCATAGTACTCGACATATTTATGACTAATTTCTTAGCGTCAACCTGACCTGTACGTGCTATCTTTCTGTACTCCTTCATTGGCTCGTCTAATACCTTAGACTCGATGATAGTGACAGGCTCAACCTTAGTCTTCTTGACTGATTTAACAGTACTCTTAACTCTTTCAGGTTTAGTATTAATCTCGTAATACAACTGAGCATGAGCCTTTTTGTATTCAGGATTACCAATCCCTTTGATACTAGCACGCTTCATACGTGGCGGTAAATCATTTTCATTTTGTGGGATTATTTTCTTACCTAACCTTGTAACGTACACCTTATTCTTAATAAGGTTCGCTACGATTCTTTGACGAATCATCGTCTTTGTTATAACAGTCTTAGCCATTATTTCTTCTTGTTTAATAATTTAAGAAGCTTAGCTCTTTGCTTAGCTCCGCAGGTTTTCATCACTTGACGAATTCCTGTTTCAGTGCTGATTAACTCATTGTAATAAGCCAATCTTTCTGTTGCCTCCTCTCTGAGGACTTCTTTGCGCTCTCTTCGAGCATTCACTAATCCAGCCATAGCTTTCAGTTTAGTTTGGTTAGTAGAAGAGGGTGGAATCGAACCACCTGAGTCGTAAACTTTAACAACGCTCCAAGCAACTCTTCTATATTGTTAAGATGAATCAGAGATACTGACTTCTTTATAACTCTCATAGAGTATCTTAACCAATGCCGTCCTATTTTGGTTGTAGGCAACAGCTTATCCTACGTACTTTCTTTTCTAGGCGTATCTACCTAGATTGCACGTCTGCAATTGTTTATACAGTCCTTGACTGTAATACTCTAATGGGTAGGGAAAGAGAGAGTTTCTATACTCAATTCTTAAATATACCAACGGCTAAGCACCTTTGATAGCACTCCCATAATGATTCATTCCTTTTATAGAACTCTTCTGCAGTCATACCTTTAGGAAAGTGTGTGTCTTTACCCTTGTTAACAATATCTCTATGTAGACTACCTAAATCACCAGAAGAATAATAAGGCACTTCATTGGTGAAAGTAGTCGCATCAAATACTTGCGGGTAATCTACATCGTTAGGATATTCTTCATCTTCGCTTGTATCTACAAACACACCTAAATCATATTTATGACCCTTAGAGTCTATAAACGGACCTAAGTATGTCGAATACTTAATTTGCTCCCACGCATCAGGGTGGAACAACTTTACATTTACTTGTATCATGTCTTCGTCTTTTAGTTAATGTTAAACTATGTTAATACTGTGACAACTTGTGTCAAACACTTAAATATAAATAGGATATACCCATTGTCGGGCATACTTCACTTGTTTGTTAAATATATAATCGCTACCTTTGGTGGGTAGGTGGTTAAATACTTAATGCAGATGCACTGAACACTTAAATAGAACACATAGTCTATAGTGTTAAAGTGATTGCAGTGAAAGAGAGAGTTTCCAAGACTCTAAAGACACTGTATATCAGGCACTTGAAAGCCTAAAACGCAAGAGTGTTACTCCATATCTACTACATATTCCCCTCAAATACGTTATATAGGTGGTTCTGGAACATGTCCACACAAACATACACACAAACAAACCGAGTGTACTACTGTGTATGTACTCTGGGGTGATAGTGAGAGCATAATAAGAAAAAAGCGAAGACATACCGTAGTACATCTCCGCAATCTAATTAGCCTAACCGAAGTTAAGACCGTAATCTGCTGTGCCTGCTGAATCAACAGGTGCTTTCTCCGTTGTGGACTTAGCATCATCAGATTTCTCAACGCCTGAACAAGACATAAGAGCGCCTCTTGCTGACATCTTAGCTCTAATGTTCGCACCTTTTAGTGCAAGCAAGTCGTAGTTAAGCTCAGTCTGGAACACGTCAAGCATGTCGCAGTCTTCAAGGATGTGGAATAGCTTCGTAATTATCTTACTTGGCTTGTTATCCTTCCCTGTCAATCGCTCTACAGTCCAACCTGCTCCTTCAAGAGTAGCAAATAGCTGGTGGTACTGAGGCATCACCTGCAGACCTTTCTTAGCCAACTGTGTTGCACGGTACTTAGCAAACTCTACTTGACATTGTGCAATCGAGCGTAGTCCGTAAACCACGCGTTCTTCGGTGAATAAGAAGGCCTCTGTAGCCGTTCTGTAGTCAAGAAGTTCCAATGTCAAACACAAGTTCATACCATCCTTACTACCTGCATTGGTAGCAACAACACTAATCAGTCGCATGTTATGTTCCACTCCATCATAGCCTGCACGTTTACTGACATCAGTAATCTTTAGACCCGATAGCTCGGACATATACAACGGCATAGCAGGTGTTTCCACAACGGGAATAGCCTCTACTACAGCTGTAGCTTGGGGTTGAGCGTCAGTATTTAGCTCTGACGTAGCTGTTGGAGCACCAAACACAAAGTTTGACGCATTCTTAAAGATGCTGTTTTCAGCCATATCCATAAGGGTTGTGCAAGTTTCCGACAGAGGCATAGCCTCCCTTGCGATTAATTTAAGCATCGTACCTCGGATAGTACAATGTAATAGTAATGTTGTAGACAATGAGAGAGTTATTTCCTGTATGGGATATGTATATGTATATGGTCACTATCACTAGGAGGCTCTCGCCCCCTAATAACTAAAACCTATCTCCTGGTCTAGGAGCAGTCCACTGTAATTCCTTGGTCAGCTTGGTAGCTGCGAAGTTCAGTACCATCACTCCTTGGCGTGGACTGTTGTACCACACACAACCACAGCTTGGGACTTTACTCCCTTTAGCTCTGCAGGTTGTCTGATACTGCATTATCCTCTTCAGTAAGTCAGAGCGTTGCTCTCTTACTTTGTCGGAGAACTTCCAACCTTTAGATACGTGGCTGTTCTTTGTAGTCCCTGGGTAATTCCATGTTATGTTTATAGTCATACGCATGATTCGGATAGTTTAATGTCCTTTAGTTAGAACCGATAGGACAATTGTTGTAGTTAATGAGAGAGTTCTTTTATATCCTGCAGTAGCTGTGTATATCGTCACTATCACTAGAGGGCGTGAGCCCCCTGTGTGATACTAGAATGGTAAGTCATCGTTAATCATTTGGTAGAGAGTCTCAATCTCCACCTCTCTAGCGATGATGTTGTCGCCAAGCTGCTTCTGCTTCTGTTGAAGCTCAGCAATCTGACGAGAGACACGAGCGTGTCTAATCACATCTTGTACGTCATTGTACAATTGGATTGTCATCACCGCAGTGATGGTTGTGAACCCTTTGTGGTTGCTAGACTCAAGTCTAAAGCAATCATTGTTGTTCAATGCAGAAGCCACACGTACTGTGAAGTCTGCAGTCTTGATGCGCAATACAATCTTGCACAATCCTAAGTCCAGGTTTTGAAATCCGTACATAATCGGTCAGCCATAACACCCATAGGTGCGTGGACGCTGATTCCCACTAGTTGTAGGCAAGTAGAGAGTTGTTTTCTCCGCCCGTCATTTTATGTGCATATCATCACTATCACTAAGCAAGGTCTCCCCTGCTCAGCAATTCATTACTCATTCATTCTGTTCTTGAACTCCTTCATCCCTCTCTTCACTGACTCTTTAGACAAGGCACTGTGAGGTAGCTGTCCTTCAGCTGACCAGTCTTCTGGGTACAATGCACAGTGGTCAAGGTAAGCTGACTCCTTCTTGAGGAAGTACATCAGTTCATCTTGTGGAATGTCCTCCACTGCTAATGACCCACCATCGTAGACTAACGTGCCATCGATGTCAATCCATCCATTTCTTAACTTAATGTTAAGCTTGTTTGCACTGCTGTCAATCAACAAATACAATGCATACACAGCACACACTGCAAGTATTCCGAACATAACTATTGTAGGCGTATTCATAATCATTGCCGACACTAAGGTAGTGGCATCTCCATTTAGTTGAAGGCAATTAGAGTGTTTCTCAAGTTAAGGGGGGGCTTCAAAAGTTTCTTAGTGGTAGGGGGCTTTTAACATATAACGTCCACACCCACAAAAACATAAAAAATTTTTAGTTATCTTTGGTTAAATAATTTAAAAAAAATTCATAATGGGTAAAAGAAAAGTAGTAAAAACGGTAGACGCTAGCGGTAATAAGAAGAAGGTTGTTACTAGAAGAAGCGGGACAGTTGTAACCAAAACTGAGAGAGATGGTGGTTCTTTAGGTGTTAGAAAGGCTAAACGTGTCACTAAAGCTGATGGTTCTTCTAAGACTAAGTCTACAATCAAAAAGTCTAATGGCTCTAAGATAAAATCAAAGACAGCTTATAGTGCTGATGGTTCTTCTATAAAGAGAAAAAGCACTTTTAAGGACGGTTATGGTACTAAGACTAAGAACAGTTCTTCTAGTAAATCTGATGGTTCTTCAAAATCCAAGTACACGACTAATTCTAAAACTCCTGGTAAGACTTACGTACAAAAAAGTAAAACCACTTCTGGCGGTAAAACTACAGAGAAGTATAAAAGCACTAGATTAGGTGAAAATAAAACTAAGAACAAATATTCAAAGGGTGGTTTAGTCCAACATAATTAATGATATATTAAAAAAAATTTTATATATTTACGGCAGTTCGTTTTTGGTTAACGGATTATCTGTTCATAATAAGTAGGGGGTGATATTGTCACCCTTTATTTTTTTCTTATATTTGATGTATGACAGAACATATAAAAACCAAATTCGGAGTAATTAGACAAAAGAAAGACGGAACATACAATGGTTACGTTAATCATGGAAGCAATTACTTTAAGATAGATGAAGAGGACGTGTTTATTGATTATGTTGACTTAGGTTATATAGTACAGCACAACGAGTATATAATGCAGGGAGGAAGCAGCATTAAGTACACTTACACGTGGAAAGATAAGGACGGAATGATTAACGAAGAACCAGTAGTAAGTATAGTGCCTCCCACAATGGTAATGAGGACTAACTTAATTAAACTAGGAGCTTAATGTATTTAGTTAATCTAGATAAGACTGGCAAGGTCATAATGGACGACAGCGTAAATGCTGTAGAAGAGTTCAGAGAAGTAATATCAACGAAAGGTTTAGGGATGAAGGGAATGTTGTATGTATCGCTATTCTGCGACTACGACAGTATATACCGTCATTTTACAGACACTGAACGAGCTCGTATGATAGGTAGTGTTATCTTTAACAACTACGACTGGAAGGGTTCAAAAAATCCGAAAATCGCTAACGCGATACTGATGTATAAGAAATTACAGTTTGACCCTCTTGACGCTCAGCTTCTCGCTTTCAATGAGAAGATAAACGAGTACACGGACCTAATGAAGAAGGTTACGATAGAGGAAGACAATGCGTTGGACTGGCAGAAGATAATGATTGGTATAGATAAGATACTATCTACAAGACAGAAGTTGTTGGATGCTATCGAGCGTAGAGGTGCTCGTACTAAGATTTCAGGGGATGGTGAGTTAAACTATCTAGAAAAGAAACAATCAGTATTAGATAAGAATGGGTAACATTAAGAAATACGCTCCTATTATACATCAGGGTATTCCTGATTTCAATCCAGAAAGCGTTTCATATAGAGAATTTTGGGATGAGCAAATAGAGAGATGCAAGCACGGGTATAAGCCTCCAGGGATGGATTTCATTACTGGTAAACATTATTATTATCTAAACTTCTATAAAATTTTAGGTAATTCTGGTGAGAAGGGTGGTCGTAAATCTCTTATCGCTCCTTGGTATAGAGACATGGATAAGGAATACTTTGACTTGTTCGATACGTGCAAGGAAGAAGAGAAAGGAATGATTGTTATTAAGGCTAGGGATAAAGGGTTCTCTTATATGAATTCTGGTATCCTAGCTCAGGAGTATACATTTTACCCACACAATGAAGTAGGTATTGCAGCTGGTTTACAAGTTACAGCCGATTCATTTTTCCAAAAAGTTAAGAAAGGTTTATATAATCAAGAGAATATCTTTAGGCATTCTATTTTAAAAGATGCTGATGAGGTAGTTCGTTCTGGTTATAAAAGAAAAAATATCGAAGGTAAGTGGGAGATTGGTGGTTTCCAGTCTGTTATACATTGCCGTACAATGAGTAATCCTGAAGTATTTAAAGGAGAGCGTTTATCTGTTATGGTATTTGAGGAAGCTGGGGAATTTAAAGAGTTACTTAACGCTTATATGTCATCGAAAGCATGCTTCATGGATGGGAACGAACAATTTGGTGTTCCTATTATTGGTGGTACGGGTGGTGATATAGAAACCTCTTCTAAGGATTTCATGGATATGTATTATAATGCTGATGCGTTTAATCTTATCCCTATGTTTATTCCTGCTACAAAATGTTACCATGGGTTCTTTGATACTAAGACTGGAATCTCTCAGGAAGCAGAAGCAAAGGAAAAGCTTATGGCAGAGAGAGACCAACTGAAGAAGTCAGACAATCAAAAGGGTTTCAATCTTCATATACAAAACTATCCACTAACCGTAGAGGAGGCATTCTTACAGACTAAGTCTTCTATGTTTAACGTAGCTAAGATTAACGACCAAAGGAGCGCTATACTTTCCAGTAATACGCTAACTAATCAAGTACAAAAAGGTTACTTAGAATGGGAGGGTGAAGAAATGAGTGTTAGATGGATACCAGATGGTGCTGGACCTTATAGAATACTTGCTCACCCAAAGACAGAATACAAAGGCTTAGACATTGGAGGTATTGATTCTTATGACCAAGACCAGGCATCTACAGATTCTTTAGGTTCTGCTGTTATATATAGGAGATTTTACAGTACTGAGATGGCTAGTAACTACGTTGTAGCCGAGTACACAGAAAGACCAAGGACAGCAGAGGAGTTTTGGGATGGGTGTCTTAAACTGGCTGTTTACTATAACTCAGAAATGTTAATAGAATTTACCAAAATAGGTATTATTGACTACTTCAAGAGAATGGGAGGTTTAAAGTTCTTAAAAGAAAGACCTACGGCAGCTCACTCTCCAAAGACTGTAAATAGAAATAGGTACGGTATCCAGATGAACAAGCACACCAAAGCTGTGATGGAGCAATACCTACAGAAATACGTAGAAGAAAACTGTGACGACATATATTTCATTGACTTATTAGACGAATTAGCGAACTATAGAGTACGAAATACGGATAGGGTTATTGCGTTTGGACTGTGTCTTATACATGACATTGACATTTACGAAAAAAGTGTTAAATTTGGGGAGTCAGAACAAAAAAACTTAGGATTCGTATACTACCGTAGAGAAAATGGTAGGCTAGTACCGTATAAAGAATAAAAAAACTATGGGTTTAAAAAAATACTCTTTTCCAAGACAGTCTATATCCGACAGCGAAAAAGATTTAGAATGGTGTAAAGAAAACTTAAAAGCTATTACTAAGTATGTTGGTAGTAATAGTAGTGGTCCTGAATCTAAACTTTCGGGTAGAGAAAAAGATATAGCTAATTATAATCTCTATAATGGTCATTTAAATGCTGCTGATTATGAATACATAACAGACCAGTACGGAATACCTTATCCTGCGCAATTAGCAAACTTCCCTTTAATATCTACTAAGATTGACTTATTAGTTAATGAAGATGGAGAAAGACCTTTAGATAAGAAAGTTAAATCAATAAATAAAAAAGCTGCTATAAGAAAAGAGAACTTTAAGGTCTCTATGGTGGTAAATAAACTATTGAAAGAAGTAAAGCACGAGTTCAAAGAGAAGTTTGGAGTCGAAGCTGAAACTGAAAACGATAAATTCCCTATACCAGACGACATAGATGAATATATGCGTTATGAGTATAAGGAGCTTATAGAAGAGGTTTGTCAGGACGGGTTAGATTACCTTATTGATAGATACAGACTTAAAGATACGTTCAGAGATGGACTGAGAGACTTCTTAGTTACAGGTAAGGTATTCTACAAGGTGTATATCAAAAACGGAGACCCGTTTACAAGAAGAGTAGACCCTAGAACCCTTATCTGGGACAAGACAGTACAAAGCGATTACTTAGAGGACGCTCAATGGGCAGCCGAAGAAAGATGGCTTACTGTTAATGAAGTTATAGATGAGTATAGAGATGATTTAGAACCTAAAGATATACAGAAGTTAGAAGAGCTTGGTGCTATTAATAGTAACGAGGGATTGTCTAATTTCAATAGTGAGTTTGATTGGGTGGACTACTCAGAGAACAAAGGCGTAAGATTACGTATTGTTACTGCTGAATGGAAGTCTATTAAAGAACTTAAATACAAAGTTTCAGAAAACAAACACGACCCTAAGACTCCATTTAAAAAAATCGTAAAGACCGACTATAAATCTCGTAAAAACGAGAAAATGGAAAGTATTTTCGTAGACGATGTATGGGAAGCTACAGAGATAGCTGGTCAAGTATGGGTTCAATGTAGAAGACGACCTAATCAGGTTCGTTCAGTGGATGATGCAGGTAGTACACCTCTTTCTTATGCTGGATGTATACATAACCACACAACTGGTAATAGTAAGTCATTAGTTGATTTATTACGCCATACACAAATGCTCTATAACATTGTACATTACCATATAGAACTTACATTGGCTAGAGCTGGTGGTAAAGCTGTTATATATGACGTTGCACAATTACCTACTAATATTGGTATGGATATGCAGACTGTAATGTATCACTTGAAGACTGATGGGGTAATACCTATCAATAGTATGCAAGAAGGTGGAGATGCTACTAAGTTTAATCAATTCCAACAGGTAGATTTTACTTTATCTAGCTCAGTACAGCAATTAATAAACCTTAAGCTTATGCTTGAGCAAACTGCAGGACAAATATCTGGAGTATCACCTCAAAGAGAGGGTGCTATATCTCAGTATGAGTATGTTGGTAATGTTCAGCGTTCTGTAGTACAATCTTCTTTATCTACAAAGGGTTGGTTTCACCAGCACAATGAAGTGAAGAAAATGGTATTCGAAAGACTTTGTAATCTTATGAAGATAAGTTGGTCTGAAGGAAAGAAGGCAGGTTACGTATTAGGAGATGGTGGATTTAAGTTCTTAAATGTATTACCTGATATTGCATTAAATGACTATGGTATATTTATAGGAGATTCTGGTAAAGATGATGCTATGAGAAAAATGGTTCAAGAGATGTCTGCACAAGCACTACAGAGTGGTAATTTATCTTTATTAGATGCTATTAAAGTTCTTAAGACTGAAAGTCTATCTGAAGCTGAAGTTGTTTTAGAAAGAGGATTAGACGGAATGAAGGAAATGCAAGAACAAATGCAACAACAACAAGCACAGCAACAACAGATGATGCAAGAACAAGAAGCTCAGAAATCAAAAATTGAAGCTCAACAGAAAGAAGCAGAGTTGTTAAATAAAATACAAATCGCTCAAATAGGTGCTGACTCTAGGATTGAGGTTGCGGAAATTCAAACTGAACAAAAACAATCTTCTGATTTACTAAAAGAAGAAAATAAAGTTCGATTAGAAGCTGCAAAAGCAGACTTACAAGACCAAATGAATGATAACGAGTCACATAGAAATATTAACCAACCAAATGCAAAGAAATAATTTAATATCTTTGTAGAAACTAAAAAGCAAGGCATGGCAGGCGCAAACAACATTATAGAGCAATTAGAAGCTGAAAGTAAGGACAGTAGTTTTGATGCAACAGCATTCATTTCATCTGACACAGCTAAAGAGGTAGACAAGATTGAAGAATCCCCTACCCCCTTGATAGCTAAGGAAGTAGAAGTAGAAACAGTCGAAGATACTCCTATAGATACGACAACCGATAAGGTTGTTGCAGAAGAGGATGATTCAGACTCATTCAGTTGGGGAGAAATCGAGGTCGAAGCAAAGGTAGAAGAACCTGTAGTGGAAATCGAAGAAGAGAAAACTGACGAAGATTGGGATTCTGCAGAAAAACCTAAAGAGAGTTTTGACTGGAATGAGGTCGGAGAAGAACTAGGAGTTCATGCGAAAACTAGAGAAGAGTTCGTTTCCCAAGTTAAGGATATGATGGCTAACCCTGTAAAGGACAATGACGCTATAAATAACTTACAAGAGTTCTTAAAAAATGATGACGCAGCATTAGTTAAAGCTGATTTAGAAGCAGCTAACTATGATGAGGAGTATATTACAGATACTGTATCAAGATTACAGGATTCTGGATTATTAAAAAGAGAAGCAACCCAAATAAGACAACAGCTTCAAAAATACATTCGCTCAGAAAGAGACAAGCTTAAAAATGCTAAGGTTTCATCTGAACAAGAAGAACGAGCAGGACAAGAACAAGCTAGAAAAGACTTACAAGGCCATATTAAGGGTAAGAAAGAGTTTTTTGGTGGAAAGGTGTCCAATGCTGATAAAAAAGAATTATACGGTTATATAACAAAAGGAGATTTTTCTAAAGAGATATTCGAGACTCACGCCAATGTTGCTGAGGCTGCTTTTCTTTGGAAGAACAAGAACAAGATTTTCAAGATGATGAAAACGCGAGGCGTTGAACAAGGGAAATCTTCTATTCTTGACAATATTACAGCTCCAAGTAAAACAACACGAAGCAGTAATTCATTCGAGACAAAGTCTGAGGGATTCGATGCTAAGGCGTTTTTAGGTTAAAATCTATAATAGGTTAGTTAAAAAATAATTAAATTTTAAAAAAAACAAAATGAAGGTTTATAATGCAAAATATGACCCAGCATATAACACAGCGGATAACTCCCTTGTAAATAATATGCTAAAGTACCCTGAGATTGCGAAGAAAATCATTGAATTGTATCCTCGCTACTCTATGACGTACTTACTAGAACGCCTAGGATTTGGTGCTTCTGAAAAAGTAATTGGTGGAAACTCTTTCGAGTGGAAAATCATGCAACGTTACAAGTCTCCTGCGAAATTAGACGTAGGTGAAGCTGGTAACTATGCAGCTGGTTCTGATTACACAATCAAAATTTCAAGTGAGGCTGGTGAAGACGAGTATTGTATGCTTGCTGTAAATGATGTAGTTCGCTTTAAATCAGGTGCTACTGCTTTAGTTACTTCTATAGGTACAATCGCTACTGGTGAAGATGGATTTACTTCGGTTGTTGTAAAAGCAATTGATGCTGATGAATCTGATAAAGTTGCAGGTGATGTAGTTGCCGTAATTGGTTCTGCTTTTGGACAAGGTTCATTAGGTGATGAAGTTGGTGAAGGTTATGCTTACCCAGAAACTCACAGAAACCACTTAACTCTTTCTCGTAGAAAGTGTAAAATTAATGGTATTGACTTACACGATGTAACGTGGGTTGAACACAACGGAAGTCGTCTTTGGTACTTTACTAAAGAACAACAAATGACTGACCAATTCATGTACGAACTTGAATTGAACAGATGGTTTGGTAAATCTTCTATGGATACTGGTATGGCTCATCCTGGTGATGCTGGTGACCCGACTAATGCTGGTCTTCCAATTATGGGTGACGGGATTTTAGCTCAGATTGCTGCTGCTAATCAATTCACGACTGCTGGTCTTGGAATTACTGAAGGCGAATTATTGAAATTTATCGGTACTTTATCTTTAAGTTCTTTAAAAGCAACTGGTAACGAATACGTAGTATTTACAGGAATGCAAGGAATGATTCAATTCCAACAAGCTATGACTGCTCACTTGGCAACAATGGGTTCTGCTGCAAGCTTAATTGCATCTAAGTCTGGTGAAGGTGTAGCTGTAGGAACTAACTTTACTTCTTACTCTGCTTTAGGTAACAACATCAAGTTGGTACACAACCCTTGTTTTGATGACCCGAATGTAGCTAACATGGAATCAGGTATTTCTGCTACTGGATTTAACACTTCTCAATTATCAGGTTTAATGGTAGTTATGGATATGAGTGTTCAAGACGGTGTAGCTAACGTAGAGCTTATCTCTAAAGGTGCTGAAGGATACAACAGAAACTATGTTAAGAAATATGTTGCTGGTATGATTAACCCGAACGACCCGTCTTCAATGATGGCTGCTAACGGTAATGATACTTTCGAATGTCATATCTTATCTGAGTCTGGAGTTATTATTCGTAACCCACAATCTTGCGGTGTAATTATGCCTGCTGGATTAACAATCTAATTAATTAAATTAAAAACTTTTAAATACAAATAAAATGGCTGAAGAAAAATACCTTAAGCAATACGAAAAATCCGCAACTGGTAATTATTTACTACGTTCACGCGGTATTCTAGCAAATATCATCACTCAAGGTGATGTTGATACAGTCCTAACTCAGGAAGACTCTGGTTCTGCTGTACTAGTTACTGTAACTATAGCTACAAATGTAGCAGTTACTTTACCTGCAGCTAAAGCTGGATTAGAATTCAAATTTGTTAACTGTGTGTCTAATGCAGCAGCTGGAGATTTAGTTATCTCTGCAGCAGTAGCAGGTACTATCGTAGCGTTATCTGCTGGTGATGCAGACGCTGATGGTGCAACAGACTTAGCAGCAGACTCTGTAACTATCGAAGCAGCATCTGTTGGTGGAGAAGTTATCGACTTTATCTGTGATGGAGTTAAATGGTTCGCATCGGTTAAGCAAAGTGCTCTCGGTTCTGTAACATTTGCATAATAATTAGAGATAATTATAAAAATATTCACCCCTTCTTCGGAGGGGGTGTTTTTTAACTTAACAATAAATAAAAGCAAGATGGAGATTACTAAAAACCTTATTCATTACACGCACAACAAGTACAAAAAAATTACCAACTTCAATTTTGGTAGTGCGTACAAAGACAAGACAGGAAGATTACACGAATTAAAAGACATTAATGGGCTTGAGCAACAATTTGTTACAAGTAGAGCGTCTTTTATTCTTAATACTTCTTTGGAAGGGGATATTTTAACAGATAATTGGTTAAAGACTCACCCGTCTATAGAATCAGCTTGGACTCGTATTGATATACAAGAAAAAGAAAAGCAAGATACTGCAGATACTTTAGATTCTGCTCAAGCAATTATCGAAGCTGCTAAAATGAACGTAGAAGATGTTATAACTTTTGCTAAACTAAGCAAGATGAACATTAAATCTAATACAGACGTACTAAGAGCTAAGGTTATTAAGATTGCTCAAAACAGTCCTGAGAAGTTTATGGAAACTCATTTTGACCCAGAAAAAGATTATAGAGTATTTATTCTAGACGCTTTAAAGTCAAAAAATCTTACTTATAAAAACAGTACTTTTATGTACGGAAAACAAGCTATTGGTACTAACGAAGAACAGGTGATTGTTTGGCTTAAAGATAACAAAGACATCTTTGCTTTAATCAAGCACGAACTTAGAGGAGAAGAACCAAAAGCTAAAGTAAAAACTAAAGTAAAAGCTTAATAAATGGCAGTAGCTATAAGTAGTGATGCGATAGGTAATATATACCCAAGGATAAGACAAATTGTAGATAGGGAAGATACAGCGTATTTCTCTGACTCTCAATTACTTATGTTTACGGAGATGGCTACCGATGAGTTCTTGCAACAATACTATACCATCTTTGAATCTAGCCAAGATGCTAGAGACAAGCTGGAAGGATTGGTTGTAACTCAGTCCGTGTCTCTTGCTTCACCATTTTCAATAGCGTTAAGTGGTTTAAGTAGCACTTATTATAGATTACTTTCTGCTAGGTTAACAATTACACCCAACACTTCTGTAAAGATTATACAACTTGCTGATTACTCTGCATATATAAACGACCCTTTCAATAAGGCTGATGCACATAATCCTGTTATATATGAAGAGGGTGGTAACCTTAAAGTTTTAGGAATAATGAATACAACCTCAATAGATTTAACTTATTTATCTTACACCACAGTTTGGTCTGATTTAAGTAATCATTCCTATGAGGAAATAGCACAGATTGCTGCAAGAAAAGTTTTACAATCCCTAGGCGACCCTAGATACCAGCTTATGCAAGCTGAGATTCTAGAAAGGCAAACAGCTCTAGGGGGCGGAAAACGTGGTAATTAGAAGGCGCTTTATGCTCCCTTGCTTTGAGAGGGCGGTTGTGGTGTTAACTACACCGCCCTTTCTTTATTTAAAAAAACAAATATGGCAACATTAAACGAAATAGCGTACAACATAAAAAACATCGTAGAAGGTGGTGTAGCTTCAGATGACTCTAATTTATCTATGAGACAGATAAAGTATATGATTCATGCAAAGAGAGCTGAAATACTTTTAAAGTACACGGATAATGGAAGGAAAACTTCTGAAGCCATGTATCAGATAGACGTAATCACTCCAAACGTGGAAGGGACTACTTATAAGCCTTTTGTAGGCTTTAACAATAACAGAGCGATACGAAGTATCGTCTACAAGGATTCAGACTCTGTAGACGCTGATATGGAGTTATTGGCTATAGTGCAAGACCATGATAGGGTTTTCATTCAAGAGTCGAGGTTTATGCGTAATGTTACTAAGAAGCATGCGTCACTCACCCCAGATAAAGTTTTTGTATTTGAAGGGGACTCTACAGTGTCTGGAGGTGTTTTAGAATTTAAAGCTATATTCTCAGACCCAACTACTGTAAGTTCTTACGTAAGCGATGACGATACTCAGTATCCGTTCCCTACAGAGTTATTGAGTATTTTAACTCAAGACATTATAGGTAAAGAAGTAGTAATGCTTTATAATCTTTCAGCAAACACTCCAAACAATCAAACGGATGAAAAAACCAAGTCTAAAAAAGTACAAAGATAAGTATGTTAGTCTTAGGGATATATATAGAACCATTAGGAAGGGGTTAATATTTAACAATAGGCAGATGTCTTATTCTGTTTACTTCAATATAATGGTTGCCTTTCTTCAGGAACTGATAAGGGAAGTCGCTCTAGAAAAAGAACAAGTAGAGCTACCTCACAAGATGGGTAAGATGTATATCAAGAAAGAGCTACATAAAAGACCGTTTCATGTGCAGATAGATGTAAATGAGTATGAGCGAACGGGGGAAATAATTAGATACAAAGTGCCTATACTAGACGATTATTACAATAAGTTAGTTTGGGAGAGAGCATCAAAGTATAAGCGATATAAAATATTACCTTTAAAAAGGTTTAAGGAAATAATTAATACTGTAAAAGAATACTAGTATGCAACCAAGAATTAGTGTAAAACAAGTAGTAGCGGCAGTTATTAGAAATCTAGGTGTGCAAGATGCAGCTAGAGAATTTAGTACTTTTGTTGAATGGGCATTTGAAGCGGAAAAGAAGATAGGAACATTTAAAACGTTCGTAACTAAAGAAGCTACAATATCTATATCAAACAAGCAAGCTGCTTTACCAGAAGACTTAATAGAAGTCATAGATGTAAAAAACGCTAACGATGTATATTACGAACCACAGACTAAGTCTTTTAAGACTTCAAACACGCAGAACTTAAGTTATAAGTATTACCTAACAAGTGGGTTTATACAATTCTCAAGCGTTGCTGATTCATCTATACAGATTAGTTATATAGCTTTAGATACTGACTCAGATGGATACCCTACTATGGAAGCTAACCATGAAGATGCTGTATCTCATTATATAATGTACAAATACAAGGCGAGAGATTACTACAATCAAAAACTGCCTAGATATATTTATATGGACATGAAGCAAGAATGGAGTAGATTGTGCGCTCAAGCTAGAGGTAATGATAACATGCCTAACAGGAATCAGATGAGAAATATATCCAAGATTTGGAATAGTTTAATTCCTGTAAATGCTAACCACTCTAACTAAGACTAACAATGGCTAAAACGGTAAGACAACAACTCTCAGATTTAGTTGCTGGTAAAAAACCTAACTTATTTTATAAGGGTTTAAATACAGACACTGACGAACACATCATAAACAATAGCCAATATTCGTCAGCGATGAATGTTAGATTGAATGCTAAAGATGGAGATTTAGGTACTATACAGAACTTACAATCTAACCATGTGGCGGGTAATATTGGACTTGTTGGATATAAATTTTCTCATACAGAGACAGCAGATAAGCTTTGGGTTTTCGGAAGCGGAACTCCTTTAAACCAAACACTTTTCAAGATAACATTTAAATTTGGGACTACTGGTGGATTTCACTCATTTAACGGAAGTGATGGTTACGATGTAGACACAACTTCTGGTACATTTAGTCAGGGGTCGTTTCAGTATGATACAAGTTACTATTCTAATCAAGACTTATTGCTACATTGTTTTGAGGTTATGCGTAATGATTCAGCTTTTACAGATGTAATGTCTGTTTCTTTGCATCCAGCCTCAACGAAGTATGGTCCAGTAAGCTTAATATTTATACCTGTAGACCAATCTTTAACCCCAAACTCTGTAGGTATCACTACCTACTTATCAACCACTTTAGCTTTAGGGCTTGATGGCGGGACTGCAACCAGTATATCTACTTCAATTGACACGTGGAATGCTTACTATTATTCACAAACAGTCCCTCTACTATTACAACCAGTTTCATTAACATCTTTCAGTTCTTATATTGCTGCGGTATGTTATATTAGCGAGTACGTTCAAGCTGTTGTTAAAATATTTGTAACAGAGACGGGTGAAATATCTTCTGTATCTCCTGTTGTTTTTGCTGACTTCTCTATATCAAACAACTATCAAGCTATTAAGGTAGAGAAAATAGAGGAGAACCAGAACTACAATAGAATATACTGGACTAATGGTATACACCCTATTAAGACTGTAAACTTAAATTCTAACAGTACTTTTTATAACAATTTCGATAGTCCTGACGACTTTAATTTATTTTCAAACTCCCCATTAAACCCACCAGAGATAGTTTCAGTTACAGATAGTGGAGCTGTAAAGTGTGGTAGTTGGTCTTATTGCTATAGGCTTATAACTTCAGATGGTAAATATTCTGTAGTATCTCCTATAACAAACCCGCTACCTCTACTATTGTCTTCTAAATCAAGTTCTTACGAATCTGCTATAGGAGGGAATGTATCGGAAAACTCAGGTAAGTCAATATTTCTACGTGCTAATGATATAGATACTGTATACTCTAGAATACAATTAATAGGTATACAATACTTAGATAATCATGGGGGTGCTGCATTCTTTTTATTAAAAGATGAAAAGATAGATTCTTCCACCGTAAATCTAACGCATACTGGAAATGAAATAACCACACCTATAACTGCAGCAGAAATATTATCTAAAAGTAATACGTGGGATATAGCTCAAGATATAACTGTAAAGGACAATAGGTTATTAGCTGCTAACTTACAAAACACATCATCATCATTAATAGAGGATAATAACACCTTCAGAGTAAAGTCTTGGAAGCATACGGCTGCAGCTGCAGATTTTGATACAGCGCCTGGTTCTGGGGCGTACCAATCACATACTGAATTAAACAACCCTGAGATATACGAAGAAGACCTTTATAAGTTAGTTGCGACTGATACCAATGACCACAGGTACGCTTACGCAGGAACTGGAAATACTGAAAAAATGTTATTCGGGGCTAGTACTGAAGGATACGAAGTTTCAGATTCAAATGGAGTATATGTAACATTTAAACTTAAAAAGTTTACTTTAGACAAAGCAGACTATTGGAGCAAAATAGCTACTGACGACCCAGAGTACCCTCAGAACAGTAATGATGATGGTTATTGTGAGCCACCATTCTATGGTCCTTTATCTAAAAGCGGGGAAGATGGATATTTTGATAACTACAAGAACCCAGTATTTGCTCAAAAGCATGTAGGTTATATGCGTGATGAGATATATCGTTTTGGTATACAGTTATTTGATAAAGAAGGAAACCAAACATACACATACCCTGTAGGTGATGTTAGATTCCCGCCAATAGAATCTGACTATAGGGTATTAGGAACTACCCCTGGTGATTACACGCCTATTGCAGGTGGTGAAGTAAACCCTCTTAAATATGTTTTATGTGATAATAATGGTGATGGGTACATACTTTACCCAGAGTTTAGGGTTAAGTTATCAAATGCCGTTGTTAAAAACATTTCTGGCTTTAATATAGTTAGGGCTGTAAGAAACGATACAGACAAAAGAGTTATAACCACTGGTTTGTTAAATAACACTCTTAGTTATAAAAACGCTACAGGTAATGGTCATTTTAAAAACAGGCTAGGGTTAGATAAGCAGAATTTATTTACACAAGTAACTGGTTCTGCTGCGTTCGGAGATTCGGAACAGAGCTCTTTGGTGACTTTAGATTCTCCAGATGCAATGTTTGGAGTCTTTAACTATACAAGTAATCAGTCTCATCAAATAAAGATAGCATCTAAGTTATTAAATAAGAGCTACTTAAATACAGACAAGCCTACAGGTTCTACAGACAATCACTTACACATGGATAACAGTGGTGATGAAGTTACTTGGATGAGGGATAATAATACTAATAGTATTTTTTATGCTGCTCCATTTGCTTCTGACTATACAGTACCACCTAACAATCTTCATTTAGAGCAACTATCAATGTTTTCTAAATATTATTCAGCAGATGTTGAAGACCATGCTCTTACATTGTCAGGTAACTCATCTTACTATATAAAAAACATTCATTACGGTCAGCTTGTGGGTGCTGGAGAAATTGTACCTAGCTCACTTACCACAGAAACTAAAGATTTTGTTAATGCTGCTTGGATATATTCTTCTTCAGACTCTGACCAAACCCTAGATAGTCATGATTTAAATGCAATATCTTTAAGCTCTTCTCTTATATATAGAGAGAGTGGTAAGACTCAGCATGGTAATGCGACTATTCTAATTGCTATGGATAGTAATGAGGTTTTTGATATGGACCATGCTAACCTAGACATAGCCTCTTCGGCTATACGGGTTGAGGGTGGTAGTTATGCTGCAGCCAAAGGGTACGCAAAAATAATCAACCCAATAACAGTTGCTTCTGGGCAGTACGGAGGTAGTACTGTTACTAACTTTGAAAATACAAGATGGATAAGCACTGGAGCGTCCGTTCACGGAAGTGAGCTTAGTTCAGAAAGTGAAATGATAGTCCCTGTATTTGGTGGAGATACTTACGTTAATATGTTCTCTTTAAATAAGTTCCATAAAAACAGCTACGGAGAAAATACCACTTATAGAATAACTCAAGGAGTTGTATTCCCTGTAGAGTCAAGTATAAATATAGACCTAAGAGAGGGTGGTTATTTCGGGAAAGATAGACCCAACCTAAACAAGGAAGATGACTATACCTACAATAAGTCTTACTCTGCTTCAAATAATTTAAAAAGTTTTCCATCTAAAGATTCTGATATAGATTTAGTAACGGATTTCAAAAACATGGTAGCTGTTTCTAATGTTAAGGTAGCTGGCCAGACACAAGATGCATTCTCTAGATTTGATGCAAATGAAATATTTGAAGTTAACGCTAATTATGGCGCTATAAACAACTTAGCTCTATTTAGAAATAACGTATACGCTATACAGGAAAATGCAACATCTATATTATCAATAAATACTAGAGCTTTAATTAATTCTAAAGATGGTTCGGCTATATCAATACAAAGTGCTTTAGGTACTGGAAGTGTTATAGAGCGTAATGACTACATAAGCACAAAGTACGGTAGTCAAAATAGAATAAACTCAACTTCTACAGACTTAGGTTTGTATTGGTATGATGGAAATAATAACACAATTTGTGAGGTTGATGTAAAGTCACCACAGCAAGTTGCTGATATATCATCAATCAAAGGATGCTCTTCTTTGTTGAGTTCTATTGAGAATGTAAAAATATATGACAACCCTCTAAATGTAAGTACATCGACTGGTAGTGAGGGAGGTATAAACATTGCCTACAACCCTATATATAACGAGTTACTGTTTAGTATTAGTCATTACTCTTCTGGTATGGTTTATAAAACAATAGCCTATGATGAAGCTTTAGGAGTTTTCACTTCAGAAAGAAGCTACAGCACGTTCATTAGTACGTACCATAAAGGTATTCTTTATACTGTAGGTACAGACAACGGAACTAACGTAACATCTAATCACGTCAATAGAAAAACAATATACTCACACGACACCCTATCAGCGACATACAACACCTTTTATGGTATAGCTGGTGATAATCCTTTTGTGGAATTCACGAACAACGAAGAGACTGTAAGTCTAAAGGTTTACGATAAATTAGTTGTGAATAATAATGGAACGTCTGATTCTCGTATTTTTAGTACATTTGCTTACAGTACGAATAACGATGCACTGTCCAGTTTAGATTTGTCGGTAACTGAGATAGATAGAATGGGTGTTGGAAAACACATAATTCCTATACATAAAGATACGGGAAGATTTAAAGGTAACTACTTAAAGGTGAAAATGACTCAATCAGAAAATCCAACCACTCAAGGATTTAATTTATTTTCAGTTGTTAGTCATTATAGAAAAAACATTATATAATGAGAAAATTAGACATAGGAAAACAAGCTAAAGAAAGAACTAAGTACGAGATACTAGCGGAAAGAGAGGCTGATAGATTAAGTCAATACGACCCAGAAGGTACGTCTTATCATAAGGTGAAATATACTGGAGAGACTTTTCAAAGAATGTTCCCTCAACTGTCTGAGAAATACGGGTTTACGGGAAGAGGTAAAGAGTTACTTATTCCTTACAATGCCGAGAGCCCAGGTACGCAACTAGAACCTATAGGTCTTTCTAGTATTCCAATAGAGAATATAGCCCAAGAATTAAGAGGGGAAAGAAAGGTAGAGCACGTAAAGAAGATAGAAAAACCAATAACTAAAGAGGTTAATAAACCTAATAGACTTCAAATAATTGCCGCAGTAAACCCTGAAAGCGTAGATGAATCTATGTATGATGGTAATAGGTTTACGAATGTAGGCTTCATGGAGTACGACCCTGTCACAAACGAAAGAAGGTCTTTAAAACCAACCCCTGGTTCAGATACTTTTGCTAATCAATTAGGTACATGGCAAGATGACTTTAAGAGTCCTCACGCTCAGCCTGTTGTTGATTTTACGTCTTCAGACGGGCAAAGGATACATGGTGGTATTGATTCATTGATGGAGGTTTATGGAGACACACCTAGATTATCCACTATACACGAACAAAATAAAATGAAAAAAACTAACACCCCAATCTCTTATAGTAATGGAGGTGAAGTAAAGAAATACCAAACAGGTGGTGAAATAGTGAACCCATACTCTTGGAGTAATCCAGGCGAATCGTCTATGCCTAACTTGACTCAACCTAACCAAACTACTATCGACCCACTTCAGGCTGATACGGTTTTAAGTAGTGCTCCATCTCCAGCCCCACCTACTGACCCTGGTGGCGGGAATCAGATGGGTAGTTTTACTAACTACTTAGATACAGGAATGGAGGTTTATGGAAGTATAGCGTCAGGAATTCAAGGGACTAAAGATTTCTATAAAGGCTCAGACGATAGTATTGATTACGATGTAAAGCAAGCGACTAAAGATTTTAAAGACGCTAGAGGAGCTAAGGCTGAAGGGATAGGTAACGCTGTAGGTACAGCTGTTGGTTCTGCCTTTCTTGGTCCTGTAGCAGGTAAGGCGATAGGTAAGGCTGCTGGGTTTTTAGCTGACGAAGGAAGTAAGCTTTTTGGTGTAGGTAAAAAAGCTGAAGCTCACATGGATGAAGAGTTAGGCGAAAGCATGGATTACAATCAAAATGAAGAAAGAGCTGCAGTTCAAGCTCAAAATGCAGAAAAACGACAAAGTAATGTTTCTAATTACTTAAAAGAACTCTCTAGCCCTCAAGGTTATGCAGAGCTAGGAGGTATGTTATATGGTAACTCGCACACTAATGGTGGGATTATGATAGAAGCAGAAGGTGGTGAGTTTATTACAAAGAAGTCGGCTATGTCTGATGATGCTGTAAAAACAATTACTGGAACGAATAAGCAAATAGTATCAAAAATTAATGCAAACGCAGGAGGAAAGAATCCATTTCCTGGAGGAAAAATAAACACCTATGGCTGATAAGAAGAGTAATATAGCAAAGTACCAAAAACAGATAGATAATAATAAATATCTACAGTACCTTATATATGTAACATACAAAGAAGAGGCAGGTAAAACCTCTACGGGGATGCCTAACTTAGGTTCGTTCAATGAAAGCAACGACCCTAAAATTGGAGGTAACTCATCAGCTTTCGGTATGGGTCAATTCACTGCGGACACTCGTAACGACATATTAAAGAAATATGGTATCGATGCCTGGAGTGAAGACAGGAAAGAACAAGAGGCTGCCGTTATAGCCCTAACTGAACATAGGGGTTATTTAGCTCAAGTATCAAACGGTAGGTTTGAAAGTTTAGCAGAGAACGGCCCTTGGGAAGCTTTTAAATCACCTGACTCAGAAATATTAAATTTCTTTGAGCAAGGGGATTGGAATATGGAATTAGAAGATATGAGAAATGGCGCAAGATTTGCCCCTCAAGAATCTATTGCCAACATTAACCCTGAGATATGGGCACTGAAAGAAAATATATACAAAAGTAAAGGAGTTAACCCGTTAGATAATGCATCTGAAGGTTCTGACGCATCTATAGAGTCTAAAAGAATAATTAAAGAACAAATGGAAGAGCTTGAAAAAACTCTACCAAAAGGTGTTGATAATGCAGGTGAAAGAATACAAACTAGAGCAACCGCATTAGAAGCTTTAAATAAAGAGCACGGTCTGGGTGTTTATAAAACTCCAGACTTTAAAGGTCTTACATGGAAGAAAGAAGCTTACGGAGAGACTAATGCAAAGATATTTAAGCACTTAGGCTTATCTTATGATGAGGATAAGACTTTCTTGCAGAACGCGGAAGACAACGCAGACAAAGAAGGTATAGATAGAGCTATTCAGTTTGAGGGTAAGTTTAGAGAGAAACTTTTAAGCGATATGAGCTTCAACGAATACGAAGACATATACGCAGAAGAAGATTACAATATATTTACCAACATAATCTACCCAGATAAAACTGTAGGTCATGTATTAAGAGACCAAGAGGCTGCTGACTACAAGGCAACAGGTAAAGCGTCTTTAGATAAGATACAAGCCGTATTAGATAATGCTGACAAGTACAACTTAAGCGCTTCAGACAGAAGGGCTTTAGTAGCTCAAAAAGAGGCTGTTTTAAAGTCGTTAAAGCAAACTAAACGATTTGAGCTTATAAGTCCAAACCAAAAAAGAACTGAACAACTAAACCAATTCGTTGGTATTCATGGTATTACTGAGCAGGAAAAGAAACCGATGCAGTTCCATCTTGACATCTTTAAGGAGGCTGACAAATTTACGGATAATATATCCACTCCTGAAAGAATACAAGCAGACGCTCAGGAGGAGATGGTTAACCTTGAAGAAGAGAAAGAGGAAGAGAAAGAAAAACCAAAAGCTCCTGCTTACGACCCAACAGAAGGAGGTAAGTATGTAGATGTTCCTAATGTAGCGGGAGCAGAACATACAGACGAAACTACTACAGAAGGCTTGTTAAATGAAGAGCAAGAGGTTACTTTAAGTGAGAGCAATCAATTAGCCCCACCTACCCCTAAAACAAGAGTTGGTAAAGTTCTAGCCACGCTACAAATCGGAGGGCAAAAAGCTTCCGACTTCCTTCAAGATAAAGGTATTAATTCTGATAGCGTTAATAACGCTTTGAGAGCTGGAGCAGGTTTACTATCTTTATACGATGCTACGAGAGAAGATAAAGTTAACAAAGCAAAAGTATCGCCTTTAATGTTAGAGGCTGTACGTAAAGCTGATGAGATTTCTGAAAATGGTATGCCTTACGAACAACAAATGGCTGCGATTAAAGACATGAATAACGCCTACGCAGGTGCTATGAAGAATGTTATGGCTATCTCTGGTGGGCAAAGAGGTGCTGCATTAGCTAATATGGGCGGTGTAGATGCTGCTAGGGTTAATGGTCTTGTGGATTTAGCTGCTAAAAGTTCAGACATGAGAATGGAAGGTATGAAAATGTACCAAACAGCTGTAGGTGAGTATACTAAAACGAAACTTACTGCAGATATGTCTAACGAAGCATTGCAAAAGAAATTAGATATGTCTAGAAAAGATAGATTAGCTAAAGTTGGTTCTACTCTTTACGAGCAAGCTATGGAGTTTAATAGAAACTTCAAAGATGAAGACACAAACACAGCATTGCTGGATGCTATAGCTGGAATTGATGACGTTACTAAAAGTGCTGAAGCTAATAAGTTAGCTCTAGAAAATTTAACGAAAATATCTGAGTCAGGGTTTGACCAGATACAAACAGGAAAGTAGATTATGGGATTAGATTTTTCAAAAATTTCCAACGCAATGACTACTTTTAGTAAGTCTCCTGCTGCGAGAAAACAGAACAAATACGGTATACAGGAAGCTTTATTGGTAAAAGACTTGCAAGAGCAGAAAAGAGCTAACGAGCTAGCCTCCTATTCAGCTACAGCAGCTGCAATGCAAGAAACCTCTTCAATAGCCCAAAAGCTTGGCGTTAGGGAGAAGGATATTCCTTTGCTATCTCAAAAAGTTCAAGGTGTAGGTACTAGGATAAGCGATAAAATTAAGAATGATTTTGGTGGAAACTTAGACCATTTTTACAGAAGCATAGGTCCAGAGTTTTTACACTCATTAAACTTAGAGTTGTTTAACGACCCTGAAGTTAGAGCTATATCACAAAATGTTTCTGAGTACGCTAAATTCATAGACTTACAAACAAAAGGTAAACCACTATTTAACAGGCAGGTTGAAGAAGAGGCTGCCTTTAGGGCAGGTGAAGGAGATACTTTTGATTTTGGTTTAGCTATGGTAGACTGGGAATCTCCAAGTGAGGGTTTCTTAAATGACCACATAGGAGAGGATAGAGTAGATGTTTATTTAGGTTTTGGAAATAATATGCAGATAGCATTACAAAACATAAAAAGAGAGTACAGGTTAACTCCAGAGCAATTAGAGGACGTCACTACAGAAGACATACGAGTATATACTAATAAATACGTAGGAGCTCAAGATGGGTTTAGTAAAATTAGAGGCAACGCTTCCAATAAGTCTAAAATAGCAAACACGTTAAATTCTGCCATGGCTAACATGGGAACTATAGACGCTAATAAAATCAACTTATTCAACAAAGACGCTGCATATCAAGGTAAATTAAAGCCTTTCTATGAGTTAGGGTTGATAGAAGATAGAGAGTTGGATGGAGTTAACGTAAAAGGTAAGGCTATGTTTACTGAGAATTTAACTCAGCTAGTGGAAGCTTACTTTGAAACTGCTATGGATTATTCTAATGACGGATTACTATTAGGTCCTGATGGAGCTACTGTAGAGATAGGTCAATTAAGTGATGCAGATGGTGGAGGCTTATATGATGAGACTGGAATTAAAATGGAAGGCGCTACCTACAATGACAGCTTTAGAATACTTGGTGGTATAATGGCTTACAAGACTTTAGATAACGGGAAGTTGATAATGAAAGACGAGATGACTGAAGAGTTAGAAGGTCGAGTAAAATCTACTATCGTAGTCGCTATGCAGAACGATGGATACGCTTTAGGTGGTGACACGTTTGGTTGGGGTCAAGAAACCATATACAAGGAGATAGACTTCTCTAACCCTATTAAGGCAGAGAAACTTAACAACTTGATTAAGTTTGACGAAGAGCAGTATAACAAGGATTTGTCTGAAACTGGAGAGGCGTTAAAAGAAAGTAAAGAAAATGTTACATTTGCTGATATTAATTACAATTCCAAACCTAAAAGGCTTAAAGAGTTTGCAGCATACCACGATGAGACTTTAAGACAATCTTTTAATAGTTTAGGTATCAATGAACCTTCTTTAAAGATGCGTTCAATTATGCTAGCTATATCATTACAGTCAGGTAAAGGTGAAGAAGGTCAAGCTCGTTACTTAAAAGAGGTTTATAAGATGTATAACTCAACTGACAATCCTGCTGCTCATAGTGCGCTGCGGAGAGATGACGCAGAAGGGTTCTTGAAAGCTCTAATAGAAGATTTCGAGGTCAAAGGAATATCAACACCAGAAGACTTAGAGCAGTTTAAGATTGTTATACAAGAAACTGCAACATCAATCCATAATTCGATTAAAGAATAAAAAATGGCAAACGAAGTAGGTACTCCAAAAGAAGATGTTAAAAAATATGATTTCAGTTTTGCTACTGAAACTCCATCTATAAGTACGGCTAACGCTACTGTTCCAAGTCAGGGCTCAGTAACCACCGACCAGGGTTTAGAAAAAACCCCCGACCAAACCTCTCAAGAATTGTTTGGAGGTGGGTTTAGTGACGAACAGAGAACTGATATAGATAAATACAACAAAGCTGTAGCTGCCGAAGAAGGTAAAGAAGCTAAAGACCATAGTATGGGTTATGGAGAGGCTACTGGTCGTTCTCTTTTGACAGGTTTGGGTGATGTATTTGATGGTTTTGGTGACGCTTTGGATTGGGTAGATGGTACTCCAGATACAAGATTAGTAGATTCTGAGGTATCAAAAGAGCTTTACGGATTAGATGTACATAAGCCTATCGCAGATTGGTTTCATCAGATGGGAGCAGACCTACAACAATACGGAGATTCAGTTCCTGGCTTAGAGAACATGGAAGATGTCACTTGGGCTAGTCTTATGGATGCTGATTTCTGGACAACTCAATGGGCTAGAAGTATCCCTTTCTCTTTAACCTTCTTCATACCAGGTGCTGGTGGAGCGAGGGCAGCAGGAATGCTATACAAGGGTGGTAAATTACTTAAGACAGGTTTTAGTGCAGGTAAAATGCTATCTAGAACAGGTTTAGTTACTGCAGTTAAAGGGTCTAAAATAGCCAAAAGTGCAGTACAGTTCGCTGGTGGTGCAGCTGCTGGTAACATGTCTGAAGGTGCTATCATCGCAGGACAGACTTTGAATGACGCAATAGAACAAGGAGTGCCATTACCTCAAGCTTCGATAGCTGCAGCTGATGTATTTAGAGATAACTTATGGTGGATGGCTGTAGATGGTTTACAGTTAGCTATGTTTACAGGTACGGCTAAAGCTTTAAATCCTTTCTCTAAGAGTATCAGAGCAATGAAAGCTCCTGGTATGAAAAGATTAGTTCAGCAAATGGCTAAGGTTTCTGGGTATGCTTTAACTGATGGGGTTTTCGAACAATTCCAAGAGGTGTATCAAGATTGGTCTATGAAAAAAAGGATTGCTGAGCAAAAAGGCGAAGGGTTCATGGATTACCTTGACTACTTTAACAGTCAGGAAGCTTTACCTACAAGGGTAATTGCCTTTACTTCTTCACTTGCCATTACTGGAGCTAAGACATCTTTAGATGTTTCTGCAGAAAGGAAAAGATTGTTTACTGAAAAGTTAGCAAAAGATGGTTTAGTACAAGAACGTCTTGAGATAATGAATCAAGAGTTAGAGGATTATGACATGGAGGGTAAAAAAGGAACTCCAGGTGATAGACTTACAGCGGTTAAAGCGAAAGAGGAATTGGCAGCAATGCAAAACAATCAGCTTTTCGCTCTTATGATACGTACTATTGCTGACGGTAAAGCAGAAAACTTTACAGAGTATATACAAAACAGAATGGATGAAGGTGCAATGCCTCAAAGACAGTTTGATATATATGCTAATACAGTAAAAGAATTACAAGCAATAAAAGCACTTGCTCCAACTTTCCTATTAAACGGAGAAGAGGAGTCTTATTTGTTACACGCTTTATTCGAGAAAGAACAAAACACAAAGACTTACAAGGAACAACTTGAAAGACTAGAAGGAGAAAAGGTAAAGATAGAAGAGTCTGATATAAGTATTGCTTATAAGAAGAAGCAGATTGCTGGGTTGGATAATGAGCTATCTAACCTTGCTGAGACGTGGAAGAAAGTAAAGCAAGCTACCAAATTGAAGGTGGACGATATAATGAGCGACAACGCTAATCGCCGTCAAGAGGAAAGAATAAACAAGGAAGTTGTACCAGAGCTAAAAAAGATAATAGCTAAAGAAGCTAAGAACGAAACCTTAACTGCTGAGGAGACAAAGCTTGTAGAGGAGAATAAGTCTAGGTTTGAGTCTATTAAATCTAATGAAAGACTAAAGGACGCTACTAAAAAAGTAGGTAAAAATTTCACTAAGGTAACTAACCCAGTAAAAGACAATACAGATTTAATCTTTCAAAAAGAATTAAAATCTAAAGGTAAGTTCCGTAAATACCAAGAAAAAAGAGTTGATGCTAATGGTGTCGTAACCACCACTACTACTACTGAAATAGATATTGTAAAGACGTCTAATGAGTATCAGGAAAGTAGAGAGAATAAAGAGTTACAAGTAGAAGATATAGTTACTAAGCAAAACAATGGTGACCAAATATCTAATGAAGAGAAAGAGCTTTTAAAGACAGAGAAAGTTCTACACGAAAAGGTAAAAGCAAAAAAAGCAGAAGCCTTAGAAGCAGAGGAAGCAGCTAAATTAAAAGCAGAAGAGAAAGAAGCTGAAGAAAAAACTGAGGAAGGGAAAGCAAAGAGCAAGGAAGAGACTGAGCGTAATGCTGCTCAAAAGATAATAGAAGATTCAAAGGCTAAATTGTTCTTTGGTTTAGCTCCTAGATTTATAGACCCTAAGACGGGTAAACTGACTGAGGCTACTCAAATTACAATGGGTCAAAGATACCAATGGGCTCAAGGGTTAATGAATGACAATCCAGATGTTGGTGTGTATTTTGACAGCAACTTAACTGATGAACATGGTAGAGGTGCTCAAGGAGCAGCTATAGGTTTGTCTATCTTTATCAACCCTGACTTAGCAACACAAGAGGTATTTCTTCATGAGAAATGGCATGTATTGCAGCAGTTATTTGCAGGCACTAAAGAGATTACAGCTCTATTGAAAGAAGTTGTTAGTCAGCCTATATATAAGCAAATAAAAAACCAACATCATGTTAAAATTATATACTCTAAGAATGGTTCAAACACATCACTAGGCTCAATACTACAAGACAATCCTAGCATGTTATCGTGGACTAATTGGACTAAAGAGAACGGGTTTACTAATGCACCAAACCCTTCAGTTTACTCTTCTTATATGGCTTATTTAGCTCCTCTATTATCGGAGTTAGGATATACTCAACTTGCTGATAACCAGCAAAGCGACATACAAAATGAAGCTTTAGCTACGGCTGGTGGATTCCAGGAAGCTAATGATTCTACTTACTTCACTCAATCTAAGAGAGAGACTAAATTCCAGAAAGGATTAAAGTCTGCTTGGAAGATGATAAGCACAATGCTTAACAAGGAGGCTTCTACAGAAATCATTAGAAGCAACTTCCCTTCATTGTACAACGAAGACTTCTCTATTATGTTAGAGAATGCACGTGAAGAGTTTTCTAAACCAAACAAAGAAAGAAACTACGAAGCTTTTAAAAGAGTGGATGGAGTGTTCTATTTACAGAATGTAGATAAGTCATTCGCTAAATCTAGCTTAGAACAAGCTATGTTAGCTAACCTACCTACTATTGACTCTCAAGTTAATGCTGTATTGAATAGGTTTACAAACACAAAAGGAGGCATGCCAGAAGATATGGATATGCGTTCAATGATAAATGACTTATTTAGTAATAGAAGTACTCTTATGCCTACTCTATTAGACCATTCTAAGTATGGTTTAGATAAGAGTCAGAAAGATATTATAGATAAATACTACAACAGCAATGCGTCTGAGGTAGATAACTTGTTGGGAGGTTTCTATTTCCAACAACTACAAGAGAAGGTTTCTGAAAGACACGAATCAGGAGCTATTAATGAAGAGATGTATGAGGAGTTAGAGGCTACCACAGAGGTTGCTTTTGGTAAGATTATATCTGAAGACTTTAGTAGAAAAGTAAGTGGTAGAGTCTCAAAACTTGTTGGTCAGTTCTTAGATGAACACAATAAAGACAAGACAGGTAAAGAGATAAAAAACAAATCATTCCTATACGAAGCACTAGAAGAGCAGTTAAGAGGTACGAAGCATGACTTTCATTTGTTTGAAGAGAATGTGGAGACTATTATAACTAACTCTAAAGTTTCTTTAATAGAGGGTGTGGAGAAAATAACAAAAGAAGAGCTTTTAGCTGAGTTTGTTATATACGCTCAATTAGAAATGGCTCACCCTGGAGATGTTTTACACTCTATGTGGCACTACTTCCGTTCTTTCACATTAGAACGTGCTAGTCAATGGACTGTATCTAAAGATGGTAAAGTGTCTTTGGTTGCTAGTATACCTGTTGGTAACGCTAGAGACGTTAGAAACTACGTCAATGGAAGTATAGAGTTGTTAGCTGATGGAGAGAACTCTACAGAAAACATTTTTATAGTTGCAGTACTAGAAGGGATAAGGGTTAAAAAAGTTTTATCAGAAGAAGGTACGGAAGCTGCTTTTAAAGAAAAGATGGCTAATCAAATAAGTAGGGAAAAGAATATATTAAATTTTGTGCAGAAGTTCTACAAAGAATGGGTAAGCAATAAAAATATATATTATGAGGATATAGCTGATATGAAAATTGAAGGTAAGAAGCTGCATAGCTTTTTTACTGACGAGAAGATAACAGAACTACAAGTTTCTCTTTTGAATATAGATTGGAGCTATTACCATAAAGAAGGTGTAGACACAGAAAGTAGACAATATCTAGAAAGTCAGATTAATGACATAGCAAACTCTGATAAGCGTATAGTTGGAAGTGCGGTTAAATTAAATGCTAAAGGTGTAAAAGAGGCAGTTTTAAGAACATACCTTATTAATGCTTTACGGGAAGATTATAAAAGATGGATAAACCTAGAGGAAAGCGAGCAAGTAAAAACTAAAGGGAAGAACATTTTATTTCGTGAGAACAAAAAAAGTTCTATACATTCTTATAAAGACAACTTCCAGTCTGCGTTTAAGTCTCTATACACGAACCTCTATAACGCTACATACTACCATGCAGGTAGAACAGCTTTATCAGGTATAACTAAAAACGCAGCAGGAGATACTGTAGACTTATTTACTAAGTCATCTAACATTCATAACAACCTAGAGACCCTATTAAGAATCTTACCAAAGATGGATAATAAAAGGTTTGAAAAACTTTTTGGTGGAAACTTAATTGCTTTCATAATGAAGCATAATGATTATGTACCTACAATAAGTACTAGTCTAGGTGTTTATAACGAAGGGGAATCTAAAGGTAAAAAGAACTCTCAAGTTAAAGCAAGAGTTCTTACCAACATGAGAATGATGCACCTTGTAGATAGCATCTTAAACGACTCAAGCTACTATAGTCATTTTGTCGGTCAGCTTGGAGATTCAAGTAGACAATATTATATAGACAACGCACCTGTATGGTCTGATTCAGATTTAGAAACAGCTTTTGTTTCTATTCAGAAAATGGTTAACAAGCCTACAAACATTGTTGAGGTAGGAGAAAAATTGTTTGACCAGCTTGTAGAAGATGGGCATATAAAAAACAAAGAAGACGAAAAAATAAAGCAGGCAGTTATTAAAGCTGCTAAGATGAATTACGTAAATAAGTATAGTTTTTCTGACCTTTATTACAACAGAACTAATGCACAAATAAAGTATGATGTATCTGGAGGTAAGGTAGAGAGATTAGTTACAGACTTATCTAAGCGTGTAAAGGGTATATCATCACCGCTTATAACTGCTCACGGGAAAAGAATAGAGCCTATAATCATAAAAGACCCTAGACCTTTAGGTATGCAGGTTGCTGATTCAGCTTCATACATAACTCCAGAGTACGCTAAGCTTTTAAAGATACAGTATGGAGAGTTTGAGGATATAGGTAAAAACCTAAAGTCATTGTACTACGGTCAGAATATGGACAACACTCAATTTGAGAACCAAATGGGAGCTGTTCGTATACCTATGTATCTTAAAACTCACACACACGTACTAACGAAAGATGCTATAAAAAAGCACCCTAACTTACAGTACATAAAAGATGTTCTTGATTACAGAGCTAAGCTACTAAACAACAACACTATACCTATCGTTTACTTTGATAGCTCTATTAAGGGTGGTTTAGTTCAGAGTCAAAAGGATAAAATGTCTTACTCTATGGAGGACATTAAGAATATTTCTGATGTTATAAAAAAGAATAAACCAACAGGAAACCTTTTCAGTAAGAAACAGGATGACTTGTATAAGTTTACAGACGAACAAGGTAACGCATCATACGGATTTGATGGAGAGAGCTTTGGTATACAAAACACATTAGATAATACAAATAAGACATCTATACTCTCTAAGCAATACGCTTCAAATACAGGAGTACTTAATACGATTTCTAACTTCGAGCAGTTAGGAATGACTGGAGTTGCGGCTTTAGGAAGAGTAAACGAATTACTTGGTAGCATAAAGTTAGCTCAATACGAAGAGAACTTTAAGAATAAAGACTTTGAAGAAATCTATACTGAAAGAGCGAAAGACCTTTACAGCTGGATGGATGGAAGAGCCGTTGATGAGTTAGGTTCTAGCTACATGGGTAATGTGCATTTTTACAATAACATTATAGCAAGTAACTTCAAGAAGAATGTAATGCAAACTAGGCTTCCTGGAACTCTTTCAACAGAGATGACGGATATTGGTTTTAACTATGTAATAGGTAAAGAAAATACTATTGAAGATGAGACCTTAAAGTCTTATAGAATAGAGGATGGTAAAGTACAGGTTGCTGAAATAGTAATATCAAAAACTCTTGCTACACAAAATGGTGTTAAGGTAGGGGATTTAGTATTTGCAGCTCGTATACCGAACTCTAAAATAGGGGATGGATTAGTCTTTAGAGTTAAAGAGATACTTAGTAATCAAGAAGGTAATGCAGTAATTATACCTTCTAGACATGCAGCTCTTATTGGTTCAGATAAAGATGGTGACCAGTTACACATTGCAGTACTAAACAAGAAAGACGAGTCTAAGTTAAAGGCATCTGAAAAACTTAAAAACGATTTACTAAGCTTCCTATTTGAATTGTATCAACAACCAGAAATGATGGAGCTTATTCTACAAGAGGTAGACTTTAGTTCAAGCATTACAGATAAGGGTTTAAATCATATTAAAAACAACAAGCTTACTGAGAGCGAGCGTAAGGAATTTGAGAGAGAGAAGGATGATTTAAGTATAATGGACGAGCAAGATATTCAAGATAGATTCATTGGAAACAATGTTATGCTTGGGATTGTAGCTTCATTAAACAGAGCCTTCAATTATTTCGCATCTGGAATAGGAGCTCAAAGGAACAATCAACTTAAAACTCAGATTAGATACCAAGAAGGTAAGCCTTTAAACTTTACTATAATAAACTCTTTAGGTAAGGTTGAGAAGTTAGGCTATATAGAAAACATAACAGACAACGATGAGAAGTCTTGGTTAAGCTACGCTCAGTTCTTAAACTTCATTATAGATGATGGTAAGTTTGGTAATAGAGCTAAATTTAAAATGCAAGAAGAGAGTGCAAACCACTTTGCTTTCATGTTGAGAATGGGACTTTCTTTAGAGACTGTTATTGATGTTATGTATGATAAGACTTACGTAAGCTACATTAAGGCTTTAGGTTCAGGTCTTACTAAGACTGAGGCCTTGAAGAAGGTTTCACAAATGAGCAGTATAAATAGAAGTACTGAAAGTGTTACTGCAAACTACAGAATAGATTTATCTGACGTAGGTGGCTTTGGTAATAATTTGTTTGCTTTTAATTCATTGATAGTTGCTTTAGATTCTTTCGGTAAAGAGATGAGAATATTCCAAAGAATGGCTTCTCTTGATAGCAAGATACCTACAAATTACTTTGAGGCTTATGTACTTGGAGAGCAGTTTAAGGATGCTATGAAGAATCAAATCTCAATGGCTTCTATGTTTAATAGAAACAGCGATTTAACAAGCCAGTTAGAGTTGTTTAATATATACAAAGAACAGAAACTACAAGAATCAATTATATCACAAGCAGACGCTAAGCTGATATATGACAACTTGAGTAAGACGTTAGATTTAACTAAGCCAGAGAACGTAAGGTTTGTATATGACGCATTGCAATACAACAAGATGGCGGTGTACATGAATCCTACAGCTCTTTCTACGGGTAACAAATCGCATAAAGGTGGTACGTTTACTGATTTACTATTTAATTATAGTACTATTTCCATAGAAGAAACTAATCAATTGGAAGCTAAGTATTCTGATAGAGAATTGTTAGAAGAGAAGCTTAAAGTTATAAACGACAACGCAGCTCAACTGATTGAAGAATATGGAAACAACGGGTTTATACAACTACTAGACTTAAAGAAGAGTAGAAAAACATTTAGACAGTACGGAAATGCTGTTAGACCTACCGTGAAGTATTGGAATGATATAAAATTCAACAGAGAATCTTATGATGCTATTCGTTCTGAAGAGAACTTAAAACAATTAAGAGACGAGTTCAGTAAGTTGCCAGACGCATTACAAAACTACCTTATATCTTATGAGTTCTTTAACAACAAGTTAGGGACTGACGGAGGTAGTACTATGCTTATGTTTATGCCTTCAAATGTTAGAAACGAAGTAAAGAGAACTTCTAACTTTATAGCTAACCCTAAAAATAGAGCTAAGAATAATGTACAAAACGAGATGATTCATGCAAATGAGTTACTAGCTGGTTCTGATTACATATTCGCAGACGAGAAGATTAAAAAGGCTATAGATGTAGATTTAAATAACAGCATGTTATTCTTATTTAGAATGGCTGAGATACTTCAAGCTTTTTCTTCTAAAAAACTACTTAACGCTTTAAATTCATTTCAACAAAAGAGTTCACTTTCAGAACAAACTTATATAGAAAACAAGAAGGATGGGACTAAGGTTTACCATTCAATGCAAGCTCCTATTATTAGTAAGATGGACACAGATAAGGTTAAGCATTTATCTAAAAATGATAAAACAGGTAAGTACAAAAACAAAACTTTATTTGAAATATCGTGGGAATACAGAACAGAAATAAATGGAGTAAAAAGCGAACCTAAACCAAGTTACATAGGGATATTTGGTGACTTAAACTTGTCTGAGTTAAACGCTATACTTACATACAATGGACCATTACAAGCTAATTATAAGAAATTAAAAGAAAATGGTACGTTCTATTTACATGACCAAAACGCTAGTAGTTTTATGTTTGGTCAAGATTCTAGCTACAGTCTAGATGAGTTTGCAAAAGAAAAAGGATTAATTAAATGGTCTTCTTCTGTTGCTAATCTAGAGGAAGATAACCACGCTAAGTTCAATCAAATAAAAGCTGACTACACTGGTTATAAAAACAGTTTAGATGCAGTAAAAGAGCTTAGAAATAATCTATACAGAAATCCAAACATCTTTAGAGTTGTTAAGGACGAGGAAGGTAAAGATATTTCATTTACTAAGGAGCAAAACTTAAAGTTCGCAAAAGAATTACCTGGTCGTATAACAGAATACTACAACCAACTAACAAACGAACACCCTTTAGCTAAAGATATGTTAGCTAAGGAATTACAGTTTATGTACGGGGAAGCTATGAGCAACGAGCAAATGGCTTACTGGGGTAAGACTGATGAAGGTGCTAGACTGTTAGGTAAGGTATCTAATGATGATAGAACTTCAGATATTACAGTAGCAGAGATGTGGTTTGGTGTAGGTGACTTTGGTCAGAACCACCCAACCTTAGCTTCTGCTAGAAGAAACTTAGAGCGTGGTAATCAATTAATGCATCGTGATTTAAAAAGAATGACCGATGAATTAAACGAATCTTACAACGACCTATACAAGAGTAAGTATGGTATAAGAACAGGAGTAGTTAAATTCTTCTCTCGTATGCCTGTCTTAAGTCTATTGAAGTCTAGCGAAAGCGTTTCAGATAAACTGTTTGAGAACTTGTTATTTAGACAATCTAAAATCAAAAGAAGACACGAAGGCGGTAAAGAGATTATAGATTACGAAACTACTCATGAATTAAACGAATCTATGTTCTTTGAAGATAATAGGTTAAGACCTAATCTTCATAAGCTTATAAACTTAGACGGACAAAGACTGTTTTCTGATGCAGAAATAAACTATGCAGGAGTTATCTCTAGATACACTCAATTCTATAGTGCCTTATCTAAACAAAAAGGATTATACACTCAAGACCGTAACTTCTACGCTCCACTTGCTGATTCAAGTAAAATGGAGATTCTTAGAAAGAGAGGAATCTATGGATTGTATTACCAATTCTTTGGAGCTAGAGGAGACATCAATAGCATTAAAGTTAAAGGCTTTAATCCTTTATCTAATAGAGAAGAAGTGAAAACCTATGGAGAGTTTCAGGCTATATATAGTGCGAGTCAAGAAGATGTAAAGCTATTCGCTAAAGAAAACCCTGGAGAGAAAATAAATACTGCTCACTTTAAATCTATAAACTCTATAAGACAAATGGAGGCTCTTAAAACGAAAGCTTTAGGATACCTTGCTAAAGGGATAGATATAGAAGGTAAGAAGATAGTAAGAAAAGATGGTGTAAATGAGGTAGTTACGGCAGAAAGTCAAAGTTTCAACAGGTATACATCATCTCGTTCGCACAGAGCTGCTTATCTTGCTAGTGGAAACTTACAGTACGCTATGTATAGTTATGTGAAGACTATGGTATTCCAACATGGTACAGAGTTCTACGATGGATACAACTATAACAGGCTAGAATTCCAAGTACCAGGAAAGAACTCTACAAGCAGAAAGAAAGAAAGTAAGTTATTGATAGGTAAGAATGCTCACAGTAAGTCCACTCAGGATTTAGCAGCGAGAGCAGTTAAAGGAACTCTATCTGTAGAGATGGCTCAGAAGTACGCAGTACCTGCCTTCCAAGGATTTGATGCTTATAAGTTTCAGATAGGAGCAGCAATGACATACCTTAAAAATAGTGGTGCGTTGTCTGCAAATTCTGTTAAGTATCTACAGGAGAACATGTTAGAGTCTTTTATATTACAAAAACCTAAAAGAACAATCAGCCCATTCCCTGAAGTAGAGAAGAAAGTTATAACCTCTTTCGTTAATTTAACAATGAGAGTTGGTTTAGGTCTTAACTTCACTGCGGCTATGTTTAACATCGCTATTGGTAAGTACAACGCTTGGCGTTCGCAGGGTACTGCAAACTTCGTTAAGGCTCACTTTAGAGCTTTAGGTTTAACAAAGATTGGTAGTGCTTTCAGTTTTAAGAACTCAAGAAAAACTCTACTTATATTACAAGAGTTTGGTATACTAACTTATAGACCAGAAGAACAATTAGAAGGTGCTAAATATGAAACTTACTTAGATAAGATATTATTTTGGCCTATGGTAACTGCTGAACGTTTTATACAGGAGATACAGTTTGTTGGAGAAATGAGTGACGAACAATGGAACTCTTACGATATAGATGATAAGGGTAACCTTATTGTTGTAGATAAAGATAATATCCTTTCTGTAGATGATGTAGCTAGACTACAAAGACGTGTACAGAACATGCAAGGTCGTGGATATTCCGCAGTAGACCAGAGACTAATACAACAATACGTAATAGGTTCTGCAGCTCTACAATTCAAGAGATGGTTTCCAACATTCTTAGCTGATAGAATAGGTAGAGGTGGTTACATGGATTACATAGATGATTTTGGTGATATATATACTGGTACTTTAAAAGCCTTCGCTACTGAAGGAGATAAAGTTAAGCTAGCTAAATATATAAACCCATTAGAGTACGTGAAATTTGCATTGAATCCAAACTTATGGAATCCTTCAATGAAGTCTAACGAAGAGTATATCAAAGACGGTCTTTCTAAATCTCAAACTGAAGCCCTACAAAGACTTCATAGAGGTATGATGGGGATTGTTATGGTAGCAGCCTTACTTTTAATGTCTGGAGAAGATGATGAAGAGTTAGATAAACTTCTTACAGATATGCTTCTTATGGTTAATATAGAAAAGGTAGGTAAGATGATTATAATGCCAGCCTTTAGTACGTTCCAAAATGTGTTTGAATTAGTTGTAGCTATCGCTGCAAGAACAGAATACAAAAGAGATAGTAAGTATGGTAAGCGTGGAGATAAGAAGTGGAGAAGAAACGCTGCAGCTCTAATTCCTAACATAGGAATCCCTGGAGATGATAAGGCAAACCTTAAATATGCAATGTTTGGTTCTGAAGATTCAGGTAACGAACAGAAGCGAGAAAGGAACAGAATGAGAAGAAAGCGTAAGGAGAAATTTGGACGCAATTAAATTGTATATTTGTGTAAAACATAACTAAATGGCTTTAGAATTAAATACCGACATAGCTGTAGAGCTTAATATAACGGCCAGAAGAGGCGACACCTTCGAAATGAAGTTAGCAGTCGTTGATTCTGCGGACACTAACTTGCCTTATAATTTAGCTGGAACTCAAACTTCCGCACCCGCCGATACTACTAACGGGTATGCTACTATATATCAAGGTAAGATAACCATAAAGAAGAATAACTCAGAATTTGAAGCTCTTAATGTTTATAGTTATTTCTGGAAAGATAAGCCAACAATCAATAAGATACCTACACTAATAAAGACTGGTCATTGGTCTGGAGAGAATGCTACAGGAAATGGTCTATTAGCTTTAGGTAGTACTACCGCTAGTTATTCTGGTATATGGTTTAAGGATAGTACAGGCGTTGCTGGAGATACAATATCTGTCTCAATTCCAGGTGCTTATATGAACTTAGAAGCAGGGGTTTATGTGTATGATTTTCAAACTAGAAAGAAGGGTGTTTACGATAATGCTAACTCCGAACTAGGAACTGCATACACAACATGGATGTATGGTACGTTTACTATAGTAGATGAAATAACAAAGCAATGACATTAATAATAAACCCAATAACTCAGTCTCAGACTATCTCTATAAACTCTTTTGGTATAGGATTAAACTCCTTACCAAACGGTTCTCTTGAGAGCTTAATGGAACTTAAGTACGCCTTTGAGGGGTGGCCTTCTATTCCTGCTAACGTATCTTATGGTGATGTTGTTGTTTTCAATAACATAGTACCAGCTAGTACAAACCCTTATGGGGTTGAATTAGAGAAGGCTAACACTGGAATACCAGGTCACGCCAATAAGACTATGATGGTATTCATTAGTCACGAGAGTGGAGTTCTTACGTTGATGCATAAAGGGTATCTTGATTTTACTACTATAACAGAAAGCTCTCTTAGCTCTTACGCTCAGGGTGACGGTTTATATGTTAATGGAAATAATATAGCTATAAGCCCACCCCAAACTACAGGTAGTTGGGTTAAGTCTATAGGGTTTTGCATGCCGAACATGGAAGGAGTTTACAGAATCTGGTTTGAATCAGACAGTACATATTTTACAATAGGATAAACTAATTATTAAAAATAAACACAATGGCTAAATACCCAAAAATTACAGGTAATATATCTGGAGCTTCAAAATTTGATAGATTAAAGTCCCCTCTTTATGGGCTACCTGCCCACTTAGGCGGTATAAACCAAAACTACTTAGTTAAAAAGCTAACAGATTCTGCAGGTAATGAAACTGTATTCGCTGTAGTTGTAATTGAGAGTAGTGGTGATTCAGGTTCTTTCTTGAATGTTAGTAATATCCACTTAAAGGATGAGGCTGACGCTTTAACTCAGGCAGGTACAGGGAATACCAACGCAACTCAACAAGATTTGTTTTGCCTTACCCCACTTAAAAAGACGGGTTCTGATGCTTACACGGATAACAATCCTTATATGGCTAGTCAGTTATCTGATATGTCTGTAGAAAATCTATATAGTACATTAGCTACAGATTCAGATTATGTAGCAACAGACCTTAATACTGAGGCTGATGGAGCTGCTTCATTTATGAAATTCTCTTTAACTTCTGAGAAAGAAATTGTATGGGAAGCAGAAGGAACAGCTTTAGCTGACTGTACCGCTGTTATACCTGTTTATACTCACGCTTATGTAGTTGCTAATCCTATACCTGCAGGTTCTTATGCTGCAATATTGGTTAAATGTAATACTTTAGGTACGTCTATATTTGACGGTTCTAAAACTAATACATTAACAATAAGCCATGATGGAGATATAACTGGTCAAGAGTCTAGCTCTGACTATACTTTAACTCTTAGTATTAATGCTGAAAATCTATTTGAATTATCTGCAACATTTAATGGTTCTCCAGTAACTCATAATGCTACTACGGGTCTTCAAGCACAAAGAATGATGTACGTGCCTGACGACCTTTATAGTGGTTTTACATGGCCCACTAACTACCTTACTAATAGTTTTTATAATTCCCAGAATAGTAGTTCTATAGGAACTCCAAGTACGGAAACGGAAGGACCTTTATCTCCTGCAGGTAACCCCATTAATGCTCAGCAATACTCTACTATTATTAATGGAGCAGCTGGGCATATAAGCAACACCGACATATTAGAGGCTATGTTCTCTAACGGAGTTAGTACTTTTGATAGTGCTGGTTTAATTATAAGGGATGGCTCACCCTTCCCAGAAGCCTTTATGGCATCGTCTTCACAGAAAGATGGTATTCTACTAACTCAATCAAGTCAAGGTGCGGTAGCTCGTCAGTCTATATCTTCTGGTTCAGCTTTTACTCAAAGTATTAAGCAAGGGTTCTCTTCTAGTATAACTAGTGAAGGTACTATGACTAAAGTTTCTGGTTCAAACACATACCAAAACTTCTCAATAGCTACAGCTACGGTGGAAGATACGACTACATACACTTTAGACCCGCAGTCTACCCCAGGTAGCGAAGAGGTTTCCATGGATGTTAAAATACCCTATGCAGTATATCCTATATTCTCGTATTCAGCAACAACAATAGGTAGAGAGGGTTCGTTAGCTAATAGCAGGGCAGAATTTCCTGCGGCTGCTATAGTAGCTGCAGCTTCTAATATGAATTTTAATATTCATTCTGGAGATGTTCATAACTCTTTTGATGCGCTTGGAGCTACAGTAATCTCTCCTATAAATACAGCTAAAGCTTATAGTGCTGTAAAAGGTCATGCTGCGGCTGATACCAAAATGAAGCTTGTACATAACGTAAGGATAAATTGTCACAATGCAAATGACGTATTAGATAGAAATGGTTTAGCAGGTCCTGCTATATATGGTAATGACTCTAGCACTGTTAGTACGGCTAGAGTTTCTGATGGTGAAGATGGTTTTGATACAACATCAACTGTTGTAGCTGCAGACCTTTCACCAACAAACGGTAGTATGGATTATACTATTCTTTCAACCGTTGATTCTACTGAACCTAAAGTTGGTTTCTTAGGTAGGAATGTGGATGGCTCTTATACAGGTCATGAACCTCAAGGGTACAACAAGGTAGATACCGTATTCTCAGCTCCAGTTACTTGCTGGAAGCCAGGCTACGCCGAAGGTGAAGCTATCGGTTTCGATAGAGTTCCTTATTTCAATGAGGTAGGTGCTACTCCTTCTAAGCTAACATTAACTACTGGATACTACAGTTCTAGACCTTTATTCCATCTTGGATATTCTGGAGGTACGGTAGGTGTTGTTAATATAGATAGGTTTGAGTTTTTAGGACCAAACACGGTTGTGTCTGGTGCGGTAACTCCACTAACAGGATACGCTCCTACAGGTGCTAGTTTAACTAATGGATTGTTCGATTACGGAACTGAAGAATATAGAGAAGTATCTGATGCTTTCTCTTCTACCGCTAGTGGAACTACATTCACTCACGTTTCTAATGGTGCAACTCTACCAACTTCTTATGTAGAAGACATGGAGATATTTGATGTTCCGTCATCTGTAATTACAGACACTGCACAAAGAAAGTTTGTTGGTAATGTAACTGCGGGGTCTAATTCTACTAAAACAACAATGACTATAAAGGATGTGAGTGGAACGCTTATAGCGGCAAACAACCTTTCTTCTACATTTACATTTAAAATAGGTAAACCAACTTTCGCTGCTAACTCTAGAAACACAAGCTTCACACATGCTTTTGATGCTGTTAGAGGTACGGAAGGGGAAAGAGATAGAGTTAATTCTATTTATGGTTCTGATTTATCTTATAGAGCTCACACTACAGAGACATACATTAAGTTGAATGATGAAGTAGTTATCAACTCAGTAGGTACAGCAGCTAATGTAAATTCTTTACACGCTGGTAGTAGCTCTGCTGCTAATCAGAAATTCTCATGTAACTCTAGTAGTGTTCTTAATACTGATGGTACAAGCTCTCTTGATATAGTTAATTACTCTCCTGAAGAGGCTGGTGTTGAAATCAATACATCTACAATGCTTAGTGCTAGATATTACGACTCTTCCACACAGTTAGATGTTTACGGTGGAACTGAATGTCAAATGTTCTACAAGTCATTAGTTGATACCGACTTTTTTGGTTCGGCATACTCAAAGACACTTACTTTCTATCCATTTAACGAAGGAGAGGAAGATGTGTTTATATCTTATGCAGAATTAGTTGACCCATACTACCTACCTCAAGGAGTATTCACTAGTCAACCCGTTGGCTCATTACAAGCTACATGGACATTAACTGCTACTTCTACTAGAGAAGGTGATAATGATAAGTCATATACTAAAGCTGCTCCACTAACGGAAACTTCTAAAACTCCAGTAGATGCAGGAAACCTTAGCAGTGAAGGTACTTTACATAAGCTTCAAAAAAGAATGGGTGCTGCTGCTACTCCTTTGAATAACTCTGGTTCAACATCTTCTAGAATAGATGTAGGCTTCTCTGTTAACACTAATAACGATGTTACTGGTAGCTACTATAAAGTATTAGAGATTAACTACTATAGAGATATAGCTGCTAATCAGAAATACTGGAATGGTTCTTCTTGGGTTATGAGAGCGTTTGGAGGTCAAAACGTTTGGAAAACTAGAAAGTTAATCAAGATTGAGGTAAATACTTCTTCTGGAATAACAGTAAGTGATGTAGATGAGAATAGTTTAACTGAAAGCTCTACAATATTATTCGGTACTATTAACGCATAAAATAACGACATGGCTCAAACAAGTATAGAATATACTGAGTACGGTCAGCAATATATAACCCTTCCTTTGGTGATTAAAAACACCATGGGTGGGGTAATTATTGTTAGTAAGGTTTATGTACAGAACATTTTCTTGCCAGAATCGGCTGTATCACAAGATGATTTGGTTTTAACCATAAATGAAAGCAACTCTGATTACTCAGAGGTTGAACAGAACTCAACAACTGACTATAAAGTTGTACATATTAATGGGTTTAATGGCGATTCTGATAAAAACTTCAAGGTTGAACGGGTAATATCTTTAGGTATAAGCACTTCCTTTACTTTTCAGGTTGTATTTAACCCGAATATTAATAGGAATATAATAAATAGAGGTAACTTTGTAGGTAAGGTTGTGGTAGAGTATTCTATATATGGAATAACTCAACCTAATTTCGAACTCAACTTAGAAGCATCGTGCTCAGATAAATCTATTACATTATTTAGCGGAGTACCTTATGGTAGCGTAAGTAATGTATTTGGAATAGCAGTAAATAACGTAAGAAACTTAAACTAATGTTAGCAATAGGAGAGTCAAAATTTGGAGGAAAGGTGTTCTACTACAACCCTAATGACGACTTTTGCCTTGTTGTCTCTGATGTTGAGGTAGTTGGCCAACCTTTTAATGCTGACAGCTCGGCAGACGTTTTAGAGACGACTTGGGAATGGCTTATATTTGGTTCGGGTTACGCTAATTCATTAGCTATATATCCCTACCTTAGTTCTGGAGATGCACTTCATACTATAATGAATAGCTCTGAGGGTGGGTATACTGATTGGTACTTACCTGATTACTCTGAATTGGCTCAAATATTTACACAGCATTATTATTATTTAGACGATTCTATTGATTTCAATATTAACACCACAGACGAGTACCTTACTTCAAGTCCTGACTTTTCAGAAGTTGATGCTAGGGTTTATACGTATAGCGAGGCTATTACTATTGGGGATACTCTTGGTGGGAAGAGTACAGAAACTCCATATACTCAATCAACAGGTATTCGTGCTAAGATGGTTAGAAAGCAATCACTTACGAGTGTTGCTATATATGACGTAGATGAGTCTAAGCTGTATGGTGATTCTAATCTTTCGTTTGGGTTTATAACTCAAGATAGTGTACCTATTGATGCTGTAGATTTAACCACTCAAACTATAACAATACATACAAATGAGCCTACCAGTATAATACTATCGACTTATATAAATGTTGAGAAGTTAGAGTTTGACGAACAGCCAACTCCTGTTAATATTTTTGGAAGTATTCCTTTCTTGAGGAGCGTTGTTGATGATAGTGGAAGGGTATTCCACTCAAACCCCAATCTTACATCCACCCTTTCTGCTATAGAAAATGCCACTGCTTATCAGGTAACTTTAGATAAAGCGATTCATTATGCTTTTAATCTTGTAGGAGAAAGTTTAGCTGGTGATTTTAGCTTTACCATACCTGAAGGTGCTAGCTTCCTTCCTTTTATGGCTGAAGCTCCTATGTTTATATCTTCAGGAAGAAACCCTTTATTTAAAAGGGGTGATGTAGATAAGGTAGGGAAGATAATAGACCTTCAAAGTGGAATGTCATTCCCTGGTCAACTTAAAAAACTTGTACCTGGTAGTGGTTATATAATAAATACCACATCTTCAATAACCGTAAAATTCAAGTAGTATGCTGAATATAAACTACCCTTTAGAGGTAACTGAAAACGGAGGAATTCATAGAATTAGAATCACTAAAGAGTCTTTAATTCTTGCTATATCTCAAATGCCTGAGCATACGTCTATAGGTGTTATGAGGAATGCTTTGATTGACGTATTTAGAGCTGCTGACGCAGGGATAGAAGGTGAATGGAGTGGTCATATTATAGATAGGAACTACGAATTCATGCACAGCATACTCATGGGGACTGCTTCGGAGATTGGTTATGGTTTGTACAATTCATGGAATAGAGAGGAATATCAAAATTTATACAGCTCTAAACTAGACATACTTTTAGTAACTGACGTTATATATACTGTAGTTATTAAAGATGGTTCTAATAATATCCTTGGAGGTTTTGAGCCTTTCACTGCTAAGTTGGCAATAAATAAAGATTTTTACATACTTCCTTTGATTCCAGCTAAAGGACTTGGGTATATACACTTAAGTATTACACAAAACGATGGCTCAGTGTATGGTAAATATAATATAGCAAATCAATATCTTTTCTTTACGTCTAAGCAATACTTAAACTCAGCACCTACTTATAACTTTCTTCACGGTATTACTCAAAACCCTATAGACAAAAAGATGAAAGGATTTGTAATCTTAGATATTTTAAAAACTAACTAACATGGCTAAAGAAGTAAAAATAACCATAGACACAAAGAATCCAACCATATCGGTAGGGATAAAAACTAACGTAGTTATTGGCCGTGACTCTTCTCTAGACCCTGTTATACAATTTAAATCTACAGGCTCTTCAGGAGTTAAAGGAGACGCAGGTTCAGTAGGTCCAGCGGGTGTTGACGGAATTGATGGGGTTGGATTAACTACAGCTCAAGCAAATCAAATAGGGGTTAATGGGTTAAAGATTACATACCCCGAAGATGATGCTGCTAAACTTTCTGGAATATCTATAGGTGCTGAGGTTAATGTTAGGTCTGATTGGAATTCTATTTCAGGTGACTCAGAGATACTAAACAAACCATTTGTTCCTCTTGATTTAACTGTAAGTGGTCAAGGTGTTGTTCACGCAAACAACTACACAGATACCGATACAATATACACACACCCAAGTAATCATTCTATATCTGTTATAACAGGATTGCAATCAGCCTTAAATGGTAAGATAAACAATTCTCAAGTTCTTACAGATGTACCTAGTGGCGCATTATTTACAGACACAAACACTGTATATACCCACCCTACAAATCATGCAATTTCTGTTACAACAGGACTTCAGGCAGCGTTGGATGGGAAAGTAGACGATAGTCAGGTTCTTACAGACGTGCCTAGTGGTGCTTTATTCACCGATACAGACACTATATACTCTCACCCAGCTAATCATGCCATTTCTGTAACTACAGGGCTACAATCAGCTCTAGACGGAAAGGTAGATGACAGTCAAGTATTAACAAACGTACCTTCGGGAGCGTTGTTTACTGATACAAACACTGTATATGACGCTACAACTATACAAGCAGAGGTTGATTTAAATACAGCTAAAACTTCTAATATAGTACAGACTACAATAACAGGTAATGCTGGTACAGCTACAGCCCTTACTTCTGGGGATAAGACTATATCTGGAACGTTAGACTTATCGGGTTCTACTGACAAATTAGTGATTAATAATACAGAAGTTGTTAAGGTTGTGTCTAACGTAGTAACTATAGGGCAATCGAATAGAGTTTTAAAACTGGATTCCTCAGAGACACAAATACTTTCATCTACAGGAATACAACTAGGTCATGCAACAGATACTACTATTGCTAGAGTGTCTGCTGGTGTTGTAGCTGTTGAAGGTATTAAGATTCAAATGGTTAATTCTCACACTCACTTTATACACGCTGGTACTTACTTAAATTACTCATACTCAAGGTACTTACCATTGAATGGTAGCTTGAATGAGCAGAATACATCTACATCTGCTCCTGAGTACACTTCGTTTGTATGGCCTTACGATGGTTCTGTAAGTAAAGTATGGGTTAGGACTGAAGCAGACTCTGGTAGTACTGAGATAAAACTATACAAAGGAGCTAACGGTAGTTCTGTTAGTACAGCAATGGGAGCTATCACACATGACTGCGGAGCTAATACTTCGGTTGAGTTTAGTATGGTTTCAGTTTCAAATAACTTCAGTAAGGGTGAGGCTATGGCTATTAGGATAGCACCAACTAACGCATCACATGGAGTGAATGTCACCATAGAATGCGTGTTTAATTTAACAACTTAAGATTATGTCATTAGGAAACCAACAGTCTGTAGATATACACGACAAGACAGGAGACGATAAAGAAGCTTTAAAGAATGAGTTTGATGCTGGGCACATGAGTAGAGTTGCTACCAGTCCAGACGAAGAGCCTATGATTGCAAGTTTGATATATCAAATAGGATTATTAAAAGAAGATATAGACGAACTACGTAGGTACTTAACTGCAGAGGTTGGTGACGGAGCTAAAGGTGATTCAGGAAATGCAGGAGCTACGGGAAGTACGGGAGCAAGAGGTGCAACAGGTTCAACGGGTTCGACGGGGGCTGCAGGCTCTGACGCAACTGTAGACTTATTTATGAGAACGTTTAATGGTAGCAAGTTACCAACAAGAGCGCCCGCAAGAGGATTACTTTGGAACGATAGAGGAACAGTTAAAATAGGATAACATGGCTAAGATAAATATAGATTTAACTACTAGGGTAGACATAAGCGCAAGGGAAGGAGACACCTTCGAGTTAGATTTAGGTGTAACTAAGGAGGATGGTTCTATTTTTAGTTTTGAAGGTAACGATGTAATCTTTACTGTATACGGCGTAAGTAATACTCCTGTAATGCTCCTAACCTCTGGTACGATACCTTTCTATATAACAAGTTTTGGTGGTGGTGGTGATGTCTCAGAAGGTATGCTACAAAAAGCTAGAGCTGTAAGTAAGCTAATAGAATGTGATATAAATTTATTTACCTTCGTAGATTATGCTACCTTTATAGTACCACGATACTTAAACAGCACGCTTGCTGTAAGTGGTAGCACTGAGAATGTTCAACAAAAAGAAGGCGGTGTAAGATTAGTTGTGCAATCTCATGCATTCAACCTACCTCAAGGTTCGTACTCTTATGAGCTTAAGGTAGCTTCTGACTTAAGAGATGTTCTTAAAGGAACTAATTATAATTCAACTAGTGTTGTGGATAGTTATTATAAAAACTCTTCCACGTGGATGGAGGGTAAATTTACAGTAAACAAAAACTAATTATGGCTACTAAAATCACAGCAGACAAGTCTAAGAGGGTTGATATAACAGCCAAGAAAGGTGATGACTTCTCTGTAAACCTTGAGATTAAAAACGAATCAGGTTCTCTTTTAGAGTTCACTAGAGATGGTTATACCTACGAGAAATACAACGACCACGTAGCTGAGGTTACCCCTATAACTTCGCAAGATAAGTGGGGGTGGTTAGGTTCGGAGGATGTTATGTTGTTTGTTGTTACGACAGAAGATGACACACCTGTATTAGCTGCATGTAGTTCAGACTTAGACTTAGCTATGTTCAACCAAGGTTTTGACCCTACAGCAAACTTAGACGAACCTGGTACTGGATTGTATTCAAACCCAACCAATCAAAGGGATTTTGACAAGTATTATGATAGCCTTCACATGTATAAAGTTATGGGTGTAGCTAAAGCTATGTCTAAAGCATCCAATAGAAACACTGAACTAGAGAGGTCTAATTACGGTATAGAAAACTTAGTTTTCACAGAGACCTACATGAAAACCCTTGTGGATTTCAATATTTATGGTTCTCTTCAGATGAGTGCAAGTATTAATTATAGGACATGGTTACAGAATATCTTTACAAACTTTGATGTTGTACAGAACTCAAATCTCTTAGTCACTATGAATGATTCTGTTACTGGCTATACAGAGTCTACTGGTAATGATTATATTTTCTGGGGAAGAGTAGAGGGTAATAATGCCTTTACGATTAAGTTTGACCATAGTCAATTCAACCTCCCTGTAGGTAATTACAAGTACACCTTTAAGTCTTTATCTGATTACAATTTATTCCCATCTGCCAACTCTAGCACACTTAATTATGGTGTAGATTCAGATAGCGGAAATTTATATACTAACATAACAACGTGGATACACGGTAAGCTAAGAGTAAATGAATAAAGAAGACGAGAAGAAGGTTAACGAGGAAGTAGCTAGAAAACAGTGGGATAGTTGGTTAACTGATTTAGAGGAGGGAGACCAACCAGAACAGTGCAAGATAGATGACCCTGACTGTGAGGCATGTGGTTCGTAAAAAAGAATTATATTTGATAACAAACTAAAACAATATACAATGGCTTCAATAAACGATTTAAACACAAGACTAACGGCTTCTAACGGTACAGTTATAATAAGAAATACTGCCGCTGCTGCAATAGCTTCAGGCACTTATTTCGCTATGCAAGTTTTAGTTACAGGAACATACAACTTCACTATAGATGGTGTTGCGTATGCAGGCGTAAAAATAGAAGGGGGTATCGTATTGTATGGTGACATTACGAATACAGAGACTACTGATACTGCCCAGACCGCTGTAGCTCTATACAAAAACTAATGGAGATATTCAAGAACGATAATAACTGGAACGAGAAGTCTATCGTAGGATTCATAGCATTTGCTGTTATGTGTCTTATTATGGTAGCCGACCTTGTTACTGGCTGGCTCGGGGCTGAACTAATAGTAAACGAGTTTGTTTACCAAGCCTTTGTATGGGTTGTATTAGGATGCTTCGGTATATCAGGTGTGGAGAAATTCGCAAAGAAATGAAAAACTTACTATACATATTATTACTATGCCCAGCAATTGCAAGTGCTCAAATTCTAAGGTTCGCAACTTTCTACGCAAGCTTTTCAACTGGTGCTCCTTTCGCGGAGAGCCAACAATTTCTAGTGAATGGTGTTGCTGGTTCAGGCCATCTAATGGAGATGACAGAAGTTAGTGACCCTAATTATAATATCAGTATAGGATTAAGAAAGATAGCTCGATTCGACTATCAAGTAAAACAAGGTAACTTTTACACTGGCTCAGAGAATGAGGTAAGTGATTACGCTACAATATCTAATGCTCCTGGGTTGGAGTACTTATTTGAGTACTCTTCTATACGTAGTAGAGGGATGACGTTTCGTCAACACGAATACAAACTTAGATATATATCAAACAACTACACTACGAGAGCTTCGTATGTAGATGACGGTTTAATTAATTTACAATATACTTTGGGCGAAGTTAGGTTACGCAAGAGTTTGGGGAATGTAGACCTCACTCTGGGCGTAGCCCATCGTTCTCACCCTGTGTATGGTTATTCTCCAATAACTGAATGGTTTGATAACCCGAGTAACAAGCATTGGTGGCAATTAGCTAATGAGTTTGGTGTTACTAGTAATGATTCAGAGGAGTGGTCTTCTGATGGTGAGGTTATAGCTGAGTCTGATAGCGAGTTTTATACATATCATTTCGGTAGCTTAGTCAATAGATACAATAGAGAGCAACTCGACCTTTTAGGACTTCAACAAGAAGTGTCTGCTGTAATAGGTGCTGACTATTATATGTATGCAACTAAAACTTGGATACATGCATGGGCTTCCTTATACCCTATACACAAAGGGCTGAGTGATTATTCATATTCTTATCCTAACAAACAGACTGAATGGGATTTAGGTTTTGTAGCAGGCTCTAAAGTTAACAGACATTTTAGTATATTTGTAGAGGGCAGACATCTCAAGTATTGGGATATACTGTCATACGAAATGAAAGTTGGTTTTAATTATATAATATTTTAAGCTCATGGCTAAAGAATTAAGCGAAGATACGTCAATACAGTTAAGTGTAAAAACATTAGGTGGTATAGCCTTCGGAATTGCAACCCTAGTTGGTATGTGGTTTATGTTACAGAATGACATAGCGGAGGCTAGAGAGCTTCCCTTACCAACAGTTCCTGCAATTACGCGTATGGAGTTTGATATGAAGGATAAGCTCGTTAGACAGACTATAATGAATACACAGGATGATGTTTCCGAGATTAAGGAAGACATGAAGTTAATCAAAGCAAAACTTTATGAATAAGCTTCTACTTTTATTCCTACTAACTACAAATATTGTAGCTCAAGAGTTCATCACTTCTAGCTCATTTGATTCTAAGACAGCTAAAGGAATAGTGGTAATTGAGTTCTATGCAGAATGGAACGATGGTAATAAGGTGGCATTTTTACCCTCATTAAAAGATTGCGATAGTTATAAACTATCTATTGTTAAAAACTCTTCTATACAACAACGATTTAACGTTACTTCTATACCTACCTTGATTGTCTTGAACAACGGTATTGAAGAAAAGAGATTTAACCCTAACATAATGATGCAGTTAAAGACTACCCAAAAGGAAGTCCAATCATTTATAGACGAGATAATATTTAATAAATTTCAGTAATGAATAAGGAAAGACTCGAAAAGTTATGCTGGTCAATGCTTTGTATAGCCCTATTATTTTTCATCATAATAGGCATTAGTACCGCAGCTAAAGCTCAACAACAACAAGTATTTGTGGAGTGTACAACAGGAGATTACCCTGATGAAGTGTCTTGGCAGATACTAACTTGTAATGGTGGTATATTGTTAGAAGGGATAGCCCCGTACTTAGGTGCTGTGGTTTTACCAGAATACTACCAGATAAACATGGTTGATTCATACGGAGACGGATGGAATGGCGCATACTTATATGTAGGACAGACTGAATATGGTTTCTTATCTGATGTAGATTGGATAGACTCTCTTGGTACTTGGCCTCAAGAATTTAAAGAACAACTAGTAGACGTGGGGTGTTTGACTATAGGGATAGAAGAGGTAGATAATACAAACTTCATTCCAACTCATTACTACGATATTTTAGGTAGAGAGGTAGAACCTATTAGAGGTTTTTATATAGCAAGCAATGGCGTACTAACTAGAAAGGTTTACATAAATGAGATTAAGCGATAATTTTGTACTGTCTGAGATTACTCGAAGCAATGCAGCTAAACGATTAGGTATAGATAATGGCCCTAGTAAAGAGCACTTACGTAATATACAACGAATTGTTACCAATCTTATACAGCCTATGCGTGAAGCTCTTGGTCCTATTAGGATTAGCAGTGGCTATAGGAATCCAGCAGTCAACAGGGCTATCGGTGGAAGCAGCAAAAGTCAGCACTGTAAGGGTGAGGCTTTGGATTTGCAATTTTGGAACGATGGTAAAATATCGAACAAAGAAATCTACGACTGGGTATTAGAGAATGATGTAGAGTTTGACCAAATGATTAATGAATTCGACTTCGCTTGGATACATATATCATTAAAGAAAGAAGAGAATAGAAAGCAAGTGTTGGAAGCCTATAAGGATGAAGACAATGATACTAAATATAAATACGCAGACCTATAATGAGCAAGATACTAGACTTTTTAGGTGGAAGCATCTTAGGTAGCGTTGGGAATATAGTAGATAACCTTACTACCTCTGATGAGGAGAGGTTAGCTGCTAAGCAAGCAATAGAAGAAGTTCTTATGAAAGCCGAAGTTCAGGCACAACAGGAAGTCACAAAGCGATGGGAAGCTGACATGAAGTCTGATAACTGGCTTAGTAAGAATATAAGACCACTGATATGCATTTTTTTAACTGCAGTATTTGTGGTCTTTTCTTTTTTTGACGGTAACGTAGGTGGTTTTTCTATATCACCAGCTTATGTGCCTATATATCAAACACTTCTTATTACTGTTTATGGCGCTTACTTTGCTGGAAGAACTATTGAGAAGGTAAAAAAGAAATAATGATTGAGTATTTAATAATACATGCAACTGGTACTGAGAAAGATTATGTACCTGAGAAAAAAGAATATAATTTGTCCGTATCTTGCGATATAGTACATTTTAACGGACAACTTTCAAGATATAAAGCGGGGAAGGAGCACCCATCTACGGGTGAATCTTACAAGCATATAGCATATATAGGGGGCATATTAGATGGTAAAGCTTCTGACACCGCAACTTGGAAGCAGTACGATAGTTTAGAGCACGTTGTTATGTATCATTTACTATACAACCAGAACTTAAAGATAGGTTCTTCTTCTCTGTTCTTTAATACTGATGCAGGTATAAAGGTTAGACGATGGCTAGAAGATATAGGTGTTAACAAGAAAAATATAATGTAATGACTATAGATATAGGTTTATATACGGGGATTCTTTTTGGAGTTAGGAGCTTCGAACCTTCAGAGACTCATCCTTACTGGGAGTTTCATATCTATCTACCTCTTTTTTATATAGCATACATGAATGTAGACATAAGAGAATAGTTATGGCAAGAAATACATTAGCTGGTAAAGGAAAAGGGAAGAGTAAGAGTGCTAAGTACTATGCTGCAAACCCTGAAGCTCGTAAAAAAAAACAAGCATACGATAAGAAATTTCATTCTACCCCAGCAAGGAAGAAGTATCGTTCTAAATTAAACTCAGCTAATAGAAAAGCTAAGACGTATGGTAATAAGGATGGGAAAGATATGTCTCATACAAAAAAAGGAACATTAGTCAAGGAAAAGCAATCTAAAAACAGAGCAAGAAATCGTGGGAAAAAGTAAGAATGATGAGCTACGTGCCTATCTATTAAAGAATCCAGAGAAATTAAATGGTGGTTATTCAGAAACCGCTGCAATGTTTAACACAACTTACGAAGCTGTAAGAGGGCAAGCCAGAAATTTAAGGGCAGCGTTCAATCAAGAGATACAAGCAGCTTCATACTCATCGGCAGAGATGCCAAATGAGAAAGTCATCACCAATGAAAAGGAAGACTCGTTAACAATATCAGTAGAGGACAGTAATAGAGTAAAATCATTAGATGACCTTATACAGAACTGTAGAGTTGACTTGGAGACTTGGGAGGTTGACTGGTTTGATATAGGTACATACGAAGTAACAGGATTTGATAACGACAGGAAACCTGTCACTGTTACCATGTATAGAACTAAAGCTAAGTTTAAAAAAATAGATGTTTGGAAGAACATAGCTATATTAAGAGAAGATTTAAAACAAGACCTACTAGAGGCATTCCAAGCTTATGCATTTGAACCTACTTATACTATTGATAAGAAAGAAGGCGAAGGCTATCTGCTCGAAATTGGGGCATACGACTTGCATTTGGGTAAGTTGGGGATTGATGGTGATAACTATAGTCTTGATGTGGCTAGAGATAGGCTTTTCAGTGCTCTTAATTCCTTATTTAATAAGGCGAGAGGATTCAAAATCGAAGAAATAGTATTTGTAGTAGGTAATGATTTCCTTAATATAGATAGAGCTAACCCTTTTAACTCAACAACAGCAGGTACACCACAAAGTAACACTGTCTCAGCATACGAGGCTTACAGATTTGGTAGAAAGATGTTGATTGAAGCTATTAATGGCTTAGCTGCCGAAGCACCCGTTCGTGTTATAGTAATTCCTGGTAATCATGACGAGGAATCTATGCTACACATGGGTGATGCTATTGAGGCTTTATACGAAAATACCCCCCATGTGACAGTAGACAATAGCCGACCACTTATGAAATCATATAAGTACGGTGAATGTCTACTGATATTTGACCACGGACATAGAGTTAAGAACTATAAAAACCTTGCCTCTGTCATCTCCCAACGCTTTAGAGATGTTTGGAGTAGTGTGAAGCACATTGAAGTCCACAGAGGTCACCTACATAGCTTAAAGTCTAGTGTAATGGGTCAAGTTGAAGAACTAAATGGTATTGCAGTAAGGCACTTAGGTAGTATGTCTCCTACTGACCAATGGCATGATGATAGTGGCTACATTGGTTCTACTAAAAGAGCACATGCGTTTGTATGGCATAAGAGAGATGGAATGCAGTGTGAGTACTATTACAATGTTCCAACTCCGTAACTACCGTATATCGCGTCATATTTTTTTTTAAAATAACCTCGAAGAAGATTAGATAGATGATACCTGAAACTACTAACCCGTACTACAATGTTAGTATACTAGCTATACAAGACTTTATTTATTCTTTAAAAAAAGATAGACCAGCCCATGTAGAGCTGGTCAATCAATATATACAGCAACTTGCTTTTGATTGGTATGATGACGGAGGTAGCTCGTGTAAGAATTAGTTATTTTCTTTTAGACGGCTTAACCTTCTTTTTAGTGTGCTTAGGCTTGCACTCACATTGTGCTTTATCTTTAGATACCTTTGAACAACACTTAGTGGTTTGTTTTTCTTCTTTGATTTCTTCAAAGCTGCTGTAATAATTCCTATCATCGTATAGATATTTTTTAGCTATTAGCGCAACGCTTGCACCTAATATAAGGGTTAGTAGTAAAGTCATATTATTTTGTTCTGTTAACTGATTTGTCGTATATAATAAACAAGACGAAAGCTATCGCTAGTCCTGCAATGAACATTGTTTGTGACATTATAATTCGTTTAGTGATGTTATTAAATTCTTTAACTTTCTTAGGCTATGTATCTCGTATGAATCTTCTGTATATACATGCAATGGACATTCTCCAACTTCGTTAGTTGCTATATCTATTCCGTGTATCCTGAAGTCGTAGTACATGAACCCAGGCTCACCACATTCAGCTTCTTGATAACGCTCTATAAACCCTAAGTCTAATAATGCTTTAGGTGTTATAGTGTCCTCTTCTCTTTCTACATGCTCATCAATAGATGTCTCGAAGTTAGCTCTCTTCTTTAATATATCAAAGAAACGTTCTGAGTTATCTATATCAAAATCACTACCTGCTTTATGTTCTCCTCTCTCACTCATAAGAATATCTATCCTATCCTCTAATGAGTCTACCCTAGAGCTATCAAGTTGTATCATTTGATATAACGCATCTCTAGTTTCACCTCCACTCACTAGAGCTTCTGTAATTTGGTCTAATACTTTTGTAACTTTGTCGTTGAATTCTTGTTGTTCCATCTTGGTTTTATTTAGTTCTTGTTAATATATTGACAGGTTCTTTACCTCGTCCTATTAACAGCTTGTCTACTGCGATAGCTGCCTCTCTTTCTGTATCAAACTTACTCCTACTAACTCCATGTATATTTATGTACCAGCGCTGTATGTTATTAGTTCGAACACTAGCTACATGTCTATACATACTCTTAGCATAGTTCATTTTATTCATCTTAGTCTTGTTTTAGTTCGTTAGGGATTTCCATCCATCTAATTATTTCTCCTTTTAATGTAGTTTCCCACATATCTAACCATTCTGTACTTGCGTAATAGCACAACTTGATGTAGCCGTTACTCATTCTACACACATAACTTCCTTCTTTTTTTGGTTGTTCCATCTTAGTCTTGTTTTAGTTGTTTAAAAATAGTATCGCCAAATAAAACACCCAAGTTGCCAATATTGAAGCTACGCACCATTCAAACAAGTTATTTTTCTTCTTCATCTTAGTCTTGTTTTAGTTAGTCCATAGTTGGGAAGGAATCCCGCCCTCCCCAACGCTGACTTTCAAATCCATTTCAAGATTTCTTTAGTAACACTCACGCAGTCACCTCTCGTAATAGTCAAGGATGA
>Ga0308015_10000049_pt1 | contig 64870 bp, 54 predicted proteins | sample Neamet231_FD_203128 | JGI IMG/M metagenome (GOLD analysis project Ga0308015, IMG submission 203128) | Marine microbial communities from water near the shore, Antarctic Ocean - #231 | ecosystem: Environmental > Aquatic > Marine > Unclassified | place: Southern Ocean | collected 2014-07-28
GCCAGCATGCATTGTTGTATACAGAAATGATCACCACAGGCGCTATTCTAAATGGCGACCAAGAGTATTTATTAGGCTACACCAATCAAGAACACCCATTAGCGCTTCAGCTTGGTGGCAGCAATACCGATGAGCTGGCCCAGTGCGCCCGTATAGGAGAAGACTATGGTTATGATGAAATCAACCTAAACGTAGGCTGCCCTAGTGACAAGGTACAAAATAATATGATTGGTGCATGCCTAATGGCTCACCCTGCGTTGGTGACCGAGTGCATGCAAGCGATGATCGAGTCGGTTAAGATCCCAGTCACCATAAAGCACCGCATTGGTATAAATGATGTGGATGATTATGATGTGCTTGCAAGGTTTGTAGAGCAAATAAGCAGTAGCGGATGCAATACATTTATTGTGCATGCGCGCAATGCTATTTTGAAAGGTTTGTCGCCTAAGCAAAATAGAGAAGTGCCTCCTTTACAATATGACAAGGTGTATCGTCTAAAAGCCGATTTCCCTGAGCTAGAAATCATTATCAATGGTGGTATAGACACCATTGAGGACAGCAAGAAACACTTAACCCTAGTTGACGGAGTAATGCTAGGTCGCGCAGCCAACCATAACAGCGCCATACTGACACAAGTCGATCAACAACTTTATGGCAGCAGCCTTGAAATACCTGATCGTAGACAAGTTGCGCTCACTTACTTTGCTTACATGCGCGAAAAAAATGAGCAAGGCACCGCTTTACACCACATGAGTGGGCATATTATGGGTCTGTTTCAGGGCGTTCCAGGTGCACGCGCCCTAAGGCGTCACATTAGTGAATATATCCATGGCAGCACGGCCAACATTCAAGTGATGTATGATGCGCTAGACCTTATCGAAACCCCTGATAAGATAATTTAAAGCAAAAAAAACGCCACTAACCAGTGACGTTTTAAGTGTAAGAGTGGGGCTGTTTTAGGCCCCACTTAACACACTGACTAATCTTAGTCTTCTTTCTCTCTCAAACCATCCTTGTACAACGCTTTAAGTAGCGAGATACCCATTAGGATCATCATAAAAGAGAACGGTATTGCACCGACTATCATCGCGGCCTGAATGGCGCTTAAACCTCCAGCCAGAAGCAATGCGCCGATTACTGCAGTGAGTATCACGCCCCAAATAATAATATGGGCTTTACCTGCCGATTCAGTAGAACCACCCGCGCTAATGGTATTCACTACCAGCACTGCAGAGTCTGCAGAAGTAACTAAGTAAGTTAACAACAGCACCACGATTAGGAAAGACATAATGCCTTTACCTGATTCTAACATCACGTTAATTACTTCATAAAGCTGGGCAGTTAAGCTTTTAGCAAAAATTGAACCTTCTGCAACACCACTTAACTCTAGGTCTATAGCAGTGCCACCTACTAGTGTAAACCAAAGGAAACACATGAGTGACGGTGCGATAATGGCACCTAAAGCAAACTCGCGAATCGTACGGTTCTTAGAAATACGCGCTAAGAAGATACCCACAAACGGTGCAAACGCAATCCACCAAGCCCAGTAGAAAATAGACCACCAGCCTTGCCACTCACCAGGGCTACCTGGGCCATCTGCAGGGAATACGGTAAAGGTCAGTGCGGGTAAGTTAATCACATAAGAAAAAATGCCCTTACCCAACAATTCCATAGCTAACATGGTAGACCCGAAAACAGCGAAAAATATGAGTAAACCCATAGATAAAACCATATTTAGGTTACTTAGCCACTTAATGCCCTTGCCCACACCTGACAATGCAGACAATGTAGAGCAAATCATCACCACACCCAAAGCCACTAGCAAAGATGCTGTGGAAGGCCCACCTGCACTTGATATAAGCCAGTCGGCACCAGTAATGTTGTGCAAACCTGATGAAAATGACGCCAAGCCTAAACCAATAGTTTGAGCAATACCTAAGATGGTTGCCACGATAGCAGTTACATCTACAATATGACCTAAATTACCTTCTAACGACTTACCAAATAATGGCGCAAGCGTTGAACGAATGGTAAGCGGCAAACCACGTGAATAGCTAAAAAAAGAAAGGGAAATACCTACCAATGCATAGCAAGCCCAGGCACCAATGCCCCAGTGTAAAAAGGAGTATTTATACACTGAATCAAGAGCTGATGCGGTTTTAGGTACTACCAAACCGTCAATAGCACCAATAGTGCCAGCAGCGACCTGTGTTGTATATTCAGCCCAAACATCAGCGCCGTCAGCAAGCACTATATTGGCAGAAGCAAAGACGTCTTTTATCGCCATGGCGCTCATGCGGATTTCAGGATTGTCTGCAATATGAAACATAGGTTCGCCAGCAGCATAGCCCAACATGCCAATACCAATGCCTGCACCAAACATCATAGAAAACCATGAAAAATTTGAAAATTCAGGCTTATCATCTCCTACACCTAGCTTAATCTTACCCCATTTAGGGTGCACTGATATGGTGATGCAAACCAAAACAAAAAATGCCACAGCATAAGTGTAATAATAATTAAGATGGGCAAACGACCAACTTTTCATATCACCCAAAACTTTTCCTGCAGCTTCAGGATAAACAACACACCAGATCACGATCAAAGCAATGATAATCTTTGATGCCAGTGCAACTAAACTATTAAACCCAGTATAAAACCCGTCTTTGGACAGTTTTATATTGAGCTCTTTTAACGGTGGTGAAATAGGCAAAAACCTTCCCCTTTAGCTAATTCATTAGTACAAAAAAATAAGTTTTTACACGCTAATGTTTATTTTTTTGTTATTTTTTATTTGCGCGCATTAAAAATGTGCACTCTACTATTAAAAAACAAGTAATATTTTGTTTATATCTATTTTGCGACTTGTATCACTTTTAATGCGACACTCTTATAATAATACGCTGTTATTGGAAATGATAAGGAAGTGTGAATGAATTTATTTAATGAATAATTGGGATTAATCCAATGCCTGGACCCCAGCCTAGACTAATGGTAAAACTTTTATGAGCAGTATTAATCACGTCACCATACAACTGACTTAAAATGCGTTAAAATAGACAAGATCGATTCATTACCCCCTCACCGAAAAGCCACAGAGATAGATCAGCTATGAACAAACTGCAACAACTTAAAACCATGACGACTGTAGTAGCTGATACGGGCGATTTAGAAGCTATTAAACAATATCAACCACAAGACGCCACCACTAACCCATCACTGGTCCTCAAAGCTGCTCAAATGCCTTCGTATGCTCATTTGATCACCAAGGCCAAGCAGTGGGCATCCGCCCAAGGTGGTACTGGCCAAGCACGAATGGAGGACATTTGTGATTATTTAGCAGTGGCTATTGGTAAAGAAATTTTAAGTGCAGTGCCTGGACGCATTTCTACAGAAGTAGATTCACGTTTGTCTTTTAACACAGACGCCACTGTTGCTCGAGCCCTAAAAATTATTGACTTATACCGCCAGCAAGGCGTGAGTAAAGATCGAGTGTTAATCAAGATTGCATCTACTTGGGAAGGTATTCAAGCTGGCAAACAGCTAGAAGAGCAAGGGATCAACTGTAACCTAACCTTGCTATTTAGTTTTGCCCAAGCCATTGCTTGTGCAGAAGCCGGCGTCTATCTCATTTCGCCTTTTGTTGGCCGTATTATGGACTGGCATAAAGCTGAACTAAAGGTAGAAGGTTTTGCTCCTGCACAGGACCCTGGTGTCATTTCAGTCAGTAAAATTTACCACTACTATAAGCAACATGGCTACACCACTGTTGTGATGGGTGCCAGCTTTAGAAACACACAAGAAATAGAGCAATTAGCAGGGTGTGACCGCTTAACGATTAGCCCAAGCCTGATGCAAGATTTAGCTGATGATACGGGCGTATTGGTTAAACAATTGGATAGTAATAATAGACCCACCAACCAAACTAAACTAAGCCTTAATCAGGCGGATTTTCGTTGGATGCACAATGAAGATGCTATGGCGACAGAAAAGCTAGCAGAAGGTATACGTAATTTCACACGAGATCAGGAGACCTTAGAGTCTCTTTTAGCCTAAACCTTTAAAACTAGCCTGTTTCAGGTGGTCGTTTAAAAGTAGCTTAGAAAAAGCTAGCTTCAGTTTGTTTAGACCACACACTGAAGTTCTAATACATCCACCAAACTTTTAAACTCTTGGTGGTTTTTCTTATTCATGCCCATTAAAGTTCTGTGAGCTTCCAACACTTTTTGCTGCACGGTAAGGTCAGAAAAATTCCCTTGGGCCAGCTCTTGCATTGGCTCTGTTTGATCATATAAGTGTTCCACTAACACAAACACTTTGTCAAAACCCATGCTCAATATAACCCGAGTAATGTTGGTGTTAGTGGAAACTAAGGTCGGCACAAAACCCATTTTCTTCTTCATTCGAATAGACATCTTGGCCAGCATGCCTAGAGTTGTAGAGTCGATGCCTTGTGTTTCTGTTAGGTCAATGAGAATGGTTTTAAAGTAATGACTATTAAAAATATTATCCAGGTATTGATCTAATGCCGGGCACAAAGTGAGCCTTACGTCACCCATGAATTTAATCACGTGAGTGCCATCATGGTCGGCGACTATTATGCGCCCTTTAAGCATAGGTTTCTCCACAGATGCTTAATAAAGCAATATCATCTGGTACAGATTCTAGATTATCGATATCAAGCTTGCTAACCAAGCGGTTTAAACGACTACCGCACTGCTGAAAAATAGTGCGCAGTTGTTCTTCTTTATCAGTCATGGCGCCCAAAGGTAATAATTCTAGGATGCCATCAGAGCTTAACAACAGTTTAAAATCGACTTTGAGTCTCTGGGTAAGGTCTGTGTATTGTGCATCCTCAAACAAACCCAAAGGTAAGCCACTGCCTAAACCAGATAGATAAGTCACTTCATCATTTTGAGTTAATAGTGGCATAGGCAGGTGACCACCCACAGAATAGGTCAACATTTGACTACTACGGTCTAAAAGACCCATAAATACAGTCATGTGTTTATCAATGTCAAAGTCAAGTAATTCACTATTGATCTGGGCCACCACTGCTGCTGGTGAAATAACACCTTTATCATCTGACTCGAGGCATTCGCGAGTGAGTCGGTTGGTGATGTTTTTAAGTAACACAGAAAGGAAGGCGGAAGATGCACCATGACCAGACACATCTGCCAAATAAAATAATACACGGTCATCGTCTAAGCGAATGTGGTCGATAAAATCCCCGCTTAAATAAAGTGAAGATTTCATGTAACGCTTCATGCTTAAGCCGTTCACGTTACATTGTTCTGGAGGCATCATACGTTGTTGAATTAAACGCCCTGCGATCTGATCCTGCTGAAGCTCAGCAAGGTTTTTGTTTACCTGCTTATGGGCTACTTCTAGTTGTTGGCGGTACTGTAAATTTTCATAAAATAAAGTAGAACGTTTCACATGGCGCACGACGCTTTGATCTAACTCTAACATGGAGTCAAGCGGTAGATTAAACACGTCGGTTACACCTAACCGCAACATGTTCGTAATATTTTGTGAAGAATCTATTTGGGTGAGCACAACAAGAGGAACTTCAGCACACTTTTCCAACATATCTTGCAACAATGCCGTTAAAGTAGGGTTTTTTTGATCATATTCAAACAACACCACATTAACCGCTGCATTAGTTATAAAGTCCAATGCTTGAAGCGGGTCGTTAGCTGCAGTCACATGATAATGTCGTGCTGCGTAATGTTTGGTTATTTTGTGTTTAAGGTCGAGATCGTTAGCTACGATCAGGATCTGACTGACGTCAGGTTCCATAGTAAAACTTACTCCAGGCCCGTTAACGAGGGCCTAATGTGGCAACAATATGCTCTTTAAGGCTTGCTGACAAGCACAACCTTAGTCGCAGACATTAAAAATCGTCAAAATCTTCACCATCGCCCAATACGCCATCGTTTATCATGTACTCCCGTCGTTGTAGATAGGCCTCTCGCACAAACATGTAAGGGTCACCACTAATCAGTGATTCAAAGTCTCCCAACTGGTGTCTTAGATCTATTAACTCCAGCGCTGTAATAGACAATTGGCCTGCCACTGGGTCATAGCGTTCAATGGGGCTAGCGCTGATATCAATCACAGTGGCACTGACATCTCGAAGAGTACTAGGCCCAAGCAGCGGTAACACAAGGTATGGTCCAGAACTTACTCCCCAGTAACCAAGAGTTTGACCTAAATCCTCAGGCTCTTGATACATACCAAATTTTGAAGCTACGTCCACAAGGCCGCCCAAACCTATGGTGCTGTTGATAACCAGTCGGCCTAAATCTGTTACCGCTTTTATAGGTTTCAGTTGCAAGCTATGGTTTAAAAAGTTATTCATCTCGCTCAAATTAGAAAAGAAGTTACTCACTCCCTTTTCCACTACATCTGGAGTCACAGCTTCATAGCCCTTGACCACTGGAATCAAAACGTTTTTATCTACCGCATTATTGAACGAATACACTTTACGGTTAAAACTTTGATATGGATCCCTTGGATCTGGTCCAAGTTCTACAGATGCGATATTTGGAGAGCTTGAGCATCCACTTAATAGCGTTAAACAAAGCGCCAAGGCACCTATACCACCAGTTTTTACCTGCCCGTTCATACGTTTCTCACTATCTTCAAATATATTCTGCTGCTACCACGCCATTACTTGTTTAATAAATGGAATTGTAATGCGCCGTTTTTCATGCCATGAGGCAGAATCTAACAAATCTAATACAGCTAACAAGTGTGTTAAGCCCCTTGGGCTACGTGAAAATATATAAGCCACCTGCTCATCATTTAACTGCAATCCTTTTTGTTTCGCTTTAGCCTGTAAAAGTTGACCACTTGCTTCTTCATCTAACGCATGTAATTGAAAAACATTGGCTAGCTGCAAGCGCGAACGCAAGTCACTAAGCTTACAACCTATGCTGCGTGGATTGGATGTAGCTGACATAACAAGGCGATGGCCTTGTTGCATTAGTTTGTTATATAAATGAAACCAAGCTTGAGCCCAGTACATGTTAGTAATTAAGCAGTGGATGTCGTCAACACAGATCAGCCCATTACTCTCAAGCCCAGTAAGGCACTCATCAGCCTGATGAGCTGGTATTTGTAAAAGCTCTGCACAGCTTATATAGATAGCCTCTTGACCCATTTGTTGAGCTTGTGACACACACCCTTGCAACAAATGGCTTTTACCTACACCTTGCGCACCAAACACATAAATACTGCCTGGCTGTTCATTACCCAACAGCTGGTCTATAGTGCCCTCCAATGCTGGCGCACCAGAAAAACTAAAATTACTCAGCTGTGCTTGGGTATTTAATGTCACACCTAAGGTAAGTTGCCTAGAGCCTAGCTGTTGAGACACATTGGTTAGAGCATCTAACGTCATTCACTATCCTGCTGACCGTACAATGGACTGTTTATGTAACCCGTATAGAGATTTCGCAACAATACCATAATCACAGCAGAGATGGGTAGAGCCAACAAAATCCCCATAAATCCAAACAGCTGGCCACCCGCTAAAATCGCAAAGATGACAGCTACAGGATGCAAGCCAATCCGGTCACCCACAAAAACTGGTGTTAAAATAAAACTTTCGATCATCTGGCCAACAACAAATACCAAAAGCACCAATGAAAGCGGTAGAAGACTATCAAACTGAAAAAAACCAATGGTCATAGCTGAGGCTATGCCGACAATAAACCCTAAGTAAGGCACCACACTAGCCAAACCTCCCAATACTCCAACTAATAAGGCGTAATCTAAGCCTACAAAACTAAGCCCTAATGCATAGATGACCCCTAAGCCAAACATCACCAAAAGCTGCCCTCGCATAAAAGCAGCCAACACGTCATTACTCTCAAGCGCCAGCACACTTATACGTGGCTGAATATTCATAGGGAACAAGGCCATGAGCTTCGCTGTGACAAGGTCAAAGTCCCTTAGCATATAAAACGCAACTAACGGTATCATTGCCATTGATCCTAAGGTGGAGATCAAATTTAAGCTCGATTGTGTCGCATATTTAATCACTTTGGATATCAGCCCACCGGTTTCTTTCCACTCTGCGGAAAGGGTATCAGTCACTAATTTTAGATTCATCACCTTAACGTCTGCACCTAGGTGTACCTGCATCCATGGCAAAAGGATCGTATTATACCAAAGCTCAGCTTGGGGCAATGTGTTAGCTAAGGTTTGAATCTGTTTCACCAACAGTGGAACAATAATAACAATCATAGCCACTAATACTAATATTAGCACCACAAAAACCAGCACCGTTGCAATGGTCCTGCTACACCCCTTGTCCTCTAGCCGATCTGCAAATGGATCTGCCAAGTAGGCTATAAAAATACCCACCACAAAAGGTGTTAGCACAGGCTGAAGCAGATACATTAAGCCTGCTATAATCAGGCCCACTGCAAACATTAATCCAGTTTGAGACTGTGTCATTAAGAAATCCTTATATTAATATTAATTCCATTGGTAGTGCCATAAAGGTATTTCATCTTCGTCAATGGTCGCTTGCGCTTCACTTGTGTCCACAAGCCTGAGCCGCCGCTTTAAATCCACAATCGACTTGACTTGGGCAAGATTAGACTGAGTAAATAATTTAAATTCTAAAGTAGCTCCACTTGCGCTATGCAGCTGCACCCGTTGTATTCCTTCAATGGCTTGCAACATTTCTCGTAATTCAAGATAGTCTTCAAACTGCGTCACTTGGTTTACCCGAAGCACGGCACTTTGAAGCACACCATCTAGGTCTTTAACATTAACTGCCAAAGCAAACTTAGCCACCAAACTTGATGCCAAGCGATCTTGTAACGGATCAACCAAGGCTGCTAAGTCCGCACCCTCGGAAGACCACTTTTGCTCAATGTTATCAAGCCAAAAACTCCATTCCACGCGCCATAAATCTTGGCTATCTTGGAACATACGCCCTACTAAAATGGCGTCAGCCTGATAGCGACTGGAAGCGGCTTTAATAGTGTCTCTAAATCCACCCCACAAAGCACCAGCGTCGATTGCCACTTGATCCTCTAGGTCAAGTAAAGGCCACAAAAGAGGCATACCACGTTGCTGCGCTTGAGACATGATTTGTGCCACCATAGGATGCCCATCACCATTTACAATTTGGCGTGTACCTTGTTTGTCTTCTACCAGCCACACCAATACTGCTGCACGATCTGTGCCCCAGATTGGTAGGCCCGCATTACTGATTAACTGATTAACTTGTAACTTATCAAAAGCCAGCTCCATCATCGCTTGCGGCTGTCCTTGGACTAATTTGGTAGAGAATGAAAACTGTTGCAAGTAAATTTGAGCATCATCAAGGGCTTTGCGTATGCTGGGATTTTTTAGGCTTTGTGTTTGCCCAGTCACCTTAACTAACACCTCACTAAGACCTGCTCCTTTAGCTTTGTGCATCTGGCTTGCCGATTGATCGTCAACAGCTATCTGTGCATTATAAATACCATTTACGGACAAACTAAATGCTGGGTTTGCCCATGATACAAGTATTAGGAGAAAGAGTAGTTTTCCTAGGGTGTTGGTCAGTGGTAGATGAGAGATAAACATCATATATAATCTTGGATAGCCTTAAAATAAGGTTGTTTTCTTATGCTGCCCTACACTATAGTCAATATGTGCCAAGGCCGCTAGCAAGAAAAGCACAAAAAACCACCAAACTTCTTCTATTAGTGGGTGTTGAAATGCTGGGAGAGTGTTAAAATAGAGTTATATTGTTTAATCGCCTAAGGTCCCCCTGCTATGAGCACGCAAGCCCCCACTAACTCCCTAAGCTACAAAGACGCTGGTGTCGATATCGATGCAGGCAATGCCCTTATTGAACGCATCAAAGGTGTCGCTAAACGCACTCGCCGCCCAGAAGTAATGGCTGGCCTAGGAGGATTTGGCGCATTATTTGAATTACCAAAAGGCTATGATGAACCCGTGCTGGTTTCTGGCACTGATGGTGTCGGTACAAAGCTAAAGCTTGCGCTAGAGCTTAACCGCCATGACCACATTGGCATAGATTTAGTGGCCATGTGTGCTAACGATCTTATTGTTTCTGGTGCAGAGCCATTATTCTTTTTAGACTACTATGCGACGGGCAAGCTAGACGTAGAGATTGCAACACGTGTGGTGACTGGTATAGGTGAAGGTTGCGCTCTTGCTGGTGCATCCTTGGTCGGTGGTGAAACAGCCGAAATGCCTGGCATGTATGAAGGTGAAGATTACGATTTGGCGGGCTTTTGTGTAGGCATCGTCGAAAAGAGTAAAATTATAGATGGCACCAAGGTTACTCCTGGTAATGTGCTTATCGGTTTGCCAGCATCTGGGCCCCACTCTAATGGTTACTCTTTGATCCGTAAGATTATTGAAGTAAGCAAAGCAGATTTGCAGCAAGATATCGGCGGTAGAAGCCTTGGTGAAGCGTTAATGGAGCCTACACGTATATACGTAAAGGCCCTGCTAGAGTTATTTAAGCAGGTGGACGTAAGAGCCCTATCGCACATTACTGGTGGAGGCTTGTTAGAAAACATTCCTCGGGTATTACCTTCAGACAGCGTTGCTGTGATTGACACTAATTCTTGGCAGCAACCTGATGTATTCAAGTGGTTACAAAGCAATGGTAACGTGACTGATACAGAAATGTATCGCACCTTTAACTGTGGCGTAGGCATGGTAATTGTAGTCTCTAAAGAAGATCAAGCCAAAACTCTAGCCACTCTGGAAGGATCTGGCGAACGTCCTTTTGTTATTGGTCATATTAAACAAAATACTGGCTCACAAGACGCTATTATTTTACGTTAACTTAACGCCTGGTATTTTTAACTGGATACTCTTGCTCGGATATTTTGATGCATCAAGAATCGTTACAGCAAATCCCCCGCCTTGTAGTGCTTATCTCTGGTGGTGGCAGCAACTTACAAACTCTGATTGATGCAATTGCCGCAGGCACAATCATCGCAACGATCGAATTGGTTATTAGCAACAACCCAAACGCAATGGGCCTAGTCCGAGCCCATAAGGCCAGTATTCCAACTCAGGTTATTAATCACCTTGAATGTACCAGTCGCGAAGCTTTTGATCGCGAATTAGTGCGCGCTATAGATGAAAAACAACCAGAACTTGTGGTTTTGGCTGGCTTTATGCGCATCTTCACCCCCGAACTCACCAACCATTACCACGGGCGTATGCTCAACATCCACCCATCATTACTGCCGCTATTTAAAGGCATTAATACACATGAAAGGGCCATTGAAGCAGAAGAAGATCAACATGGCGCCAGTGTTCACTTTGTAACAAGTGAACTTGATGGTGGTCCTATTGTCATACAGGCCATAGTGCCAGTTTTAGAAATGGATTCACCAACCATATTGGCAGCCCGGGTTTTAGTGCAAGAACATATTATCTACCCTATTGCCATAAAGTGGTTTTGTGAGGGTCGACTAACACTCCAAAACGCCACCGTATTAATGGATAGTCATAAACTGCCAGCGCAAGGAATGCCTTACCTGCCATAAGAACTGTCCAACATTCATTAACGCAAGGAAGTGAAATGTCTTATTTTCAGTACGCTTTACCTCACCCCTCTGGCCTAGCTGCACTGTGTTTTGTATTATTTTGGGGTAGCAATAGCTTTGCATCGCTGCGACCTTTTGAAGCCACTTATACCAGCCAATGGGATTTAGGCATAAGCTTATCTGGTAAAGCCGATCGCAGTCTGATCAAAAACCAAGATGGTAGCTATCGTCTCACCACAAAAGCTAGCGCCATGGTTGCCTCACTCAACGAATCTAGCTTGTTTAACGTCACAGAGGGTCAAATAGAACCTATCCACTACCGTTACCAGCGCAAAATTTTAAACAAAAAACGCACTGTAGAAGTGACTTTTAACTGGCCTAATCTGTCCGTAGAGAACACTGCAGGTGGATCTTCTTGGATGATGGACATTGTGCCTGGCACACTAGACAAACAAAGTGTGCAGCTGCGCTTGCAGCTAGATTTGGCCATGGGGCCTTCATCCTCAGCAACTAATGGTGACGTCTATGCGTATGATGTAGCAGACGGAGGCCTACTTAAAACCTACAGCTTTGTTAAAGATGGCGAAGACCTTATAAAAACCCCATTGGGTAGCTATCAGTCGATCCGCGTTAAGCGTGATCGTGGAGAGGATGCTGATCGTGAAACATGGATTTGGTTTGCACCACAGCTGGACTTCACTATTATAAAAATTGTTCAAAAAGAAGCTGATGGGAAGCACTACCAACTCAATTTAAAGCAGCTCACCTGGCTTGATCAGCCATCATAGAAATATCGATTCTGTCATTCTGCAAAACTAAGTAAAGTCATTCGCACATAACTTCTAATTTAGTTAGACTCATCCCCAATCAACTGGATAATAAAGGATATACCTTGGCCTCTTTAAACCGTTTTGCTGCCCTAATTTTAACTGCATCCACCGCTATGGGCGCTCATGCCAACCAGTTTCAAGATTTTTTTGCACTTGCACAAGCAAATGACCCAAGTTACCTAGCCGCTCAACATACACTAGATTCTAAACTACAAATAATCCCCCAGGCCAACAGCGCTATCATGCCTGTGGTGAGTGGGTCACTTAACCAAAACCTGGCGCTGGATGCTAGGTCTAACAGCCATACCTATGGCGTTCAGGTTGCGCTACCTTTAAGACTAGATGCATATTATGGTTTGAAAATAGCGCAACAAAGTGCTGCTGGGGCCCGTATTAGCTTCGAAAGAACCCACCAAAACCTCATTTTTTCTGTTATAGAGCGTTATATTGCTGTTTTAAAGCAGCAGAATCACTTGTTTTCAAGCAAAGCTGAGCTTGATGCTATTGAACAACGTTTAAAGCAAACTCGCCAACAAGTAGAGCTGGGGATTACCAGCATTATCGCTTTACAGGACGTACGAGCGACCTATCAGCAGCTTCAGGTAGCCTTACTTCAAGTAGGGCAAAACCTAAGTTTAGCTCGCTCTCATCTTGAAAATTTAACCAACCAAGCAATACCAGATCAACTGCCTGGCCTAGCAAGTAGCTTTAATGGAGCAAGCCTAGCGCAAGTAGACTCATTACAAAACTGGTTTACGTTGGCAAAGATCCACAACCTAGATCTTGCTGGCAATGGTTTTGCTACCCAACAGGCATTCCATAACTACCAGGCGAAAGAAGTGGGTCTTTACCCCAGAGGTAGTATCTCGATGTCGCAAAATTACAACACATCCGCAGGTGATACTCAAACACTGTCAATTGGCATTTCTGGCACATTTTATGATGGTGGGCTTAATTTATCTCAAACCAAAGAGGCCAAAGAAACGTGGCATGCCAGCCAGCAAAAAGGTCAGGCAATACTCAGGGCTACACAGCAAGAAGTTAGGCGCTGGCATAAGGCTTTGGATACTAGTCTTCAACAAATCCAGGCATTGGCTCAGTTAAACACTGCAGTGCAAGCTTCTTTGGCTGGAAAGAATACAGAATTTGAGTTGGGTTTGAGGGATATCAGCGACATACTAGATGCTGAGAAACTCGTCTTTTCGGCTCAAAAAAATTGGGCTAATGCTCGACTGGATCTAGTATTAAATCAATTACGCCTGAAAAAAGCCAGTGGCCTATTGAGCCGCGCAGAGCTAACTCAAATGGACCAATGGTTTAACTAATGACAAAACACTAACTGTCCTGGTCAATACGACTAGCGACAGCACTTTGTTGATGCTTATACTTTGCGTCTGCGCGTTTGTTATAAGGCCTTAGAGCCGGGCTTGAAAGGGTTTCAAAATTTATGGCTCCGATAGTCATGTTAGGCTTCAAAGCCAGCGGCAACTTTCCACTGTTAAAGCACTCTAATACAATGGCACCGCTCCAACCTGGATCGATACGATGAGCTGTCACATGAACCATAAGCCCTAACCTCGCCAATGAAGAGCGACCATCTAGCCAACCAACATGGTCGTCGGGGATAGTAATAGATTCCAATGTCACCGCCAGCGCTAGTTCACCTGGATGCAAAAAGAAACTTTCCCCTTCACCCACAACAATTTCATCGCTCATTATGGCTTCTAGAGTACTGTTAATTTCCTCTCGACTCGCACTTACATCGACGAAAGCGCGAGCATGATCCTTAAACACACGAAAACTATTGCCTAATCGCAGGTCTACACTCACTCCCGTAATTACGCTATCTTCAGGCCGAGGCTCAATGCCAATTTTGCCACTGTTTAACGCGGCTATAATGTCTTTATCACTTAAGCGCATAATCGTTAGTCTTCATCTATACTAATATTTGGCATAGATTGACTAGTGCCATCTAACTGCCCGACAAGTGCCTGGGCCAACTGCACATAAGTATTGGCAGCTGCCGACTGAGGCTCTGCAACCACTGTGGGTGTGCCGCCATCAACGAGTATTCTGATATCCATGCTTAAAGGTAAGCTGGCAAGAAGCTGCGTGCCATACTGCTTAGCTAATGCAGCGCCACCGCCGGCACCAAAAATAGGCTCTTCATGGTGGCACTGACTACACACATGAGTGCTCATATTTTCTACCACACCCAGCACCGGCACATTAACCTTGTTAAACATTTCAATACCTTTGCGGGCATCTAGCAATGCTAAATCTTGTGGAGTGGTGACGATTAAAGCCCCGGACACTTGTGCCTTTTGGCACAAGGTTAGCTGAATATCACCAGTACCTGGGGGCATATCAACAAATAGGTAATCCAATTCACCCCAATGCGTCTGTAACAACATTTGCTGAAGCGCGCCCGCGGCCATGGGCCCACGCCACACCATAGGTGAATTAGCATCGACTAAAAAGGCCATAGACATCACGCTCACACCATGAGCTTGAATAGGTACAAACCATTTTTCTGCCATGGTTTCTGGGTGCGTACCTTCGCTAACACCTAGCATCAAACCTTGGCTAGGACCATATATATCAGCATCCAACACGCCCACTTTAAAGCCCGCTTTAGCCATAGCCAATGCCACATTGACTGTGGTGGTAGATTTACCAACACCGCCTTTGCCTGAGGCTACGGCAACGATGTGTTTAATATTTTGAAGACCTTCAGGTCGTGTATCGCTCATAATGTGTCCTATGAATTATGTTTATGCAACACCACACCACATTCAGCATGGTGGGTATAAGGAAACTGATCAAACAAAGCCAGGCGTTTTAAGTTGTGGGTTTGCTTTAGGTCTTGTAAGTTATCCAACAACGTTTCTGGATTACAAGAAATATAGATCACCTGATCAAATTGTTGTACCAATCGTAAGGTGTCTGGGTCTAAACCAGCCCTTGGTGGATCAACCAAAATAGTACCAAAGTCAAAGCGTGTTAAGTCTACATCAGCCAAGCGTCTAAAAGCACGCAATCCAGCCAAGGCTTGAGTCATCTCTTCGCTTGAAAGCCTCACAATAGTGACATTATCAATATTATTTTCAAGCAAGTTAAATTGAGCCGAATTGACTGAAGATTTTGCAATTTCGGTGGCCATTACATTGCGAAAATTTGCGGCTAAAGGCACTGTAAAATTACCATTACCACAATATAGCTCTAATAAGTCTGGTTTGTCCGTATTGCCAAAGCGCTCAATACTGTCACAGGCCCAACTGATCATTTGCTCATTGATACCCACATTAGGTTGAGTAAATGCATTTTCTACTTGTTGATAATGATACTGTTTACCCCTTACATTGAGGGTTTCCATTATGTGTCCCACACCTAGCACATGTTTTTGCTTACGGGCACGACCAATAATATTGATTCCCAGCTCACAGCGCAATTGGTCAGCCAAAGCTAACCAATCCTCATCAAGTTGTTTGTGATAAAGCAAACTTACTAAAATTTCTCCACGCTGGCTGCTCAAAAAGTCTATTTGAAATAGTTTATAGCGTAATATTGGCGAAGACTTAACACCGTCCAACAAAGGCATCATTAATGCATTAATCTGTTCACTGGCTTGAGGGAATGATTCAATACGAATGGGTTGGTATTTATTACCCGGCGCAAACATCGCATAATACAGATCATCACTCTCATGCCACATGCGAAATTCTGCTCGCATACGATAATGTTTGGGCTTGGATGGGAATACGTCTAATTCGATATGCGAGGCAAAGTCTCCTAATTCGTCAAAGCGAGAACGAACATGTTCACTTTTGGCGTTTAATAGCCTTTGGTATTCTTGCGGTTGTATAGGCTCAAGGGCCACAGACATACTCCTTAAACTAGGCATGGGTATCAAGCTAGATTATAGCAGGGCAAAGGAACATAAATACATAATCGTGAGCACACATAGTAGAAACTATAGGCGTACAGGCCAATGTTTTGTACAATGGTGTCAGAATTAATAAACTCAATCGTTTGCGCTCCATTTAGCGCCCTAAGATACTTGAACCTACCTCATGACAGATACTACAGCACGCGAAATACTTGTTACCAGCGCTTTACCTTATGCCAACGGATCCATTCACCTTGGTCATATGCTGGAGTACATTCAAACTGACATCTGGGTTCGATACCAGCGCCATATTGGTAGCACTTGCCATTATGTATGTGCTGACGATGCGCACGGCACAGCCATAATGTTGAGGGCGGAGCAAGAAGGTATTACTCCAGAGCAGCTAATTGCCAACGTAAAAGCTGAGCACGAACAAGACTTTTCAAACTTCCACGTTTCTTTTGACAACTTTTATTCAACCCACTCACCTGAAAACCGTGAGTTTGCAGAATATATCTATAACGCTTGCCAAGAAAAAGGGCATATTGCCTCACGCACTATCACTCAAGCTTTCGATCCTGAGAAACAGCTCTTCCTAGCTGACCGGTTCATCAAGGGCACTTGCCCAAAGTGCAAAACCCTAGATCAATATGGTGATAACTGTGAAGCTTGTGGAGCCACCTACTCCCCATCAGATTTAATCAACCCTAAGTCTGCTATTTCAGGTGCGACTCCAATTCAAAAAGAGTCCACCCACTTATTTTTTAAATTACCAAACTTTGAAGTGTTACTCAAAGAATGGACTCGAAGCGGCAGCCTACAAAATGAAATTGCCAACAAACTCGCTGAGTGGCTAGATTCGGGTTTGCAAGAGTGGGACATCAGCAGAGATGCACCCTATTTTGGTTTTGAAATCCCTGGGCAAGAAAACAAGTTTTTTTACGTTTGGCTAGACGCACCTATTGGTTACATGGCAAGCTTTAAACACTTATGTGAGCGCACGCAAACATTAGATTTTGACCACTACTGGAACAAGAACTCCAGCACAGAGCTTTACCACTTTATTGGTAAAGATATTATCAATTTCCATGGTCTATTTTGGCCCGCCATGTTGCACGCAGCTGAGTTTAGAACCCCTACAGCAGTTTATGCCCATGGCTTCTTAACAGTAAATGGGCAAAAGATGTCAAAATCACGTGGCACGTTTATCAAAGCTAGCACTTATTTACGTCATCTTAACCCTGAGTACTTACGTTATTATTTTGCCGCCAAGCTAAACAATAAAGTAGATGACATCGACTTAAATTTAGAAGACTTTGTGCAACGTGTAAATTCAGATTTAGTAGGTAAAGTCGTTAACATCGCCAGCCGGAGTGCGGGCTTTATAAGCAAAAAGTTTGACGGCCAATTAAGCTCTACTGTGAGTGAGCCCGAGTTACTCAACGGCTTTGCTGATGAGCAGCTTGTTATTGCCGAGTATTATGAAAACCGTGAATTTGGCAAAGCCATTAAGTCGATTATGGGTCTAGCTGACCAAGCTAACCAGTACATCGCTGATCAAGCACCTTGGGTTTTGGCTAAGCAAGAAGGGTGTGAGCAACAAGTACAAGATGTTTGTTCAACTAGCTTGAACATGTTTCGCATGTTAATGATTTATTTAAAGCCTGTGTTACCCATTATGAGTGCAAATGCTAGTAAGTTCCTCAATGACGACTTGTCTTGGTCTAATTTAGGGACGCCATTAGTTAGCCATGGGGTAGAGAAATTTAAACCTCTTATGACTCGCATTGAAGCTAGCCAAATAGAAGCTATGCTTGAAGACTCTAAGGTGGAAGTGGCTAGAGAGCTAGCCCTCAAAGAAAAGAAAGACTAAACCCCACAGCAAGATAGGCCTGCTAGAGCAGCTTACTCAGATACAAAAAGGCCACCCTAGGGTGGCCTTTTTAATGAAGCAACCCTCCAAGGCTTAGCTCCAGCCAGTGATTTCCTTCAGTGCTTTACCAATATCAGCTAAAGAACGGACAGTTTTAACCCCCGCGTCTTCTAGGGCAGCAAACTTTTCATCTGCAGTGCCTTTACCACCTGATATGATTGCTCCGGCGTGGCCCATACGTTTACCAGCAGGTGCAGTTACACCTGCAATGTAGGACACAACAGGCTTAGTAACGTTAGCTTTAATATAAGCGGCAGCTTCTTCTTCTGCTGTGCCGCCGATCTCACCAATCATTACGATTGCTTCTGTAGCTGGGTCTTTTTCAAAAAGTTCTAGCACGTCAATAAAGTTAGTGCCAGGGATTGGGTCTCCACCGATACCTACACAAGTAGACTGACCATAACCCGCATCTGTAGTTTGCTTCACTGCTTCATAAGTCAAAGTGCCTGACCGAGAGACAATCCCGACCTTACCTGGTAAATGGATATGCCCTGGCATGATGCCAATTTTACATTCACCTGGTGTAATGACGCCTGGACAGTTAGGGCCAACTAAACGAACACCTTTCTGATCACAAACCACCTTACACACCAGCATATCTAGGGTTGGTATACCCTCAGTAATGGCTACAATAAACTTAATACCTGAGTTAGCAGCTTCTAAAATTGAATCCTTGCAGAAGGCAGCTGGTACATAAATCACAGAGGCCTCAGCTCCTGTAGCTGCAACAGCTTCAGCAACAGTATTAAATACAGGTAGACCAAGGTGAGTAGTACCGCCCTTACCTGGTGTGACTCCACCAACCATTTTCGTGCCATATTCAATGGCTTGTTGAGAATGAAAAGTACCCTGACTGCCAGTAAAACCTTGGCAAATAACCTTAGTGTCCTTGTTAATCAAGATGCTCATGCTTCACCTCCAGCTGCAGCAACCACTTGTTGGGCTGCACCACTTAAGCTAGTGGCAGCAATAATATCAAGGCCACTTTCAGCCAACTTTTGACTGCCTAGCTCTGCATTATTACCTTCCAAACGCACAACTACAGGTACACTAACTCCTACTTCTTTCACCGCACCAATGATACCTTCTGCGATTAAATCACAACGTACTATGCCACCAAAAATATTGACTAATACTGCTTTAACTCGATCATCAGACAAGATAATTTTAAAGGCTTCGGTCACACGTTCTTTGGTTGCACCGCCTCCTACGTCCAAAAAGTTAGCCGGGAAGCCACCATGCAAAGCGACAATATCCATGGTTCCCATAGCTAGGCCTGCACCATTCACCAAACAACCAATGGTGCCATCCAGAGCAACATAGTTTAGTTCCCAAGATGCTGCATGAGCTTCACGCTCATCATCTTGACTTGGATCATGCATGGTTTGAATGTCTTTGTGACGGTATACGGCGTTGCTGTCTATCACTACCTTAGCATCTAAACAGTGCAAATCACCGGCATCTGTTACAACTAAAGGGTTAATTTCTAACAAGGCTAAATCTTTGTCTTGGAACAACTGAGCCAAACCCATAAAGATTTTAGTAAATTGGCCAATTTGTTTGCCCTTAAGGCCAAGCTTAAATGCCAAATCTCGACCCTGATAAGGTTGTGCACCAGTTAAAGGATCAATCTCTGCCTTTAAAATCTTTTCAGGGGTCTCATGAGCTACCTCTTCGATCTCTACACCACCTTCGGTAGAGGCCATAAACACAATACGCTGGCTACTGCGATCAACTACAGCTCCAAGGTAGAGCTCTTGAGCTATATCAGTGCAAGGTTCGATATAAACTTTAGAAACAGGCTGACCATCGGCATCTGTTTGGTAGGTGACCATTCGGTTACCTAACCATTTGTTAGCAAAATCAGCTGCTTCTTGCTTAGAAGAAATAAGCTGAACGCCACCCGCTTTTCCACGGCCGCCAGCATGAACTTGCGCTTTAATTACCCAACGCTCACCTGGAACTTGATCCAGTGCAGCCATGGCTTCTTCTGCTGTATCTACGGCGATACCGCTAGATACGGGCAAGCCGTATTGAGCAAACAACTGTTTGCCTTGATATTCATGAAGATTCATTTTGTTGCCTGTTTACTTAACGTTAAATTTAACTTAAATGACTACTTTCTAGCTTTCCTGTTAGCCACATGGATAGCATGGCCGTCTACTGCTAATGCAGCTTCATGTACTGCCTCACTCAATGATGGGTGAGCAAATACAGTAAGAGCTAGGTCTTCAGCACTTGAGCCAAATTCCATTGCAATTACAGCCTGAGCAATAAGCTCAGATGCATTACCACCAATAATGTGGCAACCTAAAATGCGATCTGTTTGTGCATCTGCGATCAACTTTACGAACCCTTGTGTGTCATTGGCTGCCATAGCACGGCCTGAAGCTGCAAATGGGAATTTACCCACTTTAATTTCTACACCCTCAGCTTTTAACTCTTGCTCTGTCTTACCAACCCATGACATTTCTGGATGAGTATAAATAACCCAAGGGATACAGTCATAATTCATCAATGCCTTATGGCCAGCAATAATGTCTGCCACCATCATGCCTTCCTCAGAAGCTTTATGAGCCAGCATAGGCCCACGAACCACGTCACCTATGGCGTACACGCCAGGAGCATCTGTTTTACAACGTTGGTTAACGTGAATATAACCACGTTCATCAAGGCCAACTCCAGAATCAGCAGCCAACAGACCTTCAGTGTAAGGTTTGCGGCCCACAGCTACAATCAACTTGTCAAAGGTAAGGGTCTCAGAGTCGCCATCAGCCTTTTTAACGACGACTTTAACTTCATTGTTGACGACTTCCGTGCCTGTGACTAATGCCCCTAAGCGGATATCCATGCCTTGCTTTTTTAACAACTTGCCAGCTTCTTTGGATAAATCCTTATCTGCTGAACCTAGAAATTTATCCATCGCCTCCAGCACAACCACGTCACTTCCCAAACGTTGCCACACAGTACCCATTTCCAAACCAATTACACCCGCACCAATGATGCCTAATCGTTTTGGAACTTCACTAATGTTAAGTGCACCCACATTATCAACAATAATGCCATCAGCTAGTGGTGCTGGAGGGATAGTTACTGCAACAGAGCCCGCTGCCAATATTACATTACCAGCCTTCAATTCACTCACACTGCCATCGGCAGCAGTAACCTTGATCAAACAATCTTTTTGCAGCTGTCCTGTGCCATGAATCAAGGTGACACCATTGGCTTTAAACAAGCCCGCCACACCGGAGGTGAGGTTTTTTACGATCGTGTCTTTACGAGCCAACATTGTGGCCACATCCATAGACACTTCGCCGGTGTTGATGCCATGAACTTCAAATTCGTGTTTAGCGTCATGAAACTTATGCGTTGAATCTAACAGCGCCTTTGAAGGAATGCAGCCAACATTCAAACAGGTTCCACCTAACACAGGTGCACCCTTGTCACTGGTCCACTTTTCGACACAAGCTGTCTTTAAGCCCAGCTGAGCTGCGCGAATTGCAGCAACATAACCACCAGGACCACCACCAATAACGACTAAATCAAATTCTTGGGACATAATACTTTCTCACAATATTAATCTAAGCAAAATTTCAGCCTAGACTAGGTTTAATACGCTGGCTTATATTTCCAACAATATCCGCGCTGGGTCTTGCAGCAACTGTTTAATAGTCACCAAGAACTGAACGGCATCTTTGCCATCAATCATTCGATGATCATAAGACAAAGCCAAATACATCATGGGCCGAATAACTACTTGGCCATTTTCTGCTACAGGACGATCCTGGATCGTATGCATCCCTAAAATGGCTGTTTGTGGCGCATTTAAAATAGGTGTCGATAATAAAGATCCAAAAATACCACCGTTAGTAATGGTAAAAGTGCCACCTTGCATGTCTTCTAGTGTTAGCTTGCCTGCCTTAGCTTGCGTAGCCAAACCTACGATACCCTTTTCGATATCAGCCAAGGTCATTGCCTCTACATCACGCAACACAGGGACCACTAACCCACGTTCTGTGGATACAGCAACACTAATATCCTGATATGCATGATATACCATGTCATTGCCGTCTAATGAGGCATTCACTGCCGGAAAACGCTTTAAAGCTTCAGCTGCAGCCTTTACAAAAAAGGACATAAAACCTAAACGAGTGCCATTATGAGCTTTTTCAAACTGATCTTTGTACTGCTTGCGAAGGGCCATGATAGGCGACATGTCTACTTCATTGTAAGTCGTTAGCATGGCAGCTTCATTTTGAGCAGACACTAGGCGCTTTGCAATCGTTGAGCGTAAACGGGTCATAGGAACACGACGAGACGTGCGATGCTGAGGCCCTACGGAAGGTGCTAGCATTTCTTTAATAGCGGTTGCTGGAGTCGCTGGAGTCGCTGGGGTGGTTGGAGCTGCAACAGCTGACGCCACTGGCGTTGGATTTTTCAAATAATTAAGCACATCTTCTTTTAACAAACGTCCACCTTTACCTGTGCCTACTACTAAGCCTGCATCTAAGTTATTTTCATGCAGTAACTTGCGCACGGCTGGACCATTTGCATCAACGGAATCAGCTTCTGCAGTAGGGGCAACAACAGCTTCAACATTTGCAGCTAGGGCACCTGCAGTAAAGCGGGCAATAACTTCGTTGCTCAATACAGTACTGCCTTCAGCAGCTAAAATTTCTGACAAACTACCATCCGCTGGAGCAACGACTTCCATAACTACTTTATCGGTCTCAATATCAACAATCAAATCATCACGCTTGCACACTTCACCTGGTTGCTTGTGCCAAGTAGCAATAGTGCCATCGGCTACAGACTCAGGAAAAGATGGGGCTTTAATTTCAATAGACATGGTTTATCTCTTCGCTTTATTGATTAGTAGGGTTTGCTCAATCAACCCGTTCATGATTCTAATCCCAATGCTTGGGCTACTAAATACCGCTGTTCTTCTAGGTGAACCGACATGTAACCACACGCTGGCGCCGCTGAAGCTGGCCTTGAGGCAACCACCAAAGGCAGACTAGGACGATCCATTTGAACAACTTTACGCATGTGATGCTGGCTACAGTACCAAGCACCTTGGTTTTGTGGTTCTTCTTGACACCAAACGACAATCTCCAGATTAGGATATTGTGTTAACACATCGGTTAGGTGCTTTTCAGGAAACGGATATAATTGCTCAATGCGAACAATCGCAACGTGATCCAACTGACCCAAACGACGCTGTTCAAGTAAGTCGTAATAAACCTTTCCACTGGTTAACACAACACGCTTTACTGACGTTTTATTGTGGCCATCTACATCATCAATGACATTTTGGAACTCACCATTGGCTAGCTCGTCTAAACTTGAGATAGCCACTTTGTGGCGCAACAAACTTTTAGGTGACATCACTACTAATGGCTTGCGCATTGGACGTATAACTTGACGTCTAATCAAGTGGAATATTTGGGCTGGCGTAGTAGGCACACATACCTGGATATTATGCTCGGCACAAAGCTGTAAAAACCGCTCTAAACGCGCTGAAGAGTGCTCAGGGCCTTGGCCTTCATAACCGTGAGGTAATAACATAGTTAAACCACACATGCGGCCCCACTTATGTTCCCCACTGGTAATAAATTGGTCGATTACAACTTGAGCCCCATTAGCAAAATCGCCAAATTGAGCTTCCCAAATCACCAAACCTTCTGGTGCAGTTGATGCATAACCATATTCAAACGCCAATACCGCTTCTTCAGAAAGAAGAGAGTCAAAAATGGTAAACTGAGGTTGTTTGGCTGACAAGTTACGTAAAGGCACGTATGCGCCACTGCCTTTTTGGTCATGAAGTACTGCATGTCGATGGGAGAAAGTGCCTCTCCCCACATCCTGTCCTGTTAAACGGATGGGAAAACCTTCCTCTAACAAAGAAGCATAGGCCATGACTTCAGCAAAACCCCAGTTAATTTCTGCTGCCCCTGATGCCATTTTCAAACGGTCATCTAAAATTTTCTTCACCTGACGCTGAACTACAAAACCCTGAGGCACCTGATCCAAGCGTTGGCCTAAATCTTTTAAAACATCAGCAGAAACACGAGTGTCTCCTGCTGCAGTCCATTCGTGGTCGAGATATGGCTTCCAGTTTACAAACAAAGTTTCATCTGGCGTGGTAACCAAAGACTTAGCAACGTGCTCACCGTTGTCCAGTGCATTGCGATAGTCGTTTTGTGAAATTGTAATGTCTTCTGGCGTAAGCACACCATCGTTGATCAATTGCTGGCCATACAAAGTGGCTACTGTTTTTTTAGCCTTAATGGCATTGTACATCAAAGGCTGCGTACCAGAGGGTTCGTCCGCTTCGTTATGCCCACGACGGCGATAGCATACCAAGTCTATAACAACGTCACGTTTAAATTCATTGCGATAGTCTAAGGCTAGCTCTGACACAAAAGCGACTGCATCAGGGTCATCACCATTCACGTGAAAAATAGGTGCGTCAATAAACTTTGCAACATCGGTGCAGTAAGGGGTGGTGCGCGCGTCTTCTTTTTTACTAGTCGTAAAGCCAACTTGGTTGTTGATGACAATATGTACTGTACCGCCAGTCTTATAAGCCCGAGTTTGAGACATTTGTAATGTCTCCATGACTACCCCTTGACCAGCAAACGCTGCATCACCATGCAAACAGATAGGTAGTACCGTATCTCCATCAGGGTCATTCCGGCGATCTTGGCGCGCACGCACTGAACCTTCAGCAACCGGATTAGCAATTTCTAAGTGCGAAGGGTTAAACGCTAAGGCCATGTGCACTTCGCCACCTGGAGTGTTCACATTGGTAGAAAAACCTTGGTGATACTTAACGTCACCAGACGTATTTAAGGGGCGCTTACCTTCAAACTCTTCAAACAAATCTACTGGATTTTTGCCAAATATGTTAATTAATACATTCAACCGGCCACGGTGGGCCATGCCGATAACAATTTCTTTAGCTTTATTGCTGCCTGAACGCTGAATAATGTTATCCAACATAGGGATAAGTGTTTCACCACCTTCAAGGCCAAAACGTTTAGCGCCAGAAAAGCGAGATGCCAAGTATTTTTCTAAGCCTTCCGCCGCAATTAAGCGCTCAAAAATATGTCGCCTTTTTGCAGGCGTATGCTGTGGATGGCTGCGCACTGACTCTACTCGCTGCCTTATCCATAGCTTTTCATCAGTATTAACAATATGACTATATTCACAACCCACTGTAGAACAATAGGTTTTTTCAAGCCCTTCAATGATCTCTGACAAAGGCATTTCTTCTTTGCCTAAGTATGACGCACCTACTTGAAAAACAGTGTCTAAATCCGCAGCAGATAATTCGTGAAAATGTAAATTTAGAGTAGGTACAACTTCTTTGGGCTGAAGTTCTAATGGATCTAAGCTTGCCACTTGATGGCCATGTACACGGTAAGCATTAATAAGACGCATCACACGCACCTGCTTGCGCTCATGGTCGCTGCTTAACGTCGATGTTTGTACAGGGTGAGATTTACTTTGGTTTTTACCTAAAAGAACAAAGTGTTCTTTTATTGTAGAGTGAGGAACGTCACCACTTATAGAGTCTGGCACTCGAGGTAGCTGATCAAACTCTTGCCGCCATTGCTCTGGAACTGCATTGGGGTCTCGTAAATAAGTTTCATACATTTCTTCAATGTACGCGAAATTACCACCAGAGAAATGAGACTCACGCCTCTGCTGCTCCATTACGCTGTCTTGCATTCAGTGTCACCGATTTATGATTATAGTCTAAATTAACCAAACGCCCACAGTATAACGCGCATGAGACCAAATGGTTAAGTTACATCGTCAAATTTCACTCAAGAAGTGCGCACCCACAGCTATCAATTATGACTGTTGATGCACACTGAACCTTCGCCTAGGTTGCTCTGGTCATAAGCATGTTGCGGATATGCCCAATTGCTTTTGTCGGGTTTAACCCTTTAGGGCAAACTGTTACGCAGTTCATAATGCCATGACAACGAAACACACTAAACGGATCATCTAAATCTGCTAAACGTTCTTCTGTTGCAGTGTCTCGGCTATCTGCCAAGAAACGGTAGGCTTGAAGCAAACCAGCTGGACCAATAAAACGATCTGGATTCCACCAAAATGAAGGACAGGCTGTCGAGCAACAAGCACAAAGAATGCACTCATATAAACCGTCTAATTTTTCACGCTCTGCAGGTGACTGAAGGCGCTCAATACCTGGAGCTGGCGTATCGTTAAGTAAGAACGGCTTGATCTTTTCATATTGCTTATAGAACTGGTCCATATCGATTACCAAATCACGAATAACAGGTAACGCAGGCAATGGACGAAGCACTAGCTTGTTGTTTTTAACCACCGAAGACAAGGGGGTAATACACGCCAAACCATTAGTTCCATTAATATTCATACCATCAGAACCACACACACCTTCACGGCATGAACGACGATAAGCAAGACCCCGATCTTGGATTTTCAACAAATTCAAGACATCTAATACCATGATGTCTTTACCACCAGTATCAACCTGATAGTCTTGCATGTAAGGCTTTTCATCCAATTCTGGATGGTAGCGATAAATACTCACTGTTAACATATCACTACTCCTTAATAAGTACGGATTTTAGGTGGAAATGCATCCATCGTTTTTGGTTTAAAGTTTACGTCTCGCTTTCCAAGCCGCTCTTCTAAGGGGTAATACACAGAATGCTTTAACCAGTTTTCATCATCACGGACAGTAAAGTCGTTACGGGCGTGAGCACCACGACTTTCCTTACGTTGCTCTGCAGAAATAGCGGTAGCAAAAGCGACTTCAAACAAGTTTTGTAATTCAAGCGCTTCTATACGGTCTGTATTAAACGCGCCCGTTTTGTCTTGTAGGTGGAGGTTTGACACTTTCACCCGAAGTTCACGCAGCAACTCCAAACCTTTTTGCATACTATCGCCTTCGCGGAATACACCAAAGTACAACTGCATAGTCTTTTGCAGCTCTTCACGCACCTCAGAAATACTTTCTCCTGATTCAGAGCTATTAAGCGCATTTAATCGTTCCATAGCCACATCAACGTTGGCTTGGCTAGCCGCTTCAGATTGATAGCCTTCACGCATCGACTTTTCAATCTGAATGCCCGCAGCCCTTCCAAATACCACTAGGTCTAGAAGCGAGTTGCCGCCTAAGCGGTTAGCGCCGTGCACTGATACGCAAGCCACTTCACCGCAGGCATACAGGCCGTCGACCACGCGAGTTTGGGATTCTGATTCTGGATACAACACTTGTCCACCAATATTGGTGGGCAAACCACCCATCATATAGTGGCACGTAGGTACAACGGGAACAGGCTCAAATACTGGATCAACATGAGCGAACGTGCGAGAAAGCTCACAAATACCAGGCAACTTGCTCTCAAGTACTTCTTCACCTAGATGATCTAGCTTTAAAAGCACATGATCACCATTTTCACCACAACCACGACCTTCTAAAATCTCTAAAACCATAGAACGAGCCACAACATCACGGCCTGCTAAATCTTTAGCATTGGGCGCATAACGCTCCATAAATCGTTCGCCATCTTTATTGATCAGGTAACCACCTTCTCCACGGCAGCCTTCAGTCACCAAAGTGCCTGCACCCGCAATACCCGTGGGGTGAAACTGCCACATTTCCATGTCTTGCACTGGCAAACCCATACGCAAGCCCATACCGATACCATCGCCAGTGTTAATTAGTGCATTAGTTGTAGATTGATAGATGCGACCCGCACCACCTGTTGCCAAAACAGTAGCCTTAGCTTCAATATAAACGGTTTCACCTGATTCAATACAAATAGCAACCACACCCACAACAGCGCCATCATCATTTTGCACCATATCTACAGCAAACCATTCATTTAAAAAGGTTGTACCACCCTTCAGGTTACCTTGATACAGAGCGTGCAATAAAGCGTGGCCAGTTCGATCTGCGGCTGCGCACGTGCGAGCGGCCTGACCACCCTCTCCAAAATTCTTAGATTGGCCACCAAAAGGGCGCTGATATATACGCCCCTCTTCGGTACGAGAAAAAGGCAGGCCCATGTGATCCAACTCAAATACAGCTTGCGGACCCACGCTGCACATGTATTCAATCGCATCTTGGTCACCGATATAGTCGGAGCCTTTGACCGTGTCATACATATGCCAGCGCCAATCATCATTTGGGTCATTACTTGCTATCGCACAGGTAATACCACCTTGAGCAGACACAGTGTGAGAACGGGTTGGAAATACTTTGGTTATACACGCCGTTTTCAAGCCTGATTCAGTAAGCTGCAATGCAGCTCGCATACCCGCACCACCACCACCGATCACGATGGCTTCATAGGACATTTTACGTAAAATGTTTGACATAACTTATAAGCCCCACAGCAGCTGAACACCCCAAATGGTGTAGATAAACATTAACAAACCAATGACCATTTGGAACACAAAGCGTACTGCAAAGTGTTTAAGGTAATCGGTAGAAATAGACCAAAGGCCAATCCAGCAATGGGCACCCAAAGACAAAAGCGCCATTAAACTGAAAATTCGCATGCTCGTGTCACTGAATAAAGCATGCCATTGGGTGAAATCTATTTGCGGGTTTAGCAAAATATACAACACCATAAATATTGAGTAGAGGCCCAAAATAACAGCACTTGCGCGCTGCACTAGCCAATCAGATAGACCACTACGGCCATAACTTGTTACTGTGGTTACCATACCCAGACTCCTGCTAATACAGCCAACACGACTGTTAAGGCAATAACGAACTTTGCTGCTTTGTTGGCGCTATCTATTTCTTCGCCATGGCCAAAGTCCATAACAAGGTGCTTCATGCCTGCGCTAAAATGAAACCCCAACGAGACTAACAATCCCCAGGTTACAAACTTGGCAAAAAAATTATCTTGCAGCAAGGTTTGCGCATCAGTAAAACTTGAAGCACTTTCTAATGAAGCATCAAATAAATTAAACAAAAATACCAGGCCCACAAACAAAACCACACCAGAGATTCGGTGACAAATTGAAATCACAGAAACTAAAGGATGCTTGAATGTGCCTAGGTCGAGATTAACAGGTCTTTTATCGCTCACGGCTACCTACTCTTGGCTAAAAAATTAGTAAAATTAAGGCTTGGAACACTACGTAGATTCGACACTCCCTTAGCTGGATGCGTCACGTAGGGCATAAGTATAGTGATTTGAAGCGCAGAAAACAACGAAACCTTTGTCTTAGGCGGTAACTTTCGAGACCCCTTAATTAGTGTCAATATAGCGTAAAACCATGCCTCCAAATCGGCCAAGTCTCTTTACAAACACTGCGCAGAGGAGGATCATGCTAACCTCACGTTATAACAGACCCGATCTATATCACTTGTGGTTATAGCTAGAATCTATATGCCGAATCTCTTCTACACCCCATCTACTTAGCACCTGATGTAGAATAGGAGCAAGTATATAGAGGCATACTACTTATGTCCGCTGTTTTATTTAGTGTTGAAACGTTACATTAGGTTTTCAAGCCCCCCTCTCCCACCACATTTTTCAGGAGCCAAGAAATGTCCGAAAGAAAAGCCACTCTTCACATAGAAGGTATGGACCCAATTGAACTGCCAATATATTCAGGCAGCACAGGCCCAGACGTTATAGACGTACGTCAATTAGTGAGCAAAGGCCTTTTCACCTACGACCCAGGCTTCGTATCTACTGCTTCATGTGAATCTAAGATCACCTATATTGATGGTGACAATGGTGTTTTGTTACACCGCGGCTACGCCATTGAAGATCTGGCAGCTAACTCATCTTATTTAGAAACCTGTTACTTACTGATTCATGGTGAACTTCCCACCAATGAACAGATGGATGTTTTTGAAAGTGAAATCACTAACAACACCATGGTTCATGAGCAACTTATACAATTTTTTAACGGTTTTCGTCGTGATGCTCATCCAATGGCGATCATGTGTGGCGTTGTTGGCGCCTTGTCTGCGTTTTACCATGACCAATTAGACAACGACAACTCCCTCCATAGAGAAAAAGCCATTCACCGGTTAATCGCTAAAATGCCTACGTTGGCTGCCATGAGTTATAAGTACTCTATGGGACAACCTTTTATTTTTCCACGTGACGATCTTAATTACGCTGAAAACTTCTTACACATGATGTTTGGAAAGCCGACTAAGCAAAGCAATGTAGACCCAGTTCTAGCCCGTGCTATGGACAAAATCTTTATGCTGCATGCTGACCATGAGCAAAACGCGTCAACATCCACTGTTCGTTTAGCTGGTTCTTCTGGCGCCAACCCATTTGCATGTATAGCTTCGGGCATAGCTGCTCTTTGGGGCCCAGCTCATGGCGGCGCCAATGAAGCTGTATTGAACATGCTTGAAGAAATCGGTGATGTATCTAACATCGATGCCTTTGTTGCCAAAGCTAAAGACAAAGATGACCCTTTCCGCCTTATGGGCTTTGGTCATCGGGTGTATAAAAACTTTGATCCGCGCGCCACTGTCATGCGTGAAACCTGTGACGAAGTACTCACATTACTGGGCGTAGACAACGATCCTTTGCTACAAATTGCGAAACGTTTAGAGCAAATTGCTTTGGAAGATGAGTACTTTATCCAGCGCAAACTATACCCGAACGTAGATTTTTACTCGGGCATCATTCTCAAGGCAATTGGTATTCCATCATCTATGTTTACAGTTATTTTTGCTGTAGCCCGCACAGTTGGATGGATTTCACACTGGCATGAAATGCTTAACAGCCCTTATCGCATCGGCCGTCCACGCCAATTGTATACTGGCGAAACTAAGCGCCCTTACCCAGCCAAATAACACTGGCTTAGTGCAATAAAAGACCACCTTCGGGTGGTTTTTTATTGCCTACTAAAAATTCTGGCACGGTCTTTGCAACATTACTCGTTGTGCATATATATTGGCTAACTTAGCCCAAATATTTGAGGGACGCACCATAAATAATCAGGCGAATCGATAGACCGCACCAAAATCGCGCATCACTGCGTGAAAAATAATCTAATCGCAGTTAAGGAGTTTAAGTGGAAGCCACAACAAGTGCTGTAGCCACCTTAGTAGAAAGCAGCAATACCTTATTCATTCTAATGGGCGCCATAATGGTACTAGCCATGCATGCAGGTTTTGCATTTTTGGAGGTTGGTACAGTTCGCCATAAGAACCAAGTCAACGCCTTAGTTAAAATAATGACTGATTTTGGCTTTTCCTGTTTGGCCTACTTTTTTGTTGGCTACTGGATTGCATACGATCAACATTTTTTTACCAGTGCCAAAGAATTAAGCGCTAATAATGGCTATCAACTCGTAAAGTTTTTCTTTTTAATGACCTTCGCTGCTGCAATCCCCGCCATTATCTCAGGTGGTATTGCTGAAAGAGCACGCTTTTGGCCTCTACTCATTGCAGCAGCATTAACTGTAGGCATCGTATACCCGTTGTTTGAGGGGATTGCCTGGAATGGAAACTATGGCTTCCAAGCATGGCTGGAACAAACCTTTGGTGCAAGTTTTCATGATTTTGCAGGTTCTGTCGTAGTCCACGCAGTGGGAGGCTGGCTAGCACTTGTGGCCGTGCTACTTTTGGGTACTCGAAAAGGGCGCTACCGAAAAGGCAAACTTGTTGCCTTTGCTCCTTCTAGCATTCCCTTTTTAGCTCTAGGCTCATGGATCTTAACCATAGGCTGGTTTGGCTTTAATGTTATGTCTGCCCAAACTTTAGACGGAATTAGTGGCTTAGTCGCTGTAAACACTCTAATGGCTATGGCTGGCGGCACTATTGCCGCACTCATAATCGGTAAAAACGACCCAGGATTTGTCCATAACGGCCCACTAGCTGGCCTAGTCGCAGTGTGTGCAGGCTCTGACTTAATGCACCCTGTTGGCGCTTTAGCAGTAGGTCTGATTGCTGGAGGACTTTTTGTCTATGCCTTTATGTTGACCCAAAACCGCTGGAAAATTGATGATGTTTTAGGTGTTTGGCCTCTGCATGGCCTATGCGGCGCATGGGGTGGTATCGCAGCAGGGATCTTTGGCTTAGAAATGTTTGGAGGTCTTGGCGGTGTAAGCTTTATGTCCCAACTCCTAGGCACGCTATTAGGACTAGCCGTAGCCTTAATAGGTGGTTTTATCGTTTACGGTGGGGTTAAAAAGCTTATAGGTCTTCGCCTAACTGAAGAAGAAGAATTCAACGGCGCCGACCTTAGTGTTCATAAAATCGGCGCTACGTCACAAGACTAAATTGATCTAGTCTTTTTTCAGCCAAGGGTTAAAAGAAGCTTTAACCTTGATTTCTGGGATAGGTGCAGCAGATTCGGTTGGAACTTCAAGTTCAGCCGATTCTAACACTCTAGCTTCAGCTTCAGCCTTAATCGTTTGCCTCATTTCTGCTTGAAACACTAGCCTATCTTCAGCTTCAACAGCTTGCCTAGCTTCAGATCTGACTGCCGCTAGAGAGGCTGGCGCAGAGGTGGCGTATTCTGCATCATAAAACGCTGACTTATTTTCCACTTCAGGTTTGTACTTACGGATTTCCCAACATCGGTGTATTTTCTTATTGCGTCCAAAATCTTTGTCTAGGGTTTCATCACTGATATCGACAACATGGTTATGCTTGAGTACGTTTTCGTCCAACTCAAAGCGACGATAGTTAGTAGAGAAAATCAGCAAGCCATCTTCTGCAAGTAAGTCCATTACCTTAAGTATCATCCAAGCATGGTCTCGCTGAACATCTAGTACACCGACCATTTTTTTAGAATTTGAAAAAGTAGGAGGATCAAGAAAAATAAGGTCATATTCACCCTTATGGCTCTTAATAAACTCCATACAATCATGCTGCTCAAAACGGTGTACTTGGTCACTATAACCATTCAAAGCAAGGTTCTTTTTGCCCCATGACAAATAGGTGGCCGACATATCAACACTCAAAGACTTATGAGCCCCACCCTGCACAGCATGCATCGTGGCAGTGCCTGTATAGCAGAATAAGTTTAAGAAGCGCTTTCCATGGGCCAGGTGTTGGATTTTTTGACGCACGGGGCGGTGATCTAAGAATAAACCAGTGTCTAAGTAATCATTAAGATTCACTAGCAACTTACAACCACCCTCTTGAACCTGAATATATTCGCCTTTTTCATCATGGGTCTGGTACTGATCCTTACCCGTTTGTTGACGGCGCTGTTTCAACACAATACGCTCTTCTGGAATTTGCAAAGCTTGCGGCAATGCTAACATCACTTCTTCTAGGCGTCGTTGAGCCTTTTCGGCGTCAACCGTCTTAGGGGCTGCGTATTCTTGCACATGCAGCCAATCACTATAAACATCGATTGCTACGGCATACTCGGGCATGTCTGCGTCATATAACCGGTAACACTCAATTTTTTCCTGCTTTATCCATTTACTAAAGTGCTTGCGGTTTTTCACTAAGCGATTCGCAAACATTTGTGCGCCCTCACTTAATGCTTTTAATGGAATTTCTCCACTGGCCTGACGGCGATCTGCAAAGCGGTTGGAAGTTTCAAGCGTATACATTAGCAATTGACTTTTGATGGCTCCATTATAAAAAGCATATTGTTTGTGGGAGCGCAGACCCACCGCTTTACCTAATTCAGAGTTACCGGTAAATACAGCCAATTCCCAGCCAATAAAATCTTGGCTAAGACGCTCTCCTAAGTGTTGATATAGATATTGAATATCAGCCACTTCGCTCAATCGTTCGCCGTAGGGTGGGTTAGTAATAACTAATCCCATTTGCTGTTCGGCATTATGTGTTAATGGTTTTAAGTCTTTGAGCTCTCTATGACTCACTCGAATGCGGTCTGCCATACCCGCTTGCTTTAAATTTTCACGACATTTAGATACCGCTTTTGGCTGGCCATCATACCCATGAATTTCGCTAGTAGCCGCAATCTCACCAGCCTCTCTTCGCAGTTCAGCAGCATCCCAAATCTCGCGCCAAAGCTCTACATTGTGCTGCTTCCACATCTGCAAACCAAAGCGCCAACGCAACAACCCAGGTGCAGTATCAGAGGCCATCATGGCCGCCTCAATCAGAAAGGTTCCCGAACCGCACATAGGGTCCAGTAATGGTTTGCCTGCAGCAGCCATTGCTGGCCAGCCTGCACGAATCAAAAGCGCAGCAGCTAGATTTTCTTTGAGCGGTGCCATGCCACCTTCACGGCGGTATCCACGTTTGTGTAGGCTCTCACCAGAAAGGTCTAAGCTGATGCGTACACGGCCTCTGGTGATGAAAACGTTGATACGCACATCAGGTTCTTGTTTAGCAATATTGGGGCGTATTTCTCCCTTACTGCGAAATTGGTCTACAATGGCATCTTTCACCTTGAGAGCACCAAAGTGAGTATTGTCTATGCCACGCATACGGCCTGCATAGTCCACTAGGAAAGTCTGGTCACTATCGAAGTGTTGTGTCCACTCAACCTTACTTACAGCATCATAAAGCTCATCGACACTGTCAACAGCTTCACTGTGAAGCAGTAATAGCACACGGTTCGCCAAACGACTCCATAAACAAGCACTATAGCCAACTTTTAAGTCACCATTAAAGTAAACACCGCCTTGGGTTAGCTTGATGTCTTGCGCCCCTAGGGGGCCAAGTTCATCAGCCAGTATAGGCTCCATAGCTTTGGGACAAGTGGCGAAAAAGGCGTAAGTCATAGTTCAATACTGTGGCAATCAAAAGGGCGCGCAGTATAACATCTTTTGATAATGTGAAGGGAAAATGGTTCCCATCCAATGATGGCATTGAATGGGAACCATGTAGGGATGGATGCGATAGCATGGAGGTTGGGGTATCGGTTATAAATCTTGAAATATATGAACGCAAATTCTTTAGGGTGTTAGCACTTTTTGAACTTCCAGAGCGGGTTCACGTGTGAGCTGTCTTAACAGCTGCACACTGTTTAAACACACTGGAAAACAATAAATCCAGAAGTGGTTTAGCTACGAGTGCGGCATAAAATACGCTGAGCTTGATAAATCAGATCAAACACATTCCAATACTATGCTCACCTCAATACAGTATTTATTAGCCATACAAGCGCTAATATAAGTAACAATAACGCCCATCACCTAGACTGATTTCCCTGAAATTACTCTAGAGTTATATTGGAAAATAGTGATCAACTAGGAGGAGCACAAACAATAACATTAGGTAAATAATAGAATACCAAAACGTTTTCATAGCGGCCTTTTCATAGGCACCTCGGTACAAACGCAAAGCCCAATATAAGAACCTAATATTCAACAATGTCACACCGACCAAGTAGATGAAGCCACTCATCCCCACAATATAAGGCAACATAGTCGAGATAATCATTAATACTGTGTATAACAAAATCTGTAACCCAGTGAACTCTAAGCCATGGGTTACTGGCAACATTGGAATTTCAACCTTAGCGTACTCGTCACGCTTGTGTATGGCCAACGCCCAAAAGTGTGGCGGCGTCCAAGCATAAATAATGAGTACCAACAGTAGCGCATTTGGGTCTATCGTACCCGTGACCGCCACCCAACCCAGCAAAGGCGGCATCGCTCCAGCTAGACCACCAATGACAATATTCTGAGGTGTTGCGCGCTTAAGGTAGCCTGTGTAAATAAAAGCGTACCCTATGGAAGAAGCTAAGGTTAGCCACGCCGTCATTGGGTTGACCAACATATACAATATACCTAAACCAACAAACGCCATAACAGCAGCAAACACCATCGCGTGCAACGGCTTGACCTTACCTTTGGCTACTGGACGATTATGAGTACGACCCATTTGACCATCAATACGTCGATCAATAACATGATTCACAGCTGCAGCAGAACCGGCTGCCATAGCAATACCCAGGTTACCCCATATAATTACAGGCCATGGAACCATACCGGGCACAGCTAAAAACATACCCACTAAGGACGTCAGTATCATGAGTAAAACTACATTAGGTTTACACATTTCATAATAATCACGCCAATTAATACTGATGGGTGTTGCTGCGGCTTCAGAACTCATTGATGCGCCCTCTATTTGAAAAAACTACATAATTAAGACTGAGAGTGAGAACAAACAAACATGCTCCACCAAAGTTATGAGCGACAGCTACAGTCAACGGAAGGAAGTAATAAATATTTGCTAAACCCAAACAGAACTGAACAAAAAACACCGCCAAAAACCCAAGACCAAACCTGCGTAAACGTCGATCATCTTGTGACATTAACCGATAGCTCATTAGCAATAAAAATACACCTAGGATTATAGCACCATAACGATGCAACACATGGATAGCTGTGCGGGCTTCTGCATGCATCAAGCCGCCCAAATAGCTAGGCCCAAGTGTCTGGCCAAGGTTAAAGCCTTCTGAAAAATTCATTTCAGGCCACCAGGCACCATTACAATCTGGCAAGGTGGAACACGCTAGGGCTGCATAATTAGAACTCATCCAGCCACCTAAAAACACCTGTAAAATCACTAAAATCAGCGCCAGAGACGCCCAGATCCGTAGCCTGCCGTGACTAATATTAGTAAGGGACAAGCTTTTAACTGGATTTTTCATGCGGCGCAACTTGATCAACAATAGCATCAGCAAGCTTGCCGTAAAAAAGCCACCCATTAAGTGTGATGTCACCACTTGCGGCCACAACTTCCAAGTCACCGTCCAAGCACCAAAAGCACCCTGAAGCATTACCATGGCCAATAACCCTTGAGTTAAGACAAACGGGTAGTTTAAACGCTTTCGCTGGGACCAAGAGGACACCGCTAATACTAAGATAACAAACCCTAGCACGGTGGCAAAGTAACGGTGGATCATCTCTAGCCAACCCTTATTAACCTCTACAGGAGCATCTGGGTATAAGGCTTCGGCTGCAGCAATTTCTTGCACACTTTCTGGCACCAGTAGGCTGCCATAACAACCCGGCCAGTCTGGACAACCTAAACCAGCATCTGCAAGACGAGTCCAAGACCCCAACACGATTACACAAGTCACTATAGCAAGGGCTAAATAGGTCAAAAAGACGCTCCACTTAGGAGCGCTAGTAGTATTTGTAGTAGTGTTCATAGCTTTGCTACCCTATATTTGAAGTTCTAAGTAACTTTTTGAGATCTTTAAGCAACTCTTTTCCGACAAAATCTTTACCGTAATACATCATAATGTTTCCTAGTGGGTCTACAAAGTAGACTCCCTCACCTTTCTCAAACACTTCTACAGAAAGGCTTTTAAGCTGGATTAACGCAGGATAACTAATTTGAAGCTGTTCATTAAAGCCATCTTTTTGGTTAACTAATAAGCGTGTCACTCTGTGGGCTTCTTTGCCAAGAGCAACATTTATTTGTCGCAACAAATGGGTTGCTTCTTGGCACGACTGTGCGCACCCTCCATCAGTTAAATAGACTACTAACCAGCGTTTATCTGTCTCGACCTGTGACCAAGGCATTGTTTCTTGATCGACTAACTGTGCTTGCTCAAGCTCATTAGGTGGCAGTAATAACTGACCGAAGTTTGTTCGACCATCCGGCACACCCCATAGATTAAAGTACATCAACATAGCGAACATAAGAGGAACTACGGTTACCCCAAACACTGCATACAAAGTCCAACGGTTATTTGTCTTAGTGGTCATGAATCTACCTTTTTAATGTCGACAGGAGAGTAAAATACTCGATAAATATATAACAGGCATAAAGTTAAGGCGAGGCCAAACCACTGCCACGCATAGGCTAAATGCTTTTGTGAAGCCATGGTACTGGCCCGCCAATGTGGTTCAAGTGTTGCATCACCTGCTGTGTCCAATATCAATACCCAAGGTAAAAGCGCACCCTCTATAGAAGTTGCCAAATGCTTAGCCAATAACGATGGGGTAATCGCCTGTATTAACTGTGGGTACTGATCAGAATATGTATCAATACCTAATTGATAAGGATTGGCTTGCACGCGCACTAGACGCCCTGTAAGCCCTACTTTACCGCTGACCCAATCAACACTAGGCAACGGATTTCTTTGACCGTATGAGGCAAACCAGCCACGATTAACCAGTAAAAGATCTGCATCTACTTTGATGAGGCCTATGGCGTCATAACCTACCTTACCAGAAACAACTTGATTGTCCTTAAGCCAAACAAAGGGCTTGATAAACGTGCTATTCAATGTCACTCTTTGAAAGTTATTTAGGTTACCCAAAGTTAAACCTTGGTCATTTGGGAGAATTATTGGCTGCTCTAAAGCCTCCAAGCTTTTCTGTAATAGAATTTTTTGGTCTGCCCTATCTAACTGCCAAAAGCCTAGACTAATGGTAAGTGGCAAAAAGAATAGTGTGAACACCGTAATTGCCCAATAATGTTGCAGTCGTTTCATCATTACTCTAGCTAAACCTAATTAAATTACTCAAAGAGACTCTTTTTATGATCAAAATCGTCATTATCATTGTGTTGCTGTTGGCTTTAACCAGCTTAGCCAGTGGTTTCTTTTTCTTAATGAAAGATGGTACCAAATCTACCCGCTTACTCACTTCATTAAAGTACCGCGTTAGCTTAATTGTACTTCTAATTATACTCGTAACCTACGGGTTTTGGACCGGTCAACTTGTGACTTCTTCGCCATGGGCTGCGATTCACTAATTTAAAATGGCTACTAGACATAAAAAAGGCAGCCATTAAGCTGCCTTTTTTGCTTTATTGTCTGGTATTTATAGAATGTAGACGAATAGGAACAAGCCTACCCAAACCATATCTACAAAATGCCAATACCAAGCTGCTGCTTCAAAACCAAAATGCTGGTCCGGCGTAAAGTGACCCTTACAAATACGAATCAACATCACAAACAAGATGAACGCACCGATGGTGACGTGCAAACCGTGGAAGCCTGTCAACATAAAGAAGGTCGAGCCATAGATACCTGAGTCCAAGGTAAGACCCAATTCAGTATAAGCTTCGATGTACTCCATTATTTGGTAGTAAACAAAGATAGCACCTAGGATAACAGTTACTGCTAACCAAAAGATTGTACGGCCACGATGCATTGCCCTTAGGGCGTGGTGAGCAATAGTCAAAGTAACACTTGAGGTCATTAACAAAACTGTGTTCAACAGCGGAATATGCCAAGGATCAATAACGCCCTGTGGGCCAGGAAAATCTGCACCACCTGGGTTATTAAACATAGGCCATGCGTAATCAAATTCAGGCCATAGCATATGCGAAGAGCCTTTATCACCTTGGCCATCTAACCAAGGGCCAGCCCATTGGCGAACGTATAACAGCACGCCAAAAAACGCCACAAAGAACATCACTTCTGAAAAGATAAACCAGCTCATACCCCAGCGAAAGGACTTATCCATCTGAGGACTGTACATACCGCCTCTACTTTCAGTGATTACTTTACCAAACCACTGGAAGAAAACAAAAACTAGTAGCAATGAACCCGCTGTGAACACTAGATGGGGGAATCCAAATCCCTCACCGCCTGAACTCATTTGGTTCATCATACCGCCAGCACCAGATGCCATTCCAAATAGGCCTATACTTGACACAATTGGGAAATAACTGCTTTCTGGTACGTAATAATTGGATGTTGCCATCTATCGCTCCTTCGTCGAAGACTTATTATCAGGCCGTGTTTCGGCCAAAATTATATTTATATGCTTTTGCTATTTAGCAAAAGCACCTGCATCAAATAACGTGTACGACATCGTCACTTTTTTAACATGTGACGGAAGCTTTGGGTCTAAAGAAAAGATCAGTGGCATTTTTCGCCCTTCTCCTGCCTTTAACGTTTGCTGATCAAAACAAAAACATTCAGTTTTTTGTACATACTCAGCAGCTTCTGAAGGCGATACACTTGGAACCGCCTGTCCTACCATGTCGTTTGCTGTGGGATTTAAAGCCCAAAATTCTACTTGAGTCCATGCCCCTGGGTGCATCTCCACTTCTTCTTGCAAAGCTTCAAATTCCCAGGGCATACCCGCATTATTAGTCGTTATAAACTGCACTGTTATTGTGCGGCTTGTATCAACCCACTGCTCAACCCTTTCAACTGGTCCTCCTGTCTTACCATTAATCCCAGTAATTTCGCAAAATATATCGTACAAAGGTACTAAGGCAAATCCAAACCCAAACATTGCCACCGCTGCTATCACTAGCTTTAAGGCAGTGTTATTAGGCTTATGGCCGGAATTTTCATCCGGCAGTGGTGAATTAGAGTTCATATAGACTGATTTAACCTATTTAACGTGTGGTGGCTCAGCAAATGTATGATACGGCGCTGGTGATGGAATCGTCCATTCTAGGCCTTCTGCACCTTCCCAAACCTGATCTGTGGCTTTTTCACCACCGCGGATGGTCTTGATCAATAAGAACAAGAAGATAAGCTGAGAGAAACCAAATATAAACGCACCAACCGTTGCTATGGCATTAAAGTCTGCAAACTGCAGCGCATAGTCTGGAATACGACGAGGCATTCCTGCCAAACCAACAAAGTGCATTGGGAAGAAGGTTATGTTTACGCCAATGAAAGACATCCAAAAGTGAAACTTACCTAAGTTCTCGTTGTAGTAGTGTCCAGTCCATTTAGGCAACCAGTAATAAACACCTGCAATAATACCAAACAAAGCGCCAGGCACTAGCACATAGTGAAAATGAGCCACTACAAAGTAGGTGTCATGGTATTGGAAATCTGCAGGAGCAATAGCAAGCATTAAGCCTGAGAAGCCACCAATAGTGAACAGCACTACAAAAGCCAAGGCAAACAGCATTGGGGTTTCAAACGTCATTGAGCCTCTAAACATTGTAGATACCCAGTTGAATACTTTCACACCCGTAGGTATGGCGATCAACATAGTGGCATACATGAAGAAGAGTTCAGTTTGCAATGGCAAGCCCACTGTAAACATATGGTGAGCCCATACAATGAACGATAAGAATGCGATTGAAGAAGTAGCATATACCATTGACGCGTAACCAAATAATGGTTTGCGAGCAAAGGTAGGAATAATCTGCGAAACGATACCAAAAGCTGGCAAGATCATTATGTATACTTCTGGGTGACCAAAGAACCAAAACACGTGTTGGAACAATACAGGATCACCACCACCGGCAGCATCAAAGAATGCTGTTCCGTAGTGAATGTCCATCAACATCATGGTCACAACACCTGCCAAAACTGGCATTACTGCTACTAATAAGTATGCTGTAATAAACCAAGTCCAAACAAATAGTGGCATCTTCATCAAAGTCATACCAGGCGCCCTAAGGTTCAAGATAGTAACAATGATATTGATCGCACCCATAATGGAAGAAATTCCCATCATATGCACACCAAAGATAAAGTAAGTCACACTGCTTGGTGCATACGTTGTGGACAATGGAGCATAGAAGGTCCAACCAAAGTTTGGAGCACCTGCTTCGGTAAAGAGCGTGAACAAAAGCATACCAAAGGCAAATGGGAGTATCCAAAAACTCCAGTTGTTCATGCGCGGTAACGCCATGTCTGGCGCGCCAATCATCAGCGGTACCATCCAGTTAGCCAAGCCTACAAAGGCTGGCATAATCGCACCAAACACCATGATTAAACCATGCATGGTGGTCATTTGGTTATAAAACTCTGGCCTAATAAGCTGCATGCCCGGCTGAAATAACTCAGCACGGACAATAAGCGCCATTACACCACCCGTTAGTAGCATGGCGAAGGCGAACCATAGGTACATAGTACCAATGTCTTTGTGGTTAGTTGTTAGTACCCAGCGCATGATCCCTTTAGCAGGTCCATGATGGCCGTGATCGTCATGATCATCGTGACTAGCAGTCGCAGTTGTCATTATTCAGCCTCCTATTTTTTCGCGTCAATTATCATTTTTGGAGTGACCATTTCGCCTGTATCGTTACCCCAAGCATTTCGCTCAAAGGTAATAACAGCAGCAATTTCAACATCACTTAGCTGCGCACTAAATGATTGCATAGCCGAACCTGGCTTACCATTTAGTACAATATCGATGTGGCCAGCCATGTCATTAAGAGCCATTTCGCTGCCAGCAAGAGCTGGGAACACAGAGCCAAGGCCTTGGCCTTCAGTACCGTGACAGCCAGCGCAGCTTCGGGCATAGACTTCAGCGCCTTCGACCATTAGCTCATCAAAAGTAAAGTCCCCTAAAGCTAAAGCTGCTTCAGCAATTTTTCCAGCACGTTGCTCTTCTAGCCACACCTGGTACTCGTCGCCGGTTACTGCTTCTAGTACGATTGGCATAAAGCCGTGGTTAACACCACAAAGCTCAGCACACTTGCCACGATAAATACCCTCTTGACCTTCAGGAATAAAGGCCCAAGATTCGTTGATGTATCCTGGAATCGCATCTTTCTTAACAGCGATCTCTGGTACCCACCAAGCATGAATCACATCATTAGAAGTGATTAAGAAACGTACTTTTTGGCCCGTAGGAACAACAACGTTGTAATCTACTTCTTCAAGGTAGTTTTCACCTTTTTCGGTACGGTTATAAATTTCGTCGTCTGTGGTCGTTAGGTTACTAAAGAAACCTACATCTTCACCAAGATAGTCATACTGCCACTTCCACTGGTGCCCTGTGACCTTAATGTCCACGTCAGAGTTTGTGGTGTCATACATCTGAATCAAAACTGATGTGGCTGGTACAGCCATAGCAATCAATATTACTGTTGGTACCGCTGTCCATAAAAGCTCCAAGCCTAGGCTCTCGTGGAACTTAGACGCAACTGCACCTTTGGACTTACGGTGCTTAAAAATGGAGTAAAACATTACACCGAAAACCACCACACCTATCCAGACGCAAATCCAAAAAATAAGCATGTGTAATTCGTAAATAGACTGACTTACTTCTGTGATGCCTTGAGGCATATTAAGCCCCCAATCTGCCATAGCAGCGGGTGCCGATACTAATCCCAAGACTACAGAACTCAGGCGTTGCCAAGTTCTAAAAAACATACTTACCCTCCGGGTGATCTATAAGATCGTGGATTTCATTTAGGCCTCAACGGTACTGAAAATGAGGCGCTGTAATTATCCTCAATTAACAGGGTATTAGGCAAGTCTTATTTTGCTTTTTACACTGTATGTTTGACTATAGTATTAGCCTACACATGCACTATTATCTGCAATCACAACAACGAAAACAATCACTGTAAACGAACCCACACCCAAGTTTGGGCATTATGACGTAATCACATCTCTGCAGGCATTAACACACCGCTTTACCAAACTGGGCCCTTGGTAGATTAAACCACTGTAAACCTGTATCAACTTCGCCCCTGCAGCTAGCTTCTCTAGAGCATCATCACCACTATTAACTCCACCCACACCGATAATAGGCACTTGCTCACCCAAAATAGCGTAAAGATCTGCAATAGTTTTGGTTGCTAGGAGCTTCAACGGCGCACCACTGAGCCCACCTGCTTCATCACCAAACTCTAGATTGCCAACGCCATCTCTACTGAGGGTGGTATTGGTTGCTATCACACCATCCATTTTATGCTCTAGCACACATCTTGCGACGCCTTGCAGCTGCTCATCGTCCATGTCTGGTGCAATTTTCACAGCCAAGGGCACATATTTGCCATGGGTTTTTTCTAACACTGCCTGCTCTTGCTTAAGCACACCAAGCAACTGACTTAATGACTCCCCATACTGCAGGTCTCTTAGTCCAGGTGTATTGGGAGAAGAAATGTTCACCGTAATATAGCTAGCGTAGGCATACACCTTTCTCATGCATATTAGGTAATCTGATGCAGCATCAGCAACTGGTGTATCAAAATTTTTGCCAATATTAATACCAAGCACACCGCTGAACTTAGCTTTTTTGATGTTCTCAATTAAATGGTCAACACCTTTATTATTAAAGCCCATACGATTAATAATGGCTTGGGCTTCAGGCAGCCTAAACATACGCGGCTTTGGATTGCCAGGCTGAGGCCTTGGTGTGGTTGTGCCTACTTCCAGAAACCCAAAGCCCAGTGCGCCAAGACCATCAACAGCACTACCATTTTTATCCAATCCAGCTGCCAACCCAACAGGGTTAGGAAACTCTATGCCCATTACCGTCACAGGCAAATCTGCCACACTTGGTGCCAAGGCTGGCAAAAGCCCTAAACGAGCACCAGCCGCAAGGCCTTCTAGAGTTAAATCATGAGCAGTTTCTGCCGAAAATTGGAACAACACGCTGCGGGCAATAGAATACAAAGACACACCTCAACTAATTAATAAAAACATTTGAAACATCACATATCACAATGACTAAGGAGTATACCGTAAGCGCTCACAGGATACATTTACATAGATTACTTATGGCTTACACGCCACATTAAACACCTTTCATGCTCCAAAGCGTGCAACAAGCTAGGCATGTCAATCTTTACTTAGGTAGATACAACATTATCGACTATGCATTACTAAAGAGCGCAGCTCAGCAAGTGTTTTCAAACGCTTACCTTGTTCAAAACAAGCGTTTGCTTGGGGATAAACCCGACCAAGCAATTTAAGCCATTGCTTTATTCTAGCGTCTTGAAACTTTCTCTCGACCTGAGCTTCTACTAAATCTATAAAATACAGCACTTTAGGCACTAACGCAGACCAACCCCACTCTTGCGTTGGTTTACCTGCTTGATAATGCCGAATCTGCAACGCCAGATCTGGCTTCCAAACCAGTCCGCGGCCCACCATCACATCTTCACTTCCACTTGCCTGTCGACATGCTGCGTAGTCTTGCGGTGTCCAAACCTCACCATTGGCAATCACTGGAATATCTACAACATGCCTAATTCTCTCTATCCACTGCCAATGTGCTGGAGGGCGATATCCTTCTACTTTGGTTCTGGCATGCACAGTAAGCTCGTTAGCGCCAGCTCCTTCAATTCGCTGCGCATTTTCTAAGGCTAAGTCTTTGGTGGCGAAACCAAGCCTCATTTTAGCGCTCAACCAGGCACCATCACCAATGGCATGTCTTACAGTTGCTATAATATGCGCAACTCGTTTTGGCTCTTGTAATAATACTGCACCACCCTGACTCCGGTTCACCGTCTTTGCAGGGCATCCAAAATTTAGATCAATCCCAGGAGACCCCAACTCCAACGCCCTAACAGCATTAGCGGCCAAGGCCTCAGGATTACTGCCTAGCAATTGAATGCGCACTGGAATGCCAGCTGGCGTTTTACAGCCATTGGACAGTTCTGGACACAAACGGTGAAAGACTTTAGGAGGTAACAACTCAGTGGTGACCCGAATAAACTCAGTGACACACAAGTCGATACCTCCAATCTGGGTAAGGCAATCTCGTAATATATTGTCAGCCAAACCTTCCATAGGCGCCAAGATGATACGGCTCATTGGTTAAACTCTACTTCACAGATGTGTCTAGCTCGGATAACATATGAGCCTCGCACCATTACATTGGCCTTTCTAATCACTATCGAGTAAATCATGTTCACGGGTATCGTCCAAGGCCAAGGCCAAATTAAGTCTATTGCTAATGGTAACAACCAACGTAGCTTTATTATTTCTCTACCCAAAGCCCTAAGCGAAGAGGTAGAAATAGGCGCCAGCATTGCCATTAATGGCACCTGTTTAACAGTAACTGCACAAAGTGGCCTTGATTTTAGCTTTGACGTGATCGGCCAAACCTTAAAACTAACCAATTTAGGCCTGCTAGAGAAGGGCTCTTGGGTCAACGTAGAGCGCTCTTTAAAGTTTGGCGACGAGATAGGCGGCCACATCATGTCAGGTCATGTGTCAGTGGCACTGGCCATAAGCAGAATCGACGATCATGATGGCAATACAAGCATTTGGTTTGATTTACCAGAAACACACAAAAAACATCTGCTACCACAAGGGTTTATTGGCCTTAACGGTTGCAGCCTCACCGTAGGGTCTGTTGCGAAATCTGGGTTTTGCGTCTGCCTTATTCCCGAAACACTTAAAGTAACAGGATTTGGCACCGCTAACGAAGGGGATATGGTCAACATGGAAATCGACCACCAAACCCAGACTATAGTCGCTACCGTAGAGCGCGTATTAGCTGCCAGAGGCTAATAAAGCCTATACACCCCATCCTTGTGTATGCTGATTTATAAGCTTAGTAAACAGCGCAATGTGCTCTTCACTGTCATTTAAACACGGAATATAGCGATAGGTTTCCCCACCACTTTCCATAAAATAATCTCTATTTTCTTCACCAATTTCTTCGATCGTTTCTAGGCAATCAGCGCTAAATGCGGGGGCAATAATATGCACATTTTTAATGCCTTTACCGGGTAATTCTTTAAGTGTTATATCAGTGTATGGCTGTAACCATTCTGCGGGACCAAAACGACTTTGAAAGGTGGTCATTACCTCTTCATCTGTTAGGTTTAGCTGTTCCTTTACTAATCGAGTTGTTGCTCTGCAAAAACAGTGATATGGATCACCTTTGTCTAAATAAGCCTTAGGAATACCATGGTAGCTAAACAAGGTTAAGTCTGGCTTACCGTGCTTTTCACGAAAGGCCACAATACTATTTGCTAACGCCTTAATGTAGAGCTCATCGTGATAATAATCATTAATGAAGCGCACTTCAGGAATCCAGCGCCATTTATTTAGCACTTGAGTCACCTTGTCAAACGTACTTGCCGTAGTGGCTGCACAATATTGTGGATACATGGGGAAAATTAAAATCTTACGCACCCCTTGATCTCGCATTTTAATTAGTTGGCTTTCGATACTTGGATTGCCATAACGCATGGCTAGTCCAACCACAAGGTTAGGTAACGCTTTGACAAGAGCTGCCTGTTGCTTTTTAGCAATGTCGTAAAGCGGGCTGCCATTGTCTGTCCAGACTGTTGCATATGCCTTAGCACTTTTTGCTGGACGAGTATTGAGAATAATGCCGTTTAAAATGATCTGCCAAATAATCTTTGGCGTTTCAATTACTCTTGGATCACTCAAAAACTCTTTCAGGTAAGGACGCAGAGCCTTTTTAGTAGGTGCATCAGGTGTACCTAAATTAGTGATTAACACTCCGACCTTAGCATCCATACCATGTTGATAATCTTTTTCACCGACATACTTCATTGTTACTCTCCTACCTTTCCCAAAGACTGCACTGGACGTGCCTTAATACATAACAAAGCGAACTATAGGCGCAAAAAATGCACAAGTCCTTGGGAACTTATGTTGTTGGGTTAACTTATGGCAAGTGCCTTACTGACCACTTCATAAACGTCTTTACTAAGCTCAGCTTGGCTCAACCTTTGCAATTGTATCTGCATAAGCATTTGTCGATTTGCTGTATGTGGTTTAAATCTCCCTAAGGGTTTGGCCAGGTTTGCCGCAATCATTGGATTAATAGGATCCAGGCGCAAAATCATATCAGCAACAAATTCATAACCACTGCCATCAATTGCATGAAAATTAATCGCACTGCGAATAAAACTACCCACTACACTTCGCACTTTATTGGGATTGCGAATGTCAAATGCATTATGTTCCAGCAAGGCTTTCACATGCGTTAAGCGGCCAGATAAGTTGGCCCCTGCTTGCATAGAAAACCACTGGCATACCACCTGAGCATCATGCTGCCAACGCTGATAAAACTCAGCTAATAGCGGGCTGGATAGTTCACTATTAGTTTGACCAATCAAGATCTGTAAGGCTGCCCCAACATCAGTCATATTAGCTTGCAACTCATATTGGTCGTGAGCGATAGACTGATATTGGGCATTGTTTAATACATTAAGGTAGGACAAACACGTATTTTTAAGTGCACGCCTGCCAATTGCCTGACCTGTTTGGCTGAACACCCCAATGTCATGACACCTTTGATAACAAGCTAATAGTTCACTTTCTAAAGCCCCAGCAATGGCTAAGCGCATAGCTTCTCGTGCTGCATGAATTAAGTCTACATCTACAGTTGTTTGGCTTTCTGCTAAGTACGCCTCACTAGGCAGCTGCACGAGTTTGGCAACCATGGCAGAGTCTAAGGTTTCATCCACCAAACTGCTGCGCAACATAGAAGTCAGCTCTTTTGCTAACTGATAATCGATAGGTTGCAGCATCGCTTGTTTTACCGCTTCTATCAACAGACGCTGACAGGCTTCCCAACGACAAAAACCATCTGCATCTTTGCTAGCCAAAAACAATAACTGCTCTTGAGTGTAGTCATAGGTTAATTTTACCGGCGCAGAAAACCCTCGTAATAGCGAGGGCACTGGCGCATTATTGACGCCTTCAAACACAAACGTTTGAGCAGCTTGAGTTATATTTAGCACACAATCAGTACCTTGCGGGGCATCCACACCTTGCAACATTAGGGGCATTTCTACCCCATTAGCATCTAATAATGCCATTCGTAACGGTAAATGAAATGGCAGTTTCTGCTGACATTCAGGTGTTGGTGGTGTGGCCTGAGTAACCGTAAGACGATATTCCTTGCAGGAGGCATCATAGACATCTGTTACGGTTAAAGTTGGTGTGCCAGCCTGGCTATACCAACGCTTAAACTGACTCAGATCCATATCGCTAGCATCACTCATAGCTGCAACAAAGTCGTCCGTGGTGACTGCCTGGCCATCGTGTCGATCAAAATATAGATTACTGCCCTTGCGGAATAATTCATCTCCAAGCAACGTGTGGATCATACCTACTACTTCTGAGCCTTTTTCATACACAGTGACTGAATAAAAATTGTTGATTTCCATGTAAGATGCAGGCCGAATTGGGTGTGCCATAGGGCCAGCATCTTCTGCAAATTGGTGGGTACGCAGAAGAGTAACATCATCAATGCGTTTCACTGCAGATGAGTAAGTGTCTGCAGTATATTGAGAATCACGATAAACCGTAAACCCTTCCTTTAAACTAAGCTGAAACCAATCTCGGCAGGTCACCCGATTACCAGACCAGTTATGAAAATATTCATGGGCTACTATGCCCTCTATCCGCTCAAACATAGCATCACTGCTAGTGGCTGGATCAGCAAGCACACAGTCTGAATTGAAAATGTTTAAGCCTTTGTTTTCCATGGCCCCCATATTAAAATCATCCACGGCTACAATCATGAACAAGTCTAAGTCATATTCTCTGCCATAAACCTGCTCATCCCAAAGCATAGAGCGCTTTAAAGATGCCAGTGCATGATCACATTTATGACTATTGTGGGCTTCAACAAAGATCTGCAAATCAACTTTTCTACCAGATACGGTAGTGAACTCTTCATCTTGTCGAACCAAATCACCAGCCACCATGGCAAATAAATAGGCAGGTTTTGGAAAAGGGTCATGCCAAACAGCAAAGTGTTTGCCATTATCTAGCTCACCCTGATCCACTGGGTTGCCGTTGGCCAATAAAACTGGGTAACTCGTTTTATCTGCGCTGATCCGAGTTGTAAAAACAGATAGCGCATCTGGCCGATCTAAATAGTAGGTGATATTGCGAAAGCCCTCAGCTTCACACTGAGTGCAATACATACCACCTGACTTATACAAACCTTCTAATGTAGTATTTAACTGAGGCTGAATCAGGCATTCAGTTGTTAACTCAAAAATTTCTGGGCATTGATGAATAGACAGTACCGCACTTTCTAAATCATAATCTGAGCCATCTAAAATAAGGCCATCCATCATCACTTCTTGCAGCTTGATGTCTTTACCACCTTGCAACACAAGCTCTGATGTCAGGGCGCTACTAGCAGGATTGCGGCGTACTTTTAGCCGCGCTACCACAGAGGTATATTCGTCACCGATACGAATATCAAGATCCGTGGTTTCAATAATAAACGCAGGAACTTGATAGTCTTTTAAGTAAATCACTTGAGCATTTTTAGTCATGAGCTGAATTGCACCAAATAGGATGAGTATTTGCGGACGTTGATCACTGCGGTGTCCAAAATAAGGTATTGGCCCTTTATACCCATCAATCTCCCTTCTAGCACAGGTTCTTTGTCAAGGTTGTGGGATTTGATTTTGCTTGGGTACTCTAAAACTGGGTAGCGCATGCCGATAGGTGCCGTATCTAACCACTGGTAATCTAAGTGGTTTAAGCCACCTAACAATACATCCAAATCTGCCTCAGATTCATTCAACAATAATTCTGCTGCTTGGACCATATCGATACGTTGAGCATCGCTTTGCAGTAGCTTTCGCCAATTTGTTTTATCAGCCACATATTGCTTTAGCACTGTTTCTACTTGGCCAGACAATTTGCGTGTAGCCACCTGCATAATCGGCATCGCTTGCGAGGCACCTTGATCAAGCCAGCGTGTAGGCATTTGATTACCTCGAGTAATGCCCACTTTAAGGCCAGAGGAATTTGCCAAATACACAATGTGGGGCTGCATACAAAATGACTGCCCCCAAGCTTCGTCACGACAGGTGCCTGCGTCAAAATGACATCGCTCCGGGCTCATGATGCATAGATCACACTGGGGTAATTTTTGCATACAAGGAAAACAAAAACCTTGACTGTAACTCTTTTTAGTTTTGCGACCACAATGGCTACAGTTGATCTGACCTAAATGTTCTAACCGAATGACTTGGCCAATCAGCGGATTTAGGTGTAACTGCTGATCTCCCAATATAAGCGTGTATTGCACTTGAGGGTCTGGCACAGAGTCTATATGGGTAGTGAGCTTTTGAAGATGCCCCGTAAGAATATGAGATATTTGCATAATTAGTGTATTTTAATGACCTGCTCTTCTGCTTTACTTGGCCCAGAGCTAGGTTTAGACGCGCACTGATCAGGCATATAACCAGAGTGCTGCTTGCCATCTAGCTTCATAGATTGATAGCTCAACACAGCTTCCATACAAGATGCTTTTTGGGCTTGGCTTAACACTCTACCATCAGGCCACTTACCAATTTCGATGGCTGTTTTCAAACGCTGGTAGATGTCTGGAGTTAGTTGGGAAATGAGTTGATTATATTCCATCAGTCAAACCTATTAGATAAAAACTCGGACACAAATAATAGCATAAAGCACTGTATTCACCGACTCTTTTTGTCAGTTATTCGGCCAGATACGCAGTATAAAAGTATGCATAAGCCCCCACAGCAGCCCTGATAAAAGGCCACCTATGTGAGCCATATTCGCCATAGCCCCAAAGCCGAGAACTGAGAATAAACCAGTTAAACCTAGCAGCAACCATATCAACATAAATATCAGGATGCTTTGAGGTAAATAATACCGAGGCAAGTTATACCGATCAATCACCCATATATAACCGAGTAAACCATATATTACGCCAGACATACCTCCAAATAACCCGACCCCCTGCCATGCTTGAGCTGCGTTAGCACCCAGGCTAGTCACCATTAACAATGACACAAGCAGCACTTTGGACTGGCACTCTATTCGTCGCCCCAAGTCCAGCCACCACAAACTATTAAATACCAGATGCAGCCACCCAAAGTGCAACAACATAGGGCTAATCAAGCGCCATGGCTGTTGCCATATATGATCAAATCCTGGCACAAGGTAAGACTGTCCCTCGACCACGATAGGAAAAAAACTAAACCACGCAACCCCCTTTAAATCACTACCTAGCTGGGTCCCAAGCGCAACCATAAGCGTGGCGAAAAAAACCACATAGGTTACAGGTGTCATCTTAAACCACGCAACAAGGGGAGTATTGGAGATTTTGGAATTGAATATAGAAGATGTTTTGGCTGAAACTGAAGGTCCAGCAGATGACATCAAAGAGACACCATTAAACACCTGTTGCATTAACGCCTCAGCCTCAGCATGCTGGTTAGCATTTTGCAACCAAAGCTGCTGCTGGTCAGCTAAAAAACGCACTCGATGAGGCACTTTATGGCGCCATAATGCTTGGGTGATTAAAGTTAGATCAGTGGTATTTGAGAAACTGTGTAGCAGTATCATTGGCCATCATCACTGGCGCGAGCATGCCACCCCAACTTACTGCGACAACGTTCATAAAAATGGTGCCCCACAGGGTGCAACACCTTAAGTCTGGCTTCATGACGCTGTATGTGCACTTTGTCACCTGGCTCACAGACAATGTGAACTTGCCCATCACAGCTTATGATGGGTTGATTGCTGTTATCTTGCCCAATAAGGATTTCAAGTTGCGCATCTGCCGCCACCACTAAAGGTCTACTACTTAAATTGTGAGGATTCATAGGTACCAATGCAATGGCATCTAAACCAGGGTGCATAATAGGCCCCCCTGCTGATAGTGCATAAGCTGTGGAGCCTGTAGGTGTGGCAATAATTAGACCATCAGCCCGATCAAAATAAACAGCGGTGCCATCTATGGATAAGTCATAGGCCAACATTCTGGCAGATTTGCCTGGGTGTAACACGATGTCGTTAAGGCCACTACCGCGCCCCACCTCTTCTCCGTTGCGCAACACATGAGCAGAAAGCATAAACCGATTACTAGATTCAAAATGACCACTTAACACGGCCTCAAGCGATACCTCCACCTGATCAGGCGCAATATCAGTTAAAAAGCCTAACTTGCCTCGATTTATGCCAATTACAGCCACTCCATAGGTGGCCATCACCCGCGCTGCAGATAGCATACTGCCATCTCCACCCACTACGATGATTAAATCACAATGCTCACCCAAAAAATGACGATCACCCATGCCATAGGTTGCATTAGTGAGCTTATCAGCATCTAAGGAACCAGCAATACGCTCGTCTACCCATACATCTCGCTTGCAACGATTGAGGCACTTAATTACTCGGTGTAAGGTTTCGATCACAGCGGGACTGTGAAGCCTGCCAATAAGGCCGACTTGGTTAAACTGTGTCAAAATTTCCCCTTTAGACGCAGGTAAGCGGGAACTAAGATAAGGTTTCTTGCACCAAACCCATTAATTCATCTTCGAGATTAAAACGTTCAGTAAGCACTTCACCTAAACGTGAGAGACGTCCACTAAAGTGGCCAATATCTTGAATTGACAACTTTTCGACAGCGCCATATTCATCATCAAAAATGATAATTTTGTCTGTTGTGTCATGAATGTTACCCAAAAGAGCGTTAGTCGTTGCTACATGTTTAACGCTGTGTGTCGCTATATGTGTGAGCAGCTGTTCATATACGTTAAAGTGCCCACGAGAACTATAGTCAACCATCGCTTCGCAAAAATGATGCAATTCTTGCACTACATCCTCAGCCACACTCATTTGAGGCAAGGCTACAAATTGTGTCAGCAGCGCCTGCCTTTCAATAAGCCATGCATCAATAATATCGTCAAAAGCCTCATCCAGTTGTCGACCTTGTTCCTGCGCCATACAATGATCTCGTCAGTATTGGTATCTAAACAAAAGAGTACCTTGTTAGCCTTGCATGAACAAGGGCCACTTTTATGGATTTAAATTTAAAGGATACATAAGGCAGAAGCAGCTATATCTGCATCGTAATAAGCCATACCTAATTTATTTAAATATTCTAGACGATCTGCTGTCATTAGACTAATACTCGGGGCTTCAAAGCTATTATCTAAGTAAACACCTGCTAAAAATGCCATAAATTGCTCGCCTTCTTTAACTATCAACAAGCTTGCAGCACCAACATCGGGTTTAACTTGTTTATTCAAAACCTCTGGAAGATTCACTTTGATGACAGCAGGCATTTCTGCGCCTTCAATTCTTACGCTGCGGTTTCTGACAGCCTGCTGCGCCCAGTAATAAGCCAGCTGCTTACTTTGTGTTAAAAAAACAGGTTCTACAGAATGTATGTAATGATTACCGATAGTTGCCATAGTTTTTTTGGCAGCAGCTTTTAAAACTTGATCACCTGAACGTTTCAAACCATGCTCTTTAATTGAGTCTATTAGCGCCGATGACGTGCCGTGGTACCATGTGTTCCCAGTAGTAAAGCCTTGCTTGGTTAATAAATCTTTAGCATCTTGAAATAAAATGGGTGTAGTCATATTCAAAAATCACTTAATCAGTGTGCAGTAGAAAGCTGCTTGGATTTTAACGCATAAAGCCTTTGGTGTGTTACCTACGGAGATAGATATTTTTCACCGCCGCTCTTTGACATCCATGTCACCGCGCCGTACCACACATCCTGTGCATAAAAAAAGCGACACCTTTAACATAGGAGCCGCTTTATACGCCAAATGGTTAGTTTCTAGCCATGCCTAAGCAAGCATTAAAAAACAGTATTAGCCAAACTGGTTAGACGTGTTGTTCGCGCCGCCAGCTTTAAGAGCATTTTCACCAGCAAAATACTCTTTGTGGTCATCACCCATGTCTGAGCCAGACATGTTTTGATGTTTAACACAGGCGATGCCTTGACGAATCTCTTCACGCTGAACGTTTTTAACGTAACCAAGCATTGCTTGCTCACCAAAGTACTCCTTGGCTAGGTTATCTACAGATAACGCAGTAGTGTGGTAAGTCGGTAACGTGATCAAGTGGTGGAATACATTCGCTTCACGTGCAGTATCGGCCTGGAAAGTACGAATGCGTTCGTCCGCTACAGCACAAAGCTCAGTTTCGTCGTATTCAGCGCTCATTAGGTTAGCACGTTCGTATGCAGAAACATCTTTGCCCGCCTCAACCATTGCATCATAAGCTTGCTGGCGAAAGTTTAGCGTCCAGTTGAACGATGGAGAGTTGTTGTAAACCAGTTTAGCATCTGGGTGTACTTTACGAACGTCATCCATCATTCCTTTGATTTCATGCACTGTGGGTACAGCAGTCTCAATCCAAAGAAGGTCAGCACCGGCATTAATAGCACCGATACAGTCAAATACACAGCGCTCATGGCCAGTACCCTGACGGAACTGATATAGACCAGAAGGCAGACGCTTAGGTCGAACTAGCTTGCCGCCACGGTTAAAGACAACATCGCCTTCATTCATGTCAGCTACGTCGATCTCTTCAACATCAAGGTAAGAGTTATAAATATCACCAGAGTCACCTGGCTCATTTACCACCGCGATTTCTTTGGTAAGGCCAGCACCTTCCGAGTCGGTACGAGCAACAATAACACCGTTATCAACGCCTAGCTCAAGGAAAGCATAACGCAAAGCACGTATCTTAGCGTGGAAGTCTGCATGAGGAACAGTTACTTTGCCATCTTGGTGACCACACTGCTTTTCATCAGCAACTTGGTTTTCGATTTGTAGTGCACAGGCACCAGCTTCGATCATCTGCTTAGCCATTAGGTAAGTTGCTTCGGCGTTACCAAAACCAGCATCTATATCAGCAACGATTGGCACAACGTGTGTGACATGGTTATCGATCTGGTCTTGGATTTTAGCTTCTTCAGCAGAATTACTTGCTTCACGTGCAGCATCAAGAGCACGAAATAAACCACCTAGTTCGCGAGCGTCAGCCTGACGTAGAAAGGTGTAAAGCTCTTGAACCAAGTTAGCTACAGACGTTTTTTCATGCATAGATTGGTCAGGAAGAGGACCAAAATCAGAACGGAGCGCTGCAACCATCCAACCAGAAAGGTACAAGTAACGACGATCAGTTTTACCATCAAAGTGTTTTTTGATAGAAATCATTTTCTGCTGACCTACAAAACCATGCCAGCAGCCCAAAGACTGAGTGTACTTAGTTTTGTCATTGTCAAATACAGCCATGTCAGCACGCATAAGATCAGCAGTATACCTAGCTATATCTAGGCCCGTTTTAAATTTGTTCTGAGCGCGCATACGGGCAGCAGATTCGGGGTTGATGGCGTCCCAAGCACTGCCTTGGGCAGACTTAAGGCTCTCAACAGCTTGAATATCGTCTTGATATTGCGACATAACGTTTCCTCAATAATGGTCACTTTGATTAAAGTTTAACTGCATTGACCCTTTGGGTTGATCAACTCAGCAATGTATTCAGTTTAAAGTGCTCTTAAGGGTTATGACAGACATCAGCCGTTATGCCTACTATTCACCAAACTAATAAAAAACCACACCTCATAAGCAATGGTCGCTAAAGCCTCGACAACGAGCCCTCTCCATGGCATAATTTATGCACGCTATTGCATACTACTTTAGTATTAAGCAAATGAATAACACCCTAACCACCCCTAGTTTCAGTGGGCTTGGCCTTGATGGAGTTGAATATGAGCATTGATCGCGTCGACCTTAACTTATTAGTTTATTTAGATGCCCTCTTAAAGGAGCGCAACGTCACTAAAGCTGCTAATCAACTCGGCCTTAGCCAGCCTGCTATGAGCAATGGCTTAAGGCGTTTACGAGAAGTTTTTGAAGACCCTTTGCTTATTCGCACAAGTGATGGCATGACTCCCACAGAGAGAGCCCTAGCCTTGCAGCCTACTATTCGCGAAGTGTTAGCCACCATTGATAAGGCCGTGCAGCCACAAGCCGCATTTGATGCCCTAACTTCTACCCGCGTATTTCGCATTATGGCCAGTGACTACTCAGAGCCCACACTCATCCCTCCGTTGGTAGAGCGCTTGCGTCAAGAAGCCCCTGGTGTAAGCTTAGATATCATGACCCCTTCTGATGTCGATTTTTACGATGTTGAGCAAGGTAAAGTGGATCTTGTGATAAACCGCTTTGACTCTATGCCCCAATCGTTTCACCAAAAGATTTTGTGGCGAGATCAGTTTATATGCCTAATGAACCGTAATAACCCTATGGCACAAGACTTTACCCTAGAAAGCTATTTGAAGGCCCACCACATATGGGTCAGTAAAACGGGCATGGGAGCTGGAGTGGGCATGAACCCTAAAGATGTGCAGCGTCGTGGCTGGGTAGATAACGCCCTATCTGAACTAGGAAAGACACGTAACATTCGTGTTTTTACCCGCCATTATCAAGCAGCAGTGCAACTGGCTAATCAAAAAGATCTGATCGTCACCTTGCCACGAAAAGCCACCATAGAAACCAAAAACAACGAAAATTTAGTCATGCTAGACCCACCATTTTCGATCCCAGAAATGACATTAACTATGGCTTGGAGTCCGCTATTACAGCACAACCCTGCCCATCGCTGGATTCGTGGACTTATAACTGAAATAGCGCGCGAAATAGACGAGGCATAAATCTTTTAAAACGGTGAATGGCTGCTGCTTTAAACCAGCGGCCTTCATTCTCTAGCTCAATAATGAACATAGCCTGCCATTGGCTTTTTGATTCCTCTTATACGACTAAATACTGCCCCAAAACTTAGTTGCTTCCTATACATTCCAAATGTTTCCTATACAATACATCTGCACACTTTAAGAAACACTCAGCATTGATTTGAAACTATTAATCTTCAATTTAGATGCAATACACATGCAACACAGGAGCTTTGGGATGAACGGGCACATAAACGCCAGAACTGTTAACGCCGATCTATCTATCGACACTCAGTTATACACCATGGTTGAGCAGGAAATCTTGCCAGGTTTAAATTTGAGCAGCAACCAGGTATGGAAATCTCTAGCCACTTTGCTTAATGAATTTCAAGGCCGAAACCAAGCATTGCTCGCCAAACGTGAAGAGTTTCAAACCCTACTAGACCAATGGCACCTTAATAACCCATCACCAGATGCTGCTGAATACAAAGCCATGCTGCTTGAAATTGGCTACCTACTACCTGCACCTAAAGAGGTAGCAGTAACTACTACCAATGTAGACATTGAAATCAGCACTGTTGCAGGGCCTCAGTTAGTAGTACCCATCAACAATGCACGCTATGCAATCAACGCAGCTAACGCGCGTTGGGGTAGCTTATATGACGCACTTTACGGCACTGACGCATTGACCAGTGAGAAAGCTGCAAAGGGCTACGATGCTAAGCGCGGCGCACTGGTTATTGCCTTTGCTAAACAGTTACTAGATACACACTGCCCATTAGTTGGAGCCAGCCATAGCCAAGTTAATCAATACAGCATTAAAGATGGGCATTTAATTTGTACTTTAGACAATGGTGATACCGCACAGCTTGCTATCCCTGCAGCACTGGTTGGCTACCAAGGCGACGCTAACACACCCAATGCTGTGCTGTTAAAGCATAACAATTTGCACCTTGAGCTAAACATTGATCGTCAACACATTATCGGCTCTAGCGACTTAGCAGGGGTGAAAGACATTGTAATGGAAGCCGCTGTGTCTACTATAATGGACTGTGAAGACTCTGTAACGGCTGTGGATGCACAAGACAAGGTGGTTGTTTACCGCAACTGGCTGGGATTGATGAAAGGCGACCTATCCATTGATTTACAAAAAAATGGCAACACCATCACTCGCACACTCAATGGCGATCGCCATTACCAAGACCCTAAGGGTAACGACTTCAGCTTACACGGTCGCAGCTTATTATTTGTTCGTAATGTTGGCCACCTAATGACCAACGATGCTATTTTGAACAGCCAGGGCGAAGAAATTCCAGAAGGTATTATGGACGGCTTTATTACCAGCCTCTGTGCCCTGCATGACATACGCGGCACATCAGCTCTAGGCAACAGCCGCACTGGGAGCATTTACATTGTAAAACCCAAGATGCATGGCCCAGAAGAAGTCACCTTCACTTGTGATCTATTTAGTCGCATAGAAGAGTTACTAGAGCTGCCAAACAACACCCTCAAAGTGGGCATCATGGATGAAGAACGCCGCACCAGTATCAATCTAAAAGCCTGCATAGAAGCCGCCAGTGAGCGTGTAGCATTTATTAACACCGGATTCTTAGACCGCACCGGGGATGAAATACACACCTCAATGCGAGCTGGCATCATGCTACCTAAAGGCATAATGAAGCAACAGTCTTGGATTGCCGCCTATGAGGGCAGTAATGTTGAAACTGGTTTAGCTTGTGGCCTAAAGGGTCGCGCCCAAATAGGTAAAGGCATGTGGGCAAAGCCTGATTGTATGGCAGAGATGATGGAAACTAAACTAGAACACCCTATGTCTGGTGCGAATACAGCATGGGTGCCCTCACCTACAGCTGCGGTATTGCACGCACTTCACTATCATCAAGTGTTGGTGCAAGAACGCCAGAATGAACTTATCAACGCTGCTCATGTAAATCAAGATGACTTGTTAGAAATACCCTTGCTGGGCGACCACAATCTAAGTGCAGATGATATCGCTCGCGAACTAGACAACAACTGCCAAGGCTTGCTGGGCTATGTGATTCACTGGGTAGAAAGTGGGATTGGTTGTTCTAAAGTAGCTGACATAAATCAGGTCGGTTTGATGGAAGATCGTGCTACCTTGCGCATTTCTTCACAGTCACTAGCCAACTGGCTAGCCCATGATTTTGTAACCAAAGACATGGTGATGGACAGCCTGAAGCGCATGGCTGCATTGGTTGATGGGCAAAATGCAGGCAATCCTACCTACCGCAACATGGCGCCCGATTTTGACTCAAGTGTTGGCTTTCAGGCCGCGTGTGAACTCGTCTTTGAAGGCATGGTGCAGCCTAGTGGCTACACTGAACCTGTGCTGCACAAACGTCGCAAGGAAGCCAAACGCGTTTACGGTTAATCATAGCCTGCTTCATCTTCTTGCAAAATGGTTGTTTCTTCTAAACCTGCGGTGATCCATGACATTACCGCAGGGGTAGCCAGCATCGTGTCCATATATGCCTGAGTGGCTGCATTAACCACAACCTTGTAACCACGCAAACGCACTACAACGGGTGCAAAAAAAGCATCCGCGATAGAGAACTCCCCTAGCAAGTAACCTTGATTGTGCCCTGCTTGAGCCGCTGTAGACATACACTCAGCCCACAAGGCTTCAATGTTATCAATATCACCTCTGCACGCAAGCGTGATGTCCAACAGCCGTTGATTGGCCCGGCAGTTCATTGGCATTTCCCCGCGCAAAGCAAAAAAACCACTGTGCATACGTGATACAGCATTACGAGCCATTATTTTGCTTGCAGCATTACTAGGCCACATTTGTGGGTGGGCATCTGCTAGGGTTTCTAGAATAGATAAGCTGTCTGTAACGGTACCATGGTCGGTAATTAATACCGGCACCGTTTTAGCACTGGAGTAACGTCTAATTTGCTCTGTAAACAAAGACGTAAACAACTCAATTTTGGTTGTTTTAAATGGAATATTAAAATGAGTCATAGCCACCCAGGGCCGCATAGACCAAGAGGAGTAGTTTTGATTACCAATAATGAGATGCATTAGTGCTCCATAAATAAATTAAAGATGCACTAAGCTTAGACCACTTTTCAAACACAGCGTATTTTTTATCAAGCGCTTGTATCAAAGCACTCTAAATTAAAACACTTATCTAGAGCGTCTCATTTTCTGTGCTCTTGGGGAAGTATGCTTAGTTAAACCTTGCTTACCCTTAGTTGCTCTAGGCGCAGACCTGCTAAATTCAGCATTGCTCTCTGCAGGCACAAGGCACTGGGGGCCTTTACCAATTAGCTTTTTCATGCCCATGTCGGTGAGCGCTTCTCGTATTTGAGCCCAGTTTTTAGGGTCGTGGTAACGCAATATTGCCTTGTGTAATCGGCGCTGGCGAATACCTCGAGGGATGCTCACCCGCTCACTTTCACGGGTCACCTTTTTAAGTGGGTTCACTTCGGTGTAATACATAGTAGTGGCATTACACATAGGCGATGGATAAAAGTTTTGCACTTGATCCAAGCGGAATTTATTAGTTTTTAACCACATGGCCATATTAACCATGTCTATGTCACGAGTTCCTGGATGGGCACTAATAAAGTAGGGAATAAGGTACTGTTCTTTACCCGCTTCTTTGGAATACTTTTCAAACATGCGTTGAAACTTGTTATAGCTGCTCATGTTGGGTTTAAGCATGTGCCTAAGAGGCTCACTTTCAGTGTGTTCGGGGGCAATTTTAAGGTAGCCACCCACGTGATGAGTCACTAGCTCCTTCACATATTCCGGGTCTCTAATCGCCAAGTCATAACGCAACCCAGAGGCAATCAATACCTTTTTAACACCAGGCAAAGCACGGGCACGGCGATACAAGGAAATAAGATGTTTATGATCTGTTCCCATGTAATCGCATATAGTGGGGTGCACACACGAAGGCAAACGACACGTAGCCTCTACCTTTGGATCTTTACAGTGCAAACGGTACATGTTGGCTGTAGGGCCACCCAAATCAGACACGACACCCGTAAAACCTGGCACCTTGTCGCGCATGTCTTCTACTTCGGCAATAATAGAGTCTTCAGAGCGGTTTTGAATAATACGCCCTTCATGCTCAGTAATAGAGCAGAAACTACAGCCACCAAAACAGCCGCGCATAATATTCACCGAAAAACGGATCATGTCATAAGCCGGGATTTTTTCATCACCATACATAGGGTGAGGTACCCGTGCAAATGGGGCTGCAAACACATAATCCATCTCTTCTGTATCTAGGGGCATAGCTGGTGGATTAACCCACAAGGCCTTGTTGCCATGTTCTTGATACAAAGCCCTTGCACTACCGGGGTTAGTTTCATGATGCATTACACGGCTAGCATGGGCATACATAATAGGGTCAGTCTTTACTACATCATAGCTTGGCAACTTGGCATAGGTTTTATACCAAGGTTGACCTTTAACAGGCTCATAAGCTGACATAGGTTTAATAGATAGGGTTTGCACAGCATCTTTAGCAGCTACAGGCTCTGGATTAGTGCCGTTACTAGCCTCACAGTTGCTCATTTTAGTGGTGTCTATATAGGGATTGATAATAGCGTCAATCATACCTGGAGCATCTAAGGTGGTGGAATCTTTACCACGCCACCCTGCCAAAGGCTGCTTTACCATAATGGCCGTACCGCGTATATCTTGCATTTGCTCTAGGGTTTCGCCATTGGCAATGCGATGTGTCACTTCTACTAAAGGCCGCTCAGCGTTGCCATAAATAAGCATGTCAGCTTTTGAGTCGATCAGCATAGAACGACGCACTTTTTCTGACCAGTAATCATAATGTGCAATACGGCGTAAACTGGCTTCAATGCCACCAATAATAACCGGCACACCTTTAAAGGCTTCTTTACAACGCTGTGTATAGTGCAAGGTAGCACGATCTGGTCTCTTACCGCCCACGTTGCCAGGCGTGTAAGCGTCGTCATGGCGCAGGCGTCTGTCTGCTGTATAGCGGTTGATCATGGAATCCATGTTACCTGCTGCTACACCAAAGTATAAATTAGGTTTGCCTAAGGCCTTAAATGCTTCAGCACTGCTCCAATCAGGCTGAGCTATAATGCCTACGCGAAAACCTTGCGACTCTAGTAAGCGACCAATAATCGCCATACCAAAGCTTGGGTGATCTACATAAGCATCACCAGTCACCACAATCACATCACAAGAATCCCAACCCAACTGATCCATCTCTTCACGAGTGGTAGGCAAAAATGGCGCTGCCCCAAAACACTCTGCCCAATACTTAGGGTATTCGAATATACGTTTTTCTGGAGCCAGGTATGCAGACATATCAGAAGCAGTATTGGAGTTAGACATTGGAGGACCTTTTAGTCAATTATAGCACCCGCTCAAAGCGGTGGCGCATTATAGCACGGTGTTACCTCCCCGTCTGCGAATGTGACCCTTGCGTCTGTGTTGTACCTACCACATTCCTCGTAATGACAGGTTATAGGTGCTAAAATGCCGCCTCACTTAAGGAGCATCCGTGACTACACCCACCCTAACAACACCCGCCCTAGTTTCGCCAATTAACTTTGCCGAACAAAACTACAACCCTCGCTTATTGATCAACATCGCCCAGCAAGGTTTTGAACACGCTACTAACGCCCAGTGCCACGCACTGCCTGTTGCCCTGGCGGGTAAAGATTTACTGATGAGCGCTGACACCGGCAGCGGCAAAACTTTGGCCTATGTTATCCCTGCCCTTAATAAAATACTCAATACTCACGCTGTAGGATTTAGCACTCGCTGCTTGATCCTAGTACCTACACGAGAGCTAGCTCACCAGGTGCTCAGCCTGACCAACAAATTGATTAAAGGCACCAAGGTAAAAGCTGCTTTAATATTAGGCGGTGAAGACTACCATTACCAGCAAGCGCTATTGCGTAAAAACCCTGACTTAGTGATTGCCACACCAGGGCGCTTTATGGAACACCAACGCAAAAACCAAACAGACACAAAACACTTAGAGCTTTTGGTGATTGACGAAGCTGACCGCATGTTAGAGCTTGGCTTTTGCGAAGACGTCGAAATGATCGCAGGTGCCTGCAACCCTAATAGACAAACATTATTTTACTCTGCTACTTTGCACAGCCCTAAAGTGCAAGAAATGGCCCAAGTACTGCTCAAAGAGCCTGAAGACATTCGCCTCAATGACGCTACGCAAGTGCAAGATAACATCACCCAAATGGTAGTGGTGTGTGATGAAATAGAACACAAAAAACGCGTATTAGCGTGGTTGTTGGCCCATGAGCCTGCAAAAAAGCACCTGATATTTTGCAACAGCCGCAAACTCAGTGAAGAGCTAGCCAACTTTTTAAAGAGCCACAGTGTCAATGCTGTCGCTCTGCATGGCGAATTACCACAAGATTTACGCAACGATATTACTCGCCAATATCGCCAACACAGCTTTAACACACTGGTTGCTACTGAAGTAGCAGCCCGAGGGCTTGATATTGACGGTGTCGAGCTAGTCATCAATTTTGACATGGCACGTAACCTAGACGACTACTTGCATCGCACAGGTCGAACTGGACGCGCTGGGGCCCAAGGCAAAGCCATAAACCTAGTGAATATATCAGAACGAGGATTATTGCTCAGTGTAGAAAAGGCGCAGGGCAAGCCTCTAGAGCGCATCGTCATTAAAGGCCATGAAGCCACCGAACACCGAGACACCCAAAGCGCTGCAAAACAAGCGCCTAAACCAAAAGCTAAAAAACCTGCCACTAAAACTAGAAAAGAAGCCGCTGAAGAACGCCAAGCCCAAACCAATGCTGCCAGCATATGGGGTGATGGCAACATGCCGTTTGGCAAGAAAAAGCAGTAACGTCTAAGCTCAAGAAATAGTGGGACCCCAGCGCACCATACCTGCTCCCACTAGCTCAACATTCCTGCCTTTTTCACCAATCCATTTCACCCCTTCGCCTTTTCTTAGGTCTTTGCAAGCATTTCAACCCGTCTTTGCAAGCATTTAACCCGCCTTTGCGAGCGCAGCGACGCAATCCAAAATCCATGGATTGCCACAGGCCTTTGGCCTTCGCAAAGACGAGTAAGTGACTATTTTATAGGCAAAAAAAAGACTCCCGAAGGAGCCTTTATAACTATACAGTTAGATTCTAATTAAAATTAGAATGCCACCTTGTAAGTTACGCTAGTTTCGCCGTCGCCTTCGCCACCATTACGAGCTAGTGTCAAGTCTGCATTGCCGAAGTCTAGAGCAACAGAAGCATCAGTTGTGCCATCTGAAGTCTTAGTAACAGAAGCAGTCATGTCACCAGAAGTGTAAGAAGCACCCATAGTAGTGTCGCCGCCATCAGAATCAATTTCAGAACTAAGAGACAGACCACCAGTTAGCGCATAACCAAGGTCGATCTGGTATTCGCTGTCTTGATCCATAGTAGCAGTAACAGTCAAAGAATCTAAAGTAGTTGTGTAAGCAACAGCATACACAGCGTCAGCTGCTACAGAAGACTTACCAGCTGTTAGAGTTACATCACCCATAGCGTAAGAAATACCAAAAGCAGTTTGTGCTTCCGTAAGACCTGCTACTGCAGTGTCACCGTTTGCAGCTGCAGAAGCGTAACCGTAA
>Ga0308015_10000058_pt1 | contig 59855 bp, 52 predicted proteins | sample Neamet231_FD_203128 | JGI IMG/M metagenome (GOLD analysis project Ga0308015, IMG submission 203128) | Marine microbial communities from water near the shore, Antarctic Ocean - #231 | ecosystem: Environmental > Aquatic > Marine > Unclassified | place: Southern Ocean | collected 2014-07-28
GTTGCATTAATAATTGCTACAATTGAGGTTGTTACTAGCTTAAGAAAGAAGAAAATAAAAGCAAGAAAATCATTTATATTAATTTTATGGCTCTTAGTATTCCAATTAATTTTCCTGCTTTTAGATCCTAGTCCATATAGTAGTAAATTACAAGTCCTTGCGCTTCCGGGCTCTATATTCCTGAGTAATTATTACTATTATAAACGAACTACAAAATGGATAAAAACCGGACTTTATCTATTAGTTCTTACCGCACTACTGCATCTACTTTGGGTTTAGCAGAAAATTAAAGTGCATTTAGCATATTTAAAGTTCTAGTGAAAGTGGATTTAGACCAAGCGGTGTCTTTAAAATATTCCAACATTCTATTCCGTAATGTTGGATAAAACACACACTATACTACTACAGCCGTTTACTGCTCTATAAGCATAAATCAGCTACTACCCAAAAAGAATAATTATAATTGTATTTTTTTTACTATTGATTGTCCAAATGAATAGATTTTTACAAAATAGATTCCAGGGAGCAAAATAGGTAAATTAATTTGTCGAGTGCTAACACAGTTCAAAGACAGCACCATTTTACCGAATGTATCGTACACAGAAACATCAAACTCTGGAGAAAGTTTTCCTAAGATATTTAATTTAGATCTATCAGGAGAGGAGTAAATACAAATCGAATTCTCAGGAAATTCGCCTATAGAAACAACCTCTTCAATTTGAAAAGACAAACTAAATCGAGCGCTATTATAAGTCAATTCATTTACTACACATGTATAAATACTACCTTGACTACTTAAATTTGTTTGTGTATTAAATAAATCATCTATCAAATAGATTGTGTAGCCTTCAGGTATATTAACTGAGCTGAGTTGAAAACTAAGTTCAATTTCATCTGTTGCGAAAACATTTAAAGGAATAGAGTATAAAGTGTTTTCATTTAATTCTGGCAGACTTTGAATTGCTAAATCGAGTTGTGGAAAACTAAGATCTACAAATTTAGTGGAGACAAAGAAGGGTTCAGAACCCCCAGTAAATCTTCCTGCATCGAACCCCGGATCTAAACCCAAATTTTGGTTCTCTATAAATTTAATTTCGGTTGTACTTGAATACTGTTCAGTGGACGCAACTAATTCTATTGTTGACCATGAAGCAAGTCTCTCGAACCAATCTCCAGACTGATGAGAAAGCATAGACTCTGTAAAAGTGAATTCTCCGCCGTTGGAGTCGGCAAAAATAAATGCAGCTTGTCCAGGCGCCAAATAAGTTGCTGGGCTAGACTGATTAATAACTCTGTATTCTGAAGCTGAAATATCCCAAACATACAATGCCTGATACGCTGGATCTGTAAGCATCGAATTTGTATTTATTAAATTATAGAACGCATTAGAGCTTGTATTTAAACTCACAAAACTTGGAAATGGATTCCCTATTAAATTCCATTCCGAAGGGATCAAAGAATACGATTGATCGCTAGTATTTACCATACCCGTAAACCTTACTTTTCCAGAGGAAGGACGCAAAACAGAATAGCCTGCTGTTTGAACAAAATTTCCTGCACTTGACACATTTATATTAGGACTAGCGCCCAGGCCGTTGTGAAAATAATTCCACAATTGCGTAGAAGAATCAAATTTTGCTAATCCATAATTATTGTTAACAGAGGTAGGAATCTCATTAACTGCATTTAATACAAAATCATTAATCGATTGGTTTAGAGTAGGTGAAGATATTAAGTGCCAAGGACTAGAGGCATCACCTACTAAATAAAGCTCGTAATTAACATTGCCAATACATGCCCCATTAACGATTAAGGAACCATTACTAGTCGCGTTAGATTCAATGGTCAACTCTCCATTATTCGTACAGTTACCTGTCACAGAAACCCCTATCCCTGGACTTATTATAAGTGTGGCTGAGGGAGAGACAACTAAACTTGAACATTCTACAATTTGACTCAATACTGCTGTTCCATCTTGAACAAACAAATCAAAATTAGTGGAGTAAGATGAAGGAATTGTAGCATCGGGATGCCAAATAGAATTGTAATATCTCTGCTCATTTTCTAGAGCTCCAGGACTCACATCTGAGGTGTTTGCAGAACTTAGCACCCATTCTAAGCTATCCCAAGTCGAAAGGCCAACAGAAGAACCGACTGTCCTTACTGCCTTACTGTTCGGAAACTCCCAAGATTGGCCAGTACCATCAATATTTAGTTCTCCATAAATATCTACTAGAGAACCTGAACTGTGATTGCCATTAAAGTAAATAAAATAGGATTCGGTTCCAGCTCCAGTTACTGAGGCATCAAAATTTGGTGGACTAAAATTATAAGCCGTATTAAAAGCATTACTCGACTGAGCATACAAAGTAACACAGCCTGCACAAAGGCTACCCTCGAGCTTTATATCGGTCCAAGAAACACCGTTCGACTGAATCGATAAATAGTAGGTGTCTGAATCGAAATCTATGGTATGATTAGCGCAATTCATTAACTCTATATAAGCAGCACTACTAGCACCAAATGGTGATGCTACCTCAGTAATAAGTAGACTTTTTTCTGATACTACGATATCATCGAATCTAATGAGTTCTGAATTTGCGTTATTTTTACCACGTATTACCAGCTGTAAGGAAGTCCCACTTATGCTATCGTGCATCGCTTTCAATTTGGTGAAATCATTCGAATTAGCACCATTAGTTTCAAAGAGGATTTCATCGCCACCATCGAGTATATAATACACGTTAATATAATCGGTAGATTCTAAGCTAGACACTTCGATAACAGAAACAGAAAGAACAACATCAAAATAAGAACTTATATCAATAAGCTCAGAAGACCAAACAAACTCACCATCGGTATCTCTAAATTCAAAAACCTTATTTCCGCCCGCATCAAACCGAACTGAGAGCCAGTCGGTGTTAGATGTGAGTGATGCAGAAGCAGTATCTATAGCCCACTTGGAAACAAGGTCTGGGTAATCTGCAGAATGAACAGCAGATATTGGAGTACTAGAACCTACATATCCTGTGCCTATAGCATAGGATTCAAAATCTTCGCTCCAAATTATTTGAGCGGAAAGCAGGCTTGAAAAAAATAAAAATGGGGATACGAGCAATACAGTAATTGAGATTTTCATACTATTAGATTTAATATTCTATTAGGTGCTTGTTTTTTCTTCATAAGAATAAAACAAAAAAGAGTGAGCTTCTATGAAACTCACTCTAAAGTAATTCAAAATTAGACCATTAGCAAGACTAAGAGTCTTAAATTTATTTTAAACCAAATACTCTAGAAATGTTAAAGCCAAAATACAAATCTCCTTCAGACCACGTTCCAGTAGTTTCGCCTATAAAAGCTCTTTCGAACATCCCTCGAGAGTTTGTAATATGCAATTGAAATACATGCCCACCAGTTTCTATATCCACTCCTAGAGAAAGAGAGTTCGTGAAATTTTCATGTGGTCTTTCTAATTGATGAAAATACTCTGCGTTTACAGAAATACGTTTTGTTAATTTATAACGACCTCCAACACCTAAAGCTAGATAGTCGTTATTTATGGAGGCAAACTCTACTAAATTTCGATGTATATAAGTTGGTGTTAATTGTAAACTAAAGGACTGATTAAACTTTCGAGCAATCATTACTTGATGTGCATAAGACAAACGAGAACTAAACAAATTAGCTCTGTTGGTATTGGTCCATTTCAAAGTATTCACAAAAACAGCATGATAAGAAGTGATAGAAATTGGACTCCCATTTTCAAGTTTTTGTTTAAGCAATTTAGCTTTTAAGGATGCTTCGTAAGTTTTTTGGAATGAATTACGAGCAATTCCAATTGCAATATTTTTAGATAAGCCATAATCGAAAGACATACGCATTTGCGATTGATCTAATCCCCACAATTCATAAGCACCACTATTAATAGTCCCAAAACGGTGTTCTATTACAAACTGTAAATCTCCATAGGAAGGCAACTCTATAGATTGCCCATTAATAACACGGGTTCCTTTAAAAGTAGCATGTACTTCTTGGTTACTGTTATCCTCCCCTAAAAGAGAAAAAAGATCGTCTTGTGCTAAAACGGAACTACTGCATAAAAAAGCAAAAATTACTAAATATTTCATCTTCTTATAATTTTGTTAAACTTGCCGAGACAGTTACTTGAATAGTGTTGGCTAGTTTATCTGCTACAATTTTAGGGATATCAATATTGAAGTCTGAACATAATAAGTCGAATTTTGCATCGCCTTGTAAAACAGACTCTTTTAAAGAAACGAGTACTGGTAATTCCATTTCCTTCTTAACTCCATGAAACTCCATAGTCCCAACAACCGTAACAGTTTTTGGTGTACTCAAGTCTTTTGGTAACGCGACAAAAGAGCCTCTAAAAGTTGCTTTTGGGTAAAGTTCAGACTCGATATAATTCTCATTAAAATGCTCTTCCATTAAGGCAATATCAAAATGAAAAGCACGCATTTGAATTTGAAAAGCTATGTTTCCATTTTCTAAATCTACTACAGCACCTACCTGGTTATTTACGGCTTCAACCAGTTCTACGGCATCCTTATCAGAAAAAAAATAAACTTCTGCAGTTCTACTCATATATTTTTGAGCAAGTAGAGGGCTTACAGCTAATAAACTCAAAACAAAAAATAAATTTCTCATACTTAGTTATTTAAAGCACCTTGATCTACCCAGGCAATAATTTGATCTATTTGGCACTGCGTTAATCGCCCTGATGGGGGCATTACTCCACTCCCACTGGTACGTTCAATCCTGTTTATTAAACCGTCGTAGCCAGCATTCTCTGCGTTAGATTTTACGGCTTCATACGAATCCAAAGATAAGGCTCCAGAAGGGGTGTCTCCAAAGTGACATCCAGAATTACAATTGGTTTGTATTATCGGCTCAATTACATCAGCATATGAAATTACTTCAGTGTCACAGAGACCATACAATACCTCTTCGTTATCGTAAGAACACGAACTAACTAAAGCTAAAATACTCACTAGAAAAAACAACTTCTTCATAATCTTAAACAATTCGATTCGTCTGTATTAATCAATATTTATTCCAATAAATAAACACCTAAGCGAAGCTACTGATTTTATAAATGATAAGTGAACGAAATCTACTACATTTAACCGTAGATTTTCTTAATTTTGATTTGAATTAAATGAGATACGACTATGAAAACAAAAGGACTTATTGCTACGGCTTTGCTATTTGTTATTGCATTTTTAACTTATAATTATCTGTATCAGGATCACAGAAATATTCTGAAAGAAAATGCATCATTCAATATTTCTAGTACAGAACTATCGCTTCAGTTCAATAGTAATTCGGAAATAGCAACTAAAAAATTTATAAATACAGTTATAGAATTCCAAGGAGCCATTAGTAAACTAGCCAAGGAGTTCATTATTATACAACCTAACATTTTTTGTATGTTAGACAGTAATCTATCTTCTACGAATTTAAACCTCGGCGATACACTGATTTTAAAAGGTCGATGTATCGGATTTGACGATCTATTTATGGAAGTCAAAATGGATAATGTAAGTTTTACAAAAAGATAAATCAGTAATTACTTATTTATGGCACAGTGTTTGCAAACTCACTAAGTAACAATAAAGATCTCATCTGGGGGGGTGAATCTTACAAGCTTCGGACAATGTTCGGAGCTTTTTTTTGCTTAATACTATTCGAGAGATCTCTTCGTTAATAATTAAATTAATCTTTATGAAAAATTTACTATTAAGTACCCTACTCATTTTATCATCATTAGCTCAAGCACAAACTAACAGTAAGCTTTCAGTCTTTTTGGACTGCAACAGAGGCTGTGATCATGATTATATTCAAACAGAAATTCCATATATTAATTTAATTAGAGAACCCAAAGAAGCCAAAGTACACATTATAGTTTCTCAGAACGAAACAGGTGCAGGAGGAGCTCGATATTCATTTAGATTTATTGGACAAAAAGAATTTATGCATCTTAATGATACATTAATTATAAATATGAGGCCAGACGCTAGCAGTGATGAAACTCGTATTGCTCAAGTAGATATATTAAAAAAGGGGTTGTTTGATTTTGTAAAACACAGTCCAACAGCAAATAACATCTCTATTGTTTACAAACCAATAATTATTGAAGAGCTATTATCAGAAAAAGATCCATGGAGCTATTGGGTTTATAAAATTAGAGCTAATGCTAGATTAAACGGAAGAGAAAGCAACAAAAGCGAAAACTTAAGTTTGCAATTGACTGGAAATAAAATTACAGAAAAACTGAAAGTAGAAAGCTATTTAAACCTAAATCATGAGAGAAATATCTTCGTCTATGATGGAGAAAGAACAGTCATTACAACAGACTCTCACTACGCTAACATACTAGCTGTAAGTAGCATAAATGAACATATTTCTGTTGGAGCATCCACAGGCTATATTCATAGTACTTATTCAAATTTAAAATCTAGTATTAGATTCTTACCAGCAATAGAGTATAATATTTTTCCATATGCTGAAGCCAATGAACATCAGTTAAGATTTTTATATGGGATAGGTAATCAGCATAATAACTATATAGATACTACAATATTCTTTAAAACTACCGAAAATTACTTTTTCCAAGAGCTCAGTATAAACTATGAAAGTATTCAGAAGTGGGGTAGTATAGATATAGGCTTACAGTCAAAAGATTTATTCTTGCCTGGAAATAAATTTGATTTAAATTTAAATTGCAATTTAGATATCCGAATAATAAAAGGTCTTAACCTAAATACATGGTTTTCGTTTGAGTTTAATAGAAGTCAAATTGAATTATCAGGTATTGGAGTCAATTATGAAGATGTTTTATTACAGCAAAAAGAACTTGCTTCAAACTATAACTACTATGCGAATATCGGTTTAAGCTACACCTTTGGTTCATTATATAACAATGTTGTAAACACCCGATTTAACTAATGGTAAAGACTCTTCTTTTTATTAATTTATTCTTAACCTATACTTTAATAGCGCAAGATAATTACCCATTTCAGGATGGCGAACAACTGGAATACAAGGTTCATTACGGACCTTTGGTTGCAGGAACAGCCTCCTTAAATGTAAGTATAGAAAAAGAATCTTATCGGTTTTATGCTGAAGGTAAGTCTACAGGTCTCTTTAATTTTTTCTTTAAGGTTAGAGACTCGTACGAGAGTATTACAGCAAAAAACATATTGCGTCCTATTTACTTTAACAGGCTGGTAAAAGAAGGAACTTACACTAAACAAGAAAATGTATTTTTCGACTACGATTTAAACCTAGCAGAAAGCACAAGAGACACAATAGCGCTACCAAACAATCCACAAGATATTCTTTCGATGTTTTATTACTTGAGAGCTCAAAATCAGGACAGCTTAAGTTTAGGGAAAAGTATACCTCTACAAGTGTATTTAGATGATTCATTTATGCACTCAGAACTCATTTACGCTGGAAAAGACACAATCAAAACTAAGTTTGGACTTACCCCAAGCACAAAATGGATTCCACAACTAGAATCTGGACGAGTTTTTAACGATGAATACGGAATGACTGTTTGGATAAGTGATGATGAAAATAAAATTCCATTACGCATAGAGACAAAAGTTATGGTGGGATCAATTAAGATGGATTTAGTAAAACACAAAGGACTAAAGAACAAATTAAATACACTTCAAAAATAGTATACAAACTCAAAATAAGAACTGATGCTGTCACTAAAAGCACACCTACTAGAGTCCCGTATTTTTGTGTAGTATTTATCTTATTTTTCAGGTTGAAATTGTAAATTAGCCCACAATGAGCCAAAAACAAGACAAGTTCAATAAAAGAAGGTTAAAATCTTCGTATTTATCCGTTATTATAAGCATGACCTTGGTCTTGTTTTTAATAGGATTGCTTAGTACAGTATTATACCACTCAAAGTCTATTGCGAATAAGGTGCAAGAGAATATTGCATTTACCGTACTTCTTAAACCAGAGGCAAAGCAGGTGGCTGTAAAACAGTTTCAACGCCAGCTAGAGTTAAGTGATCATGTTAAAAAAACAGAATTTATTTCTAAGATTGAGGCTGCAGAGAAACTCCAAGAAGATTTAGGGGAAGACTTTATCGACTTTTTAGGCTTCAACCCACTTACAGATGCGATAGATATTTACTTTCAAGCCTACTACACACAAACAAATGAAGCAGAAAGTATTGAAAAAGAATTACTGTCAGTAGGCGTTGTACAAAAGGTCGTTTACGATAAATCACTTTTAAAACTTTTAAAAGACAATTTTAAAAAAGTAAGCTACATCCTATTTCTATTAAGCATCGTTTTTAGCTTAATTGCTATTGCACTAATCAACTCATCCATTCGACTAACCATTTATTCGAAGCGTTTTTTAATTAAAACAATGCAATTAGTCGGCGCAACGAAATCGTTTATTAGAAAACCCTTTATTTGGAAAAGCTTACAGCATGGCCTTATTGCATCAATTTTATCAATCGTATTTATTGAACTATTGGTGAGGTACAGCGTAAATTTCTTGCCAGAAATTCAAAGACTACACAATACAAACGCCCAAATAACATTATACTCAAGCATCCTATTAATGGGCTTGTTTATTCCTTGGTTCTGCACCTATTTTGCAGTTCGAAAATATTTAAAACTAACTACAGACGAATTACACTATTAATATGGAAAATAACGGATTTTTATTTACGAAGAAGAATTACCAATTTATGATAATTGGTATTGCGTTTATTGTAACAGGATTTATTTTAATGTGGGGCGGTGGTGCTGCCGACGACACAAGTTTTAATCCTGAGATTTTTAGCTTTACACGAATTACACTAGCCCCTATATTTATATTAATAGGTTTTGTAATTGAGATTTTCGCCATAATGCACAAGCCAAAAAACTAATTAATGGGAATTGTAGAAGCACTAATTTTAGGTTTTGTTCAAGGATTAACCGAGTTTTTACCGGTTAGTAGTAGTGGACATCTAGAAATAGCAAAGGAACTGTTGGGTATTTCTGAGCAAGAACAAAACTTACTAATGACGATAGTACTTCATGCTGCAACAGCTTTAAGCACCATCGTTATATTTAGAAAAGATATCACACAAATTTTTGCGGGATTATTCCAGTTTAAGTGGAATGAAGAAGCAAAATTTTCGGTTAAAATTATTATTTCAATGATTCCTGCGGCAATTGTAGGTCTTTTTTTCGAAGAGGAAATAGAAGCTCTTTTTGGAGGACAAATATTATTAGTCGGGAGTATGCTTTTACTTACAGGATTACTTTTATTCTTAGCTGATAAAGCTAAAAAAACAGATAAAAAAGTAAGTATGTTTAATGCTGTTTTAATTGGAATTTCTCAAGCTATTGCTATACTTCCAGGAATTTCTAGATCTGGCGCAACAATCTCGACTTCTGTATTATTAGGCGTAGATAGAGAGAAGGCAGCAAGATTCTCCTTCCTTATGGTAGTTCCCTTAATTTTAGGTAAAATGACAAAAGATGTATTAAGTGGTGATTTGAGTGCCCAAACAAGCAACATTCTACCTTTAGTCTTTGGTTTTATTGCAGCATTCATCACAGGATTAGTGGCTTGTAAGTGGATGATTAGACTGGTAAAAAAGAGTCAGCTGAAGTATTTTGCATACTACTGCTTTGCAGTAGGAATTATCTCTATAGCTTCACAATTGGTTTAATATTGAAAATTTACTGCTTCAGAAACCTTAATATAATAAGCCTTACCATGTTGTAAGGCGCCTATATTATTAAAGTTATAATCGGGCAAATAAACATTTCCAACTTCATCTTTTACAATGATTACCTGGCTGCTTATAGAACTAAAATACAGCGTTGAGTTTATTGACTCCGTTGCATAATACGGCATTATATTCCAACCCAGATCTAAAGGAATTACAAATTCAGAGGACATTAATAAGCCTGTCCAATTTACGCTTACATCATTAGAGAATTTAGCTAAGTAGCCTTTAGTATTATCGTAATTACCTATAGTATTCAGATTAAAACTTGGCCAAAACACATTACCTGCTGCATCTTTTAAAATAACCAAGTCGGTAGAAATATCAGCAAATAAATCTTCCATAGATTCGTTTTCGGTTACTACACGTTTAGATAGTAAATTCCAACCATTATGAAAATCTAAACTTTGAGTAAAGTCTATAGCTGGGCAATAATCTTGTTGAATCCCATTTTCTAAAAGAAGCGTATGTAAAGTAGCATACGTGGCAGCACTTGTACCCTCATATAAAATCACTCCGCTTGTATCTATTAATACATAAAAAGGCAAACTTGTAACTTCGTATGCTTCGTGAACATGAGAGCCGCCACCATCTACACCACTAACAATAGGATGATCGCCTTGGTACAAATTATGAAAAACTTGTGTATCGTAATCCGAACCATCTAAACTTATAGAAAGCACCACTAAGTCACTTTGATTGCAACCAAAATCATGGTAGATTTCTGAAAACTCTGGAACGCCTTCTGCGCAAGGACCACACCAAGTAGCTAAAAAATCTATAAGTACAAACTGTCCATTGTTTAAGGTTTCGCTTAAAACAAAAACCTCTCCTTGGTTAGTTGTAACCGCGAAATCTGGAGCTTGAGCAAACAAGAATTGCTGTAAAAATAGTAGACTTAAAAATAACACCTTTTTCATAAGGGCAAGTTATCAATAAATTTGATAGATGCAGAAGGCTAAATACTAAGCTAATTTATTTCGCTAACACACATTTAAATTAGTTTACCTTGGCTCGTCTTTTGTTAGAAGATTAAAAACTACACCATGAAAACAATTTTCAGTCTCATACTAAGCATACTTATTAGCACAACAAGTATAGCTCAAACAGAAATAACCACACTATTTATCGGTAATAGCTATACTTTCGTAAACGACTTACCGGGGATAATCAATGACATTGCACAATCTAAAGGGAATACATTTAACTACCAAAGTCATACGCCTGGAGGATCGACATTTGCACAACACGCCTCAAATTCTAATGTACAAGACCTATTAAACGCTGAGGCCTGGGATTATGTAATTCTTCAAGATCAAAGCCAAAACCCATCATTCCCACCTAGTCAGGTAGCCAATGAGGTTTATCCATATGCAGAAAGTTTATGTGAAGATGTAAGACTAGCAAATGCCTGCTCTAAACCCGTGTTTTTTATGACTTGGGGAAGAGAGAATGGAGATACGCAGAATTGTGTATTTTATCCACCCTTATGCACTTACGAAGGGATGCAAGACCGTTTAACGGAATCGTACACAGAAATGGCAGAGGATAATAATTCTCTGTTAGCACCTGTAGGCACAGCATGGAAGAGCGTTCGAGAAAGCCACCCAAACATTAATTTATATTCGTCTGACGGCTCTCATCCTAGCATACATGGCTCGTATTTAGCTGCTTGCGTTTTTTATGCCACATTGTTTTCAGACAATCCAATCAATATCTTTATTCCGCAAGGGATAACGATAGAGGAAGCGCTAATTATTCAAGAAACAGCTTATAATACCACCATCGAAAACGACATTGATTTTACCTTACAAGTACAAGCAACTGCAACTTATGAGTTTATAGGAGATAGTCTGTATTTTTACAACGAAAGTTTAAATTCTACTTCAATACAATGGTTAGGGATTACACAAAATATTATTTCTACTAAGGATACACTAAGCGTATATATAGGTGATTTTACAGATATTTATGAAATACAACTATTGGTTACTGATGGATGTACGGAGTCTACAATAACACTTCAAATTAATGAACTTGCAATAGATGACCTTAAAACGGTTACTTCCATATACCCAAACCCGTCTACAGGATTATTAAATTACAAGGGAGAAGGTAATTTACTACAGTCCATTTCCGTGTACAACACCTTAGGTATCTGTGTTTATAAAAACAATGAAATTAAAACAAACAGTTGGGACTTCTCATACTTTTCAGATGGACTCTATTTTATAGAATTCTCTGGAGAAAATACTGAAAAAAAACACCTAAACTGGATTAAGAAAAACTGATTAGCTCCTATTTTAAGGCGTTCTTTTACATTATCTTTGCGGCATGCAAGAACGGGTAATTATAAGCGGAATGGGGAGTATATCTTCCATGGGTAGCAATGCAGCTGAAGTTTGGAAAAACTACAGTGCACAAACTACGCGTATTACTTCTTGCTGTTTTAATGATAGCAATACGGCAGTAGGAAAACTTCACCTTGAGGAAGACAAACTCATTAAGGAAGTACGCAAAGAAAATTTACATTTCAGAAGATTAGACAAAACTGTTTTACTTTCTATTATTGCTGCTCGACAAGCAGTAAAACAAGCCAATTGGAAGGCAGAAGACAATATGAGTGTAAACTTAGGTTCGTCTAGAGGTGCTACACAGTTGTTCGAAAAATACCACAAAAACTTTTTAGAAAACGACAATAAACGATTAAGTCCAGTTGTGTCGCCAACTACAACATTAGGAAATATATCCTCTTGGGTGGCATATGACTTAGGTACAAAAGGAGCTAGTTTTTCGCATTCCATAACCTGTAGTACTGCACTACATTCTGTTTTAAATGGTATCGCTTGGCTACAAGCTGGTATGGCTGATAAATTTATAACAGGTGGAGCTGAAGCGCCCTTAAGTGATTTTACCATTGCGCAAATGAGAGCTTTGAGAATCTATTCTGAAGAAAAAGGTCAATTCCCTTCTTTGCCTTTAGAAAAAAACAAAACCACAAATTCGCTCGTCTTAGGCGAAGCAGCAGCAGTATTTTGCTTAGAGAAAGATGAGGGGCAACAAAAACTGGCAACTATTCAAGGAATTGGTTTTGCAACTGAATTAATTGAGCATAACGTATCGCTTTCTACAGAAGCTAAATGTTTACAAGACTCTATGGAAAAGGCATTAAAAAATGCTAATTTAACAGAAGTAGACAGCATTATAATGCATGCTCCAGGAACTTTAAAAGGAGACAAAAGCGAATACACGGCAATTAATACACTCTTCGGAGAAAAATTACCGCACTTAATCTCTACTAAATATACTACAGGACATACTTTTGGAGCTTCTGGAGCTTTAAGTATGGAATTGGCGATACTTATGTTAAAGCATAATAAACTTATTAACTTCCCATATGAAAGCCTTCCAGCAGGAAAGCCTAAAGAAGTTAAAAACATAATGATAAATGCGACTGGGTTTGGAGGAAATGCAGTGAGTATCATTTTATCGAAATAAAAAGAACTAAAAAAAAGAAGGCTTATATTTGAGCTGAAAATCAAGGATACAGAGGATGGAAAATAGAAAAAATTGGACTAGAGAAGAAGTTCTTGAACTTTATAAAAAACCTTTATTAGAGTTAGTTTTTGAAGCTGCTCAAGTACACAGACTACACCACGATCCGCTCGAGGTTCAAGTAAGTACTTTACTTTCTATAAAAACTGGGGGCTGCCCAGAAGACTGTGGCTATTGTCCGCAAGCCGCTCGTTACCACACAGACATTGCAAAAAACGACTTAATGTCTGTGCAAACAGTAAAAGCACAAGCCTTAAGAGCCAGAAGTTCTGGCTCGTCGAGAGTATGTATGGGCGCGGCATGGCGTAATGTAAAAGAAGGCGAAGACTTCGATCAGGTTTTAGAAATGGTTCGTACTGTGCGTGACCTAGATATGGAAGTTTGCTGTACTTTAGGAATGATTACCCCAGACCAAGCCAGAAGGTTATCTGAAGCTGGTCTTTACGCATACAACCACAATTTAGATACCTCAGAAGAGCACTATAAAAAAGTGATCTCTACTAGAGGTTATGAAGATAGAATTGAGACTATTGGAAACGCGAGAAAAGCAGGCTTAACAGTTTGTTCTGGTGGGATTATTGGAATGGGAGAACAAATAGAAGATCGTGCTGCCATGTTGGTAACACTTTCCAACTTAAACCCCTACCCAGAATCGGTACCTATTAATGCCTTAGTGCCTGTAGAAGGCACTCCAATGGAGGAGCAAGAACAAATTCCAATTTGGGATATGATTCGAATGGTAGCAACAACGCGTATAGTACTCCCTACAACTACAGTTCGATTATCGGCGGGTAGAACAGAAATGACCGACGAAGGGCAAGCTTTATGCTTTATGTCTGGTGCAGGTTCAATTTTTGCTGGAGACAAATTACTTACCACTCCAAATCCGGATATTAATAAGGATATGGAATTATTTAGTACCTTGGGACTTGCACCTCAAAAAGCCTATAAAAAAGGTGATAAACCAGAAGTAAACGAAAATTACAAAAACAGTGAGTCTGGTGGAGAAAAAGCAAAATGGTCTAGACCTGCTCATGAGATAGACGCTAATATTGCTGCAACAAAAAGCGCTAAAGAAAAACGTAAAATAGAAGCAAATTCTTAAATTATGAAAAAACTAATCTTATCAATCGCCTTACTCGGTTTTACATTAAATAGTTCAGCTCAAGATTTCTCTTGGGGTCCTAAACTGAGTGTTTCATCACCTAGTTTTAAATTACAAGATGTAACTAGTATCGATAGTGGCGATGATGCCATACAGTTACTAGAAGATACAGACCCTGTTTTAGGGTACCAAATAGGTGTTTTTGCCCGTATTTCCATATTGGGAATATACGTTCAACCTGAAGTACTTTTTAGCAATGCTAAATCAGAAATATCTTACTCAGTATTAGTAGATGAATTTGATGAGGGTAGCAGAGAAACAATAGTTGGTGAGGTAAAACTAAATAAAATAGATATTCCTGTAATGTTTGGAAAGCGGTTTTTGAAAGTTTTCAGAATTAATGCTGGACCTGTTTTTACACTCCCTTTGGGTGATAATATTAGTTTAGAAGGATTAGATGATGCGTTTGAGGATGTGCAAACCAATTACAAAAGCGCAACTGTAGGAGCACAAATTGGTGCTGGTTTAGACTTGTCTATCCTAACCATAGACCTGCGATACGAAATGGGCTTACAATCTATTTCCGATGGAATTACCATTGGCGAGACTAAGTTTAATCCAGACCAAAGACTCAATCAATTTCTAGTCTCTGTTGGAATTAAATTCTAAAGCAAAACACAATACTATTTAATGCCTCTGTTATACAGAGGCATTTTTTTTGGATAAACATTTTTAAACTTTCAGCACAGCAAATAACAAGTTAAGAAGGAATAGCTTATTTTTGTGTTCATAAATAAAAAAGCATGTTACAAGTAGCCTATATTAGAGAGCATAAGGAAGAAGTAATCAAACGATTAGCTATAAAAAACTTCGATGCTAAAGACATTATCGAAGAGCTAATAGCCTTAGACGAAAAAAGACGAAATACACAGTCGGAAAACGATGCTATTTTAGCAGATTCAAATAAGTTATCGAAAGAAATCGGTATGCTTTACAAGTCTGGAAATACAGAAGAGGCTAATGCTAAAAAAGCAGAAACCGCTGAGTTAAAAGAAAAGACTAAAGCCTTACATATAGTACTTTCTGAAACGCAAGAAGCGCTACAAAACAAACTTGTACAAATACCAAACGTACCACACGAGTCTGTACCTGCTGGAAAAAGCGAAGAAGACAACGAGATAATAAGTCAAGAAGGAACGCTACCAAATTTAGGTGAAAATGCTAAACCGCATTGGGAATTGGTGGCAGAGAAAAATATCATTGATTTTGAATTAGGAGTAAAAATTGCCGGTGCAGGATTTCCTGTCTACCGTGGAAAAGGAGCTCGTTTACAACGTGCTTTAATCAACTACTTTTTAGATAAAAATACTGATGCTGGATACGAGGAAATAATGCCTCCACATTTAGTAAACGAAGCTTCTGGATTTGGTACTGGGCAGCTCCCAGACAAAGAGGGGCAAATGTACCATGCTACAGAAGATAATTTATACTTAATACCTACTGCAGAAGTTCCAGTAACAAATATCTTTAGGGATGTTATTGTAAAAAAAGAAAACTTTCCAATTAAGTGCACTGCCTACACTCCCTGCTTCCGTAGAGAAGCTGGTTCGTATGGAAAAGATGTAAGAGGATTGAATCGTTTACACCAGTTCGATAAAGTCGAAATAGTTCAAATTCAACACCCTGAGGAGTCGTATAAAACACTAGACACAATGGTAGAACATGTAGCGAATATTCTTCGTGAATTGGGTTTACCGTTTAGAATTTTAAGACTCTGTGGTGGAGACCTCAGCTTTACTTCTGCCCTAACCTTCGATTTTGAAGTGTATTCTGCAGCGCAAGACAAATGGTTAGAGGTGAGTTCGGTTTCGAACTTCGAGAGTTACCAAAGTAATCGCTTGAAACTACGTTTTAAAGACGAGGATAAAAAGACCAAACTATGTCATAGTTTAAATGGTTCTTCTTTGGCTTTACCACGTATAATGGCAGCCCTACTAGAAAACTATCAAGACGCAGATGGAATTAATATCCCTGCTGTATTGGTTCCTTATTGTGGCTTCGATAAAATCTAATAAATAACCTCAGCTAAGACTTCGGTTTTTTATGATGTTAAAAAATACATACTACATATTCATTTCTGCTCTGTTGCTTTCTTCTTGTCAAGAAATAAACATCAATAAGGAGGTAAACTACACTTTACTTCTCGATTCTCTAGTGCTTCATCAAAATGAACTATTGGAAGAATTAGACACTACAAAAATAAATGAATACCTCAAAAAAGCTCAAGAGAGACTAGCACTATTTGAACTAGAAGACTTAAGTGACTTCCAGAAACAATGGTTACTACATGAAAAAATAGCTTACCAAAAAATAGTTTCAAGCTTTTATCTATTCAACAACAAAACCGACAGTTTAAGAAACGATTTAGGATTTTCTAAAAAACAAATTAGAGCTTTAAAAAACGACTTAGTACATAGGCATTTAAGCAAAGAGCAATTTTCTGCTTATTTACTTGAGGAACAAAAAGCACTGGGAAAACTGAATATTTTGACCGAAAAGCTACGAAGTACCTTTCACAATAACGCCGAACAATTTGACTCATTAGAGGCTAAATTACAAGGGGTATTTATACAGTTAAACGCAATACAAAACAAACATGAATAGTTTATTAAAGACTACAATTAAGCTGTTTTTATTAGCACTTTGCTTTCCTGTTGTATTGGTAGCTCAAAACAACAACCAAGCACAATTGGCCAATCAGTTTTTTAAATCTGGGGCTTTTCAGAAAGCAAGTGAAATTTATACCGTACTATACAAAAAACATAAATCGCCCAATTATTACCAGGGATTGCTAGATTGTTATCTAGAATTAGATAAAATTGAGGAGGCAGAAAAACTAATAAAAAAACACAGTAAGAAGCAGACCAAAAACACCTCTTTATTAGTCGATTATGCACATATATATACTTTAAAAGGGGAAACTAAAAAAGCAGCAAAGAAATTTAAAGAACTATTAAGTCAGCTGAATGAAAATGATCATTTGGTTTCGGTTACCGCTAATAGACTTTATAAATTTGAGTATTTTGATTACGCTATTGAGGCCTATAAAATTGGACTTTTAAACCCATCTAAAACCACATACAGCTTTCAAATAGCTAGAATATATGGGCAGCTAGGGAATATTAGTTTGATGTATGAAAATTATTTAGAACTAATAACCTATAATAAACAGTATTTACAAAGTGTAAAAAACACTTTAAATAGAACTATAAATAACGAGCCAGAAAATGAAAACAACCTTTTATTAAAAGGTCTGTTATTGAAAAAAGTTCAGGAAACGGGAAATGAAAATTTAGCAGATTTATTAATTTGGTTATTTATACAGGAAAAGAATTTTTCTGCAGCTTTTGATCAGGAGAAAGCAATGGATCAGAAGCTCGAATCGGATCAAAAAAAGGTATTTATTCTCGCGTCTATTTGCAGAAAGAACAAAGCATTTGATGTAGCCAAAGACTGTTACGCATACATTATTGACTTGGGCACAGAATCAACTTATTATTTAGATGCGCAGCTAGCCATATTAACAGTAAATAAAGAACTGCTCGAAACCAAATCCAAAGTACTGAAAGAAGAATGGCAGCTCTTAGCTCAAGAATATATAACGAGTTTTTCATCTTTAGGAAAAACCAGTTATACAATTTTACTCATAAGAGACTTAGCCCAAATACAAGCCTTTAGATTGCACGATTTAGAAAATGCATCTGCAACGATTACCGAAGCTTTAACAATACTCTCGGCAAGCGATGAAGACCTAGCCCAGTGTAAATTAGTGTATGCCGACATACTTTTATTACAAAATGAAGTTTGGGATGCTATATTATACTATTCTCAGGTAGACAAGGCTTATAAACATGATGTTTTAGGGCATGAAGCAAAATTTAGAAGAGCTAAAATATCATACTATCAAGGAGATTTTGATTGGGCACAAGCACAATTAGACGTATTGAAAAAATCTACTGCTAAGCTAATTGCAAACAATGCGATGGAGTTATCCCTACTTATTCAAGACAACCTGAATATGGATACCACAACGGTAACTATGGAATTATTTGCTCATGCTGATTTACTTATCTACCAAAACAAACTCGACCAAGCATATAATACCCTAGACAGTATTATTATTCACTACCCAGGTCATAGTTTATTAGACGAGGCTTTATACCGACAGTATGAGATAAAAATGCAGCAAGATAAAAAGATAGATGCCAGCGAATTATTAGATCAAATAATTAGCTTCTTTTCTTTTGATATATTAGCAGATGATGCGAAATTTGCACAAGCTCAGCTACAAGAGTATTATTTTAATAATACCCCTTTGGCGCTTGAGCTCTATCAGGATATAATTACCAACCACCAGGATAGTTTTTTCCTCTCTGAGTCGAGAAAACAGTTCCGTGAATTAAGCAAAGAGTAAAATGATTATATACAACGTTACCGTAAATATAGAAGAGTCTGCAGAGCAAGAATGGCTCAATTGGATGAACAAGATTCATATTTCTGAGGTCTTAAAGACTGGAATGTTTACCGCTGCAAAAATGAGTAAGGTGCTGGTAGAAGAACAAATGGGAGGAGTAACCTACTCTATACAATACAGCTGTTTAAACCAAGAAAATCTTGACCAATACAACGAGAATTACGCCCCGGCATTACAACAGGAACATAACAATAAATTTCAAGGTAAGTTTGTCGCTTTTCGAACACTAATGGAAGTAATTAGTGAGTTTTAAATATGAAAACTACGAACAACACTAACCATTTCGTCCAAGGGAATAGCTGTAGCAAATTCCATGTGATAAATAGAACTCAATTATAGACACATGAAAAAGGTAAGAGCTAAAAAACACTTAGGCCAGCATTTCCTAAAAGACCTTTCTATAGCCAGAGCTATAGTGGACGGTTTAAGTGGTGAAGGGTATGAAGATGTAGTTGAAGTAGGTCCTGGAATGGGTGTACTTACCCAATATCTATTACCAAAAAAAAACTATACCACTCATGTTATAGAACTCGATAGAGAATCGGTAGCTTACCTACAGGGAAAGTATCCGGACTTAAGTCCGCGTATACACTCTACCGACTTTTTACAACTAGATTTAACCAAGCTTACAAGAGGGCAGTTTGCACTTATTGGAAACTTTCCATATAATATATCTTCTCAAATATTATTCAAAGCACTCGAATATAAAGAGCAGGTTCCAGAAGTAGTCGGAATGTTCCAGAAGGAAGTTGCCGAACGTGTAGCTAGTGGCCCAGGGAGTAAAAAATATGGAATTATCTCTGTATTACTTCAAGCTTACTACGATATAGAATATTTATTTACTGTAGAACCTGAAGTATTTGATCCTCCACCAAAAGTTAAATCTGGGGTAATTAGATTGCGCAGAAACAACAAAGACAAACTAGACTGTAACGAGAAGTTTTTTAAACGCGTGGTTAAACAATCATTTAGTCAGCGTAGAAAAACACTTAGAAATTCTCTTAAACCACTAATTGGAGACAGTGGATTTAACGATCCGCTTTTAACTGAAAGAGCCGAGCAATTATCGGTGGAAGATTTTGTGTATCTTACCAATCAGCTGGAAAAAATTCAACCATGAAATTTGAATTAACTAAAGAATTTATACGTGATATAAACAAGAAACTCAAGCGCAAAGACTTTAAAGTCTTAAAATCTGAGCTTTCCGAATTACATCACGCAGATATCGCCGATCTTATTGAAGAACTCGACGAAGAACATGGTAAACTACTTTTTGAACTTTTTGAAGACGAAGATTCTGCTGATATACTCATTGAATTAGATGATGAAGCGAGAGAGTTTGTACTAGGAGATTTATCATCTCAAGAAATTGCTGAAGTACTTATTGAGAATTTAGATTCTGATGATGCAGCTGATATTATTGCTGACTTACCTACAGATAAAAAGGAAGCAGTTTTAGCTCATATAGAAGACATTGAACATGCCAGCGATATTGTTGACCTCTTATCTTATGCCGAAAATACAGCAGGTGGATTAATGGCAAAAGAACTTATTCACGTAAACGAAAAATGGTCAATTTTACGATGTGTAGGAGAAATGCGCAAACAAGCGGAAGATGTAGATAAAGTCTACACCATTTATGTTGTAGACGACAACCAAATACTGCTTGGAACACTGTCTCTTAAAAAATTACTTTTATCACCAGAAAAAAACTTCATTAAAGACATTTACAACGAAAAGGTAATCTCTGTAAAAGCCAATTTCGATGATGAAGAAGTAGCAAACATTATGGACAAATACGATTTGATTGTATTGCCCGTGGTGGATGATTTAAATCGATTAATTGGTCGAATTACTATAGACGATGTAGTAGATGTGATGAAAGAGGAAGCCATGGAGGATTACAATAAGGCTTCTGGTATTTCTGAACAAGTAGATTCATCAGATAATATTGTAACCCTTACAAGAGCAAGACTGCCTTGGTTACTTATTGGACTCATGGGAGGTATTATGGGTGCCCAAGTAATGGGGATCTTTGATATTGCAAACAATATAGAATTGGCCTTTTTCACACCCTTAATCGCAGCAATGGGAGGTAATGTAGGTGTGCAATCTGCGGCAATTATTGTACAAGGCCTCGCTAGTAACAGCTTAGGAATGGACACATTAAGTGAACGTTTATTTAAAGAACTTGGAGTTGCAATGCTTAACGGGATCATTTGTTCTGGAATAATAATGCTTATTACATTCTTATTAGGCTACCCAAGTGCTATTTACTTTACGGTAAGTATTTCCATAATGGCAGTTATTATTTTTGCAGCACTCTTTGGAACTTTTGTTCCTCTAGCGCTTAACAAATACAAAATTGACCCTGCACTTGCTACTGGACCATTTATTACAACAGTAAACGATGTACTCGGATTATTTATCTATTTCATGATTGGTAAACTATTTTTAGACCTCTAATGAGAGTTCTTTTTGTAGATAGTGTACATTCTATTTTAGAAGACCGACTTAAAAACTTGGACTTTAACTGTGAACACGACTATTGCTCAAACAGAAAGGATTTACTAGCTAAAATCGCCAATTATCAAGGCATGGTTATCCGTTCTCGTACACCCATTGATGAAGAATTCCTGGCTGCAGCAACAAGTTTAAAGTTTATTGCTCGTTCTGGTGCTGGTCTAGAAAATATAGACAGTATAAAAGCTGCGAATTTAGGAATCCATTTATTTTCTGCTCCCGAAGGGAATCGTCAAGCAGTTGGAGAACATGCTTTAGGAATGCTACTAAATTTATTTAACAAACTATCTACTGCAGATGCTGAAGTAAGAGCTGGGCAGTGGAATAGAGAAGCTAATAGAGGTGTGGAGCTTTCTGGTAAAACAGTAGGTATTATTGGTTATGGAAATATGGGTAAAGCATTTGCTAAATGTATTTCTGGTTTCGATTGTACCGTTTTAGCTTACGATAATGTTAAAACTGACTATTCAGATGCATATGCTAATGAATCAACTTTAGAAAATATTCAACAGAATGCTGATATTATTAGTTTTCACACCCCCTATAACAAGAGTACTCACCATTATTTAGACCACGCTTTTACAGATAAAATGGCTAAACCCTTTTACATTATTAATACAGCTAGAGGGAAAATTACATGTACTTCAAGTCTAGTAAAAGGCTTGCAATCAGGAAAAGTTTTAGGAGCTTGTTTAGATGTTTTAGAGTTCGAAAAAACGAGTTTCGAAAATATGTTCGATGGCCAAATACCTGATAGTTTTCAATATTTACTGAATTCTAAAAAAGTATTGTTAAGTCCTCACGTAGCAGGTTGGACGGTAGAATCATATTATAAACTGTCTTCTGTGCTAGCAGACAAAATTGAGAAAGTATTCGGCAGGTAAAGTAGATTCTAAATATACACCTACTTAAATTCTATAGATCCAGTATTCTAATTCCTAACATTTAGATGTGATCTAAGCATATTACCTACATACATAAGCGCTAAAACGAGCAACATAATTGCCATACCTGGCGCTAATGCTAAGTAAGCCTTATCTAAAATTATATACGAATAATGATTTTTTATCATCACTCCCCAAGAAGGCATAGGAGCTTGTGCACCAATCCCTAAAAAACTCAGGCCAGCTTCAATTAAAATTGCGGAAGCAAAATTCGCAGCTGATATTACTATAATGGGACTCATAATATTGGGTAAAATATGTCTAAACATTATTCTGAAATCTCCAAAGCCTAAAACTTTAGCTGCTTGAATATATTCTAATTGTTTAAGGCCTAAAACCTGCCCTCTCACAACTCTAGCAACCTCAACCCACATCGTAAGACCAACAGCTACAAAAACTTGCCAAAAGCCCTTCCCTAGAGCCAAGCTAATCGCAATTACCATGAGTAAAGTAGGAATAGACCAAACTACATTTATAAGCCAGAGAATACACTTGTCTATCCACGAACCATAAAAACCAGAAATTAAACCTAAGGTAATACCAATTAACAAGGAAATTAATACAGAAATAAACCCTACAGCAAGGGATATTCGAGTAGCAACGATTAAACGACTCAATAAATCTCTCCCGTATTTATCACAGCCAAGAAAATACGTTTTTTTAAAAATTGGAGAAGTAGAGTCAGACAACAATACAGAATTTAAGGCTATTGTCTGCGAGTAATTCGTTCCATATTTATGAAACGAAATAAGCGAATCCGAAACACTAAAAGAACTAATAGGAATGGACTTATAAGCAGGTGGCTTACCATGTAAAAGCTGTTCTATAAAGCCAGTTTTTGTACTCGTACTTTTTGGAACCCTTAAAAACAAAACCTCTGTTGCCGGTCTAATTGTACTAAGCTCAAGGTGCATTTCGTTTGCAAATGGACTGTTGTCTGGTGCAATAAAGTAGGCAAACACAGCACACACTATACTACAGAGTATAATGAATACACCAAAAAAGCCGGGTATGTTTTTTTTTACTTGAATCACGTTTACGTTTATGGGCTTAAAACTACAAATAATGCAGCAGGAAACGATAAAAAACTAGGACAAGATGTAATCAATAATCGCAGAACAAAACCTTTAATAAAAGTCTATATTTAACAAATAATAATCGCTAAAACTGAACAGCGTTGCAAGGATTAAAAATTATTAATCCCTACATCCTGATAAAGTAGCTCAGGTGCAAAAAATAGTTGCAGCAGTCTAAATAAATGGTGCTGAATATGCTTCTAAAAATAAATATGGCAATTATATTATGTCAATCATTCCAGATCCTTTCAGTCAATTCACCAAAAAATAAATAGGAAAAATAACTAATATGCAACAACATCTTTATATTCATGGCGGCTACATCAAAGCGGATTCTAATGAGTCATTTAAAACCATAAATCCAGCCACAAACCAAGTTATTTGTGAGGTAGGTCAAGCTAGTGAAGACGACGTTGAAAAAGCAGTAAAATCTGCAGAACAGGGCTTTGCTGTTTGGTCTGCTATGTCTGCAATTGAACGTAGTAGAATTTTACTTAAGGCGGTGGCAATTTTGCGCGAGCGAAACGATGACTTAGCAGCTTTAGAAGTAATGGATACCGGAAAGCCATTGCAAGAGGCAAATTGTGTCGACATCATGAGTGGAGCTGATGTGATTGAATATTATGCTGGGCTTGTACCAGCATTACAAGGCACACAACAAGACTTAGACAGCAATACTTTTTTCATGTCAAAACGTGAGCCACTAGGTGTTTGCGTAGGTATTGGCGCTTGGAATTATCCAATTCAAATTGCATGTTGGAAGTCAGCACCATGTTTAGCAGCAGGGAATGCAATGGTGTTTAAACCATCGGAAGACACTCCTTTAAGCGTACTAAAACTTGCTGAAATATATTCTGAGGCAGGTATGCCTCCTGGAGTTTTTAATGTAGTACAAGGGGATTATCGCGTTGGTCAGTATTTGACTCGACACCCTCGTATTGCAAAAATTTCGTTTACTGGTAGTTGCGATACTGGAAAAAAAGTGATGACAGATGCAGCAGCAACACTCAAAGAGGTTACTTTGGAGCTGGGAGGCAAGTCGCCATTAATTATTTTTAATGATGCGAATATAGACAACGCAGTTTCTGGGGCGATGCTAGCTAACTTTTATACTCAAGGTGAGGTTTGTACCAACGGTACTAGAGTATATGTCCAGAGCGATGTATATGACGCATTTCTAGAGAAAGCAAAAATGCGCAGTGAAGCGATCAAATTAGGAGACCCGATGAATTTAGATACGCAAATGGGCTCCCTAATCAATGCCAAACATCTTGACAAAGTGATGAGTTATATCAATCAGGCAAAGGCATCCAATGCGCGCCTTATATGTGGTGGAAACAAACATAATTCTGAAGATACTCGGGATGGATTTTTTGTTGAACCAACAATATTTGCAGATTGTGAAGATGATATGGCCAATGTTACCGATGAGATTTTTGGTCCAGTAATGTCGGTACTACGATTTAATGATGAAGCTGAGGTAATTAAAAGGGCAAATGACACTACCTTCGGCTTAGCTGCAGGTGTATTTACTCAAGACATTAATCGTGCTCACCGTGTTATTAGTAAATTGCAAGCAGGAATATGCTGGATTAATAGTTGGGGTGATTCTCCGGCAGAAATGCCAGTAGGTGGATATAAACAATCAGGCATAGGTCGCGAAAATGGTCCTGAAACTTTAAAACATTATACCCAAGTAAAAAGTGTATTTATCCGTCTGGATAATGTGGAAAGTCCATTCTAAATTCAAACTAAGATCGTATTCAATTGAAAGAAGAAAAAATTATTTTAGGAATAGACCCTGGTACTACGGTTATGGGTTATGGTCTGATAAAGAAAAAAGGATCTGAGTTTGAAATGATCATGATGGACGTTTTAATCATGAATAAAATAAATGACCCTTATATAAAACTTCAAAAGATATTTCAAAAAACACTCGCAATTATTGATCAATACAATCCTGATGAAGTTGCATTAGAGGCTCCATTTTTTGGAAAAAATGTACAATCAATGTTGAAATTAGGAAGAGCACAAGGTGTAGCAATGGCAGCTGCATTACAAAGAGACATTCCGGTAACAGAATATGCACCTCTAAAAATAAAAAAGGCAATCACGGGTAGAGGAGCTGCATCAAAAGAGCAGGTAGCAGCGATGCTTATGCAAATGTTAAACATTAAGGAAATGCCCAAATATTTAGATGCTACAGATGGACTCGCGGCAGCAATGTGTCATGGCTTGCAAAATGGAGCAATAAACACTGGGAAAGGAAAATCTTCGTGGGAAAGTTTTGTTAAAAACAATCAGGACCGAATTGGTTAAGATTTTATAATTCTGCAATTATTTTCTTTGCAATAATAGCCATTTCATCCGATTCAACTTTTAATTTAGGTTTGGAGAAATTAATATCTTCAACCGTTTGAAGTGGGATTAAATGAATATGTGCATGAGGAACTTCCAAACCTATTACAGCAATACCAATTCTTTTACACGGTATAGCCATTTTTAAGGCATTAGCAGTCGTTTTAGCGAAAAGCCAAAGATTAGCGTATGACTCATCAGAAAGATCAAAGATAGAGTCTATTTCTTGCTTGGGGATTACAAGAACATGCCCTTTGGCAAGAGGGAAAACATCCAAAAAAGCTAAAAAGTTTTCATCTTCAGCAATTTTAAAGGCAGGAATATCCCCTTTTACAATCTTGGTGAATATACTAGCCATTAACGTGAGATGTGTAAAATCTCAAATTTCATGAGTCCAGCTGGAACAGTTATCTCAGCAATATCGCCAACTTTTTTACCTAATAAACCAGTACCAATTGGAGAGTTAATTGAGATTTTTCCAGATTTAATATCTGCTTCAGACTCCGCTACTAAGGTAACAGTCATATCTTTTTTAGTTGCGATATTTTTAATTTTAACTATAGATAGAGCAAGAACTTTATCAGTATCTAACTGCGACTCGTCAATTACACGAGCGGTAGAATACATACCTTCAAGTTTGGCGATTTTCATCTCCAACATCCCTTGAGCTTCTTTGGCAGCATCGTACTCAGCATTTTCCGATAAATCACCTTTATCTCTAGCTTCTGAAATCTGATTAGAAATGCTAGGACGCTCTACAAACTTCAGCTGTTCGAGTTCAGCCCTTAGTCTTTGTAATCCCTCTTCTGTATAATATGATATAGTTGACATAATAGTAATTTTAAAAGTAGTTTAACGCAAAAAGAAGATCCGACAGGATCCTCTTTTTAAATTGGTATCCTCCCTTAGGAGGGAAATATTAAAGTGTTATTCTAGCACCTATAGAATGAGGTGAAGCGAGTGGACTAGCTTGACGGTAAGAATAATCTAAACCGAAAACAGTGCCTGAGCTCAATGGAATTTCAAAAGTGAAACCAGCATTAAGACCTGTAAAAACAGTACTGCGTGTTTCGGATTCTAAGATTCCATCTTCGTAAACATACCCAGTTCTAAGCATGAAAAACGATTTATAGCCATACTCCATACCTAAACCATACTGGTCTTTAGTAAACGAGTTAGAAGTGAAATTACCAGCAAGGGTAAGTCGACTGTCAGTATCGATTGTGAAATCGTAAGAAGCACCAATATTTAATAAAGAAGGTAATTCAAAGGCATCAGATCTTAACTCATATGTTTGATCGTAATCTTGACCAAAAGAATCATCGTTAGATAATTTAACACCGTTACCATCACCTTCGAACTTCATTTTTGGACCTACATTTTTTAAGGAAACACCAAACTTCATTTGACGGTTAGCTCCTGCTACATATTGTATACCAGCATCAAGAGACATAGCCGAAGCTTTCATATCTGGAGTAGATTCAGAAATCATTCTTACAGTTGCTCCACCAGAAATATTGTCTGTGAATTTCTTAGCATAAGAAAGTCCAATATTCATTACAACAGGAGAGTAAGTAGAACCTGTTCCTTCAGGAGAATTTGGGTTTGTAATACTAATTTCCCCAAAGTTAACTGTAGAAATGGCTAAACCAAGTACAGCATCGTCTGCTAGGGATTTAGAGAAACCAAAAGAATTAACTTGCATATCGAAAAGCCAAGAGGTAGAAGCGAAAATAAACTCCGTATTTTCTGTACCTGCTAAACCTGCAACATTTAAGAATGTAGCTTCCAAACCTTGAACAGAAGCGGTATTTATACCACCCCATCCCGAAGAACGAGCCCAAGGATTGATTAACAATTCTGTAGCACCTGCTTGTCCCGAACGTTGCTCGTTACCTGCTGATACATTATTAGAACAAAGTACTAATAAACCTGTTAAAAGAACAGGGAACAGTTGTTTTGTATATTTTTTCATAACCATAGTCGTATGAATTTTAGTCTTTAACAATTTTAATCTACTAGAATGAATCTAAATCTATTGGACGAAGTGCACCAAACCATTTTAAGATTTTCTCACCGTACTCTTTACCATCAACATGTATAATATATACACCCGAAGCTATAGCAATATTGTGATTGTTCTTTAAATCCCAGTCCCATCCAGTAACATTAATTTCACTATCTAAATTTACGCGTCTAACAAGAGTTCCTGAGACATTGTAAATAGAAATAGTACAAATTTTAGGTAGATTCGTTATTCTTACTCGAGTATCAATTTGATCTCCTTCGTAATTCGTATTACCATAATAAGGATTCGGTACTACCTGAATAAGATCCATAGCGCTTTTAGCAGTTTCTTCGTCATTCGTAACAGTCATAATAGACTTCGTTTCGAATGTATAAAGTGGATGTCCATCGTTAATGTCTGAAGGTAAATCACAACCGTCAGTTTCATCCATATTATAATCTTCATAAGATTTAGAAACTCTTATTTGTACTTCAACATCACCATCTAGTAGTGTTGAGTTTTGAGAAGCTAAAGGAATAGAAACCCAAGCGATATCTTCATATACTTTCTTTTGATTAACAAAAGACTCCATACTCAATAGTCGAGAATAAAAAGGATGATTTTCTTCATCATCACCTGCATATTCACTCATGGTAACATATACATAATGACGACCTCCAAATATAATATTGCTATTATTGAAATCAGGGCTAAATATAGAAACTGAAGCATCTAAATTCGTTGAAGTAGGATTCCAAATCATATCATTCCCGTTATGTAAAGGAAGAGTTGAAGCTTCACCAAACATCATATTTACGCGAATACCTCTTTCTAAATCGAAAGCATAACCAGGGAACCAAGAGAAACCAGTACCACCATCTGTTTCATCAAAACCATCTTTATCTACAGAAGGCATATTCTTTAGTAACATTCTTGTAAGAGTATCTCCTGTTTCAATTACTGGAACACGAGTCCAAAGCGATTGATCATCAGTATAGACAATATCTACAGAAGACAATTTACTTAACTTTTGTCCTCTACCAATAGATGGAGCGTGAGTAAAAGCAATATCGTCTTTATCGTAACCTACTAATCTGTAGGGAGCCCACATACCATTTAGTATTCCTTCGTAAGTAGAGTTCTCATCTTCCCAAGCATCTGTAGTCCCCATATCAATATCTATGGCTGTAGATCCTCCAGCAGGATCAGGATTAGAAGCTGTACCAGAACGAATCCAGTTAGCAGGGTGAACAACAACGGCACCATTACGCTCTCCGAAGTAATCGTTATCAGCAACAAAGTCTAACCAAGAAGTAGAATTATCTTTTAGTAAAGTAGCACTTAATAGACCATTTGATCCTTCAGTATCCTCACCAGGATTAATACCATTTACAAGAGTTACAGACAATCCCCATTGAGTAATAATTTGTTCATTCTTGACACTCATAATAGTATCAGAATTTACAGATACTCCAGTAGTTTCGTTTGTAAGAATCCATCTAGCAGTATCATTAACAGAATTCAACATAAAAGTAAACTCGTTATTTTGAGGAACACTTAATGGGTCAATAACTTTGATTCCAACAGGACCTCCGTCTAAAGCATAGTCTGTACTAGTAGTACAAATTTCGTTGTCTAATAGTGCAGCTTTCATATCAGTAGTAAACTGAAGTTCTAAACCACCATTACCGGTACCTTCTAAACGAGTCATCTCTGGAATAGTACCGTAGTTGGCATTTTGAATTGTACCGTTAGATTCTGCACTTGTAATGTGAGGTATAGCAGTATATTGTTTAATATTCTTACGCCCAGCTAAGAATGGTTTTTTCTGACCCTCGAAACTAGCAGCATAAATATTATCTGTATCTGGAATTTGATCTTGTTTGTATTCAAGATACTCATTATAACCATAAGAAATAGCAGTATAGTAATACGTTCTGTTATTGATAAGAGTACGATTCTCATCTGCAAATAAATCTTGCGTTACAACAAATGAGTGAACAATACCTTCGTTAGCTGCATCAAGAGTCATATCTACAGGAACATCGGCTTCCATATCTAAACTAAAGTTATAGTTAATAAGATCAGCAATCGGCGAAATTGTTTCCTCAGAAGTAGCAACACCGTTTACATCTCTATAGTTTTCAATATCACATTGGAAAACCATTCTTGCTTTATCAACATCATAAACATCAGAAGCAGTAACTGTTTCATCTCTTAACTGGAATACTTGGTAACCTTCAAATACATAAGAATCTCTATAAGGAAGTGTTTGAGCTTCATCATAATATCCTGAGATATTGATTAAATCTTCTTCGTAATAATCTTCGTTTGATTGTTGATTATTATTTGATACGTTAGCAGCATTGGTAATAGTGATAATGATTTCTTGATTTAGCTCTTGAAGAGTTAAATCTGGAGCATCAGGACCATCAAGTACCTCGAAACAGATATCAAAAAGCTTTTGAGCTTTATCATCAGCGATACGCATTAACTCAACAGATTCCCATGCACCACCACTAGTAGCACGTGCCCATACAACACCAGTAGTAATTGTATTTACAGCACCAGGTTCAAGTGTAAATGGACCCGCAGATTGAACAAATCTTCTATCAGCAGGAGCATTACCAGCAATTTGTTCTGTCCATGGATTTTCAAAAGAAGGATCGGTATCACCAGGGAACATAAAGTCACACAAAGGGCTAGAAGGATTTCTACCATCTGCACCGTACGTCATTGGCTTATTATCTAACCATTTACCTTGTAGGTAATTATAGAAATCTTGAGCTATGTCAGGATTACCTGTAACAGAACCATCGTTATTAAAGTACATGAATTTAGACATGATGATCTGTTCTCCAGGCTCATCAATAACTCCATCCATATCGTTATCAATTCCGTCACCTTCATCAGCAACAGGACCTCTAAAGAAGTCAACACCAATTGCAGGTGGATTAGCACCGTAACCAGCAGCTGTACCATCGTCTTCATCACCGTTATAACAGTAACCTAAACCTCTGGCAACATCACATCCTACATAATCATCTTGATAATCACCAAGATCTGGATCTACGTGAACACCGAAATAAGCATCGTTTAATGCGTTATGAGAACGATTAATCAACTTATAGTTATAGAAAGTCATGTTGTTAATCTCATCGTTTGTTGAGAAAGCAAAGGCTTGAGCCTGAATTTCTAAACCAATAGGTTCAACAGAACCAGAAGCAGTATGAGACTCCCCGTTGTCATTGTAAACCCACCAAAGAGTTTGATCTCCGAAAAGCATATCTGTTTCTTGACAGTTAAAAGTACCGTCTAAATTATACTCAGGATAATCTCCAGCACTAGGATCGTAAGAACCATCACCGTTTACATCACGGAAAGGAGCTAACGTTTCTAATGCATAATAAGGATTCGTACCAACTTGGTCATCGTAACCTTCAAAAGCATTCCCTACTTGGTTATCTGTACTACGATTACCTGGGTAATTTAAAATAGAAACAGGAATAGAATAATCAGGGAATTCAAGAGTAGGATTTTGAGAAGTAGAAAAAGCTACAAATTCCTCAACCTCTGCTCTAGTAATTACATGGTGATAATCGTACTGAGCACAAATAAGGGCTTCAGTAGTTCCGTATTTATTATTAGGATTTTCGTTTGCAGTTAGACGAACATTATCAAGTGGTCCAGGCCAGTAATCATTACCAGACTGACGGTAAGTTTGAGCAGCAACTTTAAGTTGATCGTCATCATCCATACCACCGATCCAAAGAGATCCAGCAAACAAGGAATGCTTCCCACTATTTTTAGGAATTTCGTATTTCCCAGAAGCTAAGTTCCACCACATATCACCACCATTTAAAATGGTCGTTTTAACATTATTAATATCTAATAATGTTTGAGCAGTACCGGCAGCACAGTTATATGCCAAAGATTGTGTTGGCGTTGTAGCATCACCTCCGGTATAATTAACATTTTCTTTTGCTTGGACACCCAATCCTAGGGTAGCAAAGAAAATGCACAGCGTATTTTTAATTGTCTTTTTCATAAACATACAATTTTCTTCCAAGACTAAAAGTCAAGTGTTACACCTATACGAACAGTTCTTGGACGCGTGTAATTATTTGGGTTATTTAACTTTAAAGAATATAAATCCGAGAATGATGTTGGATCAACCTGATGCTGTGTATCGTTTACACCTACAGCAGAATTAAGGTAACCATCATCGTCAGCATTACCAGTATATTGGTAAACAGTAACAAGGTTTTGAGTATTCAACAAGTTTTGTACTTGTAGGTAAAGATTCATCGAAGCAGACTTCAAGTCCTCACCTTCTCCCCAAGTTATATCAAAACTCTTATTCACTCTCATATCTAAACGATATCTCCAAGGCAAACGAGAACCGTTTACAGAACCTTCTAAGTTTGTTCTATCGTTGATACCAAACATGGCTTCACGAGTAGAATTCAACTGTCTAGAGAAAGGAGTTCCCGAACCTGCAGTTGCAACTAAGTTTACACCCATATTTTCTAGAATAGCACGGCCATTAATTACAGGACCATTGTACTTGTTTCCAGAACCGTATCGGAAATCAATACTACCGGTTAAATTATGACGTTGGTCGTAATCTAAAGGTAGAGTAGTTCTTAAGTTAGGTTGGTCAGAGTTTACGATATCTACACCTGATGTAGACGAAGAACCAGAACCATCTGCAAACTGTAATGTGTAGTTTGCATTAAAGCTCACATTGTTAGTTCTACGCATTTCGTAAGCAATAGACAATCCTTTAACAGTACCAAAATCAAGATTACCAAAAGTAAAGTACTCTCTAGGGTATGCAAAAGCAACTTTAGTATACTGAATCATATCTCTCATTTCTCTATAAAAAGCAGAGATAGAAAGAGCAGAACTAGAAGATAGTGTTTGTTTAAATCCAAGTTCATAATCCGTAGTACGTTGAGACTTCAAATTAGGATTATTTATAGTGCTTGCCGTTTTATGAGCTAAGAATAAATAATCTGTAGGATCCATTCTGTTTCTACTAGGACGTTGCGTTAATACATCGTAATGTGCATAGAAAATAGCTTCATCCGAAATTGGGAAGTTAAAAGAAATACGAGGCATAAATGAAACTTGCGGAGTATAATCTTCAAATGCATCAGCACTTAAACCAGCGTTTAATGGATCAGCACCTTCAGCAGAAGCAGAAGGGTCAGCCAACATAGGTATTACACCGGTAGAAGCATCTAGAACACCTGGATCAGTAATAGGAAGACCTTCGGCGTTAAACCAGTTATCTCCACTTCTATACCCAGTAATGTAAGAAGCATTTACTTTATCATTTACGTATACAACGTAATCATTTCCTATATTAGAAGGGTGCGTACCTAAAGAATTAACTTCTCCAGCAGTAAGAACTTCGTATACAGAATACTTATCTTTTAATACTTCTTGATTCGCATCGTATCTATCTACACGAACACCAATATTAAAAATTAAATCTTCGAAGGCAAATTTATCTTGAATATAACCGGCAACATAAATAGGTTGGAAAGCACCCATTTCGCGCTTATAATCGCCATTGTCATCTTTGTCAGTTAAGAATTCTTTCATTCCTGGCTGAACACCTTCTAACTTAACACCTTCGCTATCGTAACCATACCAAGAACCATAAGATGAGTTCGGATTTTGTGTAAGTAACTCATCAGAGCTAAACATAGAAATATCGAAATCTTCTGGTATGTAAGTATGAATATCAACAATTTGATCGTAACCAATTTCATGTGCATCTCTAAACTTAGTTGCAAAACTAGTCATCTCATCGTAGTTGTAAATATTTTGTTGCCCTACTAGAGAACCATTATCGTTTAAGAATTGGTAAGCACCTTCTTCAAAACCGATATATTTATTTACTTGTTGCTGAGCTAAAGTCCAAAGACCTACTGGGCTAATACCGTAATATCTATCGTCTCTTTGCTCGTATTCAAAACCAAACTGAAGTGCATGGTCATTAATATCAGCAGAAGCAGAACCAGTAAAACGGAATTGCGAATCTTTATACTTACTATATCCGTTGTACTCTCTACCTGTATTGTACCAAATAGAATAAACATCTTCTGTACGATCACCATTTACTGCAGCACCTATACCACTTACTTGGGCTAAACTAGTAATTCCTTGATTTCCTAAGAAATCGAAATACGACTGCGTATAAGTAGTAGCATAAGGATTTAATTCAGCAGCTTCGAAAGCAATGTTGGTAACAACATTTGTTTGTTCGGCAAAATTATAAAACGGTACATTTTGTTCTAATTCAGCATCGTAATAATAACCACCTACTTCAACAATAGTATCAATCATACCGTCAGCAGTTTCCCAAACGACATTTAAACTGTCTGTAGGATCCCATACAACGTTGTATTCTAAGTTACGTTCTGGTGTAAATTTACCAATATAACCGTAATCAAATAATTTATCTTTATGATCCGAATCTTGTGTGACTTGGTTGTCTTGAGAATAATCAGCTTGTAAAGTAAAGAACGCATTCTTTAAAGTAGAAGAAGATTGGTCTTCATCAGAAGCACCAAAACTTTGTTGTAAACGTGAGTATACTCTCCAAGAGTTCTTAATCGTTTCAGGATTATTCTCTGGATTGAATAAACTGTATGTATAAATATAACCTCTGTCTTTAGAATACGAGTAGTTACCACCCAGGGTGATATTCGTATTTTTAGAAGGCTTAAAATCTATCTTACCTTGTATACGTGCACTTTGTTTAGCTACATTTTGCTTAGCATCGATATGCTCTAAGTCATCCATAGTAACAAACTCCGAAGCTCTTAATGCTTCTACTTCACCTAAGTTATAACTAAATAATAATGGATTATCATGTAAATCATCCATTACACTTTCCTTAATCTGGTACATACCAACAGCGGAAGGATCTTCATCTTTCACGTCTTCGTATTCACCAGATAAGAAGAATCCTAAGATAGAATTACCATCTCTCTTCTTTAAAGGACCAGACAAGTTAAAACCAAGTAGATTGTATCCATAAGGATCAAGTACACTAGAAGTAACTGCTTCTATTCCACCGAAAAACTCGTTGGAAGGTCCACGTGTAGTAATACTAATTACCCCACCCATCGCATCACCGTAAGAAGCAGGTAAACCACCTGTAATTACAGTCATTTGTTCAATAGAAGATTGTGGTAGCTTATTGGAAGCTCTTACTTTTACCCCATCAATATAGAAGAAGGTTGCATCAGAACGCGCACCACGCACATTCAAGGCTCCACCTTCATCTTCTTGATAAATACCAGCAGTTTGTGCAGCCACCGACTGAACATCACGCGTTGGTAAAGCAGTAATTGCTTCTTTAGTTAAGGTAGTCCCTGTTTTATCTGGATCGATAAGTGGTACCACATATTCAACTAAATCTACAGTTCCCAATACATCAGACTCTATTTTTAGAGCTGCATTGATAAAAGTAATTTTGCTAGAAGAAACGAGAACGTCGGTTATCTGTTTGGTTGCGAAACCAATAAACGACACTTTTACCGTATATCTACCGGGGTCTATTGGTTTGATGGTATACTTCCCATCAAAGTCAGCAATAGCTCCGTCGACAACGGTTCCATTTAATTCTATGACAATATTTGCCATTGGTACAGACTCTCCTGTATCAAACTCTGTAATTGTACCTTTTAAGGTACCTGATTGTGACTGTGCTATAGAATAGTTTGAGATCCCGAGCAAGGCAATCACAGCTAGTAATTTTCGCAGCATAAACTTATATTTTAGTTTGCCTAGATTTTTTTTTCAATCTGGTAAATATAGAACTAATTAAGATGCAATTCAAATACTTTTAACAAGTAATAAGCGTTGTACTACAATTCTTTGTTGTTTTTTTGCACTAATACTTAGAAACAATCCTCAATATCAACTATTTGTATGACACGAATACTTCTACTTAGCATGGTTCTATTACAAATTTACAGCTGTGATAAGGACAATTATCAATTCCCAGACGCCTACGTGAACACGTATCTATACCCCAATAATGTCGAATTTAATGGATTACACTTCCCCGGAGGAACGACCTATATAGATGGAGGTGTAAATGGAATTTTAATTTTTCACGACTATTTCGATAACTATATCGCCTACGATAGAGCGTGCACTAACGAACCTTTAAACAGCTGCGAACAGGTCTATATTAACAGTGAGGAGCTCAATACATTAGCCTGTCATTGCTGCGACTCTGAATACTTCATTTTTGATGGCGCTGTAACTCATGAACCCGCCAACTACGCACTACATAGGTATAAAACTAGCTTTGATGGGGTAAAGTTGAGGATCTACAATTAAGCAAGTACAAAATGATTGGAAATGAAAATTTACAAAATTAGACTCCTCAAAGGCTACTATAATCAGGTTTCGAGTAAGCTCTATATTACATTAGGAATTTAGAACTCCGAGATTTAGACGTTCTCAAAAAAATCATCTTAAATCAAAAAAATCGCCCGAAGGCGATTTTTTTATTTCTTAACATATAAGACTGTATTAGTACTTAACCCTAATAATTAGAACCAGGAAACAATCTTAACTGCTTACTGTAAAATTTAATAGCGGTAGTATTCTGGCTTATATGGACCTCCAACTGGAACACTAATATAATCAGCCTGATCGTCGCTAAGTACTTCTAGTACCACGCCTAATTTAGCTAAATGTAAACGAGCTACTTTTTCGTCTAAGTGCTTTGGTAAAGTATAAACTTTATTTTCATACTTATCAGAATCTAACCAAAGCTCTAGTTGTGCTAAAGTTTGATTAGCGAATGAATTAGACATTACAAAAGAAGGATGTCCTGTAGCACAACCTAAGTTTACTAATCTCCCTTCAGCTAATAAAATAACATCTTTACCAGCAATTGTATATTGATCTACTTGAGGTTTGATTTCAATTTTCGAAGCCCCGTGGTTATTATTTAACCAAGCTACATCGATTTCATTATCGAAGTGACCTATGTTACAAACAATAGCCTTGTCTTTCATATTCTCGAAATGGCGACCTACTATAATATCTTTGTTCCCTGTTGTGGTAACAACTATATCAGCTTCCTTAACTGCATCATCCATTTTCTTAACCTCAAAACCTTCCATAGCAGCTTGAAGCGCACAAATAGGATCGATTTCGGTAACAATTACACGAGCACCTGCAGCTTGCAAAGACTGAGCAGAACCTTTCCCTACGTCGCCGTAACCAGCAACAACAGCAATTTTACCTGCAATCATTACATCGGTTGCTCTACGAATACCATCTATTAAAGACTCACGGCATCCGTATTTATTATCGAACTTTGATTTTGTAACAGAATCGTTTACGTTTATAGCCGGCATAACAAGTGTGCCATTTTTCTCTCTATCGTATAAACGGTGAACTCCAGTTGTCGTTTCCTCAGACAATCCTTTGATGTCTGCAACTAATTCCGGGAATCTATCGAAAACCATATTGGTTAAATCACCACCATCGTCTAAGATTAAGTTTAAAGCTTTACCGTCTTTAAACGAATGTAAAGTTTGCTCTATACACCAATCAAATTCCTCGTCGTTCATACCTTTCCAAGCATAAACAGGAACACCAGTAGCTGCAATTGCTGCTGCTGCATGATCTTGAGTAGAAAATATATTACACGAAGACCAAGTAACATCTGCTCCTAAAGCAACCAGAGTTTCAATTAAAACAGCCGTTTGAATAGTCATATGTAAACAACCTGCAATACGGGCACCTTTTAAAGGTTGTGCCGCAGCATATTCTTCACGAATAGACATTAAACCAGGCATTTCTGCCTCTGCCAAACGAATTTCTTTTCTTCCCCAATCTGCTAAAGAAATGTCTTTAACCTTGTATTGAACTGCACTCATAGTTTCAAGATTTTTTAGTAAAACTTAGACTGCAAATGTACAATAATAGTATGGGTTATTGAATACTGTTATACAAGAACAAAAGCAAAGACAAAAGAAGTATATATTTACCGGCTAGATGAAACAAGTATTTTACAAAAACACTGCACTAAAAAGCCACCTGTATGTATGGAGGGTAAATTCGTGTGCCGAAACTTTAGTAAAGCTTGTACAATTAAACACTAAGGAACAAACGGATTACAAGGCACTTAAAACAGAAAAAAGGAAAGTAGAATTTTTAGCATGTAGGATTGCATTAAAATCTCTTTTTACAAACAGTTTATTGCTGCAACATAAAAAATCTGGAAAACCTTATATTAAAGAGGTAGAACACGTTTCTATTTCTCATAGTCATAATTATATAGCCATAGCTTTTGGCGATATAGAAGTAGGCATAGATATCGAAAAGCCTCAAGAGAAAATGCTTCGACTCATTCCTAGAGTATTGTCGGAGGAGGAAAACACAAATTTCCTTAAAAAGCCAAGCACAAAGCTTGCATGTAAATTATGGGGCGCTAAAGAATCTGTTCTTAAATATATAGGTGATAAAAATCTCAATTACAGAGACGACATTATACTCAAAGAAAATACGGCCACCTATTTAGATAAGCAATTTAACATTTACCACGAAGAGATTGAAGGTATGATTTTGACTTATGTTGATGTAAAGCAGCTTTAAAAGGATCGTCTCTCATACATTCACAGTGAATTTCTTTGTAAGAAAGAGATAATAAAAAGAGCCATCTACCTATTTCTCTTTATTACTTCTCCATGCAATCACAGGGTTCGCTCATATGTAAGTCTACACCTTTCATCATTTCTAAATACGTATTGTATTTATTAAAATTTAAAGCGACTCCACGAATATCTAGTAGAGTAAGGTTTTTTAAGTCTACCAATTGTTCTGGGAGTTCAGTTATATAATTATCCCATAAATCTAATTGCTCTAGAGAAACTAAAAGACCAATATTAGTAGGGATAATCTCAATGTTATTTCTGCTTAAATTGAGACTAAGTAATGAGGCCAAAAACGCCAAGGAGTCAGGGAAAGACTTAATTTTGTTCTTACTTAAATCGAGTGCTCGTAAATTAGGGAATTCTATTAATTCTTTAGGAAACTCAGTAAAACCTTCCCTCCTTAACTGAAGTTGGTAAACTTGGTTTGGATTCGCTAAGGCAGCATCTAAACTTTTGTAAACAAAGTCTTCTTGTGCCAGTAAAGTAAAACTGGAAAATATAAAAAAGAGTAAAAGACGCATCTTAATTGGCTTGAACAAATTGTTTATCCAATTCTAATTGAGATTTTAAAGCGTCTAAACTATCAAATTTCTTTTCGTCTCTAATCCTATTTTCAAATGTTAAAGTAATCTCTTCTCCGTAAATATTTTCGTCAAAATTTAAGATATGTACTTCAATGGTTTTTTCTTCGCCATCTATAGTAGGACGTAAACCAATATTAAGCATTCCTTTATATTGTTGGTTGTGCACCATAACTGTTACTGAATAAACGCCATTCGCAGGAATGAGTTTGTGCGAGTCAACAATTTTTAAATTCGCCGTTGGGAAACCTAATTTATGCCCTAGATTATTTCCTTTAACGACAATACCGCTTAAATGGAAGTCGTGGGTTAAATAATCTTTAGCCGTCTTAATATCGCCAGACTCTAGTGCCTTCCTAATCTTAGTAGAACTTACCGAAATAGCATCTATATCCTGTGCGCAAATTTCCTCAACCTGAAAACCATACATCGGGCCGAACTCATTAAGATGTTCAAAACTACCTTCCCTATTTCTTCCAAAATGATGATTATAGCCGATTACCAATCGTGAAGTCCCTATTTTATTAACCAATATATCGCGAACAAACTCTACAGAAGACAAACGAGAAAAGGCCCTGGAAAAAGGATGTATTATTAAGTGGTCAATTCCTGCTTTCTCTAAAAGAGCTATTTTTTCATTTTTAGTAGTAATGAGCTTTAAATCGTTGTCAGAAAACAATACCATACGAGGATGTGGAAAAAAGGTTAACAAAACCGTTTCACCCTTTATTGAAGTCGCTATTTCTTTTAAGCGGTCTAAAATTTTATAATGCCCAATATGTACCCCATCGAAAGTCCCAGTTGTAACTACTGCATTCTCAATTTTCTCAAATTCTTCTAGGCTATGATATATTTTCATAAGCAGAAATCTAACAACATTATTACCAGTAATTAAGCCGTTTAAACAGGAAGTTTAAAAACGCATTCAAAATTAGCAAAATAAAAAAGGAGAGGGCATTATCTAATCAAATAAAAATCAGTAAATTTGCAGCCGTAAAACGCGGATATTCATTTTCAACAAAATATAGTTTACGATGTCAAAAAATATCGGAAAAATCGCCCAAGTAATTGGACCAGTTGTCGACATTAAGTTCGATAGCAGTGTAGCTGACTTACCTAACATCTATGATGCTCTTGAGATTACAAGAGCTAATGGTAAAAAGGTCATTCTTGAATGTCAACAACACATTGGAGAAGATACAGTGCGTGCCATTTCAATGGATTCAACAGACGGATTAAGTAGAGGAATGGAAGTTACGGCTTCTGGATCGCCTATATTAATGCCAGTTGGTGAAGAAATTAAAGGTCGTTTATTTAATGTTGTAGGTGATGCAATTGATGGAATCAAGCCTTTGGATAAATCCAATGGATGGTCAATTCACCGCGATGCACCTAAATTTGAAGAGTTATCTACTTCATCAGAAATTTTACTTACAGGTATTAAAGTAATTGATTTAGTTGAGCCATACTCAAAAGGTGGTAAAATTGGTCTTTTCGGTGGTGCTGGTGTAGGTAAAACTGTACTGATTATGGAGTTGATTAACAACATAGCCAAAGGACACGATGGTATTTCTGTATTTGCTGGTGTAGGTGAACGTACTCGTGAAGGGAACGATTTACTTCGTGAGATGATTGAATCAGGCGTTATCAAGTATGGTAAAGCTTTCGAAGAGGACATGGAAAAAGGTGGTTGGGATCTTACGAAAGTAGATCACAAAGAATTAATTAATTCTCAAGCTACTTTAGTATTCGGTCAAATGAACGAATCTCCAGGTGCACGTGCTCGTGTGGCTCTTTCTGGTTTAACATTAGCAGAATATTACCGTGATGGTGAAGGAGATGGCGCTGGTCGTGATATCTTATTCTTTATCGATAATATTTTCCGTTTCACACAAGCTGGTTCAGAAGTATCTGCCTTATTAGGTCGTATGCCTTCTGCCGTAGGTTACCAACCAACATTGGCAACCGAAATGGGAATGATGCAAGAACGTATTACTTCTACTAAAAACGGTTCTATTACATCTGTACAAGCCGTTTATGTACCTGCCGATGACCTTACTGATCCTGCTCCTGCGACAACATTCGCTCACTTGGATGCAACAACAGTATTGTCTCGTAAGATTGCTGAATTAGGAATTTACCCTGCGGTAGATCCTTTAGATTCAACTTCTCGTATCTTGAACCCTGAAGTATTGGGTGATGTACATTATAAATGTGCACAAGACGTAAAAGAGATCTTACAACGCTATAAAGAACTTCAAGATATTATTGCCATTTTAGGAATGGACGAATTGTCTGAGGAAGATAAACAAGCCGTTTTACGCGCTCGTCGTGTACAACGTTTCTTATCTCAACCGTTCCACGTTGCTGAACAATTTACAGGTCTTCCAGGAGTACTTGTAAGTATCGAAGACACCATTAAAGGATTCAATATGATTCTTGACGGTGAATTAGATCACTTACCTGAAGCTGCTTTTAACCTTGTAGGTAATATTGACGAAGCAATAGAAAAAGGTGCTAAAATTTTAGCGGAAGCTAAAGCTTAATATACTCCTATGTTAGTAGATATTATTACACCCGACGCTCAACTATTTTCTGGAGATGTTCTTTCTATAGAACTTCCTGGATCAAATGGTAGCTTTGAGATCTTAAATGATCACGCGCCGATTATTTCAACATTAGCGGCTGGTGACATAACAGTATCTCTAGATAATGGTCAAAAGGAGTCTTTTACGATTCACGGAGGCGTTATTGAAATGCAAAACAATAAAATCATCGTTTTAGCTGACTAAGCTTTAAACGACACAAATATTAAAGAGTCCCTTTTGGGACTCTTTTTTTTGTCTAAGATTTTTATCTTTACGCTATGTCAAAATCGAAAACTTTAGAAGGAAAGCTTCAACTTAAATTAGATCAACGGAAGGAAAATAACAGCTTTCGGAGGTTAAAGAACATTCCTAATTTAATAGATTTTTGTTCGAATGATTACTTAGGTTTTTCACAATCAATAAACGTAAAACCCACAACGTTTTCTGGAGCTACAGGGTCTAGGCTAATAAGTGGTAACTCTAGTCAATTTGAAGACCTTGAAATTAAAATTGCCAAATTCCACGATTCAGAAACTGCGTTAATTTGTAATTCAGGTTACGATGCGAATCTTGGTTTATTTTCGTGTATAGCAGACAAGGGCGATACGATTATTTACGATCGATACATACACGCAAGCATAAGAGATGGAATACGACTCTCTAAAGCGCGTTCTTTTTCCTTTGAGCACAATAACTTACCCTCCTTAGAAAGGAAGTTAAAACAAGCTACGGGCTCTATTATTATAGCGGTAGAATCTATTTACTCTATGGATGGTGATTGTACACCTTTATTGGAAATCATCACTTTATGTGAAAAATACAATGCATATATAATATTAGACGAAGCACATGCAACAGGAGTACTAGGCGATAATGGAGAAGGTTTGGCACAGCACTTAAAAGTACAAAACAAACTATTCGCCCGAGTGCATACATACGGAAAAGCAATGGGTTGTCATGGTGCCGTAATTTTAGGTTCTGAGTCACTACGAAACTACCTGATTAACTATTCGCGCTCCTTTATCTATTCGACTGCACTAGGTATGCATAGTTTAAAGTGTATAGAAGCAGCGTATACAAAACTAACAAGTGGAGAAGAGATTCATAGACTCCACCAAAACATAAGCGATTTCAAATCGTTACTTTCTGTAAAATTAAAAAGTAGATTACTAGAAAGCACAAGCCCTATACAATGCATTTTAATACCTGGAATAGATGAAGCTAAAAGTGTAGAAACGAGATTACAAGCAAAAGGATTAGATTGTAGAGCCATACTTCACCCAACCGTAGAAGAAGGGAAAGAAAGAATTAGAATATGTATTCACAGTTTTAATACTACAGAAGAAATAAAGCTTTGTATTGATAGTTTAGAAGAATTAATCAAATGAAAAAATACTTTATAACTGGTATAGGTACAGATGTAGGGAAGTCTATAGGAGCAGGAATTATAACCGAAGCTTTAGAAGCGGACTATTGGAAGCCTATACAGGCAGGTGATTTAGAAAATAGCGATACCCTAAAAGTTAAAGCTTTGGTAGGAAATACAAAAACAGTATTCCATACCGAAGCCTACCGCTTAAACCAACCAATGTCTCCCCATGCAGCTGCAGAACGAGATGGTGTAGAAATAAATCTACAAAACATAAAACTACCAAATACTCAAAATCATTTAGTGGTAGAAGGAGCGGGTGGATTATTAGTCCCGCTAAATAGAAAAGAAACTATTTTAGATTTAATTGCCCAATTAAATTGCGAGGTAATCCTTGTATCACGTCATTATTTAGGAAGTATAAATCATACTTTAATGAGTGTTGAACTACTCAAAAATAGAAACATCTCTATAAAAGGAATTCTATTTAACGGTGCAGAGAATAAGGACACAGAATCTATAATACAAGAAATGACTGGACTTACTATTCTTGGTAGAATAGAGGAATTAGAAGAACTCAACAAAGGAGTGATTAAGTCTATTGCGCAGGAATTAAAAAATAAATTGCTGTAGATTAAAACAATACAGCCTATTGCTAAAAACTATGACACTAGTAGAAAAAGATCAAAAATATATCTGGCATCCGTTTACGCAAATGAAAACGGCAGGACCTGCACTACCGATAGTAAAAGGAATAGGCACACTGATTATAGACGATAAAGGAAACTCCTATATAGATGCTATTTCTTCATGGTGGGTAAACCTACACGGTCATAGTCATCCGTATATAGCAGAAAAGGTATATGCACAAATGCTGCAATTAGAACACGTAGTTTTTGCTGGATTTACACACAGTCCAGCCGTTGAACTTTGCGAGAAATTATCGAAACATTTACCCTCCAATCAAGGTAAGTTCTTTTTCTCTGGCGATGGTTCCTCAGCTGTAGAAATAGCCCTTAAAATGAGTGTTCAATACTGGAAAAATAAAGGCGAAAGTAAAACCCGTTTTGTAGCCTTAGACGGTGCTTATCACGGTGAAACTTTTGGAGCTATGTCTGCAGGAGCACGTAGTATATTTTCTGCACCCTTTGCCGATTTATTATTCGAAAGTTCACATATCCCATTCCCCAAAGATGAAGAAGCTGCAATAAAAAGCCTAAAAGAAGAATTAGCGAAGGGTGATGTTGCCGCTTTCATATTTGAACCTCTGGTACAGGGAGCTGCAGGAATGCGCATGTACAAGCCCGAAACGCTAAACAAGCTAATGCGTGTATGTAAAGAGGCTGGTGTATTATGTATTGCAGATGAGGTAATGACCGGTTTCGGAAGAACTGGAACTACATTTGCTGTTAATCAAGTAAAAGAAGAACCCGATTTTATTTGCATGTCTAAAGGGCTGTCTGGTGGAACACTTCCACTCTCTTTAACAACTTGTACAAACAGTATATACGATGCATTTTTAGGAGATGATATTCAGAAAGCATTCTTACACGGACATTCATTTACAGGAAACCCAATTGGTTGTGTTGCAGCCATTGCAAGTTTAGAATTACTGGAGAAAGAAGAATGTAAAGTAGCTATGAAGAATATAGCACAACGACACAAAGCTTTTGCCGAGCGATTAAAATCCTTATCTATAATAAAAGATATTCGCCAAACGGGAACTATAATAGCCATTGAATTAAAAGCAGATTCTTCGGGTTATGCAAGTACAATTAGGCAACAGTTGTATCAATATTTTTTGAGCCAAGGAGTATTGCTTCGACCTTTAGGAAATGTAATCTATATACTACCGCCATATTGTATTACAGAGCAAGAATTGACTAAAGTATATGAGGTAATAGAATCTAAATTGAAAACACTATGTTAAAATTAAGACATCAAATGAGATTGAAACTATATCTGATACTTTCAATCCTTAGCTTTATAATCACTATTTCAATTCTATGTTATGATTTAACGATACTGGAGTCTTTGAGTGAATATACAACCCCATTTGTAGTTGTATTTATTGGAGCTACGCTTTTATTACATTTTGAACGAAAGTATAAAATTGCAAAACGATAAGCCATGAGTTTAAATCAATTAATTATCAAATTTTGATAATTAATCCTTCTAGATTCCGGATCTAATCGCCTCAACTGGATCTAATTTTGCAGCAGCTATCGCGGGAATCATGCCTGAGATAACTCCTATTAAAACAGAAACCCATAAGCCAGTAATAACATTGTTTGCAGACAAAACTATATCGAAATCTATATAGTAATCCGCTATGAGCGTACCCGCATAAACGACAGAAATCCCTAGAATCCCACCTATTAAACACAATAAAATAGCCTCGAATAAAAACTGTAATAAGATAAAGTAATTTTTCGCTCCTATAGCTTTCTGTATTCCTATGATATTGGTTCTTTCTTTTACAGAAACAAACATAATATTGGCGATACCAAAACCACCTACTAACAAGGAGAATCCGCCAATTATAATTCCTGCAAGATCAATAACGCCAAACATCATATCAATCCCATTAGATAAAATGCTTGTTTCGTTTAAGGCGAAGTTATCATCGGACTTGGGAGATAGTCGTCTAACTGACCGCATTACTCTTGTTAAATCATCTTTTAATTGCTCGTTGCTTACCCCTTGCTTAGCTTTCACCATAAACATCGGGTTTGTAGACTCGCTGTTTAGTCGAATAAAATTCCTTCCAAACTTTACAGGAATTACTACATTATCATCGTCGCTGCTACCAATAATGCTATCACCAGCTTTTTCGAACACTCCAATTACAGTAGCTCTTTGCCCCATAAATTTAATCACTTTACCGATTGGATTTTCTCCTTCAAAAAGCGATTGAGCGATATTATCTCCAATAATAGCAACTGGTTTTCCTGTGGCTGATTCTAAAATTGAAAAATACCTTCCAGAAGTGAGCTCAAATCCGTAAACATCTTGGTAGCCGTGAGAAACAGCTACAACACCAATTCCTTCTACATCGTTAGAATTGTATTTTGCAGTTTTATTTCCGGCACCTGCAACAAAAGTAACAGCATCTGCCATTTCTAATCGTTGCTCTAAACTATTAAGCTCTTGAATAGTTGGAAGTGGGCGTTGGTAATATTTCCACCAAGGATAATCCTCTCCCATAGACCAAGGCCATTTGTTAACAAAAACAACATTATCTCCTAAAGACTCAACACTGCTACGAATATTTCTTTCTAAAGAATCGACCACTGCAAAAACAGAAATAATCGCAAATATACCTATGGTAACTCCTAATAAAGAAAGAAGCGTACGTAGCTTATTACCTATCAGTGCCTGAATGGCAAATCGAAAACTTTCTTGTAGTATTTTTAAGAGTATCATAAAGCTATAATTAACGTAAAGATAAGATTTTCTATTTATGAACTCTGAGATTTATTCCACAAAAAAGAGCCACAAAGTGGCTCTTTAGTAATGTAAAATTAAAAAGAAGATATCACATTCCATTTAGAAAAATATAAAAGTGAGTCGAGTACTATCAAGAACAACTTAACAATATGCAATTCTTGAGTTTGTATTATTGAATCCCCACAGATCAAAATATAATACACCCCCACACTCAACTCACCTAATATTTAAAAAAAATTACTTTTCTTTTGATTAAAATATGTTATTATTAGATTTTGACAAATCTATACTTAACCGAATAATTCAAGCAAACTCTATACATGACAAATAGAGGGACAAGACTAATTACCTATAGAGTTTAAGTAGTCTTTCAAATCGTCGCCACTATCTAATTCTAGTTTTTTACGAAGTCTTGTACGAGCTTTGCTTACTGAAGAAGGGGCGATATTAATAATATTTGATATCTCCCCAATAGTTAATCCTTGAGCAACTAGTGCACACAATCTTTTTTCAGAAGTAGTTAATACGATATTCCTGGAATTTAAATTTTCATTAAAATTGGGGTTAATTTTAGTGAAAGCAGTAAGATATTCATACCAAGAATCTTCAATTTTAGAAGATGTTCTAATTCGTTTTTGCAAAGCGATTAGATTAGTACTTGACAAGTCTTTATTCAATTCATCTAATTCATTTAAAAAGTTGTTAGCATCTTGATTCCTTTTGGAAAGCAACATAGTATTGTGTAGAATCTCTTTATTTTTTGTTGCATTTTCTAATTCGACAATCTTAACATTCTTCAACAGATTTTTTGCCCTGAGACTCAAATACAGAACTACTATTAAGATAAGTAATATAAAAATTGATGTCAAAAAAATTATAATTTGTCGTTTTCTCAGCTCAATGACACTTTTTTGCTGGAGGATAATAATTTCACTTTCCTTCTGAGTAAGCTGATATTTACTCTCAATTTCATAAACCTTTTCACTTATACTAAGCTCACGAATAGAATCATTTAAAGAAGTAAATAGATTGTAATAACGATATGCACTTTGTGAATCCTCTAGATGTATAGATACCTGTAAAAGCTGCTGATATAAACTTAAATACCGATGAGGTCTATCATTAGGGTCAATACTTTGAAGTACCTCAAGGAGTATTTTATGTGCATTATCGTACTCTTGTAATTCCATACACAGACTAGCCAAACTTTCTTGGGCATCGATTAAATAAAACGTACACTCATGCTTATTATACTCTTTTATTGCATCAATAAAATACAATTTTGCGGAATCTAATAATCCGTTATCTAAGTAAACTTGGGCTATATTATTCAAATTAATTCCAAAAGGAATTTTGTTGCGCTTCTTTATGGCCAAGGACTCCTCGAAATAATTTAGAGCTTTATCATTATCTCTCAATTCAAAATGAGCAGTTCCTATATTAAGAAACAACATTTCTGTGTTAATAGGAGAATTAATTAGCTTAGAAAGATTTATACCTGTTTCAAAATAATCGATTGCTTTATCGTAGTTGTGCAAATCAGAAAATATTAAACCAATATTATTTACCACATTAATAAGTGCAAGTGTATCTGGGATATCTGATTCAAATATTAACTGTGCATCTCGAAAATAGGTTAATGCTTGATCATAATCTGCATTATTGTACAATATACTTCCAATATTTGACTGCATTCTAGCCGCAATGTTTTGGTTGCCCAATTGTAAATTCTTGTCTATTGCTAAGTCGAAATAATATCGAGCAGAATCGAACATTGATTTATAATAATAGACTACCCCAAGCTCACCTACTAAATACGCCTCACTAGAAAGATAGGCTTGATTAGAGAAATCATCGAATAAGTGAGAATATTTTGAATAATAGTAAAGCGCACTGTCTTGATCTCCCTGCCGCATTTTTAATTGCGCTAACAAACCATATGAGCTAGCTAAATGAAAGGTGTCGTTAAGTGTTGAAGAAACTGCATAAGCGCTGTCGGCGTATAAACTTGCCAAATCGTAATCTTGTGACATATAATAATATGAAAGCTTTGTGTAGATCTTAGCCTTTTCGGAAGGAGAATCTGTTGCACGCAACTCACTAAGGGTACTATCTAATTTGGCATTTTGGGCTAGAAGTAGCTGCGATACTAAAACAAGTAAAATTAAAATTCTCATATGTATATCTTTAATTATTCAAGAGTAAATATACGAGAACAGTTACAATTACAAAATACCGTAATGATGACAAAGAGGGGGACAGACACCTATTTTAGGTGAAATTATGTAGTGAGGGTAAAGAATCCATACAATCGACCCCTAAATCGTATTATTGACTAGATGAAATATTGACAAATTATCTGACTGAGAATTACAGAGAAAAAATGATGAGGGAGAATGTAAGAATTGAGGATTAGAAATAGGAAGTAGTACTGGAAATTCAATCACTACAGCTCAAAAAATAATTTAACCCGGAAATTCAAAAAGTCCTTGAGAGCAAATGAAAAATTTGATAAATGTTTTAATCCAACACTTCAGAAAGTAATTTAAACTCTAAACGAGGAGACATTTTCTCGTACACCATTCTATAAACAGAATCGGTAATAGGCATACTAACACCAAAGTCTTTATTTATCTCTTTAATACATTTTACTGCATAGTAACCCTCGGCTACCATATTCATATCCATTTGAGCAGCCTTTACAGAATAACCTTTACCAATATAAGTACCAAAGGTTCTATTTCGACTAAACTTAGAATATGCAGTTACTAATAAATCACCTAAATAGGCAGAGTCTTTAATATCTCTAGTTATAGGATGAACGGTGTCTACAAAGCGTTTTATTTCTCTAATAGCATTGGAAATTAATACCGATTGGAAATTATCGCCATATCCCAAACCATGAGCTATACCAGCTGCTACAGCAACCACATTTTTAAGAACTGCAGAATACTCGGTACCATAAATATCGTCGGAAATTGTAGCCTTAATATACCTACACCTTAATTTTTCGGCCATAAATTCTGCTACAGAAGTATCTTCGCAAGCTACGGTTAGGTAAGAAAGACGCTCTAAGGCAACCTCTTCAGCATGACAAGGACCTGTGATAACCCCTATATTATTAAGAGGTACTTTATAGTGTTCTTGTATATATTCGCCTACAATTTGATTGTATTCTGGAATGATTCCTTTTACGGCCGAAAAGAATATTTTCTTACTTAAATCTAAGTCTAAAGCAGCTAAGGTATTGTGTAAAAAAGCTGAAGGAACAGCTAATACAATTACATCGGCCTTAGCACATATCATTTTTAAATCGCTGCTTACCTCTACAACTTCAGTATTAATACGAGCAGCGCTAAGATAACGTGGGTTGTGTTGTGTTTCCTTAATATGCTGTACAGCATCTTCATTTCGCATCCACCAAAAAAGTTCGGTAGCGTTATTAGACAATATTTTTACAATCGCAGTAGCCCAACTACCACCACCAATAACAGCTATTTTTTTATCTGTATTCATCTATTTTTTTCTCAAATGAAATTCAACCTTTTCTAAATCGTCCATCTTCAATAAAAAAGAGGTTATAAAAGAGATAATTTGTGACTCCGCTTCAAAGTTAATCTTTTCTACATCATCACTTGGCCTGTGGTAATCATTGTGCTTACCAGTCCAAAAATGCAATGCCGGCACGCCCATTTTGTAAAAAGCAGTATGATCGGAAGGCCCATCTTCTCGTTTTTTTAATTTCAAAGGAAAGGCATCGCAGTCAATTTCTTTTAAGTATGATTCCCATTTCAAAGCACTACCTGTACCTTCGATAGTTAAATCCATGCCTTTTTCCATACGACCTACCATGTCCATATTCAAAGCGAAATTCAATTCACTTAAAGGAATTGTTGGATTGTTTACAAAATATTGAGAACCTAACAAACCCTTTTCCTCAGCAGAGAAAGCAATAAAAAGATAATTATACTGCTCAGCATCTTTATTATTTACAAAATAATGAGCCAACTCTAAAACCGCAGCAGTTCCACTGGCATTATCATCTGCACCATTGTGAATTCTACGAGGGCCTTTATACAAAGATCCTTCACCGCCAAAACCCAAATGATCGTAATGTCCCATTATAGCAATAGTATTTTCAGATCCGTTATCCAAAAAACCTACAACATTATGTGCTTTTGTAGGAACCTCATACTGAAGTACCGATAAGCTCGCATTTTCTAAATATTCTACAGGAACTTTAGCAAAAGCAGATGGCTTTAAAAACACAACAGGGATTCCTATTTTTTCTATTCGTTTGAAGTTTGAAATGGGCAATTCAACACCATTTTGAGAACTATACAATAATAGAGCTACTGCTCCCCTATCTCTAGCTTCAATAGCACGACTTAATAAATCTGGCACCTCAAATTCTAAGTCTTTAGGAGTGGAAATATCTAGCTGAACTATATATCCATTTACCTCTAAGTCTAATCTTTCATAGTCAGAATACCCTTCTGCTGGTACATGTATGCCATATAAAGCAGACAATACAGGAACATCTGTTAAGATTCCATTTGAAGATAAGTTAATTGGAAAAAACTCGTGGTTTAACCTAATGAGTTTGTTGTTTATAGAAAGCTTCGTTTTATTCGGTTTTTGTTTAACCGTTTCGAAATATGAAAAATCTTGAACAAACCCATTTGTTCCTTTCGGACTCAATCCGATTTCTTCCATTCGTGCTACAATATAATCTCTAGCCTTTATTTCTCCTGTAGTACCTGGCTCACGACCTTCCATTTGATCACTAGCAAGAGTAGAAACATCAATTTTAAGTCGCTTAACAGCTTTTTTATTAACCTTAGAGCAATCTTGTGCAACAGTAAAAAGAGGAAGAATAAGCAATAAAAGGATTCCGTATTTTCTCATAGATATAGATTCTAGTTCTAGTAGTATATATTAGGTAATTCTCCTTGATATTATACAAAAAACCCTCCTGATAAGGAGGGTTTTTCATCAGCTTAATAAGCTCTATTAGGATTGCCTTCTACGTAATACATAAAGGCTTTGTTTACTACTTTGTTTCCTCCTGGTGTAGGATAATTACCTGTAAAGTACCAATCTCCTTTATGGTTAGGACATGCTTTATGTAACTCGTCTATACCTTGGAAGATTATTTCTACTTCAGCTTTAATATCATCGGGTCTAAGAAGTTCCACACATTTAGCAGAAATTTCTTCTGGAGTAAATGGATCGTAGATACCCTTTACATAATTTACTACCTCTTCTTTAGGAAGTCCAATTTGTGCTTTACACTTTTGGTAAATTTCTTCAATTAAAGACTCCATACCTCTATCTTTCAATAAAGCGATAGCAGCTCTAAAGGCAATAAAGTCGCCCATTCTAGCCATATCTATACCGTAGCAATCTGGGTAGCGAATTTGAGGTGCCGAAGAAACCACTACTATCTTCTTAGGATTTAAGCGGTCTAGTATTTTAAGAATACTTTTCTTTAAGGTAGTACCTCTTACAATACTATCGTCTATCATTACCAAATTGTCGGTATTACTTACTTGTCCGTAAGTAATATCGTACACGTGGCCTACTAGGCTATCGCGGTTACTATCGTCGGTAATAAACGTTCTTAATTTCGCATCTTTAATTGCAATTTTCTCTATTCTAGGGCTCACAGAAAAGATCTCTGTAATTTGTGCTGCAGTAGCATTAGAACCTAAATCAAGTACTTGCTGAGCTTGTTTTTCTTTGTAGAGATCTTCCATTCCTTTTACCATACCGTAAAACGAAGTTTCGGCAGTATTAGGAATAAAGGAGAATACAGCGTTCTTTAAATCGCCACCTATACTTTCCATTATCTTAGGGCAAATTAACTTCCCTAATTCTTTACGTTCGGTATAAATATCTGCATCATTACCTCTAGAGAAGTAGATACGTTCAAAAGAACAAGCTTTATTTTCTAAAGGCTCTGTAATTTGATCCATGCTCACACGACCATCTTTCTTAATGATCAATGCATGGCCAGGAGTGATTTCTGAAATAGAATCTTGAGGCACATTCATAGCCGTCTGTATAACAGCACGCTCTGAAGCTACAACTACAACCTCATCATCTTTATAATAAAATCCAGGGCGAATTCCTGCAGGATCTCTCAATGCGAAAGCATCTCCATGCCCCATTAAGCCACACATCACATAACCACCATCCCACTTTTTTGCAGAGTTGGTAAGTACATTTTGCACATTTATTTTCGAAGCGATGAATTTAGACATCTCACGCTTACTCTTAATTTCATCTCTATGCTTATAGTATAATTCGTCGTTTTCTTCATCTAAGAAATGACCAATTTTTTCGAGTATTGTAACTGTATCAGATTTCTCTTTTGGATGCTGACCTAAATCGATTAGTTGATCGAACAACTCATCAACGTTAGTCATGTTAAAGTTACCAGCCAAGACTAAATTACGAGTCATCCAGTTATTCTGACGTAAAAAAGGGTGGCAATGTTCAACACTGTTTCCACCGTAAGTCCCGTAACGAAGGTGACCTAAAAACAATTCTCCAGAAAAAGAAACGTTTTCTTTTAACCATTGTACATCCTGAAGTTTTCCAGGGTTCTTATCTTCTACATCTTCAAATTTCTTGTTGATGTAAGTGAAAATATCTTGTACAGAATTGGTTTTATTAGAACGGTAACGAGAAATATACCTTTTACCCGGTTCAACATCGAGCTTGATGTTTGCCAAACCAGCACCATCTTGTCCACGGTTAACCTGCTTTTGCATTAACAGGTACATTTTATTTAAACCATAAAGTGATGTACCGTACTTTTCTTGGTAATACTCTAATGGCTTAAGTAGGCGAATCATCGCTACTCCACATTCGTGTTTTAACTCGTCACTCATAGGGCTTTGGACAGTAAGTTTAAGCCTGCAAGTTACACTAAATTGAAAATTAAAATTGAAAATTGAAATTAAAATTAAATTCTAAAACAGCACTTCTAAAGACGTGTTTGAAAATAGTTTTGAGTGAAAAAATGGGCCTAAATACAAGCCTAATAACATCAAATTTAGAGGCATAAAACTAAGTCCTGTACTTAATTTTTTATCCAAGGATACGTAGCAGTCCCAAGAGGACCATCAACCCTTAAAAAATAAAGGCCAGAAGGAAGTTCATAAACAGAAATGGTTTGTTCTTGTCCTGTAGTTTGGTAGATCAATTTCCCAACTGTATTGTATAAAGTAATTGTTGCTTCAGACTTGAGTTTAATATGTAAATAATCTGACACCGGATTAGGATAAAGACTAACTAGGTACTTAGACTGCTCTTTTAAACCAACCACATTAATATGGACTGTGTCTGTTGTTCCACAATCATATGCAGGATCATACAACAAAACACTATAAACACCATCTTCTACTAAATTTAAAGTGTCGTTGTGTTCAAAAGGGATAACATTTTCGTAATACAACCAGGTAATTTCTAAGCTATCGTGCAAAGTTTCAACAGTGAGTATGTTTTCTTGTTGATTGTAAAAAATATCTGCCGTAATTACGATACATGATCCATCGTCGTCAGTTGCAGTATCTTGATAATTACAGGCAAACATGTTTGTACAGCCATCCGTTTCAAACACATCACAAATACTATCCCCATCAGCATCGTTTACACACGTACTATCACAATTATAATAAGGTTCTGGATAGTAGCAGTCCTCGCTTTCTTGTGTCGCTAGCGGATTGTAATTACAAGCCATCGGCTCTACACAACCAATAATTTCTAGTTCATTGCAAACACCATCATTGTCGGAATCTAAAATACAATCTCCATCACAATCGTAGTAGTCTGCAGGACTTATACACGAACCATCATCCTCGTTAGCTTCAGTATCAAAATTACAAGCATTGGTATCTGTACAGCCAAATACAATTCCTGTACAATTGTAAGTAATAGAGCCAGAAGTAATAAGACTCATTCCATTTACTGTAAAGATTATTGGAATAGTATTGACAATGTACAAATTAGCACCATCAACAATCTGAAGCGAAATAGTTTCTCCAGGTATAGCACCATCAATAGTATCCGTTATTGCATCATCTCCCCATACAGCAATCGACTGCATTCCATTACTTAAATCTTCTTGTGCTAAACTCGCAGAGCCTACGACTAAATCATTTTCGGTTAGTGCAACAATATAAGGGCTGTTGGTATTTAAGTTTATGTTTGAGAAAAATCCTTCATTTAGCAAGAGCGTCATATTAGAACCTGTATTTAACCCATCTAAAACAGAAGGTAATTCACAAGATTGTGCTCCAACAAAAACTGGACTTACTAGTAGGAAAAATGCAATTATATGTTTCATAGCTGTATTTCTGAATTGCAATTTACTTTAAAAATTTGCTTAAATTTTATAATGTACTCCAAAACCTATAATATGTAATTGGTCAGGGTTCTTGTTATTGAACTCTTTTTGTGATCTTAAAAAGAGTTTCATTTTCAACTTATCCATCATACTCCAGGTAATTCCAATGGTAGATCGCCTTTGGTTGAACTCGTTTGTAGCTGCCATTTTCCAATATAGTTCGTGTGAAATATAAGGGTTTATAAGTTTGCTTTTTAGGGCAATTGCCCATTTGGCACGCAGATGAGTTTTATCGAGCTCACCCATAGAATCCCACGATTGCTGAATTCTAAGTCTTTGTTTTAGACTTATAGGGTAGTTTTTAAAGCTATACACCGAACTAAAATCAAAATTCATTCGAGTGTATTTATCCTCTTCAAATTCGTTTACAATTCGAACATTTAAACCTAAAGAATGAGCTTTTCTAAGGTTATACCTAAAACCAATATCAATGAAGTTTTTTTTATACTGACTTAAACTATCAGCCCATCGAATTTGATCTCGAAGTTCAAACCGAAGTTTAGAGTTTACTTTTTTACTGAACTTTAAAGAACCCCAAAGCTGTAAATCTTCATTTTGTGCGAAGCTTAATAAAGGCAATGTAAATACGAGGAGGAGTAGAAGTTTATTCTTCATTTTGTGACAAATCTGTTCCCCAAACAATCTCTTTAGCATCTGCTGTGAAGAAAATGGTTACCGTGGCAACATCACGTAAAAAATCAATCTTTCCTATTTGAACCTTTACAATGTCTAGACCTGTACGCTCTCTTAAATCGCGGATCATCTCAATTCTATTCTCCGTTTTTATGAGGTCAATCCGCTCGTAAACTACATTCTTACTTTGTATTTCGTTATTAAACCAGAGCTTTTCGAAACTCAAGGTTACCAATAAAATAGTAGAATTTACAAACATCAACTCAGCCCAAGATATTTTTTTATTGGCTAGGGCATTTATCATAGCCAGGCCAATAACAATAAACAAATAGGTCATTTCCTTAATAGGAATAGGCTCTGTACGATATCTTAAAATACCAAATACAGCAAATAAACCGAGTGCAAAACCGAGCTCCATAGGTACTTTTCGAAGTAAGAAACAAATGAAGAATGTAAGTAAGTTGAAAATGAAAAAAGTAAATAAATAATCTTTTCTACGATTGGAAGCAAAATACAAAACTCTAATAATCACAAATGTGAAAGAGAAGTCGATCAGAAAACGAATAAACAACTTAAATAAGTCTCTTTGATTGAATAATTCTACGTCTAAAAATTCCATATTTCTTGAATCTTGTTAAGGTCTAGTAATCTCGATTTAAATCGATTGTATTTGAGTTTGTCGTCTAGTAAAATACAGCCAATACAGTATTTACTTAAGCGTTGCGGTCGAATTTGTTTTGCGCGTAGCAAGGTACTAATTCTAGAATTTCTATTTACGCCACTTTGTTTTACTTCAATTATTATAGGTTCCGTAAGATCAACTTTGCTGTTTTGATCTTCGAACTTCAAATTGAAATCTATAGTAACACGCTCTTCATCGGTTTTGTGTACTAAGGTAATACGACTAAACGTATTTTGTAAAATCTGTTTTAAATCTAGAGCGTTTTCAGGAATCCATTTTTGCAAAAAAGTTTCCTGTACTGCAGTCATAGGAAAAGTAAAAGGAGTAGAAATACGTTTTTTATCTGTTACGCCTTTGTGTTTTAATTTCACCTCCAAAAAGGATAAATCAGATTCTATATAATTCCTAAAACGTACTTTATGTCTTTTAGGTTTCCCTTGGTGATGCTGAAAATAGTAATCGCGTTTTTCGGTGTCTAAATAAGTCGTTTGGTACGAAGCTTCTCTTTTACCGGCAATTTCTAAAACACAATAATGCTCTAAAAGTTCGGGTAAAATTTCAATTAAAGAAGTTTTAGAAAGTAGGTATTTGGTGTCGGTGCGTTTCAACAACTTTACCCGATCCATTTGTTTCAAATCGATCGGGGTAAATTTTTCTAGTTGTTGCTGTAAACTCATATTTTTTTAATGCACTGTTAAGACAATAAATAACTGATTTTTATTTCAACTCTTAAAGCTTGATGCAAACATTTTTAGGTTCTGTAAAGAAATGTAAAGCTTCGAAGCCACCTTCTCTACCAACTCCGGATTGTTTTACCCCACCAAAAGGAGTTCTTAAATCTCTAAGCAACCAAGTATTTACCCAAACTATACCCGAATCTAAATTAGCAGCCATTCGGTGAGCTCGTTTTAAATTACTAGTCCAAACGGTAGAAGAAAGTCCATATTTAGTGCTATTTGCATAAGCTAAAACTTCTTCTTCTGTATCGAAAGGCATAATGGTAACTACAGGTCCAAAAATTTCTTCTTGGTTGGTACGACAGTCAAAAGGCAAACCCTCTATAATTGTTGGTTCTAAATAATAACCATTGGCATATTCTCCGTCTAAAATAACACGTTTTCCACCTACCAAAACAGTCCCACCTTCTTCCTTGGCAAGTTCTACATAAGAAAGAACTTTCTCCATGTGATCTTTAGAAACAACGGCACCGAGTTTGGCTTTTTCGTCTAGCGGATGACCTACAACCATTCTTTTTGTTTGTGCTACAAAGGCATCTCTAAACTTCTCGTAAATTGGTCTTTCAACAAATATTCTCGATCCGCATAAACAAATTTGTCCTTGATTGGCAAAAGAAGATCGTTTGGTAGTTGATAAAGCATCCTCAAAGTCACAATCTGCAAAAATGATGTTTGGATTTTTTCCGCCCAACTCCAAAGACATTTTCTTAAACATTGGTGCAGCTACTCTAGCTATTTGCTGTCCGGTAGAAGTACCACCCGTAAATGAAATTACTGGAATTTCTGGATGTTCTGTAATCGTTGCACCAACCTTATGTCCTAGTCCGTGTACAATGTTTAGTACTCCCGCGGGCAAACCAACTTCCTTGCATAATTTAGAAAGTAAATAAGCCGTCATTGGGGTAACTTCCGATGGTTTTGCAACTACACAATTCCCTGTAGCTAGTGCCGGAGCAATTTTCCAAGTAAACAAATACAAGGGCAAGTTCCAGGGTGAGATACAACCAGCAACACCAATAGGCTTACGAGTTGTATAGTTTATAGCTACATCACCCATTCCAAAACAATCCGTTTTGTCGTGCATTATAGCCGTTGCATAAAACCTGAAGTTAGATGCTGCTCGTGGAATATCTACTGCTTTAGAAAGCCACAACGGTTTCCCATTGTCTTTCGATTCTGCTAAAGCTAAGTCTTCTAAGTTTTCTTCAATTTTATCGGCTATAGCCATAAGGTAGCCCATACGCTTTTCCGAAGAAAGTGCTGCCCAAGCAGGGAAAGCTGCTTTAGCTGCTATAACTGCTTTGTCAACATCACTTTTATCACTATCTGGAATTAAAGAATACACAGCTCCTGTAGAAGGATTGTAATTGTCTAAGTAGTTTCCAGATTGAGGCTCAAGAAGCTCCCCACCGATATAATTTTGAATCTTTTCCATAGTCTATAAACAAGCTGTTCTACCACCGTCTACAGGAATGTTTATTCCATTGATATACGATGCTGCTGGAGATGCTAAGAAAGCAATAGCATTGGCAACTTCTTCTGCCTCTGCAATACGTTTCATAGGAACCTGATTTTTCATAGCTTCTAAAACATCGGCTTCAGTTTGACCTGTTTTCTTTGCTTTATTTTCTATAATCGATTTTAAACGAACTGTGTTAGTTGCGCCCGGTAATACATTGTTTACCGTAATATTAAATCCACCAAGCTCGTTAGCCAAAGTCTTCGACCAACTTGCAACTGCACCTCTAATTGTGTTAGAAACACCTAAGCCATTTAAAGGTTGTTTTACAGAGGTAGAGATTATATTTATTATACGACCGTAACCTTCTGCTTTCATACCTTCCATTAAACTTTGCACCATAATTTGGTTGCAAATTAAATGGTTTGTAAATGCTTGAATATACTCATCGGTATGAGCAGCATTAGCTGGTCCACCTGCAGGTCCACCGGTGTTGTTTACCAATATATTCGCATTGTTCTCTTTGGCAAAAGCAGTCAGCTTTATTCTTAAATCTTCTGGTTGTGTAAAATCAACCGAAATGTAATTGTGTTTCTGTCCTTTTGAACTGTCAAGCTCTGTAAGAACAGATTTTAATTTTTCTTCGTTACGAGCCACTAAAGTGATGCTTGCACCCAGTTGTGCTAATTCTGTAGCAGTTGCTTTTCCTATTCCTTGCGTACTACCGCATACTACGGCACGCTTTCCTTCTAAGGATATATTCATGACTTATCTTTTTGCTATTCCTTGTACCACTCTATAATTCTTATAGCGTGTTTTATATTTTGCCAATACAGTTACTTCATTTTTCCCAGCAGGAATTGTAGCAAAACCTGTATTTGCAGTTTTGTTGATTTCTATTAAATGATTGTGTAAGTATAAGCTATCTACTAAATTCCCTTGGTACAAACTCACTTCTTTTACTTTGTTAGCGAGTTTCACTTCTACTACAACTGTGCCATCAGCAAGTGTTTTTTTGTTTGAAAATGTAAATTTAGGTGCTGCTTTTCGTTCTGTTCCAGATTTACTAAATTCTCTTAATCCCAAACCAGGGTGATTTTCAAAATAAACAGCCTCAGACATTAGTTCACCATCTTCGTAGTATTTCTTTTGTGCGCCATGGCGTTCGTCTGCTAAGTAAGAAGTAATTCTATAAGCTTCCCCATTTTTGTGGTACCACTTAGCGAAGCCTTCTTTAGCCCCGTTTATATAATCTATCTCAGCTCTAAGTTTACCGTCGGTATAAAAATCTGTAGCCAATCCATGTCGTACACCCTCAACATAATTAATTGAAGCAGAAACACTACCATC